>Ga0307515_10003533_pt1 | contig 32859 bp, 31 predicted proteins | sample 17_EM_MG_FD_194513 | JGI IMG/M metagenome (GOLD analysis project Ga0307515, IMG submission 194513) | Populus trichocarpa ectomycorrhiza microbial communities from riparian zone in the Pacific Northwest, United States - 17_EM | ecosystem: Host-associated > Plants > Roots > Unclassified | place... | reverse complement strand
GCAAGCAGGAGGTGCTGCAGGCAGCCATGGATAAGATGAGCAAGCTCAAGAGCAAATACTCGTCACTGAACAGCATGAAAGATATTCCAAAGCGAAAGCCAAATGAAATGAAAGACAAGCCGCTGATCGAACGTCTCGTTCCCGGCATTGCTTTCCAGATCCAGAAATCAGGTAACGTACTGCTGGACTATAATCCGCTGATCGGCTATCGCATTACGGGAAGGTTCACGGCAGGAGCAGGGTGGAACGAACGCATTACCATTGGTAAGCACATTCGTATTTCATTAGATGATCGCATCTATGGCCCGCGTGTATTTGCTGACTTCAAAATAGGAAAAGGTTTCTCCGTGCGTACCGACATCGAGAAGATGAATACGTACGTTCCTGCCTTAACATCCAACGGATACAGCACGAGCGAAGAATACCGTGCCTGGGTATGGAGTGCTTTCATTGGCATGAAGAAGGAATACAAGTTTGTGAAGAACGTAAAAGGCACCTTCCAGATGATGTACAACCTCTACGATGATCACAACAACAGCCCGTATGCTGATAGACTCAATGTGCGCTTCGGGTTTGATTTTCCGATGAAGAAGGTGAAGAAAGGGACTGTTAATAGTTTAAAGTAAGATATATTTATCTAAACTGATAGAAAAATGATGAAGGAGGCATCAACATAGAAATGATCAACGAAGCACTTCTTCTTCCGGAGAGGGCAAGAAGATTATTTCTTAGAAGATGCTATTCGTCTTACTCAAGCAGCAATCATAGTTAAGGATTGCTATTTCAATATTTTAGCCTCTCTTGTTTCATTCATCCGGCAATAAAATTAAAGGAGTCACTTCAACGATATTTCAGAGAAGTGCCATTGAATAAGCTTATCACCTTTTTACACTTTTCGGTTTTAGCAAGTCCGTATTGCCATTGCGTTTAATTATTGTACGGATCCATAATTCCTGCCGGGATATATTCAGGTTTACGCCAGAATTGTGCGGGATTGACACTGCCTGAATACTCATTACTGTAAACAGTAACTTCTTTTCGTCCACGTCTTCGTTTGGAATGATCACCAGGATCAATATAATTCATTTTGATACGCAGAAGAGTGTGATAATCGCCCTCGTAAACAGGAGTAGTAAATTTCCATGAATGTCCTTGCATCCAACGTAAGTGTGTGATAGCTATTGCCACACCAGCTGCTGGGGAGGTATTCGATATCCTGCCATTGTCCCAGTGTATTCTTTGCCTCTACAATCATATTGAGTCGACTGTCTTGCGCATTGAATTCAATCTTTTTCCTTAATGTGTTAGAAACAAAAACGGGGATGCCTTTGTATCCACCACCCACTGTATCGCTCTTGTCAGGGTGCACCACTACACTTAATGACTTAACTGGAAATTGATCCTTGCCTGAAATCTTCTCGGGATAATTGTCTGATCTACCAAAGCCACCTAAGTCTTTTTCGCTGGGCTTGGAGTAGGCATAGAAATACCCGCGATTAATGTAATCGATGTTCAGATTTGATATGGTATTATTTTCCGTTTCCTGCCATACCGTTTCCCCTTGCTCATCCAGGTAAGTGAATTTGTCTTTGACCATACATTTCAATAAACCGTTGTGAAACCCGGATGGATCATACATATCCATGATTGCATCAAACAAGATTGTACCATCGGTACGGGCCACTCCATAAACTCGCCGCGCCAGGTCTTCATTGCTGTCATTGTAAAAGAAGAAATGATTGCTGCCGATGCCGGGCCTTTCCAATCCGGTAAAGGTGGGAGGGACGATAAACTGACCATGGCAATCAATCACTCCATATTTTCCATCCTTTTGTACGATGGCCAATCCGTTTTGAAAACCTTCTCCGACAACATCTGTAAACGGTTCTGAAGTGATCACTTTGCCTTTGGTATCAATCAGGAGATAGCCGTCATCCGCTAATCTCACAAAAGCCCGTTCCTCAGCGAAGTTGCTCACGTATTTATACGCAGTATCATTCACTACTATTTCTCCTTTGAGGTTTATAAAGCCTTCATAACTATTTTCGGTGGAGAAGATATTATCAGCTTCTTTCCAGTTTTTATATAATGAAATCTTAGCCATACCATCACAAAGAGGGCCATTTACCCAGCTGTTGTTCTTGTGATCTCTTAACAAAATGATTTTCCCTTTACGGTCCACAAAACCGGTTTTCCTTGTAAAACCTTCCAGTGTATCCCAGGGTTCAGGAGACGCTTCTACCATGAAGTATCCGTTTTTCAGATTATCGATTTCTTCAAATTTCCCAAAAGGAATAATGAATCTGCCTATAGAATCAATAACCCCTATCTCTAATTTCTTTGCAACACCTTCATCAGGATAAGCCTTGTGGTGTAAACCCTCTACTACACATGTTCCATTGATAAAACTATTGGCCCTACGGAATATAGTATCGATGACCAGCTTTCCCCTCGTATTAATAAATCCCACCTTTCCGCTGGCGCTTTTTACCTGCGCAAGTCCATGGTTGAATGCCTCAGCGTAGGGAAAAGGGAGACGAAAAGGTTTTTCACCTTTGGTATTAATAAAAGCAGGTTTCCCTTGAAGATAGACCAATGCAAGTCCTTCAGCAAAAGGAGTGGCATAGTCAAATTGTGGAGCAATAACAAAAGCACCGTTGCTGTTGATGTATCCATAGGTGCCGCTGATTCGGGCAGCTGCGAGATTTTCTGAAAAATCCTGCAAAGCAATGAAACGAGGTTCTATGATTTTATTTCCCTTCGCGTCAATACAACCCAGTTTGCCGTTTTCCATGACTGGAAAAAGAGCGCATTCCGGTGTTTGTCCGTAAGTCATGAAGGTGATCAGCAGGAGGGAAAGCGATAAGATATTTACCGGTTTACGCTGGGGTAGGGAGAGCCAGTTCATTTTCATAAGTCGTAGGTTTTTCAACAACGATCAATAATAACTTTGGAGTATGTATGTTATCAATATAATTACAGGCAGGCCAAAAAGTAACTTAAAATCATAAGAATAGTTTTGCGTTATTGGAAGTTGGAACTCACGAAACGTGTTTGAAGCACCTAACTTGGTAAAATTCACGGATAAGTTCACGGCGAATATATGTGAAGGTTGTAGCAATTAGGTTGGTATTATTTATGTTGAAAAATTATTACGAAGAGATATAAATACAATCGGAGATATGGGGTGATATCTTTCGCGCCCAACGGGATCACATAGGAAAGTTCGTACGAGAATAAAATCAACATTGGCCAGGAATCGTTTTTTCTTTTTATGGTCTCTGTATTATCAAATTGATACATGAGACTATAAATAATAGGTGACCACATGGGCTAAACCCATCAAGTGAAAAATTTTTCTATTCCGTTCTTTGAACCTTTAAAAAATATTCTCGTTATTTACTGTATTATTTAAGTAGTACACTAAAACAGTAAATATGATTAGTATTCAGAATCTGTCTTTTTCATACAAAAAACAGGCAAAACTGTTTGACAGGCTGTCTATGGAACTCGGCCCAGGAAGCATTACAGGCTTGCTCGGCAAGAACGGAGCAGGTAAAACCACACTACTTAAAATGGTGGTGGGTCTTCTGTTTCCGCATTCCGGAGATCTCAATGTTCTTGGACACAAGCCCCGGGAAAGGCGGCCTTCCTTCTTGTCCGATGTCTTCTTCGTACCCGAAGAATTTTTCTTACCATCCACAACCATCAGTCGTTACGTCAAAGCCAATGGTGCCTTTTATCCTTCCTTTGATTATGCACTCATGAGCAAACTGCTTACTGAATTTGAGCTGCCGCAAGAAGAGGTCATTGATCAGATGTCCTATGGTCAGAAAAAGAAATTTCTCATCTCCTTTGCCCTTGCAACAAAATGTAAGCTGCTGATTCTGGACGAACCAACCAATGGTCTTGATATTCCATCAAAGATGATTTTCCGTAAGATCATGGCAGGTAATCTCGATGAAAATCAACTGGTGCTGATCTCCACACATCAGGTAAAGGATGTTGAGACTTTGATAGACAAAATTATAATAGTTGACAACGGCAATATTATTCTACAGAAAGATATCGCATTCATTACTCAACAACTCCAGTTTTCGAATAGCACAGTCGCAGAAGGAGAAGGCATTCTTTATAGTGAAGCTGTTCCAGGAGGATATCGTGTCATCACCAGGCCGCTAACGGGAGAATCACAAATTGACATCGAATTGCTTTTTAATGCCATTACCAAAGGCAAGCAATTGTTTACTACGTCCACACCTCACACACAAGCATTGTAAATTATGAATAATACTTTCAGTATACACCGACTCAGTCTTTTGTTTCGCCAGAGTTTGCTTCACAATAGCCGCCTGATCTGGCTTGCATTAATAGGCTATTGCGGTCTGGTCATTATCCTCTTGCTCTTTTTTCAGGCGGCACAAAATTTCAAAATGCAATCGACTGAGATCTATCAGGCGCTCTTTGTCACGATCTTTATCGCTGGTGGCGTTGCTTGTGCGGGTTCTTCCTTTACATCCTTCCGCTCAAAAGAAAAAACATATACCTATCTCATGATTCCAGCATCTCCATCTGAAAAATTTGCGGTTGAATTTATATTAAGAGTGGTATTGTTTGTTGTACTGGTTCCAATCCTTTTCTATCTCATTTATATGTTGGAAGGAACAATCGTGCAGGTGCTGGCAAATGATTATAGTTTTGCGAGTGGCAATATATTTCAGCTGCCATCTCTACCAGAACGCCCCGTTGGTATGGAAGGAACCTGGCTAATATTATTCATCGCATTACTGTCAGGAATTTTCATCATCCCGTTCACTGGATCTGTATCGTTCGCGAAAAATCCGTTGATCAAAACAATGTTTACGCTTGCTGCTATGGTTATGATCAATGTAGCATTGATTTATTTCTTTATCGAGATCGCTAATTTTAAAAGATATGAACCAGCAGAAAACGGACTACTGTTCATCCGCTCTCCAGAAAATGCATTAGTGGTATTTACCTGGTTTGCTGTTCTGTTAGATATAGCTCTTCTCGCTGGTGCATATTTTAAATTAAAAGAAAAGGAGGCCTGAGATGGAATTCACTAATAACAAAAGCATCTTTCTTCAGATTGCCGATTCGTTACTCGATAAGGTCGCAAACGGAATACTTGTACCTGGAGAAAAAATTCCTTCTGTACGTGAACTGGCAGCAGACATGGGAGTTAACCCAAATACCATCATGAGAACCTACAATGAATTACAAAACGCAAACATCATCGATAATAAAAGAGGTATCGGATATTTTGTAAATCCGGAAGCACGGGAGAAAATCATGGAACGCAAAAAAGAAGAATTCTTTCGAGACGTGTTACCCGGTTTTATCAAACAGGCATCATTGCTCGGCATTACTTCAGCCGATCTCAAAAAACACCTCGAACAACTCAATCCGTAAATCCATGAAAACAAGTAACATCATTTTATTTACCGTCATGAGTAGTTTCTCGATAATCATTATTGCAGGAGCACTGGAGTTAAGAATATTCGGAAAACTCAACGATGGAATCTCCGGATCACCCAATCAGGTAACAGTAGTAGATGCGCATCTTGAGCCTTTTCAGTTCTTGGTGATCAATGAATCTATTAATGTGACGATTGAAAAAGGAGATTCACTTTCATTTAAAGTCTACCGCAACCAAGACGATAATGCTCCGTTGGTTAAGTTTCATCAATCAGGAGATACACTCTTTATTGATCAGGTCGCTTTTGGAAAGGATGGAAGCAGCCTTAGTGCAGTAATCAAACTGAACGATGCAAAAACATTGAAATTCATACATGCCATTAATTCGACAATTTCCATGGAAGACTTGGATGGAAATTCGTTAGGATTGAATTTGAAAAGCAGCAGGCTTTATTTGACGTCAAACCAAAAGCAATTGGAAACTCTTAATGTTGCTGCGATTGATTCCTATGTTTCTTATGACGGTGGTATTACAGGAAAAATGGAAGCAAACCTGGATCATTCAGAAGTATCTATTCAGGGCATTGTTTCAGAATTCAGCGGCACTGTAAAAAATGAATCTGACTTGTTATTGTATAATGTCAATCAGATTACTTTCAAAAAAGATTCAACAAGTGCTATTCGGATAATGAATTAATGCAGTAAGGATCATCCCTCAAAAGAAAGCTGTAGTCATATACAGCTTTCTTTTTTTAATTCTAATTGCAATCAAGCGTAGTGCAAAAATCCTCGATAATCTCAATCGTATTAGCTCGGGGAAACCACCCAGGTCATTAAATGATAATTCTCCGTAATGGTTCTTAATCAACGACAATAAGCGACTGTAAATCATGAATTGACTAAATGGAAATAGTTAAAGGTAGTTTTTGATTGTGCGCTCGATATCCTTATGGAAGAATTGTTCGTTGACACTAGAAATTGAAAGCGAGCCATTCTTTCTTGTCTCTAAAATCAAGGCCGCATAGTGAGAGAGATCAACGGGAGTGGATACCAATTCCATCAGTGAACGCTTGATAAACTCCAGTTTAATGGCTGAAATCTTTGCTACATGAAATTCATTAGAGAGATATTCTTTTAGAATGGTGTCAAGTAATAGTCGGTGGATCAAGTCATCGCGGTATTCTTTAATCAACTCAATTACATTTTCTCCTGAGGACTGGATAATTGCTTCTTCGCTAGGCATTGATGGAAATTCAAACCATAAAGATACGCTTTTTACATTGATTCAATTTTATTTGTGTTATTCCGGATAATGGTGCGGTAACGATTTAAAGAAGTTGTTCGGGTTTGATTTGCGAATAGACACAAAGCCTCAACAGCTGCTTATTACCCATTAACAATTTTAAAAAACAGTTAAGTCGGGAGTGGCTTTTTCTTCCTCGCAGGCAGTAATCGGACTGGCGTTTCCCTTATTAAAGGCTCCTTTCTCAATACCAGTTAACGGGTGAGCATATACTTCTCGCATGAACTGATCCCATACCGGTAATGCCGACTTGGAGCCAGCAGCCAGCGAGGGAGGTAAATGAATACTAGGTTCCTGTCCTCCCACCCATACCCCCGTGATCAGATTGTGGGTGATGCCGATATACCATCCATCCGATGCATTATCAGTAGTGCCAGTCTTTCCTCCAACCTGATTGTTGGAAAGTACTGCGGCAGACAATGCACGTGAGGTGCCAGCTTCTTCTTCTACGCTACCCGTTAGAAGATGCACCATCGTGGCTGCCGTAGATGCGTCCAGTACCAGGTGCTGGGAAGGTGCGAAAGTGTGTAAAATATTTCCATTGCGATCTTCAATTCGTGTGATATAGAAGGGTAACGTATGCAGGCCAGCGTTAACAAATGCGGCATACGCGCCAACCATTTCAAAGAGTGATACCTCCATTGTTCCCAATGCAATTGAGGGCACCGCCTCCATCTTGCTGGTGATACCCATACGTTGGGCAAAATGAATTACGTTTTCAGCACGGACTTTCTCCAGCAATTGCATAGTGATGGAATTAAGTGAGCGCGCCATTGCCTGACGTAATGTGAAGGACTCTCCATTACCATAGGTGCCATCATAATTTTTAGGTTGATAAGTTCCATTCCCCCATGTGATGACAGGTGAAGTATCCGGCAGTCGCATACAGGGTGAATAGCCGCTTTCTATTGCAACACCGAATACAAATGGCTTGAAAGTGGATCCAGCCTGACGTTTGCTCTGCTTAACATGATCGTATTGAAAGTAATTGTAATCAATACCGCCCACCCAGGCTTTGATCTCACCGGTGGTCGGACTCATCGACATAAGCCCACACTGAAGAAACCGTTGGTAGTACGCGAGTGAATCCATTGGACTGAAAAGTGTGTCCCGCTCTCCCTTCCATGTAAAGACCCTCATCTTTCTTTTCTTATTAAGTTGATGTACCACCGTGTCGCTGCCATCACCATAGGTGGAAGAGAGGTGCTTGTAAGAAGTGGTTTGCTTGATCTTGCGCTCCAGGAATTTATTTAATCCTTCATCTAATCCATTTTGATTTTTCCATGCATTGTCAACTATCTTTTGCATGCGACTCATCTGGCCGGCCACAGCTTGCTGGGCGAGGGCTTGAATGCGGGTGTCGATGGTCACATAGATTTTAAGTCCTGAGCCAAACAGGTCATATCCATTTTGGCTACACCAGCTTTTCATCTCCTGCTTGAGTATGTTATGAACAAAGTGCGTGGCGAACATTCCATTTGTTCGAGGAACGGAAAAATTAAGTTTCAGGGGGAGTTTTTTAAGAGAGTCTAGTGTCTTTCGCTTTGTGATATAGTGATGTGCATAAAGTTTGTTCAGTACTTCATTGCGTTTGTGTGTTGCACGTTCGGGATAAATCACCGGATTGAAACGATGCGTGCCCTGTAACATACCGACCAGCAAAGCACAGTCCGCAAGGGTAAGTTCCTCAAGACGCTTGTTGAAATACATCTGAGCCGCAGCTTTTATGCCAAAGGTTTTATAATGATACGGAACCACATTGAAGTACATGGCAATGAGTTCTTCTTTGGTATACCTTCGTTCAAGTTCGATAGCGATGATTAGCTCCTTTGTCTTACTGATTACCAGGTCAAAGAGCCATCCAGTACGGGCGAGTCTTCCCTGGAGTTCAGCACTCCGTGTACGAAACAGATTTTTTGCCACCTGCTGTGTTAGCGTGCTGCCACCGCCCTGCTTCTCAAAGGTGATGATGCCCTTCAGTACGCGTAGGTACGATCGAAAGTCCAACCCGCTATGATCATAAAACCGATGGTCTTCAGAGATAATCAGCGTCTTCACAAGTTGCCTTGGTATTTGCTCATAGCGAACCATGCTTCGGTTCTCGCGATAATATCTTCCCAGGCAAACCCCATCAGCAGAGATTACTTCCGTAGAAAGATCGAGTTCAGGATTTTCCAGATCCTCCATCGGTGGCATTGGCCCGAATAAATTGTATGGATTGATTTTTATTGCCATCACATACAACCAAGCCAGCAGCAATATCCCTGCGAATACGGATAGCGTAAACCGTACCCGGTAGTTGAACAGGGCGACTATAAACTGCAGCCCTTGAAGTAAATAGGTCTTCATCAGTCAATGCGTATCGTTGGTTGCCAATAGGGGCGAGGTGGTCTTGTAGTAATACCTGGGATCGGTGATCTCAGTAGCAGGCGATGTGTCTGCAGTAGTGGGCTCGTGCGTCATGGTTTTAATGACGCACAGCATCGTGCAATAGCCCGTCACATTAATAGCCGCTTTCTTCTCACCGTCTTTGCCTTGCGCATAACCCTTGACAAATGTCCACTTGAATTTTTCTAACGGCAAGTGTAGACGGTCAAGTTCTTTTCCAATCTGCGGCTGTTGTGCCAACCATTCCATTTGCAGTATTTCGTCCGTCAAGTCCGGCCTGGCATCTACCGGCACGATCCATTTGACCGGTACATCGAAGGTGTAGTGATAGGTATCACCGACCCATCGTGGGCTGCTGCGTTCCAGGGCATCTTTCCAATCGATGGCCACTTCAACGTATTTCTCACGTAGTTCATTCATGAGCGATAGCGTGGACGGCTGTTCACCGAAGCGATAGCAGACCAGCCAGCTTTGGGCCAGGTAGCGTTGTGAATTTTTTCCTGCCGCATCAGAGGTGTAGAATTCAAACAACCGTGGTGCATAAACGGTGGGCAGACTTTGAGGGCATCCCAGAAAGGAGCGCACTGCTTCCACCAAATTCGCATCATTTCCCACACCACAACTGTGCAGAAAAATCCGTGTCAGATCGTCAACCACACTGGAGGGAAGAAATATGAACTCCGGGCTTCTGGTATATTCAAGTATGCGTTGAGTAGTAGCACGCTTGGATTGGGGTGCCACCTTCACACTCAGGCCGCTCCATTGATTTCCATGTGAGATCAGATGAATGTCTCCCCACGGCTGCGCATTCAGCACCGCGTGATCCGCCAGGTAAGACTTCATTTCCTCCAGTGAACGACATTCGGTCACAACGAAGTCCGTCTTTGCTTTGGGATTAGTAGTGTAGTAACGTAGTGCCTGTTCATAATAGGGATTTTCGGCTTGCTTATCATTACCTAGTATAAAGGCAACAGAAGGACGGAATCCATTCCTGGGCAATAAGAGCTTGTTGATGGTATTGCTATTGGAATCTGCAGGGGAGTCGATGGTAGTACCATCGCTATGCGCAGCTGGGCTGCGTGTGGATAAGGTTAACCGCAAGGAATAAATGCTGGCCAGTCCAATAGTGATTCCCAGTAGAATAAGGTTGGTGTTTTTTTTCATATTGCTCGATGATTAGAGGGAAGATGTTTGCCTTGAGTTCTTGATTGTTCCCGATCTTACTTTGGTTGATTGATTGTGTTTTCCTACACTGGAAAAAAGACAATCAATCAACCTGAACAGGAGTTTAGAATACGATGGTATATGTCCAGGAGTGCTCGACTTTTAATGTGGCATAGCTGTGCTTTGATACAAGCTGTTGAAGGGCCTCAAGGAGTTCTTTAGGAATAGACTTTCCCTTAACAGAGGTAACTGTCGCATGCCCCTTTGCGTCGATACTCACCAGAATGGCATCGGGCAGTGTATGGTATTTTTCAAGCAGCGCATTGATCGGAGGCACCATTGTTTTTTCAAGGATGCCGATCACCTGTTGCTTTACCGACGATGTCAGTCCCGCTGATAATTCAATTTTTTTGTGGCTGGAAAAAGGGAGCTCTTCCTCATCGATCTCTATCTCGAAGCCAATAGCTGAATTTTCAACTCCCTCTGGCATGGGCAATGGTTGTTTCACAGTGGTGAGGGTGCTGCTTTCATTGGCAATCTTTTCTTCAATGGCAATGAAAGAAGTATAAGCTGTCATCAGGTTGTACTTCAGTCCGAGATTTACAACTTCCTGATTGCTGACTTCATATCCTATTTTTGAATAATCATCGAGTAACTGAACTTTTTTTCTGGCCCATAGGTAGCGGATGGCTTCATGCGCGGTATCTGGTTTAACCTGCGATACATCAAAGGTCTTCTTATATTTTTTCCTGCCAGCAAATCCTTCGATGGTGATCATGCCCATCGCTTTGCCGCGATACTTTCCATAGACAATGATAGGACGCTCGGCCAACACATCGGGAATGGATACCGGCTCCACATCGTATACATCAAGGCCGGTGAAGGATTTTTTAATCTGAGTCAGCACCGGGTAATTGATATAGTTCCTGAATTTCTCCGCCTGCTCAGCTGCGTGCTCTGGCGTGAGAAGGATGAAGGGTTCACTCATGCCCGCATGAGCCATGCCATCAATCAGGTAACGGTTCACGCTGGAACCAATGCCAAATGCAAACGTATTGGCTTGGTCTGCCTTAGTGCGGATGATATCAAAGGCTTCCTTTTCCACACCCACATATCCATCGGTGACTACCACAAATGATCGTGATAATCCTTCCTGCAGACGAGGGAAACTCATTGCTTTTTTCAATGCAGCCAGCAAATTGGTTCCGCCGCCACCATTTTGGGTATCAAGAAAAATAGCCGCCTTGCTGAAATTCTCTTGCGTGGCAGGTAATGACTCATCACCAAGCCAGTAAGCGCCACTTTCAAACACCAGCACATTGAATCGGTCTGTTGGGCGCAGGTTAAGGATTAGATTTCTCATCAGCGTCTTTGCTGTATTGATAGGAAATCCATGCATAGAGCCAGAGACATCTACAATAAAGATGTACTCCCGTGGTGGGATTTCTTCCTTCACAATACGTTTGGGAGGCTGAACCATAAGAAGAAAGAAATTCTCGTCGCCATGTTCATAGAGCATCAGGCCTGACTCGATTGAACTTCCAGCAAGCTGATATTCCAGCACGAAATCGCGATTACCGGCTCTGCTTTCTCCACTGGCGAGAGCAACCTTCGTCTGTGTGGCAGAAGGATAGGAGGTAACGATCTTGTGCGTTGTGCTGGCTATGTGTTGCACCGGCATTCCTGTGGACAAGTTTACGTCAATAGCAAAGTCATAAGTCGGAAGCTCACTTTTTGAGGTGTGAGCAGTATTAAGAAATGCGTTGCGCACACTGCTGGTCACTTCTCCTGAATAGCGAGGGCCAACCACGGTGGGATAAACAAACTGGTATACACCTGCCTGTGGGACAAGCAACTCTGTATATTGGAGCGTCACTTTGATCACGTCTCCAGGCATAATATTAGCAACGTTCATTTGAAAAACATTGGGACGCTGCTGCTCCAGCAATGAAGTTCGTTTTCCGTCCGCTTTTGCAGTCTCATACTGCTGACGGGCTTTTTGCTTCTCCTCAATTTTGGCGACAATCTTTCGCTCGCCGATCCGCATTTCCATTCCGTACACTGCCGCCTGGGCTGAGGCGGGAAAGGTATAAATTGCTTCCAGAGGAGTCTTGCCGTCATTCTTGTACTCCTGCGTGATGGTCACATCTGCAATCATACCGCTTATCCGAACGTTGGCCCTGGTTGAAGTGAGAGGAAGCTGGTCCACTTCTGCGTTACTGGTGAGGACAAGAAAATAAGGAGACTCTCCTTTAGGGCTTTGGTTTTCTTGCGCTCTGGCCGCGGTAAAAATCAGCAGAAGAGTTAATAGCAATACGCCGGGTATTGAAGCGGGATAATTTAGTTTTTTGGTTTTCATGGTGCCTTTGACTTTTTTTAATAAAAGTAGAAGGGGGCACCCAGGGCATTATAGCAGAAATGATAACTGTAAGGAAGCGCTTGATAAGTGTCATGCCCGTGAGATAACCGTATGACGAGGGACTTAAACTTAACGACCGTCAATCATATCCAGCAGGTGGTTACGTTTTCGAAACGAAACGGGAACCTCCGACTTGTCCACCATCACCGCATAACCACCATCTTTCTTGACGTACTCCTTGAGGTAAGCGAAATTGATCAGGTGTGAATGATGTACACGTATAAATCCGTTGCGCTCAAGAAGACCTTCGAATTCCTTGAGGTTCTTGGTCGCCAGGATCTGTTCTTTAGGCTTGAGGTGAAAAATGGTGTAGGCACCCTGTGATTCGCAGCGGATGATTTCATCAATGTGGATCATGTGCACTTTCTCCAGGCTGTGAATAGCAATTCGCTTATAACCCGATGAGGCTGTGCCTTTCATGTTTTCAATGAGCAGCTCGATGCTGTCCTGGATGGCTTTGCTCTTTTTATTCTGCTCTAGCTTTGCGACTGCCTTCACCAGTTCATCCGGGTCTACGGGCTTTAGCAGATAGTCAAGTGCGCTGAACTTGATGGCCATCACACCATAGGTGTCAAGGGCGGTGGTAAAGATGATCTGGAAATTGATTTCCTTAAATTGAGTGAGCAGGTCGAAGCCCGTCCCGTCGCCCATCTGGATGTCCAGGAAAATGACGTCGGGTTGCAGAGCATGAATTTTTTCAAGTCCTGATTTTACACCGTTTGCCTGCCCCACGACTTGTATCTGTGGACAGTAACGCTCCAGGTCATGGATGAGCGTGATTCTCGAGTTTTCGATGTCATCAATGACGAGTGCGCGGATCATGGTCTATAAAAAAATAGTATAGGTTCAATGATGGGCAAGATAAATCTTTTTAAACCCATATCGCTTATAGTTTTAATAGGTTTCAAAAGGAGTGGACATCACCACCTGAGTTCCGGTTGCCACTCCATCTTCTTTGAGATCAATAATGGATACACCCGCCTTTACCTTGAGGTAGGCACCGTACTGTTCAAGTCTTTTTTCGGTGATGGGTATGGCACTCGATGTATGCTGGCCAATACTTCTTCGGTTTAACTCTGCCGCTCGCTCACGGCCTATGCCATTGTCGGTTATTGTGCAGGTCAGTAAGGCACCCTGGATGGTGAAATGAATGGCGATCATGCCCGAAGTCTCTTTTTTGCGAAGTCCGTGGACGATCGCATTTTCGACAAAGGGTTGTATCATCATGGGAGGAATCTGAATACGCGAATAGTCAATGGAGGAGTCCAGGGTAATGGAAAATTCAAAGGCTGGTTGTATGCTCAGCTTCTCCAATTCCAGGTAACTTTCAAGGATAGTGATTTCATTTTCAAGGGGTATAAATTCCTCCCTTGCATTCTCCAGGATAAGACGCATCAGCTTGGCAAACTTCGCCAGGTATTTCTTTGCCTGGAACGGGTCGTTAGCAGCAATGAAACCCTGAATGGAATTCAAACAGTTAAATATGAAATGAGGATTCATCTGAAGTCGTGCTGCCTCCTGTTCTAGCTGAAGAATACTTTTCTCCATCTCCAGCCTTTCCTGAATGATCTTGTTTTTTGTCTTGAAGCGTTGCAGCCGCGTATAAAAGATCATTGAAATGGTACCCACAACCACTAATACTACTGCCACCACAAACCACCACCGTTGCCAGAACGGAAGTGCGATGGAGAAGGTGTACGATGCGGGCGTGGTAGTCCACACATTGTTTTCGTTGCTGGCAATTACCTTGAAAGTGTAGGTTCCCGGCGGGAGATTTGAGAAGGTCGCTTGGGGCTCGGTAAGGGCAGGAGACCATCCTTGGTTAAATCCCTCCAGTATCCATTTGTATTTCACCGCATGAGGCTTGCGATGATAAACACCTGTGAATGAGAATGTAAGATTGTTCTGATTGTGGGGTAGATTCAGATGGGCAGGTAGCGGATACCATGGCGCCAGACTGTCACCGTAAGGTGTATCTTCAATAGGATCAAAAAAAAGTTTGATTCCCGTCAGGTAAACGCTGGGCAATGCGTCTGAGACAATGTCTTCTCCCGGATCGTACTTAACCAGCCCGTTGATGGTACCAAACCAAACGTTACCTTTTCGATCAACACACGAAGAGTTGCGATATACCTCGCCCCCTCGAAATCCTTCCTGCATACCAAAGTGCCGTATGGTGACAACCGACGCCAGATCGGTGAGCGTGATCCTGTCCACACCACGCTCGGTACCTGCCCAAAGGTTACGTTGCCTGTCGATTGTGAGTGAGTAGATGATGTTTGAGCTCAGCCCATCGTTGCGCGTAAGATGTCGTGAACGGTTGCCTTCATAGAGATAGACTCCCTGAGAGGTAGCCACGTATACACGGCCGGTAGAGTCGGCGAGGATGGCATGAACGGTGTTGCCGCGATCAACGTTAAGTGGAGTGACGGTTTCGGGCTTATCAGTGGGTATCTTCAAGGTTCCCTCGTCTGTGCCAATCCAGATGAACGTTCCATCGGTGGCGATGGCATTTATCTTGTTGCTTGCCATGCCTTGCCTGGTTGAATACCTGCGAATCACGTGGATCGAATCATTGGTGGTTCTCACTACTGACACACCACTGTCGGCCGATGCAATCCAAAGGTTGTGATCCCGGTCTTCGGTAAAGCCGGTGATGTTGCTAACGGGCAACGCATCGTCAGCTGAATAGTGCTGCATGCCCGACTTTGCGAATTTATACACCCCGTCATCAAGCGTTCCAATCCATAATGAACTGTCAGCGGTATAATAAAAACACTGCACGATAGAAGAAGTTAATCCTTCACGCTGATTCAACAACGTGTACTGCTCGCCGTCAAAAACCGTTGTGCCGCCCAGTGAAGTACCGCAGATGATATTACCGTTGATGGCCTGTACAATACTGTATACACGCTTGCCCATCCTATCATTATCCTGGTAATGAGTAAAACGCTCGCTGTCTAATTTGCTCAGCCCCTCAGAGGTTCCGAACCACAGATTGCCTGCCCCGTCTTTGTAGCTGCAGAGGATTGCTATTTTTTTCTGGCCCTTTGATGGGTCATCATATCTGCGCAAATGGCGGCCATCGAATTTGAGTATGCCATCGTCACTGCCCAGCCAGATGTTGTTCTTGTTATCAAATACCAGGTTATTGAAATTCTCACCCTTCAAGTTGTTGAATTCAGAAAAGACAAACTTCTCATTGGTAAAAGAAAATAACCCATTCTCAGTTGCAAACCATAGGTTGCCACTGGCGTCTGCGTTCACATTGTTTACCTGTCCTGTTGGCAGACCTTGCCCGGATGTATATAAAGTAAATTCTTCTCTATGGTAGCGTATTAATCCTTGTGAAGTGCCTATCCATAGGGCAGCGTTATGGTCGAAGAAAAGAAAATTGATCTTGCTGTCGATGCCATTCTTTAAGGTACTCTTCAAGGGTACCGATGATTTAATGTTGCATTTATATACTCCATGCGTTGCCGTCCCAATCCACATATTTCCTGATGAATCCCTGGTGATGGCGTTGACTTTCTCCTGGGAAAGAGGAGCGTAGTGCCGGAATTTCTTTCCGTCGTATAGGAATACACCAGCATCTGTTCCTACCCAAAGGTTTCCTAGCGTATCCTCACCGATCGCATTAATGAATCCGTTGAGCAGACCGTCTTCCTGTCGGTACCAATAAAAATTGTGGCTATCAAAACGGGCAAGCCCTTCGCCCGAAGTCCCTATCCATAGATTACCACGACGGTCTTGCCACAGTGCGTTAATCTTAGAATCGGAAAAGCCTTCGTCGGCAGAATAGTGGACGAAGTTGTAAACCTGCGAAAAGGAGTGGGTGGAAATTGAAATAGTGACCAGTAGACAGCACATCCATTTGGCAATAGCGTATTGATTGTTCATTAGGAAATTCGAAAGTGAGGTGTTGCGGTCACTCAAAACTACATGCAAAAGTACTATTTCACTTACTTATAAAAGAATGTTCAAAAGACACGCAATTGACCTCGTATTGAAAAGTGATGATTACGCAGATATTGGCTGCGGTGGTAAAAGCTCTTTTGTTATCTTAGAGAAAATCGTGGCAAACTGAACTACGCAAAGAGGACGGTACCTACATTTAGAGTTTTTCATTTTGCGGTAAGTTATTAATCAGGTATCTTAACTGATCATCAATCCCAACAAAGTGCCCAAGGAATTAATGAACTACTGGAAAAGCATCGCAGTTGTCGCTTTGATCATTCCTGCGTTATTCTGGTTTCGATTTCGAAGACTTGATGGTTATGCAATCGCCTTTGCAGTGTTTTTGGTCTTGATATTGACCGCTGTTCAATTTCTTCCTGCCCTGACTGACAAGTATAAAGGCGACGGTACCAACAGTAATGTGCTACCATCCTTCCTGGATCGGCTTGGTGTAGTCTGGCTTTTGTCGATTTTCTTTTCGCCATTGATCGCCTGGGGATTAGTGAATTCTTTCTGATCACTCCGGAGAACTGGCGTCTGATCCTCGGCATCAAGACCGGGCTCTGCGTTTTTCTTCCATGTATTTGCGTACTATCGCTCGCACGGTATTTACATGGCGAAAGCGCTTTTGTTGCAACACTAATTTTGGTGATCGGCACCAGCTTTCCAGTAATCATCGGCTGGAATTCAATGCTTGATTTGATAAAAGGACCGATGCAAAAGAATGTCGTGGTAACCGATGTTCGGCGTATTTACTACACACGTAACTTGAAGCAAACTCCGACAGATGTGATTGAGGTTAAACTTGAAGACGGAAGAATGCTGCAGGCAAATGCCAAATTTATTTCGGTTGACGCGGGCGTTAGAACGCTGACCATGCTGGAAAATGTTGGGGTGGTGATTGGTGTGAGATAACACAACGGCTGGTAATTACGCCAATCATGAATCATTTTCGTGAAAATCCTTCCGAGCTTCCGAGCTAAACAGGGTTAAATTCGAGCTTTTGGGTTCTCGGGCATTTTGGAGAATTCTCCACGGTATTTTGGCGATACCTATTTTTACCAACTGATGAAGAGAATCTGCATTGTTTTTGTTTTATTCTGGTCATGTCGACAGAATGTTGATATAGTGCCGGTGGATTTACGTGTTTTAAAAAATTGCGCGTATTTGGATGATGCAATGCGCATTGAAATTTTGGAGTCATTTGAGTCGAGTCCGTGTAAAACGGACACCTTAAATGCAAATGTGTATCAAGTCAAATTACTTCACACTGGAGATACTATCTATGTTTTTGAGATTTGCCACAATATGATATGGACTGAAGATAAAATGTCAGACCTTGAGAAACAATATCCCTTCGTTGTACTTAAGGAACAGCATACCGTAAATGAATTGTTTGTTCCATGGAATGCAAATATTCATGTGGGTTCAAAATTTTTAATCGGAAGCGTAAAAAAGGTTGACTTCTAATGGCTTCCGTTTGCCAGGGCCATACGACATAAAATACTATTATAGATTAGTCTATCGTAAATAGAAATGGCCAATTAAGCCCCTAGGGAAAGAGATGACGATTATTTTCTGAGGATTCACAGGCGAGTCTGACGTTGTTCGTGAGCCAGCGGTAGACAATAATATAGTTTCACCAGCACCTGAATTCTATACGCAGGAGGATATTAGTTTTTTGGAGCAATGGGGAGGTAAGGTTTATGATAAGGACAATGCTGAGCACGTAGCTGCCAAGAACAGAATAATTAATTCTGTGGGCACAAACGCTGTGTATTGGAGCCAGCAACTTGTAAAAGAAGTAAAAGGATTTGAGGCTTTTAATTGGCGAATGTGGAGTCAGAAGGGATGAGAAGATACTGAGGATGGAAAGAAACGAGTAGCAAAATTCAAATATTACTCATGGGTGAGAATTTATAAGATAGGGGATGCCTACAAAGATATTTTCTTTACGATTGAGTCGAATGGAATGCACAAATCCCTGGTTTATAAACTGGATTATTATTTTGAAAAGAACTCTAAGCTTTCTGCGAGCCAAAAGGAACTTTGTAAACAGCTTATTCCCGATGAAGTAAGTTGGATAGAAATTCCATTTGAAGAAATCCCGAATTACAACTGGAAAAAGCTTATCGACCTAACGGCTAACTTCATAAAAGCAAATGAAATTTTATATGAAGAAATTGTGAGTTCAGTTTGGAAGGATGAAGTCAAGGTATCCAAGCTGAAAGACCGGCTAATAAAAAGAGATGTTCCTGAAACCGGGGTAGAGGAAATTTCAAAGCGAACATTCCTGTTTAATGGCGTAGAGATTGATTGGGAGGAACAGAACAAAGATTTTAGTGAAATAGGAAAGATTGGAGAAGAATTAGTAATTGAATATGAGAAGCGACTGTAGCGGAACGCTGAAAAATATGAGTACGTCAATGATGTAGTTAAGGTAAAGGACGGAGAGGGCTATGATATTTTCTCAAGAAACCTTGATGGAACCGAAAAAAAGATAGAGGTTGTAATTAATTAAGAGATAATAAAAGTCGATATGGATTTTGATGAGAAAAATGAAAGGGATTGGATTGAGATTCAATCTAAGCTGTTTCCAGGCGAACTTCCGCAAAGGTTTGAATGGAAGGATCGCCTTGACATTGTAAAGGTTTTAAAAACAATAGGGTCTATAGATAACTCAAATCATTTGTTTTTTCCCACAGGTGGGGGACTTGATGTTCACGATGCTAATATCTCCGCAGAGAATGATTGTATAGAGATTGATACTGGTGGATTAATTGACATTGTTAAGCCATCTCGATTGATTTTTAATTCTTTCAACGCTGCCCCTGAATGGAATTATTTCCGATTAGAAACGCATGAATTAAAACCTTCAGGCACTTATCCAGAGGCCGAGGGGTCGGATGAGGAATTAACAGAATTAGAACCTGGAAATTATATATCGCGGAAATATCTGGAAATGGGTGAGTACAACGGAAAAAGACTTCCACCGACTACACGGGTTGTAACAAGGCATTTTCATGGTGCATTTGTTATTTTTCAAAAGACTTCTATTTACAATCGTGATTCGAGAACCTATGACGGTCGTCATAATACGATGACGGATGAAGAGTTTCGTTCCTATATTCAAAGGCAAATAGATCATCCTAGAAAATAATAATGAGATGAGTTTGAGGGGAATCAAAAGTTCTGTTACTAAAGCCTTACTATCGAGGTCTGGCAACAAATGCGCCTTTCCTGGTTGTCCTCAGCCTATAGTTAATGATCAATTTAAACTCGTAGCTCAACTTTGTCATATTGAAGCTGTAAGTCCAGGTGGTGAAAGATTCAACGCTCAATTGACACCTGAGCAAATTAATGGTTATGCAAATCTTATGTTCCTATGTTATAAACATCATGTCGAGACGGATGATGTTAGTGTTTATACGGTTGAGATTCTTAAGGAAATGAAACGGACACATGAATCTAAATATGTCTTGTCTCCCTATATAGTAGATATGTCTCATGTGTTCGCAATAAAAAGAGATATAGAGATTTATTGGACAATGGTAGAGGAAGTAAATACAAGAGATCACGTTGTTCCTGATTTAAAGATAGAAATTGACACCAAAGCTGGATATTCAGATCTTTCTAAAAGAATTGAAGATACTTTGGCCTCATTGGAGAATTTGATAAGTTATATCGAAAAGACTGATAGAGACAAGTATTGGGAGTATTTTGCAATTGGAATTCCAAATCATTTAAATTTAATCCGTGTGAATTTAGATCACATGAGTATTAAATATCATGAAGAGTTACTTGCAAACAATCCGCATGATCAGGGAATCAAAGATAAATTGGAACAGCTAAGGAGAGCCTTTCTTGAAACTGCAAAGCATACAGGATATTTAGATTGAGGGGTTCGAATAATGTTAGCTCGACATATCAAAATATGTTAAAAGCCATCAGATTTTATGATGGCTTTTTTTATTTATACGTGTTCCTGGTACGTAACATGTTCATTTTACGACACCTTTGTACTGTTTGGGGATTGGAAGATCGGGCCGCTCGTTTGTATACTGAATGCTGATGATCCACCATCGGTCTGCATCATGAATGAGCTGAAAGCTATTAATACCTCTTCCACTTTGTTGCCCCTGTGCGCCGCCTCCCACCCGAAATTGGTAGGTGGAGAATAGACTCATAATATCACCAAATCTCTCGGTAATGCGGTGGGTCTCCTCCACGTAAAACACGTTGGCCCTAAAAAATTGATCATTACGTTTTATGTATTCTTCGGGTGTCATACTACTGTAGGACTGATGCCCTTGTGCGTCTGTTCGGACAACACCGAGAATGGCTTTTTCGTGGAAAAGTGATTTATACAATTCCCAGTTGCGCGGACCGGCAGGACCAGAAAGCACCTGGTGAAAGCAATGGATAAGCGAGTCGGGATTGCCGAATGATCCCTGGCCATAAGATATCGATTGCAGCATTATGACTAACAGGACAGTGATTAGTAGTGGCTTTGTATTTTTCATTTTATTTTTAAATCGATCGTTAGATAAAAAAGTATATCGCTGATCAGTCAATTCAGATAATCGCTAAATACCATGTCAGTTGTTTTTGTAACAGCTTGTACATCCTGTTCGCTCCCTGGTGAAGCCGGTGAATAGTTTGAGGTCGGAATAAAAGCCAGTTGAGATTTCTTCGTTTACTTCAGTGAACGGCCAAAGTCGCCAATTTTCTCAAATCTTCAAGAAAATAGTTCGAGAATTGTACAGGCAAGGACGGGAAACCATTCAGGTCATTAAATGATAATTCTCTGTAATGGTTCTTAATAACCTGTTCTGTGGACGCTAAACAGAGATGGCCAAAAGCATTTGCTCGGTTTAAATATGTATCTGTATGATTAGTAGATGTTTACTAAAATACTAAAATAATTAGCAATTTAGATAAGCCTTGCTTTACCTTTAGGGCTTCTACTAATGTCATGGAATCCCTGAATAGAGCCGCTGTTTTTGCCAGTTTGCAGGCGGAAATCCTTCGTCTTCAGGGGTTTACTGCACAAAGCAGCTCGATCCTTGATTTAGAATTAGGTCCTTTAAGAGAGGCATTTCCCAATGGCTCTTTTCCTTTGGGGGCCGTACATGAATTTATATCCGCGCAAAGAGAAGATGCTGCCGCTACCAATGGTTTTCTGGCCGGGTTGCTGAAAACCCTGATGGGAAGCAACGGGACCGTGTTATGGATCAGCTCATCGCGTACCCTTTTTCCACCCTCATTGAAAAACTTCGGACTGCATCCCCATCGCTTTGTATTCATCGACCTGCAAAAAGAAAAGGAAGTGATGTGGGCCACAGAGGAAGCATTGAAATGTGGTGCGGTGGCTGCGGTAGTAGGAGAGATGAGAGACGTCAGCTTTACGGACTCCAGGCGGCTGCAGCTCGCAGTGGAGCACAGCCATGTGACCGGCTTTATACTTCGTCATCAGCTCCGGCAGCTAAGCACGACTGCATGCATTTCACGATGGAAAATCACTTCATTACCAAGTGCTGCTATGGGCAGTGGGGTGGATGACCTTCCCGGCATCGGTTTTCCAGCATGGAGAGTAGAATTATTACGAATGAGAAATGGTAAACCCGGTGTCTGGGATATGCAGTGGAGTGAAGGTAGGTTTCATACCCTGTATCACGAAACCAGCATTGCGCAAGGACTACCTGATCGCAAAGCTGGATGACATGGAAAAGCGATTTGTTTCCATCTGGTTCCATCATCTAACGACAGACTGGTTCGTATTGCTTTTGATTACTTTAAAAAGGTTGCTGTAGTGATGCTAGAAATAGAAAAACGTCTTGCCGATAAGCGGTCATCATAATCAACAAAGACAGAGCAATGGCAGCCTCGATAATCTGGAAAGCAATACTTGATTTACCAGATAATCACCTCCGTGCAAAAGCAATGGCCAAAAACTGCTATTACAATTGTACTGTAATACTTTTCAGCAAAATCAGGCTAAAATCACACTTTCTAGCATGGAAATTCTCATCCGTTTTGGAGAATTCTCGTGTCTTGGTCAAGTTATGATTTGAGTAAAAATTAGGGAAAAGACGGTCAACAGTTGAAGTTTATTGGATTTGTTGCCAAGAAAGTCAAAATAAAATTGAAGCCATAAATACCTTATTATGAGCTAAATACAATCAATGTTTAGCTAGCTGAAAATTCCAAGGCCAATTAGGGGGTTACTTTACAGTGATTAAATCACTAATAGTGTCTGAAATCTGCGGCTTATAGTCTCCTTTTTGCATCAAGCATTCTCTGTCTTGTAACAGAGAAATAGGAAAAAGATGGCTTATAACCTGCAGTTTGTAGGCAAACACCACGAGAAAAACCCTACCTATGCAATACTATCTTCACGATGGAAAAAAAAAGCACGGTCCATTTTCTCCTAACGAGCTCAAAGACAAGTTAATCAATGAAGGCACTTCAATCTGGCGGGAAGGTTTAGATGATTGGACAAAGGCAGGATCTCTGGATGAGTTAAGACCATTGTTTGTCTCCAATCCCCCTCCGTTTAAGAAACACAAATCACAAGTGCAATTAAATGCCGGCAAAGCCTACATACTCTTAGCTGGTGTGTTAATAGTTATAATTATTGCGTGGATTACAAATCCCAATGCTGATCAGCATCGTGCAGCAGCTAGTATTGAACTTAATAAGAAACTAGAGCAAGTTAAATCTAAAGTTAATCCAAAGAAAAAACTTTGGAAGATATTAAAGGAAGTCACTTTCACATTGTCTTCCGGACTACTCCAAAATCAGATTAATCAACGTATTATATCTGATGATTACTATGTCTGTTCTTTAACTAAAGTCAAATTGAAAAATCGTGATGTAACAGTTGGTATTGGGGCGTTTGGTAATGTATGGCTCTTTACTGATTTGATTAATGAGATTAGTCCTGATGAATTGATAAATTAAGATGAGCTACATAAAGAAAATTAAATTATGAGAGTGAGTTCCCTATACCAACACTATTTACTGACCAGTCTTTTATATCTATGAACTTTACGATCCATAATTTAAATTCTAAAAATGGAAAATGAGTTTCTTTCTAATACTATATCTACACTAATCATCAATGGATTTAATATTGGAAAAGTCACACGATTTCCAAATAAAAATAATCTTATCTATGCACACAAGTTTGATAAGTTAGGTGCAAAAATCAGCTATGGAATTTTATTCTCACCTGACACCACTGAAACGCCAATAGTCCGAACACTAATTTCACAGTCAAGGACTGAAAATTTCAACCCTATACTTGTGTCTGATCATTTGAATGTAGAGGATTGCCAAACTTATACGAATCCACAATTTTTTGATTTTTTTGGAGGAATAATAAATACGGGTTTAATACTTGTGCCGAATCTGAGCTCAATATTAAATGACCTTGGCAGCAACAAATTGCCACCAGGATTATCAGGTGAGCCTGATGACTTACACGAATTATACATTACAGAATGCCTTCAATTTTTAACGGATTCACCAACGAGACGTTACGGAATTGAAAGATCATTTCAATCCTTACCAGATGGAGTTATTATTGGCAAGCAGAAGTTTATGATATTGCTAGACTCTAAATCTTATAGTAAGGGATTTTCATTTAAGGCTGACGACATTAAGAGGTTTGCATCTTATGTTGATGATTTTAATAATAGATATTCATCATACTTCGGAAATATCTTTTCGTTTTTGGTAGTCTCCGGGGACTTTACAGATTCAATAGAATCATTACAAGGCCGTTCTAATGAATTGTACAAGCTCTGCAATTGCAAACTATCATGCATACGAAGTGAAGATTTGGGTGGTATAACTCAGAGACTTATTTCGCTTCCGGATTTTAAAAAATCCATTGTGTGGAAAAATATTTTCTCTGAAACTTTCATTAATGAGAAAACAATTACAGAGGAAATTACAAGAATTAAAAAGGACAGATTACATTAAATATTATTAAAACATGGGAACATCAATCAGTCATCCTTCCTTAAGAAGCACAAATTGGAAACCAGTACTAGCTGGCTATACATCAGAAAAAATACCAGAATCTAGGATAATAAATGAGATTTGGAGGGCTTCAGATAAGGAAGGTATTTCAATATCTGAATATCTCAAGACAGACTCTGTTTACTCATGCTATAAGGCGATCGACTCATCGAAAAATTTTCAAGAAGCATTACAGAAATGTAATTCCATCATAAAAGAAACCAAAGGCAACACAATGGTCACGGAGTTCGCAAAGCGAATGATCCCAGTCTCCTTTCAATCTGCAAACCCTGCACGCGAATGGCAAAGTAATTTCTTATCTGAAGTCACTAACTACTTTGTTTCAAGAGACTTGTCTGGCTTTGTTGGGACTAATTACCGAAATAAATCAATTAATGACTTGATTAAATTTAAAAAAAGGATGGGAGATAAAGTAAAAGAGATAGTCGCATCAGAAAAACAGCGTATTGGATCGAAAGATGACTGGAATACTTATGTGGATAGATGCGTAAACAAACTAAAAGTAGCCGGTAATGAATGAAACCAAAGTAAGAGTTGGTGTTTCAAAAGGGCAAAGTGATATTCACTTATGTCCGGGGCAAAATCTTTATACAGGCATTAAGAAATTCGAAGAAGAGTTTAATGAATTTAATTCTTTAGAAGAAGATGTTTTGAACGTTGCAGCAGGAGTTTTCGGAACGGACCTTTCTATTCCGAGATATGAACGAGAGCACTTCATTCGAAATATAAATATCACAATTGAAGTTGTTAATTATCATGCGTTTGATAGAGTTAAGCAAATGCTTGAGAATGCTTTGCATTTGGTGAGTAAAGATAATTGGACAATCACTTTTATACAGAAGGCAGGTTTACCAGTTTCAGATTTTGAATGGAAAAATACAACAGGTGCTGTTTTACTTTTTTCTGGTGGACTTGATTCAATGTGTGCTGCATCAGAGCTTATCAGAAAAGATGAAAATTTAGTTCTTGTAAGTCACAACACTCCAGGCAACCATGTGGTGGATAAGTGCCAGCGAGATGTTCATGAGTTACTGGAAAAGCATTATTCAAAAACCATCAAACATATTCATGTTAAAGTCTATGGAAGGAATCAAGGTGAATATTTGTTCCCAAAGGATGATGGAAGAGAAAATACTCAGCGAACACGCTCATTCTTATTTTTATCGCTTGCCGCATTAATTACTAGACGTTCAGGTTTTAATAAAGTACTTTTTATGGGTGAAAATGGACAGTTTGCAATACACCTGCCTTTAAACCAAGCAAGAGTCGGCCCATTCTCAACTCACACTGCGGACCCAGAATTTGTATTACAAACACAAGACATATTTAAAATATTGCTTGGCAATGAGCACTTCGAAATTCAGAATCCGTTTTTATATAAAACAAAGGGAGAGGTATTCAGCTTATTGCCTAAAGAATTACAAAACGAAGCAAAAGTATCAGCAAGCTGCTGGATGATTTCTAGGATCGAAGGTAATAAGCACTGTGGTTATTGTATCCCGTGTATTTCAAGGCGAATAGCAACGGAATTTAATGGTGTAAAATTTAAGGAGTATGAAACCGATATTTTCAAAATTGATGTTACAAAGTTGCCTGATACTAAAGATCAAAAAAGGAACTTAACTGATTACCTAGAGTTTGTTTCAAGGTTTAAAGAAGTTAATCAAGCTAACAAGAGAGATATTCTAAATGAATTTCCAGAACTATACAATTTAACATTAGATACAGACCAAGCTATTGATATGTATAGAAGAGTATCAGAACAATCGTTCCAAGTGTTTCAAAAGTATCCAAAAGTTATAAAATTGATCGGATGAATAAACTATCAATTTCAAAATTGGAAGTGGCTAGAAAAAACCCAAAGGAATTTGCTATCAACTTAATGAAAGAATCAACACGATCTTTTGGTGGATATCCCAAATCTCAAAGGTGGCTTACGGCTATAAACGAATTCCATACAAGTAATGACGTTTCAAAGGCAATTAAAATTCTGGAAAATTCATTCAGCAATAGAAAGAATACAGCTAAAAATCGCAGGGAGCTAAATGATTTTATGATAGCGGTAGATAGTTATTCAAATGTCTTTGCAAAGCGAAATTTCGTTTTTATTAAAAGCAGGGAAAATGTCAACTTAGAGATAACAAAAAAGATTCAGCTTTCTGGGCAAATTCCACTTATTCTTATGAAGCCTAAAAAAGGATTTACTGCATATTTCATTGTTAAGGAGATAAATTCGAATTGGAGAGAAGAACTGCGTTTTCCTATTGTGCAAAGTTATGTTGCACAACAAATATTTTCGTGTGAAATTAAGGATGTAGATGTCGGTGTAATAGATTTTTATACGGGAGAAATTCAAGAAGAAACGTATGAAGCTGATGTGATCGAAAATTCAAATGAAGAATTAAAAAAAATCGGAAGAGCAATCTCAAGAATTTTAAAATAACTCTGAGCAAAAAACAAATAACAATTAAAGATTGGAATGGATTAAATATCATTAACTTAACTTATCTTATATAATCCAACAAGCTTCTTAGGCATCCGGGCTTACTCAATCTTCATAGAAAGTTTTTTAGCGTTGGATTTTTAGCAACTCAATCTTTCCATTCACACTGGGTTGGGGCAGCGACACTCTTTGGCGGGCTTTGGATGTGGGAGGGAGGAGCGGCTTGCACAATGTGTGGCGATGTCAAGGTGGATTTCTAGAGCTTTCGTTAACTTGTAAAATGGATTTGCAAACTTGGAAATCATAGCTAGCCATGAAACGGAAAGAGTCTATCTATAAGAAATATATCGGGCAACTTGAAGAAACCATTAAAGCAGGGTACTACTTTGAAGGAGCTTGGTTGGAGTATGTTCTTCTTGAGGATAGGCTGATCTCGCTTTTAGAAAATTCTGGAGGTGTCCCAAATGGCATCCGGATGATGGGACCGAAAATTGGAGAATTAAAATCTAGGTCTGTTGGCGATATAAACTTACAAGGGCAGTTAGGTCCCGAAAATTTGCTTGATCGGCTGGATGATTGGAAAAATCAACGAAATCTGCTAATGCATTCCATGGCAGATGGAAGCCTTAGCATAGGTGAAATAGAATCAAGAATTAGAGTTTTAGCAGAAAGTGGATCATTTCTGGTCAGGCAATTTGCTTCTGCTGCCCGAAGAGTTAAGAGTAGGGCTACAAAGTAGAGCGATTAGACATTGGGTCGAGTGACCATTTCCAGTCAGCCGGCTTTGGGGTGGACTAAGCCATTAATAAGTATTTTAAGTGTACACGATTTGCCTCAAATATTCAAGGAGGTTATTTTCAATGTCAGATCTTATGGCGACAGTATATTTATTTTTTTCATCATGGGATTCTTTAATGATGATTTCATCCTTATTGGTACTGAAAGCTATCCTTCCTTTGTCACATTCGAAACTATAAAATTCCAGTTGTAATTACTATCCTGTTGGAATGTGGGAAACTCTTGCTCCTCATTTTCTGACTTTTGCATTTGATGGAGTTTTCCATATTTCAACAGGAACTGTGTTGGTGTGAGATACCCAAGTGAACTGTGTGGTCTCTCGTTGTTATAAATCCACATCCACGCCTGTGATACAAGCCGGGCTTGGTTTAGGTTTTCAAAGGCAAAGACGTCCAGTACTTCATCCCGGAAAGTTCTGTTGAATCGCTCGATGTATCCGTTCTGATGAGGCTTGCCCTTTTGAATGAATGCGAGTTTCGTTTGATCACCACACCAGTCTTGTAAGGCCTGAGCTATGAACTCCGGGCCATTGTCTACACGCAACTGTTCTGGACGTCCTCGCCATTCCACCAGTTTATTCAACTCACGAACCACACGCTGACTTGTTAAACTCGTGTCGATGGCGATCGACAGAACTTCCCGATTGAAATCGTCAATGATGTTGAACGCCCTGAATGATTTACCCTGGAACAGGCCGTCATGAACAAAATCCATTGACCACGTTAAATTTGGATGCAACGGTTGAACAAGCGGCTGTTTTATTCGCATTGGAAGACGTCTCTTGTATTTCCTTCTTAGGTTTAATTTCATCTCGGTATAAATTCTATAGACGCGCTTATTGTTATCCTTAAAGTTGAGGGCTCGAAGTCTGTGATACATCATCCAGAAACCCCACCCAGTATGCAGATCGGCCATCTGGCGTAATTGCGTGCGGATAGTCTCATCGTCTTTTACCTTAGGCTTGTAGCGAACAACAGAAGGCGTTGTACCAACTAATTTGCAGGCCTTGCGAAGACTGATAGCATAACTCTCTTGAGCGTACCCAACAGCTTGTCGCTTCTCGCAAGGCCCTAGAATTTTTTTGAGTTCAGATCTTTTAAGATACGGATATCCAAGGCCTGCTCGGCAACCATCCTTTTATACTGAGCCAGTTCTACTTCAAGCTCTTTGACGCGCTTGAGTTGGTTCACGTCCATACCTGAATATTTGCTTTTCCACTGATAGAAAGTAGGTTGGCTGATACCGTGCTCCCGACAGATGTCTGTCACTTTTTTGCCCTGTTCCTGTTCTTTGAGTATGCCAATAATCTGGCTCTCGGTGAATTTTGTCTTTTTCATTGATCCCAATTTTAACGATTAATTCTCTATTTTTAATCGTGACAACTTTTGGGATAGCTTTCACTTGTATATCACATTGACTCTGGCAGCTCCCATTAAGTATTATAATAAGTAAAAAAAGGATTGGCAATGGGCGAATTACTTTTAATCTATGCATAGAATTTACACCACCTGGGGCAAAATAACTCTTTAATTTTCTCTCCAACGCATTAAAACTAAAATGAGCAGAGGCTAACCTGCTCATTTTAGTTCCCAATACTATTAATCGATACCTGATTCTCAGTAGGTTAACTTAGCTTTTTTCCCTCACCAGATACTTTACACCACGACCAATCCCAATTCGTTTGGTAACGAATTTGAAATAGATCACCATTTTTAAATTTCACATTCCTGCTATTTTAAACGATACGCATTTTTATGTTTCAGGACATAAGAGCCTTTCCTTGCATACTATCAGGTAGTTTGTAATAGGCTGGTATAGAATTGACTTCCATTAAGAAATCCTTCTCATAATATTCTTCCAACTTAAAGTAATTTTCAATCTTCTTATTTTCATCGATAAGCAAAGCCATTGCAATTTTTGTATTAACTAATTCACCTCCAATAGCGCCAATAGTTTCCAAATGTTTTACATTTTCATAAGTTGATTTGATTTTTTTTGATATATCTGCATCAATTAAATAAAACCAATCTTTCGCCCTTACCTCATCTGGCTCTGGTCGTTTATAATGTGGTATAATTTTGTCATTTTCTCTTAGCGGAAGATTACCTAAAATCTTCCACTTTTTCTTAGTAAGCATTGGTATTATCCCGGCAATTAAAAGAGGTGATAAAATTAATTCCATATCAGTAAATCTCTCTATGGAATTCTCCGGATTTAATGATCTATAATTATAGACTCTTATCAAAACAGGGTATCGTGCATTAGGGTTTATCTCTATCAAAATTATTCCCATTGCATAACAAAATCCCAACTCATTGGGTAATGGGATTTGAAATATATCTCCACTTTTAAATTTCGTCATTCACTTATACCAATATAATAACCCCTCAATAGAATTTACACTGATTATTCTAGGGCCCTCCCTCTCATAAATTCCGGCTGCTTGTAATAAGCTGGGATTTTAATAACCTGATCATAGTATACTTTTTCATAGTACTCTTCAAGCTTAAAATAATCCTCAATCTTCTTTCCCTCATCCCTTAGCAATGCCATTGCTATTTTAGTTCCAACTAATTCAGATCCAGTAGATCCTATGGTTTCTAAATGCTTTACATATTCATATGTGGATTTTACTTTTTTTGAAATATCAGCATCTATTAAATAAAACCATTCTTTGGGATTTTCTTCATTGGGTTCAGGCCTTTTATAGTGAGGAATAATTGCATCCTCTTTCCCTATTGGAATATTGCCTATACTTTTCCAAGTTCCTCTTTTAATTGCTGGTATTATGCCTGCAATTAAAAGAGGGCATAAGATCAGCTCTTTATTGATAAATTTCTCAGGATGCACATTTGCATCAAGTGATCTATAATTATAAATTCTAATTAAGATTGGATATTGTGCATTAGAATCTAATTCTAATAAATTGATACATTTTATGTAAGCAAATCCCAATTCGTTTGGTAAAGAAATTTGAAACAGGTCACCATTTTTAAATCCTACTTTTGTCATTTATTTAAATTTTGTAAATACTTAATTGCTTCCTGATAATATTCCGCCATCCTCGGGTTATTAACTCCGATACTATTTATGGAATTTTCTAAATTTTTAATTCCCCTTGCGCCATCAATCATCATTTGCTCTAGTCCTCTTGCTGCTGCTTTTGATCCTTTAATTTCCTCTCCAACGCGTTAAAAATAAAAAATGAGCAGGCTAACCCGCTCATTTCACTTGCTAATTCCAATGACCTGCACTTTGATTCTCAATAAAATTAACTCAGTTTTTTCTCACCAGATACTTTACACCACGACCCACTTTTTGAACACTACCCTGTACCCATTGCTTTATCTCTTACCTCTACGGACAACTCATAATAAGGTAGGCTCTCTTTTAATCTTTTAAAAGCCATTCTTTCATAGAACTCATCTAATTCAAAATATTTCTCAACATTCTTACCCTCCTTCATTAAGAAAGCCATAGCGATCTCTGTTTCTAAAACCCCCGAACCTATGGCGGAAAGTAATGTCAAATGTTTTACATTTTCAAAAACAGATTTAATCTTTTTAGACGAATCAGCATCGACACAATAATACCATTTGTCCTTATCTTGTTTATCTGGATCTACCTCCGACCAATCTTCATTTCTACTAAAATGCGGAATATCCATATCCTGATCGATAAGTTCACCTTTACCAATTATTTTCCAAAAACCCTTTCTTATAGTTGGAGGTAGCCCAGATACTAATTTTGGAGCAATTATATAATCATGGATTTTCATAAGGGATAAATCATAGTTTTCGTTTTCTGTTCTATAGTTAAATACCCTTATCATATCAGGAAAACTAATAGATGAATTAATTTTTGATAAATCAATATACTTAGCATATGCGAATCCTAAATCTTTTGGTAAAGGTATTTGCAGAATACTTCCTGTCTCTAATTTGGTTTTTTTCATTACGGTAATCCATTTAAGTATTTAATCGCTTCCTCATAATAATTCAATATATTCTTATTTTTTAATCCAATTCCATTTATTGTATTGTCTACTTTATTCAATCCGCCTGCCTTATCTATCCCTAATTGCTCCAGTCCTCTTGCAACTTTATAAGAAACTCCTTTATATACCTCTTCCAAACCATTGGCGAATCTATCACCATGCTCTTTGCCTCTTCTAATAATATCTTTAGTGATTCCCCAATATGTCTTTCCATTTTGAGATACAGCTCTATAAACTGAGTACACTGCACCTGGATTTTTACTCGATGCACTCAAAAGAACTCTCGCTCCACCTGCAACCACAGTAGTGGTTCCCCCTCCAACACCTCCCATGTGTATCGCATTAGGATAATAATTCATGAAGTCTAAGACATCACCATTAAACAAAAGTTTATACCTGGCCAATTCATTATCTAACCAGCCTTTGCTGAGGTCTTCCTGATGACCTACTTGCCCCTGATCAGTCTCTATAAAACTTGTAGCAATAACATTAATCTCTTTACTCACTAAGTCGCCTTCACCATTCACCGAATATTCGTAGCCGGTGTAATTGCGGTTAAACCAATACCCCCATACTCCATAATCATCTCGTTCAGCCATACCGTGCTGCCTACTTTGTGGATCATAATAAGGCCCCATCCAGGCAGTGCCTGCCCCGGCAGGGTCTCCTTTCCACGACCACTGGCTCGGTGAGGCTAATAATTTTGCCGTTCCACTTCGGTCATCATTCCCACAGATCATACAACCACAGGTAGGGCAATTGGGGTCGGCACCATTCGGATCAGTAAATGCAACCGGATCATTAAAGGAAAAATTATACGGTGTCAATGAGCTATACATATTGGCCATCGGATCAACACCATTCATTCTACCTAATACCGGATCATAATTACGATAATCAAG
>Ga0307515_10003532_pt1 | contig 32875 bp, 25 predicted proteins | sample 17_EM_MG_FD_194513 | JGI IMG/M metagenome (GOLD analysis project Ga0307515, IMG submission 194513) | Populus trichocarpa ectomycorrhiza microbial communities from riparian zone in the Pacific Northwest, United States - 17_EM | ecosystem: Host-associated > Plants > Roots > Unclassified | place... | reverse complement strand
CTGAGGAACCACAATAACCAAATATTAATATTTATAATATAAATATAAAGTAAACTGGATTGATATTGTAAAAACTCAAAATTATTGTAGATTCTTCTTTCACTGGTAGGTCCCTGACTGTTTGCTGCTAGTGCGTATTCTTCTCATTACCTTAACGAAGTGATCCTTTTATTGTTAGGTCTTTTTAGGATAATCCCCATCAGAAATCTCTTCTGACTATGATGTAATAATGATTGTGATAGCGCTTTCATCTAGCGCTGCGCTTCCATTCGGTTATAATGTTCATGCATGAGTGGTTTTAAAGAGTTACTTTACTAATCTATTGGACCATCCTTGGTGAGATATGAAATGCACATTCGTATATATGCGGATCTGAAGAGTTGCTCCTCTAATTCATTCAGCCATCCAATGCATGGTACTCAGATAGATCATAAATTCAATTTGGATAAATTGCTTTCAATTGTTTACTAGTAGGAATATTCTGCCAGTACGTAGCCCAAGAGTGCTTATCGTGATTATATCAATGCCCTACTATAATCGGGATATTCTGTAACATCATCACAGTTTCAGTTAGCAACCAACCGATACTTCCCCAATGTGAATTGTCTCACACACATCGTGTTGTAATGCATACTAACTCAAACCAATGAGCAGGGTCATTTCAGGCCTCTTATCTTCAGCCAATGCCAATAATTCCTCAGACAATACATGCTGAGGTCCCGACCATTTGATGACCAGGAAGTACTACAAGGTGGTCCCCCCCCTGAGGAGAAAAACCTGAACGTTCCACTAAATTTAATATTGCAGGATGTCTGCTGCACACAGAATTCTGCGTAATGGCAACTTTACTGTGTATTGTCCCGCTAGATAAGTTATAGTAGGTGTGGCAGGTAATTATCCGCACCACAGAAGCCTTTTAATTAGCCAACGCAGTAATGATGACATCATTGCATCATCAGTTTTAACTCTGGCAGGACCAGCGGAGGCAATCGCTCATCAATCGACGTGAGACTCCAGTGTCTTTCTGCTAATGACAGCTGGACAGGCATACAGCGTAATGTGCTGTGAAATGGTGTTTTGGAAACCTTATCATGTTACTTTGCATGTAATCACTGTGATCTGTCCTGTAGCATTGGCTCTGTTAAAGGAAAACCCCTGTCATTATGGTTCACCTGTATGGAAGTACTGGATTTAATTTACCATCAATCTTGCTTCAGTGCCAATAGCTTGGTATGCCAGCCTACCACATCGTGGTTCTTTAAACCACTCTCTCCACAGAGTTTAGCACTAGTGGCCAGAGGTAGTCATTGAACACTATCTGAATATACCACTGGGAGGAAGTTTACAATAATGTTTTTGCATGATGAATATCAAAGTATACATTATTCTTTCCAACTACTTGGTTTCACTAAAGAAGATACAGCTCCCATCGGTTACTGATCTTATGGGCACTTTATATCACCCCTTTGGGGCTCCTCAACTGGGATTGACACTCTGTAATCCACATCAGCCATCTGCAGCATTGATTGGGCCTCCTATGGTTCATTGAACACTCCATACCCCACATTCAGCACTCCTGTGCCAGGTCGGGTATTGCACAATTATGATAGGCACTTCACAATCCCGATAGGCCATTCTTGACATTCATTAGTGCTGTCACTCTTTCATTCTCTACATCTTACTTGATTGTTGCATTTCTCCACATGAATGGGAATGAGTCTACAGGGATACATACTCTGCAATCCCCATCTGTTCTCCTTGGCCTGAAATCATCCACCTCTACTTCATTCAGCACTTCTGCATTATCTTCTGTACATCAGTTCCCCTCACCGCACTTCCCATCTGGCGCTCCTCTTTTCCTTTTTAGTGCTTTCCTTTTTCACCCAGATTCACCATGTTGCCAGTCACACTGCATTTGATTTTGCAGCAGGCTAACATCTCATTACCAAGGTGTTTGATATTATGAATCCAGCCAAATGACATTGGAATGAAATTTATTGCCACTGGCAGTAACAAGGCATCTTTGAATAAAACAAGCACCTCCATATTCTTTGGCCCATTAATGAATTGTTCATACTTGAACTTTTTGGCACTAATGAGATATTAGTTTCAGTGTATGTCATTGACTCCATATTCAATCGATGTTATTCAAATGCTCCGTTTGGTTGTTGTATTGATTTATCATAATTCAACTTGTACATTTGGTATCTCTTTCTTTTGATTCTCCGAGTAGCAATACAAAACATGGAATGTTGAAAAAGGTGTTTGCTTGTATAGTATAATTTAGAGATTCAGAATGGGCACTGTTAAGAGCCTGAAATATGGGGCGGATGGTAAGCTATGATCACATATATTGGGAGGGTATGAGATAATCAATGCAGTGCTCTGAGTAAGCATTAATGATAGCCAAGTTATTATTTGTAGTGAATTTGGTATTCCCATTTTGGTTGGTTGCCCGTCCCAGGTACCTCCAACATTCTCTCTCGCACCCTGAAGCACATCTAAATGTGTCACAATTACTTTCAGCTTCCTTCTGTACAAGTTGTCCGGAATTGAACTAACTCCATCCGCAAGCAGACATGTCCTGCTTAGGTTTAACTCTCTGTTGAATTCGACACTTGTAGATTGAAACTCTGTCTTTTCAAACTCACACCAGAACACTCACTCACTATCATACATTTTACTGATATTCTGTTCAGAATACATCGCAGGGGTGCAAACAGCAAAGCGAAATCTATAGTAAATTATTCTGATTATATTATATTCTGACAAATTATTATTCTGTGGTTGCCATGCAGCACCACAGATAATAGATACTCCATCCCCTCTGCTAACAATTGGTTATAATGTACCATGGATTATGGTGCAATCCCATTATCTTAGCTTCCCCTGGATTGATTTTATCACAACAATCAACAGTGTACAGTTATTTGGCACCACAATATCCATGTTGATATACCCAACTATTCGTACTTGCTTCATTTCCCTACATCAAAATTCTATTTGAACGATTGCCCTGACTGCCGCACTTTTCCAAATTCCTTACCAATGCGACCACAACAGCATTAGAATAATTGTGCTGCATTATCACGACTATGATATTGTGCAGATAGTATATGATTTGACTGAATCCGGACAGAATAGAATCAAGAGGTCCATAGATCAACAATGTGACTAGTATTTAATTGAAACCTTCAAAAATAGAATGTCAGAATATCAATAATCTCAAATATGCTAATACTATCTGGAAATGTGCCATTTACAATCATACTAGATTGGGTCATTAATTGGTGGATACAAGGTATACGACTTCATCAGCAATATCTAACACAGATGAACTTCCCCATGCAATCCACCCAGAGATTCTGGTCATTCTGACCAGTGATCCAAAGTATGTCCAGATACTACCAGAGCACCTAACATGATGCATGATTCCCTCAGATACTGCAACAGGAGTTTGAGACGCTTCTGAATACACCTGCAGTGATGTAGGTGCATTCAAGATGATATGATACCGAACTTATATAATAGCCATTCTGTGGAGCAGCTGAGACATCTAGGCATGTCTGCAGGAGATCTTTAGAACAGCAGAAACCTTTGCCCACATCTGCAAGAGGCTTCACACTAGGTGCTGCATTCTCAAAACAGTAATTCTTAGAATCCCAGGCCCAAAAACCAGAATCCAATTTGCATATCATTTTCATCTCTGTTAGACACTTCTGTTTCAAAATTACTGCATGATTCACTCATTTCAATATAGCATACATTCTCCAACTCAATCGAAACATATTCATATAGTCGATCTGGCCGCGTTTGCAACTCAAATACAATCGGAAATTCACCTTGCATTGATAATTGAGTGAACTTAGCACCTGATTTGGAAGCCATAATTGTGTTGACTTGGAGGCCATATTGGGGTAAACTGAAAGGTACAGATGGAGACACTGATTGACTATGTGTGGAGATGGGTTTGGAGGCTGTGATCATGTCAACATACAGGTTGCACCTGGAGGTAATAATTGAGGGAACTCAGTAATGCATGTGGAGGCCATGATCAAGTAGAAGCAGAGAGACAACAGGAGGCCATTAAAGGGTAAACCTAAAGACACAATGCAGAGGCTGTGCACAAGCAAGGTGGTAATGTACTACAAGACTATTAGCCAGATATTTGCGACATGCTCTGGGAGGCAGCGAGCTGGAAGACTTGATGATAACATTTGAAGGCAGTATTCAAGTAAACTCAGTAATTTACCTGGAGGCTCTTATTGTATAGACATACAGATACAGCTCAGAGGCCATTATTCAGTCAGTTTGGAGATGCACTTGGAGGTTACAATCCTGTGGACTTAGAAATGCAGTTGCAGGCTATCATGTTGCAAACCTACAGCTGAAAATGGAGGCAATAATAAAGTGAGTTTGGAAATGCACTTTAAGGCCATAATGAAGATATTTTAGAGTTGCATTTTGGAGGCAGTGATCAAATGAAATAAGTGGTGTACTTCAAGGTACTCACTCTTGAGCTAGTAGATTTGGCATGAGATGCAACTCTGACTGAGACAATCATGATTGGCTAACTTGTGATCCTGCAAATGTGGTGAGTACAGTACTACAAGATGTACCAAGAGATGTGAGACAAGGGATGAGATACTGCCCGGAAGTGGGACACAGTAGATCTTGGGTTTATTTGGTACTTGATGAACACACATATTCATGGCATGGAGAGATACTGAAACATGATATGACTTCATATTGTGGAGTAATGTTAGAGTGGTGGACAAGACAGCGAGAGATGGGAGTAGTGTTAGCAACGGTTCCGGACCATCACCTCGGGTCCGGTTCCGGGTCCCAACCGAACCGTTGCCAGATCGGCGGTCCGGATGGTCAATACACCCGAACTGCCCACTCGGGTACGGTGCCATGGTAAACTCCCAACCCGTCTGAATTGGCCGGGTTGTAAGCGGGTCGCCCAGCGGGTCCATCTCTAGATTCATATAAGGCTCTTGTATTTGCAGTGTGTTAATAGTATCTTATCAGAATCACGTTTTCAGCAACCAAATAATGTGCTTTTGCTTGTTGAGCAGTTTGCAATATCGATTAATTTGGTATCTGTGTTTCACCTTCAATATATGGTATTTTTGCGTAGCAAGGCGGTTGATAATACAGTTATGCACACGAAGATCCGTGCGATACCTTGATTACGAAATGTACAAGTCCTAAAACTGTTGACGCTCCGTTGACGCTCATTTTCAGGATGCCGCAGGAAGCATGTCGCTGTTGTTTTTGCCAGTGAAGGCTGCCAATATCTCATAAATGGATGTCTGCAACCAATCGGAACATAACCTACCGAAGCTGCAAAGCCAAGAATTGTTGACGCTTCGTTGATGCTCATGCTAAGAATCGGGCGGTGACCGTGTGGCTATCTCTTTTGCCAATAGGAATTGCCAATAGGTCCGTTATGCATAAAAACGACCCTGTCACTCGTGAATTACCGTACTTACAATACCACAAATCATTGACGCTCCGTTGACGCTCATGCTAAGAATGGGGCGGTGACCATGTTGCTATCTCTTTTGCCGATTATAGCTGCCAATACGTCCGTTATGTATAAAAATGACCAAGTTACAGGTGAATTACCGTACATACAAGACCACCAATTGTTGACGCTCCGTTGACGCTCAAGCTAAGAATGGGGCAGTGACTGTGTTGCTATCTCATTTGCCAATGAAAGCTGCCAATATGTCCGTTATGCATAAAAACGACCAAGTCACTGGTGAATTACCGTACTTACAAGACCATAAATTGTTGACACTACGTTGATGCTCATTTCAATGTATTGTCCATTCAACATCTGCTGCCGTTGATAATGGTTTTCATTCTGATTTGACTTTATCGGTTGCTTTTCTACATGATTGAGACTCGGCCCTGTGGCAAAGCCAAGCGGCATAATAATCTTGCACTGTTCACTCTCACATGACTAAAAATGATGTATCATGCCAAAAGATTCATTGCGCCTGCTATACATCTATTTATGAACCGATATTCACACGCTACTTCTTACCATTTGCCCATAATATATGTCTAACTGAAACTCTCGGTCAAGCTACATAAAGCTGGTGAACCATTGACGCATTCTGTCGTACTTTTTCTTGCCTCCTTTATTCCTTCGCGTTTCTACTCCATTCACCGTCACCAACACCTTTTCAGCCTGTCTCTTTGACTTCCATGTTGGCCGAACCAATCCGGGCACATTTGGCACAGCACTCACATCCTGCTGCTCTGGGCATTCTGGATCCTCAATGCCAGTGTTTGGCTCTATATCAGATTCATTGTCCGCTGCGCAATCCTCTTCACTGTCATTTGGATTATCCAAGTCACCATTCCAGTTTAGCCAATCATCGGTGTCCGAAATGCTTTCAGGTGCGCGGTCCACGTCACTTTGGACAGGATGACGGTTAATTTTCCGGATTCGGCGGACATCTAAGCTTTGAGTTCGTCCTCCAGGGAGGTCCTTTGCAGACAAAGCTGGTGGCAAAGGTGATCTTTCTGACAATTTAAATGCAGCCACAGCATCATGTTGAAAGAGTGACCAGGATGCTTTGACGATCTCATCCTTGTCCGAAATATATCCTACGGCAGTCATCTGCTTATTCTGTGTGCGAGAATCCTTCTGGGTAGCATGCAGGCTTTGGCTGCCCTGCCACATCGCCAAAAAGTCGTGAACCTTGGCCATTCTGTGCAATTTCCTTTCCTCCGCCTCTTTCTTCATTTCCGAGTCGTTTTCTGTGTTTGTAGGATCCAATTCTGGGTCAGTGCCTGTTAAAATCCCATTATTGGCTCGAGCGAACCGCCTGACAACGACTTTTTCGTGATGCGTCTTGCCTGTGGTTATTGACTGCCTCCAGCCGATAACATCTCGGCCAAGGGAAAAACTGGCCTCCACTCCGAAACCATGTGGTATTATAGAGAATATATCGCGCGCCACGTTGGAGAGATCGGCATTCTTTCAGTGAGTTTCCTCCTGTTGGAGCCACCAATCGGTTATGTCCGGTAACCAAAATGTACTGCCAATCTCCATTGGGTTGGAGTGGTAATCATTGAGATTTGGAGTATTTTGTCCCCAGTTCTTCAGTGCTTCAGGTGGCGAATTCAAATAGAGCCTGGCGGCGGTCAATACGCAGGCTGCACGGTTGCTTCTTCCAGGTGTCGTCTCAGCCACATTGTTAGGTGTTAAGTATTCCTCATCATCGCTGGACAAATCATATGGCTCAAAGGATGATTGATAGAGCCCTGAAGCCGTTGCAGAGGGGATGAGATTGCTGCTCGGTACCGTTTCGAGTGTATTGACCGGCACACCTCGATGTTTGGCACAGCTTTCATTCTCCACATACTTCGGAAAGGCCTCTTGGTATTGTGTAGTGTAGGATGTCTCGTCCTCGGGATTAATATCCATTCCCTTGTCCCACTTCCTAAACGATCGCAACTTCCGGAAAGGATCGAGAATGTGTGCGGAAATCAGAAGCACGCCCGTGGTTGGTGTCACTTCAGCGTAGTATTTTGAAAGCGTCTGTTGAGCTAACTTCACTGCGAAGAACAAAGTCTTCCTTCCATGAAGTCTTCTTCTTGGCCAAAGCTCGCATCACGCCATCCATGTGATCGAACATGTCATTGTACACTGATAACGTGATGCAATGTGACTATATGCCTCTTTGACATCCAAAGGATCTAATATCGAAATGGCCTCAATACTTTCATGACATACTTCACAATCGTTCATTCATCCTGAGTTGTGAATAGTGGCCGGTATTCAGCGTATTTTGGATTTTGAAGCCACTAGCATGTGAATTCCCGTAATCGGTAGGCGCGCTCGAGTAACTCCTGAGTAGAGTTCAAATGCGTCTTACCATCCATAATCGGAAGTACTGCAATGCGGACTTTGGCTTTTTGACAGTCAATGAACTCGTTTCAGCAACCAGGTGTCAGCGTAATTAATACAGCAAGCATTCTCCGCTATATGAAAGTCAGTTTCAGGACTTTCAAAATCTCATGAAATACGTACTTTCTCAATTATCTTTGCTAAACCTGGTCTCATGGCCGACACCTTGTTGATTCTAGCATTGCCCTTTTTTCGAAGTCTTTGACTCTTCCCAATGTCTATGCTTTCATTCTCTCCCAATTGCTGATCACACTCATGGGCTTCCCAAGACTTGGTGCGACCTTTTACACCGAGACTGCTCATGAATGCACCTAAAGCCAGCTGAGTGACGTGGGCCATGCATGGTATGTGGTTCCTCAATGCCGGCCACTCGATTCCAGAGGCCTCAAGTGTTGATTGCAGCTCGCGTGTCATTCAGTCTTTTGAAGAAGCATTATCAGTGGTATTACCAAGCAAACGGCCGTTGGTAAGCTTCAAACGATCAATCACGTCTCTTAAATGTACGGCTAACTTTGCTCTAGTATGTTGGCCCTTGACCTATCATCTTTAATAAGCTTTCGAAACGGGAACTGAACAGGCGATAAACCTCATTGAAAGCGAGTTGAACTTCACGCAATGCCCAATTTCGATCCATATTGTATGCAATGACCGACTTTAAGGCCAGGTTGTTTGTTGAAGTCCATCCGTTCAAATCTAAACTAACTCTATTTCGTGACGGCAATTGCTTCTCAATTACATGCACGGTCGGTGCATATTGCCTCCAGCGAATGTTGCTAAGGGTCGCAGCGGACGGTAGGACTTGATTGTCCTGTAATGCCTTATATGACCATCGTAGCTCAAGATTTCATATAGCGTTCCATGGAATGTGTGCCGAAACAAATCCTAACATGAGGTAGCGATTCCACGTGTCTTGGTGAAATTCGGAAGTTTCAATGTCCTTAGCTGCAAGTTTGGAAGGCTTTGTCTGTCATTTCGATCAATATGGATTAAACTGGATATCAAATCTGATTTTCCTCTGCAAACTTACTATTGTGATTCCTCGACTTCCTTGCCTCTTCAGGATGGCCAAAGCTGTTTCATGCACCGTCGAACTAGTCAATTCAGTGACCTCTGACTCTGTCAATTCGTTTAACTTTGCGATGTGAGCTTTTGCCAGCAAGTGTTTCCCCATTGAGCTGGTCCCATGTTCTGATGGATGGCGAAGAACTCGATGACAAACGGTTCAAATGATGCCAGGGCTGCCGGTCTCCTCAATTCCGCAGTGTAAATAGAATCGCCACGACGGCGCATGTCTAGAACCATTCCAATTAATAGGCTGCTTCAAGCCTTCATTCATAGAAGCCCACCACGCATCGAAGATGATTTGCAATGCAAGGTCGCTCAAATTGTGAATAAAGACACGTCCATTCTTGGAAGAGATCATAACCTCGAGCAATGAGGTGTTCAAAGATTTTGTATCCCACATGGCAGTAGAAATTAGGATGCTGGGTATTCCGACTCGGGAGACTGCCGAAAATAACGATACAGTAAAGCAGACTGTGGGTTGTTAAATATTGACTCTACAGCTACAAGGAAGATAATCAAATCAGTAAGACATTGCATGCATATTTGTGAAGTTGAATACAAGGACAGATTGCAACGACAGACCGCGTGAAACTCCATTTAGGAATGGCATAATGCAGTGTATTGCTGTGTAGCGTTCGGAGCCTTGACGCACAGTGGGCGCTGAATTGTAGGAGGCGGACGCAATATCGGCACTTGCATTTTTGCCAATCAAGGCTGCCGATAGGTTAATTGTGGTTTATCTGCGTTCCATTCTGGTTAGATTATCGAAGATCCCAGAGCAGAAATCGTTGACGCTCCGTTGACGCTCATTTCGGGACATGGTTATGATCTTGTCGTAAGCATAGTTGCCTAGAAAGGCGGCTAATAGCACAATTATATATCGTTGTGGTCGCATAGCCCCTTCATTTTCCAGGATGGAAGGCCTAAAATTGTTGATGCTCCGTTGACGCTCATTTTTAGGGCATAGAGATGATGTCGTCGAAAGCATTTTTGCCAAGAAAGACGGCCAATAGTCCGATTATGTGTTAATGTCGCCGCACTGCCCTCGGATTTTCCAAGATCCATTGCCAAAAGTTGTTGACGCTCTGTTGACGCTTATTTTTAGAACACAGTTTCGATGTTGAAGCAACTGTTTTTGCCTAGAAATGCAGCCGATAATCAGATTATGGCTTAATGTTGCCGCACAGCCCTAGGATTTTCCATGATACAATGCCAAAAGTCGTTGACGCTCCTTTGACGGTTATTGTTAGAACATAGTTGCGATGTCGTAGCCACAGTTTTTGCCTAGAAAGGAAGCCGATAATCTGAGTATGGCTCAATGTCGCTGCACAGCCCTAGGATTTCCCATGACACTAGGCCAAAAGTCATTGACGCTCCATTGACACTCATTTTTAGGACATAGTAGCGATGTTGTTGCAAAAGGTTTTGCCTAGAAATGCGGCCGATAGCGCGATCATGGGGTAACGTCGCCGCACAGCTCATGCATTTTCCAAGATGCAAGGCCAAAAGTCATTGACGCTCTGTTGACGCTCATTTTTAGGACATAGTAGAAATGTTGCCACCACCATTGTTCCATAGAAAGGCGGCCGATAGTTCGATTATGACGTACTGTAACGACACAGCCTACTGGATGTTTCATGACGCAATGCCAAAAATCATTGACGCTCCGTTGATGCTCATTTTTAGGAGGTGGCAAAGAGAGTCTCATTTACATTGTTCGCAATAATGCCGACCTATACATCCGCTTCGGAAGGATGTGAAAATGCAGCCTATTGATTGCTGAATGCGTATGACTCAAAATCGTTCACACTCTGTTGACGCTGAGATTAATCTCATCGAAACAGCCTTTATACACTCAATACTTTTATCCAACGAATCATATACTCATTATTGACCTCCAGTATTGCGTATGTATGTATTATCATTTGCATCCAGGCGGTTTGTTACCTCTCAATTTCTGATCAACTGCTATCTACACTATCTGAGTGAGAAATGGCGTGGCCCAATCACATTCCTGCGATTTCGGCCGGCAATTGATGGCATGTAGATCATTTCACTATTTTCTGGTAAATATAGCTCGACTTCCTCACCATTCCTCATCCAGCTTCTTCTCCTCGATTTCCATGACGTACCACATGCAATTTCAAATATCTCAAATCATGTGCACCAGGTCTGTGCGGGGAGTTATGCAGTTAGATACATGGATCAATTTAGCATGACAGTTGTCGTTCAGATCGATTCGTCATGCGCACTGACTGCTCTCTCAATGACACGTATGACATCGCCCACTTAAATTTTGTTAACACATTTCGCCACTAATATTGCTTTTGCTTTGTCACTTAACAGTCACATGCAGGAAGAAACCGTATGTTTTGGCTGTCTTGAAGTGCGATTTGGATTCTAGAACTTTCACATGGTGCGTTTGACCCTTGCACATGCACAGACGAATTATCATGTCTCACAATTTGGTTACTGAAATCAAGAAAAAGCTGACACATAGCGAAATTGGTAAACAACTTGCTTTTCACAGTGATCGGACGTCCAAAATTACAGTTTGCATATCTATTCTTCCGCAGACGCAGGAGCCGTCACCATCTCTTCGTTGGAATCCGATATCTATATGGTAATTAGCTGGAGGCTATATGCAGGGGTAAATGATTACTGGTTCAACAGAGCTTACTGGTTCAACTGGCTTCGCTTTCAGCAACGTTGACGAATCAGGCTCCGCAGCTGGCTCACCACTTGGTACGCTCGATTTTGCCTGCGGATTCACCGAACCTAGCCTGATATGAACACTTCCTGGTCGAAAAGTCCCTTGGGGCCTTTGCGATATTCCGGGGAAGGTGTCGAGACTCTCCATAAGCTCTCCAAATGTTGTCCATGGAGGATCCAGAGCGTCATGATTTGTTTGCGGCTGGACGACTGCCAGAACCCGCAATTCGAATGTGCTGTACTTCTTTTCTCGTTCATGTAAGTAGTCCGCCGCATCCTCCCATCTCGGTTGAGCCAATTCGTCGAGCTTCATCTGCTTCTGCCCAAACCTCTCCGTGCGCTGCTGTACTGTTTTGGTGATTGTGCCCATCGCCCAGCCAGGTTTGTCATCTTTGCTCAGCTTGCCCTGCTCAGTCTATTCATCATCCTCATCTTCCCCATGCTCCCCATGGTCGGAACTTGCAAGATCACACAGATTGTCTCCAATAGCAACCAGCATCTCCTCAAATGTCTTTTTGGGCTCTCTGGACGTCAATCGCGCGATCTCAGCATGCGTCATATCGTCCTGCTCTTGCTGAACCGCTACCTCTGCGTCTTCAACTCGCTTTCTTGCCCCAGCGGTTTCTCTCTCAACATAATCCTCAATCCATTTCTCTTTCTCTTCATTGGGTAAGAAGTGCGTTTCTCGTTGTTTCTCGGCCGCAAGCTTCTATTGGATCTCAAGCTGCGCAATGCCCCAAGTGCTCGGGCTCTATCCTCTCCAAGCCGCTCTTGCCTTCATTCGCATGATGACGTCGAAGGGTTGACCGCTTTGTGGATTTGCCGTATCTGCCCGCTGGAAGTGGCGAAAAGTTCTGTTTTGGAGCATTGACCATTGTAGTTTGCGTGGACTTTGTTGTTGGGCGAGATGTTGGATGTTGCAAGTTATGGACAATATGGAGGCAAGCTGCGTCTTTTATGTCAAGGTTGGTACGTTTACTCATCTTGAACAAAGCAAAATCTCCCACTTGACTGTCAATAAATCAGGAATAGTGATGCTAACCGTACAACATGACATGATTGTTAGCATCATTATCATGTAATATCCCGGGGATCATTTGAGACAAACATCAGCAGACGTCCTTTCCCTCGAACAACATCCTATTAATATCTAGCGATTGGGCGATTCCGGCGGTAATAACCTGCAGTTCATCCCTGTTCCCACACTAACAACATCAGACCGACTTTTTGCAAATTGCGGGGTGGTGGGAAACCCCTGCAACTTGCAGCCATACTCAGTAGGATTCATCTTGAGCATAATGATCATGTTGGCTGCTACTTATTTCATTCTGGCAAGAAGCTGACTATATAGTCCTCAGGGCTTCCCACTTCCTCTCGAAATCATCTTCCTCTCCTATTCCACACCGGCACATCATGGATACACAACCACCTCTGCCAGGTGAGAGCGAATCGCATAGCGGTGGATTGGCAGGTGCTACATCAAATACGGACATTCTTGGCACACAACAAGAGCGCAGACACAAGTGAGTTCACCGTGACGCTGCCTATGCAGCCACCAAACGTATGACCCAGGATGCCCATTTAAAAATCGTCCGCAAGACTGGAGGCAGCAAAAATACGAAGCAGTATGCAGTTGGATGTGAGTATATCCATATCGAGGCAAAGGGAGGTCAATTAACTGTATAACGTACAGCGGGTGTCCATAGAGAGCTACGTAATGATTTTATCGCTGCCCATAACGGGAAACCTCCATGGTCGACACAGGCATTTGTCCGCACAGTCCGCGAAATCGAACATCATGATGTCGTGAGCTTTTGGATTTTCGAAGATGAATTTCCTGATAAGCGTCCCCGTGAGAGCACAAAGCAGGCTTTAATAACCTTAGAGGAGGCTACGGAAGCGTATATGGTAGAGGTAACAGCCAAATTTCATTGTTAGAAGCAGCATCTAATGTGTTGTAGGTTTTCAACATGTCTGCAACTATGGCAAGGCGAGGAGGTCAGGTACAGCCGGAACAGTCCGACATGCGACTGGCGTTGAATCTGGGCACAATGGCCAAAGAAGGCTTTTCGCGCGCCGCAATAGAGGAAACGAAATACCTCATCAACAAACCACGCGCCAAGGTCCAAGAAGAGAAGAAGCTAGGTGTTGAGTTTCCTGGGCATAAAAAGGTGAAGGCAGCGATACAAAGACAACAGGCAATGCTTTGTCATAACCAAACGTCCAGCTGCCTTCCTTGCCAAAATGGCACGACAAAGAATCCGCAGACTCACTGGAGATGCAAAGGAACAGGTGCACCTCCACCCGATCGGCGCAGAGAGTGGACTCCAGAGCCGAATTCACCATTGCCCGGCACGCCACCCGCCCCAACCGGTAACACTTCCGGAGTTCAACATTCTCAAATCGTCAATTTGCCGGCCGGATATACACATTCGCAAACAGCTCTTCCCAGTGCGGACCTTTTCAATGATCAGGATACCGAGCACGATACCGATTTTGATCCAGATATGCTCACCGATGAAGGTTATTACATTCTCTGTGGTGTGGTAATGCAGCTAACATTCATTTTGTACACAAGAGCAGCGGATTGAGCGATCCTGCAACTGGTGACGAGCATTGAGCGAAAGACACGGGATTTTGGAGATTATTATTATATATATCTATCAATTATTGAAGAACAACGTAGTGATCAAGAAGAAAGTAAATAAAACCGCCAGAAAGGCAGCCGAAACAATGTGATTGATGGACTTTGCCAAATTAAATGATTGCATGTTGTGGATACAGCCATGGCAAAATGAGCCTCAACGGAGCATCAACGATTTTTGGTCATGCATTCCGGGAAATCACACCTCCGATAGGTTGTAGTTAGTCATAAAGGAATCTTTGGCTGCCTTTATAGGCAAAACAGATTGCAATACCCCCCCTGCCCCATCATGAAAATGAGCGTCAACGGAGCGTCAACGATTTTTGGTCATGTGTCCTGGGAAATAACGCCTCCGATAGGTTGTAGTCAGTCATCAAGGCATTATTGGTTGCCTTTAAAGGCATAACAGATTGCAATACCCTCCCTGCCCCATCATGAAAATGAGCGTCAACGGAGTGTCAACGATTTTTGGTCATGTGTCCTGGGAAATCACGCCTCCCATACGTTGTAGTCAGTCATAAAGGCATTATTGGCTGCCTTTATAGGCAAAACAGATTGCAATACCCTCCCTGGCCCATCATGAAAATGAGCGTCAACAGAGCATCAACGATTTTTGGTCATGCGTCTTGGGATTTCACGCCTCCGATAGGTTGTAGTCAGTCATAAAGGCATTATTGGCTGCCTTTATAGGCAAAACAGATTGCAATACCCTCCCTGGCCCATCATGAAAATGAGCGTCAACAGAGCATCAACGATTTTTGGTCATGCATCTTGGGATTTCACGCCTCCGATAGGTTGTAGCCAGTCATAAAGGCATCATTGGCTGCCTTTATAGCCAAAACAGATTGCAGTACCCTCCCTGCCTCATCATGAAAATGAGCGTCAACGGAGCATCAACAATTGTTGGTCAGGTATCATGGGTAATCTGCGGGGCAACAGGTTGCACATTGTCATAAACTGATTATTGGCTGCCTTTATAGGCAAATATGACAGTGAAACGCTTCCTGCCCCATCTGCAAAATGAGCATCAACAGAGTGTCAACAATTGTTGGCCTTCCATCATGGTTAATCAAAGTGCGATGTGGCGGTTATTGTCTATATACATCATTATGACTGTTATTATACACTAAAAGGCTCAAGAATACTTAGTGGTAGCTCTGTGAATGAAATAAGTTGTTACTGTCCAGGAGGATGTGGCTAGAATATCCCGTACATATCTGCCTATAAAGGCTGCCATGTTCTTCTGTATGGATGCTTGTGATCAAGCACCACTCATATTACCAAAGATGCAAGACCAAATATCGTTGACGCTCTGTTGACGCTCTGTTGACGCTCTGTTGACGCTTTGTTGACGCTCTGTTGACGCTCATTTTCAGGATGTGGTTGGGCATGTGAGTATGCTTGTTTTGCACATCAAGGCGGCTAATACATTGAAAATCAACCGTGACATACCAATGTTAATATCTTACGATTTACAGTAGCATATCTGAATGCGACCATCAACGTGAAACCCGAAACGCAGAACCGGAGATTGGAACCGACGGGTCTATCCAAACCCGGCGGAACCCGTTGGTTGACGGGGACTGGTCCGGGTTTGGCCCATCAAGAGTCAGTGGGTCGGGTTTTTGGATGGGTCTGGAACCAAACTGACCTGTATTTGCTGTCCAAACCGGGACCGCTGGCGGGTTATCCGGACCCGTTGCTAACACTAGATGGGAGATGGAGATCTAAGGAGATTGGAGAAGTTATCAGGAGTAATGGGAATCAAAGAAAATGGTATGTGCAAGTTGATTTACCATAGCTGATATAACAAGTACAACAATATATCTGGAAGGTAAGAACACTCATACAAGGTTTTCTAAATCGAACCAAAGCAGTTATCCCCCTGATTTCTCAAATCCACTAATATCTAGCCATATCAATGCCATCTTCATTTCTCATTACTCTCTTTCACACCAACAACTCAATCATCACCACAGAATACGAAGTAAAGTCGGCACTTTCTATCTCTCCACATCATAATCACAACTCAATATTCAATACAGCATCCACCCAGGATTGAGACTCTCTTCCAATCAGTCTTCCTTCATTCCCACAATTTCAAGTTAATGCCAGCTCTGTGTGTCCCTCCCAACTACTTGACAGCCTTCAGCCACCTCACCATTAGTTCAATGGCAAAGTCAACTCTCCTCTTATACTCATGATTGCAATTTAACTAGGCAATAGAGTGACACCTCCTGTCATATCTCCACCCCAATCGACTGCATTCAAGTTAACTACCTCTAAGTACACCTTTGATTTCACTCGGTTACCCCTACCACATTCATCTCCACCCACACCTGATTGATGCCTCCCAGTTCAAACAACAAATGGTTGCTATTATCCTCTGAGAATATTGTTGATGGCCACCTTGAAGTGCAGCTCTACATTGTCTCAATCACACACTACAAGTACATCTCCAAAGTTGCTCGATCACAGCCTCCAAGTGCAACTCCAACCTCACTCCATCACTATACCTAAGTGTAATTCCAAACTCACTCAAGCCCAGCCTCCATCTGTATATCCCATCTTGTTCCTCCATGGTATCCCAGTGCATTTCAATAGTTCCTTGATCACTGCATCCAAGCATATCTCTAACGTTCTCTGGATTACCACCTTCAATTGCATCTCCAAAGTCACTCTATATCAGCCTCCAAGTTCATCTCTATATTCACACAATCACCTCCAAAGTACATTTCTACATTCACAAGATCATAGCTTCCAAGTGCATTTCTCCATTCACTTGATTGCAATCTCCTGGTGTAACTCTGAATACACTGAAGAACCACCCTCAGCCAGTCCAGTAGCCCATGTGGAAGTCAATAGGGATATAGAAATATAGATACATAACTGATAATACCGAGAGAATACCCATTTCAAAACCAATTGATAATGAGTTGTAAATATGATTTTCGGGTACACCAGCCGCATTTCCAATGAATATGACATTCCGAGTTTGGTTTACAGCGATGCCAAATACGTTGAACCTGGGTAGCTGTAATTCCTGGGACCACTAAGGTTGTTGCCAGTCATTTAGTGTCATTATAGATTTGTTGCCAGAACTTCCAGAACCATGAAATGGCCACTGCAGTGGTTCGTTCAACCAAAAGATTAACTGCCAGTGCTCCCTTCTGCACCTAAAGGCCACTACTTCGATCCAGTCAACTCCTGGATTCTTCCTTTCTCAGATTCTGGTCAACTATATTCCACTCTCTCCAAGAGGCTCCCTGTAACAAAATGCATTTTACCACTATATATTATCGTTTGTTAGACTAGAGAATGCACCAGAAGGTGCATTTTCCATTTATCAACCTTCAGAAAGAGGACATTTGATTGGTTGATATATTTTCTAATACTGAGTTATAACTTCTTATAATTAAGAAATGCTTTCTACTGTGACATGTGTGCAATAATGTTAACCTTGGGGGATAAATAGTAGCCTTTGTTGATGAGATTTGTAAAGCAGCTTTAGATATTTCCCTCTTAGTGGTTTCAGAACAGCATATTTCCCTAATGTATTCAATATAGTGGTGAAGAGGTTTAAGTTTAAGCATCATGCTTATACTACATCTCTTGCAATGTGGTAGTAGGTAGTGGATGCAGGTATTGAAACCACTAAGTAGATTATGATAGGTATTTGAGTAAGTTTCAGTATGGGAGCAGTATTGTGCAATTATTATACAGTTGGTGACAGACTTCTTGGACTGAATGTGGTTGGAATATCCTTTTAAATGAGGGGCAACTGCTGCAAGCTAGACCATTTCCATGTCCTTAGACTCAGCACCAGACCAAAGTTACAGGCAAGTATGTTTATCGCCAAACAAGTATAGATTAGATGAACCAAGGATAACTGAAAGTCATTCAACTATTGGATTCGAACTCTCTGTACATCCTAATATATCTTTCAGAGAACAATCAACCCATTCCCAGAAGAAAGCTTTAAATTAGCTCATCAGTTGGTAATACAACTAGTTAACATCCATGTAACTATGAATATTACTACCACTTTAGGTATTGCTGATAGTTGGACAGTATGACAACTTCTACAACTGCAGCTTCTCAGCAGCCAATGTTGACAAATGAACATATGATTGGGGATTGCAGTATCTTTGTCTTGAAGTGAAGCCAGGTATGTTATTCAGGCATATTGTACATCAAGGGCACCAACTATTTTCTACTACATTTAATATATACTACATCATATAGTGTATAAGGATTGATACAATTTGGGAAAATTTATAATGAGTATGACTGTCATCATACAAAACTACTATTTCACCCTGTATCTGGACCTCTAGAGCACACAATACAGTTGCCATAGAGTTATGATAAATGAAGATATTGGTGTGGGTTATTGATCTTTTTACATATTTTGGTAAATAACAAATTTGTATTAATCTGTCAGTCTTAACCAATTGTCTTTTCAACTTAAAGAGATTGTACATACTGATATATTCTGGCAAAACTATTAAATAGCCACTTAGAATAGGGACCATAATGTTGTCAATACTCTGTATAACAGAGATGACTATTAATCAATCTGGGAAACGTTTCTAGGATATATTAGCAATGAGTAATGTGGTTCAGATATCTGAACGATTTCATCAATGCTGAAGCTGACACACTTCTCATGCTATCTGCGATAACATGAAAAAAACTCAAACATGGTATTTCTAACAATCTCACTCTGATGGTCTGTATCACTCTCCCTAATACCCACTTGCTGACAATGTGACTCTGACTCTCTTTAATATGCACTCTAATTCTATTTTTCTAACATGTTCTCTCTGATATTCTCTGGCTTGCTCTCTTCGACATGACAAATCTGATATACACTCCCTAATATCGTCTGATAAGCTCTCTCCAATACTCTAACTCACCCAAACTCAATGACAATCAGCCAAGCATTAATCTCCCAGACAATGTAGGGATACTTGTCTGCATTTTCCAGTACCAATCTGTGGTCCACCTCTTAGTGTATATATGTTCAATACTGGTACCCACTTGTTTGACTTGCTAATCAGTATGGATATTCATGTTTATTATATAGAGAACTATAATGCAACAGATGGTAAAACTGACTTGGCACAAGATAGTAACTGACAAAGTGCAACTCTATTGCTCAAAAACTAAACAATAATATTCTGAGTCTTGAACTAGCAATTGATGTGGAATAATATATACCAGTAACTGTCAACACAGTATTGTTACTTTTCTGTATAATATATTTGTCCATATTGGGGTAGCAGTATAATCTCACACTTTGGCAATAGTACTATTGTATTTATTTGCAAATAATAGTGTCAGCAATAATTGGCACATCAGGACAGAACATTTAAAATACTGCATATTATTATAAGTATCAATACAGTGTAAATACCATCTATAGAAGATATATTGTCAACAAGGGGGCTACTATATTGACTAATAGTGAGTAGCAAATATTACCAATTAGTATACATAAAATAGTACTGAATATTTACCAATACTTTACTTAAAAGTAATGCATATTTTATTCAGCTGTAATTATTAATATGGCACAGTAATAGCCTAATAAGATATAATGACAACAATTAACTATAGGTTAGATAAGAATCTGAGGATATAGTCACTGCTACAGATATATAAATATGTACCAAAAACTTTACTTGTTGACTTATCATTAAAATTACCCAATATCATATTTTCAATGGTAACTATTCTGCTCTAATAACAAGGTATATGCAGGTGTAGTTACCATACACTGTTCTTCACCTTTTAGATGTCAAATATATTTTGCTTATGGAAATATGAATTTTACCCCTTTTTAGATATTGTATATTACTAGATTGTGAGATAATTCTGTACCTTGATGATACAATGTTATATTTCATATGGTCACTATTGATGAGTTTACATATCACTGTTGGCATTCAATATTGAATATTGGTGATGCCACAATCAGTGGAGAGATTCCTAAGTACAAACTCAAAATTATAACAGATGCAGCAATTACTGCAAGGCCAGGTGGGGTCAGGATAAAACAACAGGATATAGAATGACGTCAATAAGCAGCATGAAGACAACAGTATACCAAAAACAAATGAATGAAGCATAACTGTTGCAATAGATTCAGAGTTGAGAATGGTAAGTCTATTGGCAGAGAAAGTCAGATAACAGCATAGCTAATGCAGTGAAATTGAAATGTAGAAAACTTGGAATGTTACATATGACAGTGAGGCAATAGGCAGAGCAAGCCAGAGTAGTGACTACACTGAGGGTTGCATGGCACAATAACTGAATACAAAGCAATATAGTTTTGAGATAAAGCAAAAGTTGAATTACATTACATATTGAATTATGGAGAGATTACCATTACGGTTTAAATTACACAAATATTACTTGACAGTTTCTGTACAAAATTTTGCTGCTTTCGAATAATAATGGCAATTCACAATCAATATAATTGAGAAGATGTCAACATAGCATTGGGGTTTCAACAGGGGACAGTAGTTATATTTATACAATCCAGTCCATTCAAATAGTAAAAGGTCCACAGACACGCTGTCTACCAACAAATACATCAAGATGTTCACAATTATTCTGCTAAAGCAGCCTATAGACAGTGCAACTGTCAAGTGCCATGGATGGTAACTGAAGCAGACTTTCAAAGATAATGGCTCTGCTATAGTGTATTCTTAAATTCATGCCACTTACTGACAATTGCTGGCAGCAAGATATATTCCCCAGAACATCTAGAGGCAGTGCAGAGAGCTCATATTGTTCAAGCATGCTTGAACTTGATAATCATAACAATTGTTAGCATAGTTCACTTGTTAGATACCTATGATCAGAATGTAACTGCATAATATTATCATTGGCAGTGGATAATGATAACTGACTACAAATAGTGTTAGCAAAGGGTCCAAATTGCCGGGTCAGTTCCGGGTCCGGTTCCACCCGAAACCGGACCGTGGCAATGGGTCTTACCACTGGAAAACCCGGAACGTTGGAAATGGGCCAGTTTTACCCCCAAAAACCCGGCATTTCAAGTTCACAATTTTGGCTCCAATTAAATATTTGAGTTCTGATCGTTCCATGACATGATCAGGACATACAGTGTGCAGAATGAGCCGCTCTTTCACCTCCCGCTGTTAGATTTGCAATCGGACCAATATGCGTTGAGTCGCTATCGAAAACCCGCGAATTTCGCTGAAAATCTTGTGTTATTTCACTGCGACTCAACGAATATTGATCTGATCGCAAATCTGAAAGCGGGAGGTGGAAGAGCGCGTAAAACTGCACAATCTACGTATTCATCATGTCATGATATGTTGAGATCTCAGATACTTGATTGGAGTGGAATTTTCAGCAATCGTAAAATGGAACCGCGGTCTGGGTACAATCCGGCTAATGAACCACCGGTCTATGTCTGGTCCGGGAACCAACCCTGCCAAGACAAAGCGGGTGGGGTTTTTGGCCGAATCTGGAAGCGAACTGAACCGAACTGGCAGTCAAAACCCGGACCGCTGGCGGGCCACCCGGACCTGTTGCTAACACTAATTACAATTAATGTAGAACGCAGATCCTCAGACTCATGTCAACTAACAAGCAGATGCTCTACGACCCATATGCAACAATAGTGTATATGAATATTGAACTTTCAATAATCATAGTTGTTCGAGTATGAGTTGGGAAGTCAAGATATGGAGACTTAGTTACTGTTAGATATCGCTTATTTTACTATTCTCTCCTTGTCTTCCTTAAATAGTAGCCTAGTATAAATACCATCTGAATGGGTTTTAACCACCAGTTACAGAAGGTGAAGATTCCAGTTGACTATGTGTATCAAAAGGTTGGCAGTAACTTTACTTATCCATTGTAGATTTATCGGTTTACATAATTGTATACTTTGGATGGTTGTTTCATTACTAACTATAATTCACTCTGAATCTCTGCACTTAAATTGCCTTTTGTGCTGCAGAAGGTCTCCACCTGAAGAGGAAGATAATGAAATGACACCATGTGACCTAATGCTGGGTAATTACCAGAGTATATAGTCCCAGCTATGGGCACCTAGATCTGTACCAAATATTTTACTATTTAACTTAACTTCAAGCTCACTCAAGTGCATGATTGCAACAATATCTATCATCTACCCATACATGGATACATGCAGGTATACATACTTTCTTATAGGAGTTGTTAAGGTAGATTATCTTCTAGAGGCCATAGGAGTAATACACCTGTTGAGGAGTCTCATGTCCAGTATAGTATTAACATTCAATTGAAACTTAATCAGTTTTAGAGCTTGTTATATATACCACACTGCATTGTAGATAAATACTGGCAATATCAATAATAGAGTATAAGCCAATGCAGCTTTCCCTCTAATAGTGATGTATTTTGCGGAAGAGAGTTGATACTGTGTTTATAGTTGCTTGGATACACCATATAGCAAATGCAGCTTCCTAACTCGTCAATAACAACTGGCAATATTGACTATTATTAATCTACTAATGCAGTGCTCCAACGTTTAACATATTTCTCCAGCCAGAATAAATAAACATTTTATTGATACTCAATGGAGTGTCAACTCATTTCAATATGTTACTTGTCTGTAGAAGGGTTACTATCCTGTTCTTAAATAAATAAACATTACCTTATATCTTTCTCAACTTATTAGCATGGTATATTTATAATATACCATATCCTGTAAGTGTCAACTGTAAATCAAATCATTTTTACACTGCAAAGATAACCACGGCACAGTTGTTCAGTTTACTTGCACATTGTAATTCGTAGTGTTAGCCTTTATCAATATTGCAGCAAATTATAATCAGAATGAAATATATGCAAATTAGTTTCAACAGAGTATCAATAATAGGACTGCATGCAAATTTATTTTCCACCTGATTAACTTATTCTGGAAAGAATATAACATTCAATCTGATACTATCAGCAAATGAAATAGAATTACTAGACAGATTAATTTGTTAATAATATCTAACAGTAAGTACCAATGAATAGTCAACCGAGATTTGACAATATAAACGCATAACTGATAATTTGGCAGAGTAATACAATTACAATCCGTACCATATATCAAATCTGCTATTCAGTTTGAGTATCCAATTTCCCTTCACTTGAGCAATGCATATACAAAGTTATATTCATATTCCAGTAGAATGATATTGTTCTTTATCATTGAACTAACAGAATTCATTATACAGCATTCATTAAATAGCAGATAATAAAATATATGGAGACCAAACACCCAATTATTTGGATGAGCTTACTGTATGAACCCTGATAGAAATTTCTCAAATACTACACAATGAAGAAAACTAGCAGTGCTGGAATGATATATATTAGTGCCAATCATATTCAGGCCCATTCTTTTCAATATGTTAGAAGTATCATGGAAAACTCATTTCAATACAAGTCAACAATTCCAAATTGAACAAACTGATTGAATTGAAACACATTGCATCACCTGGAGTAGTTGAAATTAATGAAGCCCTGGCTGTATTTGAAAAGAGAGTAAGTTAACAACTGGTAGTCTATTCAAATGTCCAGGATACTATGATTCAAAACAGTTACCAAGAAATATCAGTACATGTGGTAGATCTAAGATAGAAAATTTGCGGATAGTACCTACCTACCTATTAAATTTAGAAGAAAACCTAGAATTAGTACTTGATTATAAAAGTGATTTTTATTTATATTTAATGGAATATCATATCAAATCCAGAATTCCAGTGGTATTTCTATGCTCGATACCCCAAACTGATTGTTCCTTGGGCTAGTGCACTTGACATCATATGCTATCTTGCCAACTGGAACGAGGAAAATACATTTACCAACTAAAAATAAAATACGTTTAATCTTAAATACATTAACTCCACCAAAGAAATTTCCAATTATCTCTGTTGTTAGTTACCTTCCTTGGACAATCTGATCTTACTGAAACGGTAGTGTTAGCAATCATTCAGGACCATTGCTTCAGGTCCTGGTCCTGGTCAGAACCAAACCATTTCAAAATTGGTGGTGTCGGTTGCGAATACACCCTAATCACGATTTCGGGTACGGTTAGAGGGAAACCTCACAACCTGTCTGAATTGGGCAGGTTGTCAGCAGGTTGTCTAGCGGGTCCATCTGTAGATTTATATAATGCTCTTGTATTTGCTGTTTGCCAATAATATCTTACCAAAATGACATACTCGACATCCAGTAATCACTTTTTGCAAGTTTAGATCATTGCGATATTGATTATTTTGGAATTTCTGTTTTTCCTTGTATATTATGTAATTTTGCTTATAAAGGCAGTGCATAGTTCCAGTATGAGCTCAAATATCTGCGCGATGCCTTGATTACCCAATAATCAAGACAAAAATTGTTAACACTCCATTGACTCTCACTTTCATGAAGGTGTAACAAAGATATCATGTACTGTTATGCATCAAAAGACCCCCGTTACTTCATATATGAATTCCTGCCACACAGCGACACTTGGATAACCCAAGTTGCAGGGCCAGACATCATTGACGCTTCGTTGATGCTTATTTTCAGGTTGGGGCAGGGAGTGTGTCACTGATATTTTTACCTTTCAAGGTGGCCAATACCCCATTGATGGATGTCTACAATCAGTCCCCACTAGGATTACCCAGGATGCAAAGCCAAAAATTGTGGACGCTCCATTGATGCGAATTTTCAGGATGGGGCAGGGAGCGTGTCACTGTTGTTTTTGCCTGTAAAGGTGGCCAATACATCATTTATGGGTATCAACAACCAGTCGCCACTTCGATTACCCAAGATGCCAAGCCAAAAATTGTTGACACTCCATTAACGCTCATTTTCAGAATGGGGCAGTGACAGTGTCTCAATCTTCTTTAAGTATCAAGGCAGCCAACATGTCGGTTCTGCATAACAGCAAGCAAATCAATTTTCAATTACCTTGCTTACGAGACCAAAAGTCATGGACACTCCATTGCCGCTCATTATCACGAGATAATCGCGATGTCATCGATAGTGTGTTTGCCTAGAAAGGCAGCCAATACTGTGATTGTGAATAATAACGACCAGATCACTATCAAATTACCTGACTTCGAAGACCCATTGACGCTCTGTTGTTGCTCAATTTGCCATGGGTGTATCTGCAATATGCCATCATTTCATTTGGCATATGATATCATTAATGGTGTTTTGGCGGCCTTTCTATCGTGTTCATGTACTTTCTGCTTTATAACTAGATTGTTTTCTAATAACACATATATATATATCCTTCAAAATATACTTTAAAGTGTCCACTAATTGAAGATAATTATAGAATCAAAAATCCAGTTTCTGTGAATCAATGTTCATCTCCACTTTCAGGTTTGCTGAATTGGCTGCTCTCATCTGCAAACATCATGTCAGCCCTATTACCACGCAGCAGATAGTGTACTAACCAGTGGATGTTCCTTTATCAGTCAGCAAATCTGGAATACAATCTTGATCGCACTTGCAATCCTTCGCATATGCATCATAATTGAAAAACTGAGCATTGGGAGGGGAAGGATGCATATACACATATCCGGGTAGGACACCTCCAATTTCGACACTGTGAGCTCCCTCAATGTCACCAGGTGGCACGGGTGGCACAGATGGGGTTTGCGGAGGACATGGCATCGGATCGTGTGGAGGCACACTCGTGCCCTTGCATGTCTGAGGATTCATTCCTGTGCCGATTTGGTAATGCAGGCAGCCATCCATCAGATTTCCAAGAACCATAGTCGGGTGTCTTTCTATCGCAGTGTTCAACATTCTATGCCCAGGAAACACCACTCCCCACTGCTTCTCTTCTCGGACTTCCACACAAGGTTTCTTGATGAGGTATTGCGTTTCCTCGATTGTGGCACATGCAAACCCTCCTTTGGCCATTTTGGCCATATGCAATCCAAGATGCGTGTCGGACTGTTCTGGCTGTACCCGACCTCCTTGCCTTGCTATAGTAGCAGACATGTTGAAAACCTTCAAGAAATCGGTTGCTGCTTCTAAAAATGAGATTCGGGTATTGCCTCAACCATATATGCTTCCTTAGGCCCTTTGAAGGTCTTCAAAGCGTGATTCATCAACTCTTGGGGACGATTATTGCGAAATTTCTTCACGTAAAGGCCGGAGCTGACAACATCATGATGTTCAATATCACAGATTTTGGGGACAAATGGGTTGGTGGTCCATGGTGGGTTCCCATTACGGGCAGCAATCTATTGGTCACGAAGCTCTCTATGTGCACCAGCTGTGCAATGTACTGTTTGTTGCCGGCCATCTATGTCAATATGGATCCATTCACATCGTATCGCATGCTGCTTCATATTATTGCCGCTTCTGGTTTTAGGTACCATTTTTAAATGTGCATCCTGGGTCAGATTATCTGTGGCTGCATTGGCAGCGTTGCAGTGGACTGACTGGTATCTGCATTGTTGCTGTGTGTCTGCGGGTGGCGCATTGCACAACGTGCCCATCATTTGACTAGATTCGGATCGGCTTGCGCCTTGCAGAGATGTTTCTGGATCCATGATTAGCTATTGTTGACAAGGAGAGGAAGATGATAACGAAAACAAGTGGGAATTCCTGAGGAATATATACTCAGCTTCAAGTCAAAATGGAATGATTAATAGCCAACTTCAGCAAAATGTATTTTTGTCGCTGGGAGCCTCCAGGAGTGTCTGAGAGGATGTGGAGTGTAAAGTTAGAAGCGTCAATTTCAGAAGAGTATCAGACCTTAGGAGGGCATTCTGGCCGGCCTTCAGCATAACTGGGATCTCTGATGACCGGTACGGGAGCACCATGGGAGCGGTTGTGAAAGGTTTGGGAGCACCTGGGACTGTCGCTCAACCAATGGGGGAATCCCAAATTAACTCTGAGAGATGCCGGGTTCTTATGAATATTCATTCGAAGGAGTGCAGGCGTTATTTGAGATTCTCAGGATGTACACAAGCAATAAGAATACCCTCCACGTATGATGCATAGATTATTGTTCATTATCAACTTCTAGATCAAACTATAGTACACAGCATCTCATCAACATTCTATTGTTTGCATCTCTACATTAAGGAGGAACAAAAGAAAATTGCAAGTGATTCAAAAATGAAAGTAGGTAAAACCAAAACAATAACCCGACTAAGCAATCAGAATGATATAAATCGAACATAGACTCAATGTCATCCACTAAATCTCCCATCTCATCAGGGCTGACAAATGCAGGAAAACACAATTCATCAACGGCGCAACAGAGCTGGAGGCACTCCTTGTATTTCGGAATAATTTGGGCCAGGCGAGTGGGTGAAATCGAATTCCAATGTCCTTTGGCTTGATTTGTGATATCTAAAAGGTTTGAAATTGAGGTTAGCTTGCGGTGATTCAGAATGGAGATTGAAAGGCAATATGACTAATTCGGGGGAAGAAGAGGTGCGCCACCAGGAAAGGAGGAGTGCCTGATGTCATCTGCGAGGTGGGCAAGGGGAGTGCTGATGGTGATGGAGGAGTGCAGAATGAAATTGAGGGGCGCAAATCCAGGCCAAGGAGCGCTGACGGGGATTGAGGAGCGCCTATGCAGCGGAGCAGCCCATCCAGGGTGAGCATCGCTGCAAGGTGAGGGTGGTAAAGAGTCTGGAATGAAATCGAGGCGCTCTTAATCCAGGTTGAGGAGCGCCCATCCTAGATGAGGAGCGCGGACAGAAAAGACAGTAAGGAGAGCTGAATGAAATATCGAAGCACCAATCCAGACTGAAGAGCGCCGAGGTGATTGAGGAGGGCCGACGGGGATTGAGGAGGGCCGACAGGGATTAAGGAGCGCTGACGGGAATTATGGAGCACCGACGCGGATTGAGGAGCGCTTAGTACAGCGGACGAGCACCATTGGCGGAGGGGGTATGAAGGAGCCCCACCATGTGTAATTTGAATTTGATGTGTGCAATGGCTTCTGCAGTAATGCAATCTATCACCGTGGAAGGGCAAAATTTACCTCGATATTCATCTTGAGAAAACATAACTGTAACCTTTGTTCTAGTGGCATACTCAGACAACGCACAATGAATTGCTGCAGCCACAAGCGCTAATGTCTGCGGTGTTAGAGGTTGAAAGAACTGTGATGTGGTCGGTTGTCACCCTAAGCTATTGGCGGTGAAGAAAAACTGATAGTAGATTAAGTCAAGCACTTCCATCTATGTGAACCAGGACTTCTTGTCATTGATGACCTTCGAGAGATAAGCATCGTCAAACAGGAGCTCCTTGATTTGGATTCGAAGCACAGTCTCTGAACCTGAATCCGACCGGTAGGTACAGACAATTGTTTGACGAGCTTTATCTGCCAAACGTCCTCGAATTGTACCAATCTTTAGTTTTGACTATGTATTTTTGGGGGTTTAGTATCATCATAAGTCCAATCGAGGAGCAGAAAACAGAATATACACTTACAGCTTCCCAGGTTTGCGGATAGATTTTAAGTGATGGACCACCGGGCACTTGGCAAAGAGATGATGTACCGACAGGAGCACCAGCTAATGCCCGCTGACGATCCTGGGCTTCAACGGCTAGTTTCCAAGCTTCGTCAACCATCGAGTACTTCTCATCGGAAATGATTGGCCAGAGAGTCTTTGTGAATACGATCGCCTCCATGAACAGTTTCGCCACCTCAAAAGTAGCCTTTTGCTGTTGAGGAACGTTGTGATCTCCACTGGCCTTTGGTTGAGGAACATTGTGGTCTCCACTGGCCATGGGCAGAGAGAGCGCCTGTACAACGTCAGACTCGCATCATATGTTGATGGCTGACTATTGGCATTTGAGCAATGGTGGTGTTATGGCCGTGACTGGATGTCATAGATTGGGAAGTGGAGTGCAGGCAATGACAGTATCAGCACGGCTCCGTTTCTTTGGCGGCTGAACCCTTGTAGTTCGGATTGTCTTATTACGGCGCACCTGGTCCAGATGTAGAACCTCCTGCCGGATGTCCAAATCATCTTCTTCGATATTGAATAACAAGGTGGACTCCAGCGTCTTCACTTTCGTCATTGCTGATCTCCCGATCGGTATCGTCATCATCCAGGTTCTTCTGAATTATAGCCCGGACATTAGCTATCTCCAACACTATACTCGAAAGCTGGGTTGGAAGTTCAAACATTTGATTGGTAATGAAGTTTGGCAGTCTTCTGCAATGCAGGTGCAAGTGCTCTCTCAAGGTGTGTTTCTTGATTCTTCTGTGAATAGTAATTCCTCACCTGGCTAGCCGTAGGTTCCATGTTTGATGAAGTGAAGTTGGGAATGTGAAGAGAAGTATATAAGGGTAAATATAATACGAAGTTTATTAGAATAACACGAAAACAGTGCGACAAAGTAACACGCGGTCGAAGATAATGCAATTCGAGATGTGCCTGGAAAGAGTCCAGATGACAAGTCGGCGGTTCATATTTACATTGCTCATGCTTGTCCTTTGTTGTGATTTAGAAAGCGTCAGATGCACCAGATTAGATGGGTTCTTCATGCTCCCAGTTCCAACATGTTAGCACTCGTATCCAAGTACGCTATTGATGCAACGATTCAATGTTGGTTTAAGCCAACATACATAAAATTGAACCAGACGCACCTGAAGAACTCGAGACATTACCATGATTGTATCGCCAACTATCTCTCAGGACCAGACATGGGAGATTGAGAAATGGGTTGATCATGATCGCCTGTGCATATGACTCCGCCGAAGGTAGTTCATTAGCCCTCTATTTAGAGCATATACGAGGTGACGGTGTGGCACAGAATTGTCGGTGTGTTGAAGAATCTTGCAGGACTTGGACGGAGGATAGAGTTGGGACCTTGGTGAGTGGCAACAGTCGAAGTTACATGGGTTCAAACTGAGTTTGTTGCGGATAGTGGATAAATGTGATTCTCCGAATGTGGTATACCAGTCGGACGGACACCATATTTTCATGATATGCTGTGGTTTTAGGATTCTGCAGCAACATTAGCGGTCGATTAGGCAATGTCGTGTGCAGAACTTCACTTTCAGCGGTCCCGAGTCTGCTGAATCACAATTTGTATGCAGTCAGCGTAAGAGAAGACGGAGGATTTGGGCTTACAAAGGGAGAATTCAACATTGAGGAAGAATGGTAAAGGTAAGATGAAGATTCACTGGTAATCAAATCAATTCAAGTTGTCGTCAATGCCAAGGTTGCAAGCGAATGGGTCATAGATAGTCACTCACATCATGATGTTGCGCATAATATCTTGTAAGAATGAGATGGATGCGTCATGAGGCTTCATCTGACAGCGGAAAGACCCATAACAGCATGCAGTTCCGGCCAATTGAGGTGCAGCGAGCATTGAATTGGCATGCAGGATTCAATTCAATGTAATGGCTGGGATTGTAGCCGCGCCTTACTTTGACAGTTACTTGTACTCTAAGAAACTGCCTTTTCAAAACTTGAGCTTTCATCACGATATGTTCTTTATGCACTCTTGGGATTGGACATTGGGAGAAATCAGATATCGTCTGTTCATGATGTGCCACAAACTTCAGGCATTCAAGATATGCGGTGGGCGAGAGCATGCCGGTCACCAATTGAACCGTTGAGCGGAGTCTGGCATTCAGATTCTATCTCTTCGAGCTCTCTTGATGGAAATCGGTTCATAATCTATATTAAGATATGGGTTTTTGACGGCCCAAACATACAAGGTAGTCAAAATGTAGTTGAGTCCGCATTAGAAGCGTTGTGAATTTAAGCCTATTTGAGGAAGTGTGGTATGCAAGTGAGCGGGATTTGCCTTTCATCTGCAGAATCGCTGAGCAGAAGCTGTCTTTTGAGGTTCACTCTCTCAAGCTGCAGCTCGAGTATGGAGCCCAAAAGACAGAAGCTATTGTAGGATCTTCGAAATGCAAGGTCCACACATACTTCCTAGTCAAAATCGAGTTAAGTGTCGTTACTTATCGCCCAGGGCTGTGCCTGTATGGTAAGCGTGTGGTGGACACCTTCCTCCAGAGGATAGGTTGACACGGAGCATGACAATTATGGCATTAATGTGGCAGCCTTCACATACCGATCAACCATAGATTGAGATATTAGCTTTGGCCGAGCGGGATAAGCCGCGCCTCCACCTAACAGTTTGGCGTCTGAAAGATGACTCTCTGTGTGTGCTGGCAGCCACAGATTCAAAGCATTGAGGAAGGAGAGAATGAGCTTGGAATGGAGCAAAATGAATCGTTCAAGGGTAATGCGAAGTGGGTATACATGGTTCAGAGGCGTGCCTGCAGTGGGATCATATCTTGGTGTGGGATCATACATGAATCAGGAGTAGCGGCTTGTCAAAATTGGCCGGTGAATAGAATATGTGGCCAGTGTCAAATCTGAGACCATCAACCTCGACAGGAGAGTGGATTTGAGGTGTTCCTGAACTTCATTCCTGAGCGAGGAAATACTCGGTTGTATTCTTCGGGTAAGCCTGAAATACACGAGCTGTGTCTCAGGATGTGATACATCAACTCGATATCGCTTAAAAAGTCTTTCTATCCATGGATGATTAGAGATATACTGCACTGGATCTGTCTCAGGAGGGTCGAGAAGTTGACAGCGAGTCTCTTGTGCAATCGACTGTAAATTATCCAACATTGATAATCGTAGTATTGGCCATCTTCCAAGGCATAGATGCCGGCTAGGAAAGAGCTAGTATCTCCTACAAATCAGGGTTAATGGAGTGTCAACAATTTTTGGTCTTGCATCTTGGATTGTCCAAGTGCCGTGCAACTACATTGACCCATAATCAAAGTATTGGCTGCCTGTTTGGGCAAAAATTGTAGTTATGGTATTGCAACCACCTCCAAAAAATCAGGGTAAACGGAGTGCCAACAAATTTTGGCCTTGCGACTTGCATAATCAATGGGCTGTGCAACTGCGTCAAGCCATAATCAAAGTGTTGGCCGAGTTTATGGGCAAAAATGCTAGTTATGATATCATTACCACATGCTGAAAATCAGCATCGACAGAGCATCAACGATGTTTGGTTTCTGGACTTGGATAATCAATGGGCTGTGCGACTGTGTTAACCCATAATCAAAGCATTGGCCGCCTTTATGGGCAAAAATGCTAGTGATGAAATTGCTACCACCTCCTAAAAATGAGCACCAATGGAGCATCAACAGTTTCTGGTGGTGCTCAGTAAGCTACACAACAATCAACTGTGTTGCATCATTCCTAAATGGAGTTTTTAACCGTCAGTCTTTCCTGTCTGTCCTTGTATACAACTTCACAAATATGCATGCAATGTCTCTCAGGTCTGACTTTGTTCTAAAATGCTAGGTTCGACAGTGCTACCATCTCTTCAAGATGAGAGTCAATGGAGTGTCAATGATTTTTGGTCTTGCAACTTGGACAATCAACTGGCTGTGCAACTGGGTGAATCCATAGTCGATATCTCGGCCGCCCTTATGGGCAACAATGCATGTGTCGATATCCCAACTGCCTCCTAAATCTGAG
>Ga0307515_10003531_pt1 | contig 32883 bp, 5 predicted proteins | sample 17_EM_MG_FD_194513 | JGI IMG/M metagenome (GOLD analysis project Ga0307515, IMG submission 194513) | Populus trichocarpa ectomycorrhiza microbial communities from riparian zone in the Pacific Northwest, United States - 17_EM | ecosystem: Host-associated > Plants > Roots > Unclassified | place... | reverse complement strand
TACTCTAGGAATAGCAGAATACGGCAGAAATAGATAAAAGAGCCAGGATTTCTTTATTTCCTTGGTGTAAACTAAATATTAGAGAGCAAAATACCAGGACAAAACTCCCCTAGCACTTAAAACCGGGCCAGAGTGTCCACTTAGTTACTAGTGCATGTTAAGCTGCCTTAGAAGGATTTATGTATATAGGACTATAGCGCTATAGCCTAGAGGCTGCATGCGCAGTATTGTACGTAGTATAATGCAATTGGATATAAATATAAAAAAAAGTAAAGAAGATTAGTTTTATAATTAAGGGCGGAAAGACTATTACGCTTATTAGATTAACTAGGAGCGGCAAGTTTATACTTCTTAATCTCCTAAAGCGGTTTATTAACTCTAGTAAAGGGAGCATTAAAATTAATGGCTAAAATATTAGCAATATTACACTAAGAAGTCTGTAATAAAATATAGCAGTTATATCCTAAAATCTTAAAGTACTAAATAAGTTAATTAGGGAAATCGTATTATATGGGCTCTATATTAATAATATTAAAATTACAAAAAGCTATAAAGCCGCTTCTATATATAAATGGATTATATATTATAATGCTAGATATAATATAGTGGTTAGGGAAGGAGACATTAAACTCTTAGGCGGTAAGCGTTAACGCATTGCCATTATAAGGGCCTTTCTTAAAAATTTAAAGATTTTACTTCTTAATAAAGCTATATCTACTATAGATAATATAATAGAGAAATTAATTCGCAAATCGATTAAAAGTTAGGGGAAAGGTTAAATAATTTTAACTATTGCTTATTGTTTTAGTATAGTTATAGGTACTAATAAAATTATTTTCTTAGAAAAAGGAAAGGTAAAAGAAAGGAGAAGTTATACTAAGTTGCTTAACTAACGTGGATTATACTATAAAATATAGATAGTAATAGATAATATAAACGGAATAGAGGGGGTTAAAAGCTAGTATATACGCCTTATAAATAGCATAGTATGCCTTATAGATCTTTATATTAGTAGCTATAAAACAATATACGGCCCGCTAAATAAGAGCTTATATAATATACTAAGACTTCTGCCTTTTAGGCTGCCCTATATATCCACCTATAAATTTTAAACTTTTAGCCTTCCTATTTTTAATTTTAGCAAAAAATATCTAGTATAGAAAATTATATATAACTGTTAGAGCAACTTAAAAAGCTTAATCTTAGTACTGTATCTAACTAAGAAGCAAATATATTTAGGACAGTGGTAAAGAGACACCCCCTAATTGATACACGGACACCCCCCACTGATTGAGTTTAGTTCCTCCCTTATTAAGTTAGAATATCACGTGAATTTAAGTTGTTTGCATCCGCATTAGTGCGTGACGGTCGCGCGCCCCTACCCAAAATATTACCTCGCATTTGCCTTACCTATTCCCATCCCAGCCTCTAACTGTTGAACGCCTCCACGGCCGCCCGGCTGGCTCTGTTTGCGTTAATACATCGACTCGTCGCGAGCCATCGGCATTCGAACAGAATACTGGGTATGCTACGCGTGGGCAAGGTCGTGGGCAAGGTCGTGGACGTGGGTGCGGGTGCAGGCGCGGGTGCAGGCGCGAGTGCGGGCGCAGGCGCGAGTGCGGGCGCAGGCGCGAGTGCGGGCATGCTCACAGAGGCAGTTCGTAAACATTAAGCAGAGGTAGCAGCACTCAAATAAGTTCATGCGGCGCTCATAGAGTACTGCGCAATTGAGGTGTTACGGTCATAAGAGATTTTCACGATGCAGATGCAAACAACTTAAATTCACGTGATATTCTAACTTAATAAGGGAGGAACTAAACTCAATCAGTGGGGGGTGTCCGCGTATCAATTGGGGTCCGTGTATCAATTAGGGGGTGTCTCTTACCACTGTCCTATATTTATTAGATCCAACTAGGAAGAAAATACGCTTATTAAATCCGCCTAAAAAGATTACCCTAAGAGTTACAAATTACATATTATAAGTTTTGCTATTAGATAATTCCATAGGCCCTATAATAACAATTTCAGTTACTGTAGTAACACTAGATTTATATATATATCCTTCTATAATAATATTAAATAGTCTAATAGAAAGTATAGTACTGTTATAATGAATTTAGACTTACTCGTGCCACCTACTAGTAAGCAGCGCTTACTAGTGGTCCTGGGCTCAACGTAATATCCAAGCTCAATGCAAGCTGAATTTTGTATGAGAAATCCCTATTTTCGCACTTCTGCATCTTAACAACAACGCTATAATAATTTATTAAATATATATACTTCTTCTTTTTGTACTTAAATAAGTATAAGGGAACCTAATTTTAATTTTAATTTTCTATTTTATAGTAGTTTTAGTATCTACTGGCTTTAAATAAGATACGATAATAAGAAGTATAGAAATATAATAAATATTAGCTTTAAATAAGTTATATTATTAATTTTTAAAGGATTATATATAAGCCTTTAAATTCTTATATAATTTCCATAGAGTGTTGTTGAGTTATTTAATATGGAAAAAGGCTGGTTTTGTATGAGACGCCATACAAATACAAAGGTTGCATTGAGCTTGGATGTTGCATTGAGCCCGGGACCACTAGTAAGCGCTGCTTACTAGTGGGTGGCACGAGTAGGGCAAGTTGTCCCAATTATAAGTATTTAATATATGCATAGTGTAAACCTATATAGGCCTTAACTACTATTGCTGTTTTAGTGGTGCTAATATAGGCTATATAGGTTTCCTATAATGGAAGTTATAGAGGCCAGTTACTCCTATATCTAGCTATCTAGTCTAATATTATATAAGTCTGGCCTTTTTAATTGTTAAGCTTATTATAATTGCTGCTAGTGTTAATACGGAGATAGTCCGCTAAGGCGTGGAATAATATATATATGTAAATATAAAGTCTATAAGGAATGTCTAGTGGAAATAGAAAAAGAGTTAAATATAGAGTTGGATATAATAACTTGGTGCTTTATAAGTAAACTAAATAAAGAGTTAGATATGTCGGATATAGAAACTTGGTACTGTGTAAGTATGTCTGCTTATATTTATATAGTACTGCTAATAATAAGAAAGTGTTAATATAGAGCTAGGCACGGACCTATTATAGTTTGCAAATATAGAGCTAGACACAGACCTATTAAAGTTTATAAATATACGCACCTTTATTATTCTGGGTGTAAATATAAGTTTGATTAGGGAAGGTAGCTATAATACTAATACTAGGAGCTGTAAATAAGAGGGGTAGTAGTAATAAGGATCTGGTTATAGTTTATCTTTAGTCTTAGAGTCTTAAAGTACTATATATTTAGCGCAGTTTATTAAATTAAAATTAAATAGTACTAGCTATTAGAGGATAAATTTAATACGCGCTTATAAATGCTCCTATATCTATATTTAACTACTCTAACTATTGTTTCTTACTTTCCTTTATAACAATTTCCTTTAGGCACTATTAATTAATTAAGGAATTTTATAAAAAGAGCCAGCTAGGTAGTTAGGTGTAGCAGCCTCTAAATATATAGCTAGGATTTTACTAGATTTAGTAGCTATAGCTTTAGTTTTATAAGCTAGGAGGTTATAGGAGCTAGGGGCTTATAGGAGCTAGGAGATTTTATAAGGTAAGTAATTATATAAGTAGAGTGGTCTAACTTAGCGCCCTTTAATTAATGTCTAGTGTATAAATAGGGTATTAATAGGTTTAATAACTTCGGCTTTAATTATGTAAGCTAGATACTTATAGGATCTGGCCGATTTTATAAGCTAGGTAATTGTATAAGCTAGGCAACTATATAAGTATAGTGCTTATATAAGCTAGGCAATCCTACGAGCTAGGTAATCGTACAAGCTAGGCAATTATATAAATTGGGTAATTATGCAAGCTAGATGCTTATAGGAGCTGGCCGATCCTACAAGCTAGGTGACTATGCGAGTATAGTGCTTATAGGAGCTGGGAAATCCTATAAGCTAGGTAATCGTGCGAGCTAGGCGATTGTGCGAACTGGGTGATTGTGCGAGCTGGCCGATCCTATAAGTTAGGTGACTGTGCGAGTATGGTGCTTGTAGGAGCTGGGAAATCCTACGAGCTAGGTAATTGTGCGAGCTGGGCAATCGTGTAAACTGGGTAATTGTGTAAGCTGGATGCTTGTGGGAGCTAGCCGATCCTATAGGCTAGGTAACTATGCAAGTATAGTGCTTGTGGGAGCTGGGAAATCCTACAAGCTAGGTAATCGTGCGAGCTAGGCGATTATGTGAGCTGGGTAATTATGCGAGCTGGGTAATTATGTAAATTAGGTAATTATATAAGTAGGGTAATTATATAAGCAGGGTAATCTAACCTAGCGCCCTCTATTAACACCTAGTATATAAATAGGAAGTAAATATTAGGAAAATACTAGAACTATAAATAAAAAAGAAATATATAAGTCCCAAATCTAGAAATATTAAAGAAGTTCCTATATAAAGACCCCTATAAACTTTATAACGACTTAAAGTCCCCTTATATATACCTAGAGAAGTTCCTATATAAATAGCCCTATAAGCGTAGCTATAAGTCTAAGCCCCCTCGCGTAACCTAACTACTCCTTCCTACTATACCGGAATAGATAAATAACTGCTATATACTATAAGTAGAGAAATAATTTAAATAAAAAGAAAATACTATAAAAAAACATGTTTATATCCTTAAGATATAAATTTATAAGTACCGTAGTCTTAAACACAACTAATAGTTGCTAAGGTAGTATATGTCCTAGGTCTATAAGAAATTTAAAAAATCTTAGGTTCTTAGCATAGATTTACCTTTTATTATCGCTTTTAAGGTAGTAAATAAATTAATTTAAGTAAAAGCATAGATTATTGTAAATGCTTTATAGCTTACTATAAGTTAAGTAGGTAAAGACTCTAGTAAGAATAGTAAAATATTATTTTATTTTACGATAGGCTAAATAAAAAGTGGCTAAAGTTTTAACCCTTTTACTAGCTTTTATTAGAAATCTTCTTTATATTTATATCCTATACTTATAGATTTAAGACTATAAAGCTAAGGCCACTATATCTAACCGACGCCCATATAGCCTTATTGCTTAATATCTCTTTATTACTATCTACCCCTATTTCTTAATCTCTAGTACTAAAACTATTTTCTTTATTATATAATGTCTCTATATCCTATTCTTAATTCTTATTACTAAAATTACTTTCCTAACCAGCTAATGCCTTTATATTACCATTGTTATCTCTAAAGTTGGTTTCTCTACCTATAAACGCCTACTTACTAGCTAATAATTTAGGGACGCTATATTTATAAGTACTTGAGGTTATAGAATACTGCTTAAGGAGAAATTGTAGTTAATATTATTAGGATATAGAACAAGCCTATAGACCTCTAAGTACTAACTGCTTAGCGCCTTAAGTAAAAGATCTCTTCTAACGTAAAGCATATTAATAAAAGTTAATTACCGCTTATATAAGGTGGAGCGCTTATAAAGGGCTTAGCTAGAATACTAATTAAACTACCCTATAAGCACTAATAGCTCCTTTACTATAGATAGAGGGTTAATATATAAGATTAACTGGCTAGAATAAGTCTATTACTTAGGTAGTGTCTTGCCCTAAGAAGGATAAGTGTTAGAAGTAGATTATATAATGCTATTCCTATTAAGAGAGGCGTTATTAGAGGTTATTATTAACTTCTAGTTTTAGTTTATAACTTTATGCAAATTCTTCTAAACCCTACTAAGGTATACAGCGTCTATTAGGGATTGTTAGCTATTTAAATTTAGTAATAGCTTAGCTAATAGCTACTCCTAATAATGCCTTACTTATAAATCACTCTAGGGGCCTATAGTCTTAGGCGCAGATAATATATAAGCTAAGAGTAATTATAGCTACTAAATATTATATTATAGATACTATATAGGGTGGAAAAGGGCGGCTGGTGTGCTCCGCCTTTTCCTTTTACCTTTTATCCTAACTCTACCCTAGAAGAGAAATGGAATATAAATATTATGCTCTTAGTTCTTATATACTATTAAATTAACTTACCTCTAAACCTAACCTCTTAATTATATACTCCTTAGGATCTTTATAGGAATACCAGATATTATATATATTACCTTAACTAAGCTTGGATATATTGCTGATATAACCTATAGGTACTTAACCAGTGCTTATAGAAATATTACTATATGCTACTGTCCCGAAGGTAATATACCTAATTATCAACCTACTAGAAACCTTAAATTATCCTAGAATTATATTAATAATAAGGATATAGTATCTAGTAGCGGGGAGGAGAAATAATTGTAGCTTTCTAACCCTATGCAGAAATAAATGCCTTATACGCCTGCTCGAACACCTAATAAAGTTAATCCTTATAAAAATAAAGACAATATAAAGGGTAATATATAAGAGGATACAGTTTAGGGAGGTATATAAAAAATATACTATAATTACTTTAGGGACTTAGAAGGCCACGGAAAAGCTAAGATAGGCTTACCTAAGCCAATAAAGGACTATAGCGAGGCCAAGATAGACTTGCCTTAACCGGCGGATATAGTTACGATTTCTAAACACGTTTTGCTAGTAACTTAAGGTATATTTATAAGACCCCTATATTTATTTAGTAATACTAATAAGTAAGTAGAGAATAGCTCAGCTAATTTTATAACATTTCTTAGAGTTGCATCTCCCCTATCTAAAGTATTAACAATTTCTAATGCTATAATTTCACGTAGATAACTGAAGTATCTTATAGTTGCCTTCTTGTTATATAAGAAAGGACTTAAGATATCTCCAAAGCCCTAGTTATAAATCATTTATATCTATATTTGGCCCTACTGTAGTAATATACTAGTATCCTACCTAGATTTTAGCCGTGGATATACCACTAAAGAGACTTGCATTATACTACGCTGAGAATCCCAGTCTCCTTCGCTGTTATGCTAAGATATATAAACTACTTAAAGATGTTATAATAGAGATAGCTAAGAGGAGTAAACTATATAAGTAAGGAGATTAACTAGGAAAGATATTAGAGGATTTATTAAAAGAGATATTAAGAAGAAGTGTACGTAAGAGAAAGGTAGATCCTACTATAGATAGAGATCTTAAGAAGTTTAAGGTATAAGATATTTCTTATAGGGAAAGATATTTATAATTACATTTTTATCTTTTGGCATTTATTAAGAATTAAGGCGTTAATTAGGATTTCTTTGGCTTAGTATTTTGTTTCCATTTAGTTACTTCTATATTAAGAATATCTTATTATTGTTTGCGTATAAAGGAACAAGTTTTTATATATTAGATTAAAGTTAAAAAGACTTACTTATAGTACGGAGGTATATTTTAAAAGTCTTTACCGCTAAGAAATTAACCGCCTTAGCTTACCGCCTTCTAAATCTAGATGTCCTCCTATTTTAGGATGCGAGTTAACTTTAAATTTTATATTAATAGGGTGGGAATATTAAGAATAAATATAGGATCTACCCCTTAATATTGGCCTAAGTTTTAACTAAAAATAAGATCTTGTTTTAAGAACTAAATCTAATTCTAAAGACTGTATTTTAATTTTAAAGACTATATCCTAATTCTAGGTTTTAGCTTAAATTGCGATCCTAAAAACCAGATCTAATTCTAGAGACTAGATCCTAATTCCTGTTTTGGATATAGGCCAATTAACTACTATAAAAAAGGGCGTAATTTTAAAAACTAGATCTAGTTCTAGGAACTGGAACCTGTTTTTAGGAAGGTTGACTATATTTATAGGATTAGTTTAGTATATAGGAACGTGGGAATATGGGAATGTACACAATATACTAACGTACTAACGTACTTAGTATACTTCTTAAGGGCTGGATTGTGTATTTAAGGAACTACAGTCCCTACCTTAGATAACTCTTTTCTTTATAGTAAATCTTAAAATATAATTAGAGTTAATCTGTTAGGTAACCACTTCACTTAGTTATATTTACTTGTTAACTATTCTATACCTATATACCTAGCCTATTAACAAGTTTACCGTAGTGCTTATTATAAAGCTTTATTACAATATTACGCTTATATTAACAATATCCTTTAAATCGAATGTTAATAAAAAGGTCTACTATACTAGATGGAAGCGATAATAGAAGGCCTTAAGTAGTACTGGCGTGTTTAGTTGGTTAAGGAGTAGGCATCTAAAGAGAGACTTAGCCTCCTTAGCATTAGATATAGAAGGTTTTTCTAGAAGTACGTGCTTGCCAGCTTGTAGGGCTTTAAGGCCCCATTTATAGTATAGCCCGTTGGGAAGAGGGATATAGACTGCGTCAAGGGACGGGTCGCCGCATTATAGGCTTGGGATGCTGCCCCGCAATGATAAAGCGGCTGTCACCGCCAGCCAATTCATGCACGGGTGGGTCGCCTAGGCTTTGCTCAGCTTCTCTTCTAGCTTCTGTCCTTCTTCTGCCAAACTTCAAGTCGAAATATTCATGCGCACCGCTTCTCTGCCCTGGACTCATCAATGAAGGCTGGGATTCTAGTTACGGTACCTCTGGCGGGCTTTCGAGTTCTTGCAACGGAATCTCTTGAATAGGGTTTAGTGGAACTTCTTGGTGCTAGTGACTGAATCCCAATAAGCTCTGTTGGACAAAAAGCGTGGCGGTGGTGAGCCCAGGGGGTTAGAGGCAAGTTCACTAACCCAGCATTCCTTGACTCGTTCACCAGCGGTTAGAGTCTAAACCGTAGCTCCACACGCATCTAGAGATGCGTTCTGCTATATTCTGCCATATTCTGCCTACGCTTCCTGTCAAGTTAGTCTCTGCCTTCCGGTCTCTCGTTATTGAGCCTCACTGTCCGCAATTCACTTCCACGCACAGAAGATACCGGTTCACACTGCACTCCCACTGGCTTCAATCTGTAACTCCACCCGTTGCAATAGAGACGTTCTGCCATATTCTGCCATATTCTGCCATACTCTACCTACACTTACTATTACTTCTTAGACTTCCAATTTTGCACTACTAAACTTCATTATCCGCGATTCACCCTACGCACGAAATTCACGGGTCCAAAAAATAGATTCACAAACCTGTCTTTATACCACGGCACCACCCCGACCGGCGAGCCCCCGGTCCTCAACCAAACAACCCATTTCGAACACATCAAAAGAATTATTGAATCACAAAAGCTGGGCACGTCTGAAGGGATGAAGCTGTTATAGACACGTTTCGTAAAGTGATAGATGGACGCCATGGTTGATCAGTAAGCCTTGCGCAACACGCGCTTTGGACGTTGTTTATTATGTGAACCTGGAGCTAATTTGCAGTACACAAGTTGCATAAAGTATATCTAGTGCATTTAAAAAGTCTGTCTAGTCGGAGGAGAAGGCCCGAGTAACTCCGAATTTTCCGTGGTCGCTACAAAACAAATTTTTCATATCGCCTCCTCTCTTCCTCTCGCCTCTCACAACCAATCAAACCCATATCACCCCCGCCACCTCTCTTCCTCTCCCCTGTCACAACCAATCAAGCCACTCGATAGAGCGAGCTGCATAAACAAACATCCGATGGCAGCACAACAACCACAACAACTACCGGTGCCAAACATCGTCAACCTACAAGCTGCCGTTAACGGAATGACAGCTGAAGCAAACACCATAGCACAGAGTGCCCAGGCGTACAACGCTCATCAGCAGCAGTTTACTACTGAGCTGTCACTCTGTGCCAACTTCCCTGTTGTCCAGATACAGCAACAGCTCACTACTCTTAACCAGTCGATGACTAATATGCAGGCCATGATGAACGCCCAGTAAGTCTTTACTAGCTCTTGCTTTATTAAGATATCTTTACTGAAATTCACTCTTTTATAAGGTTTTGGAATTTGAAAGCCCAAATGCTGAACTTAAAAGTCAACCATGCCACCGGGGCACTAATCGTTATGCGCAGCCTCGAACAAGGCCCTAACCCTCGAGTTGCAATCAACCAGGCTATCCCAAACTTTCCTGGCACGCCTGATCAGATATCGCAGATGAACGGTACTTTCCCCTTTCTAGTACTTCAATTTTTTTCTTTGCTCGCTAAATTATTAATAATTCTACGTAGGGCTTCAATGTCGCAATATCCTAACATCCCTCGATACACCTTTTCCTCATCAAGCTGGAACAAGACAGCTTCGCACAGCTGTGCGAGAGGCGATCGGACTTCCAGCTCTTTGAGGGACTTTACACTGACAATTGGTCATGGGAATGGAGTTACAGAGTTGAAGAATGGATACTGATAGTCCTTTCAACGTCAGACAGCCTATACGATGGTTTCATGGTCATGAGAATGGAGTTACGGAATTGAAGTATGGATACAGATAGCCCTTGCAACGTCAGGGCCTTCAGGGAACACTGTTACCAGACAAACGTGTATATCTATGTAGAATTCAATCATTAATTACACCACCACCATGCCTTCCAATCGTGCTAGAATTGATATAGACATTATTCAGAAGACTCAATATAACGTTCCCCCAAGTAAGACGGCGAAAAAAGTTCCTCTAAAGTCCCAGTCGTTACCCAAACTGCTTCTTAGGTTAAGGATTGGTAGCTCTGGCTAGTAGGTTGAAGATGAGAGCTATAGACTAACCGAAGAATTGTAGTATGAAAAACCGGGAAGGAGATGGAGCCACATCACTTGGACTCTGGAGCGGAAGGAAAGCTGTAAACCTTAGACGTTGATATTTAAAGGCTTACCTAAGCCAAGTCTGAATAAGAAGGAATACTGAGATTAGGAAAGAATCTTCTCTTGGCAAGGCTAGCAACACCAGTAGTACGGTCAAAGGCGATTGCTTGTTTCAGTGTTCCAAACGGTGCTCAACTAGAGGAGGATGAATTAGAATATAAGGAAGAATTGCAGTCAATAGATGAAAGTAAAACTCATTTCGAAACTGTGGTTAGCATATAGTACTGAGTGTTTTATCCTCACCGCTTTTCCGCCGCTACATCCAGTATTTCCACGAAGCCCCTCTGGAGGTCTCCCAAGCTTGGTCTAACGCCTGAACCACCTCTTCCGGTAAAGGGCCCTTTTCCAGATCCACCAGATTCTGCTCCAGTTGCTTCGCGTTGCTTGCTCCGATAATGATCGCATCACCATACTCCCTCTTCAGCAGTGAATGATTCGTCATCCACCTTAACGCGCATTCTACCTCAGTCAATCCATGCTTCTTTGCAACTAGCCGTAAAATATCCAGTGCGTCAAAGAAGGTATCGTTCCAGTATCGCTAGCGATACATCTTGCCCTGCCACCTACTCGGATCGAATCGTGAGCCCTTCTCTATGCTCTCGTCTTTATCATCCCTATGATATCGATCCGTCAGATAACCACCTGCAAGCGGGTTACAGTTATAGTAGGCCATCCCGTAATGCCTAAGACAGGGAAACAGCTCTTGTTCTACAGTGCGGTGAATGGTGTCGTATACGCCTTGATAGGTGCTCGGTTTGACCCAACCGTTACGTTCACAGATCTCGCAGATCTGAACAACTTCCCATGCCATATAATTGCTGATCGCGAACCGCTTGAATTTGCCTTCACGGTACATTTTATCAACCTCTCTTAGCGTGTCCTCATACGGGGTTGTCCGGTCCGGGCCGTGCGGATACCACATGTGGACGTGGTCTGTTTGCAAAGCTTTCAGACTTCATTCCATGTTTTCCCGGATGTGCTCTGGGCGGTGCGTCCATTCCTGGCCCAGGCCTCTGCCGATCGTGGGAAAGAATTTCGTGTCTATGACAATGCCACGATCTTGCCAATGAAGCTGCCTGAGATATTCTTCTGAAGAGCCTTGCCCATAAAACCGCGCTGTGTCGATCTCATTGTGACCATGGGCTTGGAAGATATCAAGTATTTCTGCAGTACGGAGGTTTGCGCGAAAAGCGATTTCTCCTTCCTTTTTGGGAAAAGCGTCGTTTCGGTGCCAAGACCCCACCAAAAATCAACTCAATCAACTTAATTGAAGCTTTTGATACTAATATATCACCTATATAGCTTCCAAATCGTGGTGTTCTACCGTTTAATATTTACGTGATTTACCTCGTTCCATCGCACCTTGCATTCTATAGGCTTTTGAGGGTTTTGAGGCTTTAATTGCCTCCACTGCTTCTGGCTTTCTACCTGGCTTTCTACCCGTTTAACTACCTGATTGCGATCGTTCCCTTGGCGTCTTTAATTGTAGAGCTGTCGATCTATAATTAAGCTAGGGCCTTAAGTATTTTGACGTGAATTTGGAACGATTATATTAACTAATTTTTGCCACTCTTCCTTAGTAATTTCCTTGATTTCCTCGCCGCTCTGTGTAGGAAGAAAGAATTATAGATAGGCGTTAGGTAAACCGTAGTAATTGCGTAGCGTCTTGTAGCCCGTTTAAACCACCTTAATAATTATAGGAAGCTTGCGATTGGCTTTCTTACGGAGCTGCTGTCGGCTTTACTGCCTTTTCTCTGCTCCCTCTCTATAATTATTAGTTCCTTTAAGTTCTATAATCTTTTAAATATGGCGAGGGATCCTCTTAATTTACTATTGAATTCGCTACTGCTTAAGATCTTGCTAAGCTCTAAGCTAAGCCTTCTCTGTAGCTATACGAGAGATAAATAGACCCCTTTTTATAGTGACCCGTTTTAAGTAGCCCTAATAGGGCTTAATTATATTTAGATTAGGCGAATTACCTAGCTAAAGAAGACGTTGAATCTCGCAGGCGTTAAAGTAGGTTTAGTAAATCTTTGCTATATAAAAAGTAGCCTTATCTTCCTATATAATTGTATGTATTAGGATTTAAGTATATAAGGCTTTAGGCGAACGGAAGAAGTTTTGGTATTAAGATATTCGTTAAATATTACTATTAGTTAATTCTACCTCTATCTAATTAAGTAAAAGCTCCGTATAACGTTGTGAACTTCTACTTAGTAGGTGCGCCGCTTATACACCTATTATAACGTAGTTTGTATACTCTCCTTTTAGCGTCTTATTATTTCTTTTAAGCCTTATATACCTTTAGCTCTAGAGCTTAATTCTAGATCTTAATAATTAATTTTAATTTGTTTAATTCTTTCTTTATTTAAGGCTTCTAAATATAATAAGGGCCCTTAATGTTATATATAAAGCAACCCTAAAATATAAACTTGGAGTACCCCTTTTATTATTCTTGTATATAGCTGCGTACACAGGCCTTGTAAGGACGTCGCTATACCTAAAAGCCCCCTTAATAGTGGCCTAAAATAATACTTGTCTTATCTAACCAAATTATAGCCTTCTAATCTTCTAAGGTCTAATAATAGTAGGCTAATACAAACTTATATTATTTGCTCTTTATAGCTGCAGTTAATCTAGGCTTTCTTATTAGCTTTGTCTTACGGTAGCCGTACTTTTTAAGTATAACTTAAATAGATAATATAGAGAGGCCTATTTCGCGAGCAATCCTTTTAGTACTTTTTTTACGTCCGTAACAATTGCACGTAACAGCGTTAATAACCCTTTGCTTAAAAAAGCTTCACCACACATGCAACCTTACTAAAAGGTTGCGCCGCACTTCAAAACTTACGCATACTTATCTTTCCATCAAAAACAATCGATTTCCTAACTTTCAAGACCTAAATCTCACTGCCTAGCGAGCTAGAGGTAGATTTATTTGTCGTTTTACCCCCTTTCCCTAACAGAAAATTCTTCTTAGGGGTGGTCCTAGCTTATAAGCGAGGCACGGATAGGAACACCAAAACCACTACTACTACCACCACTACTAATACCAAAACCACAAAACATAGACTTTTCCTAGGTTTTTCTTCTATAGAAAGTAAAAGCCTAATAAGATAGGGGGTGTAGGTACTTTTCTATATCTCCTTTAGTTAGATTTTCTTTAGTAAAAGGAGGATTGCCTTTAGGGCTTTTCTGCTAGTAAAAGCCTAACAAGTCCTTTTATTTAGTAGTTTTTTCTACTTCTAATAGAAAAAGAAAATAACCATACTAGTCTTTTTTAGCTGGTTTTTCTACTACCTTTTAGCCTAATCTCCCTAGAAATCTTCTAGTAGGATTAGTAAGGAGAAAGGGCATAGAAGGATAATAAAAACTAGTAAGGCTTTTTGCCTAGTTTTTTACCTCTAGGACTAGGAGATAAGAGACCTAAGGAGGTTATTATCTACTATAAAAACTAGGAAACCCCCCTATAAGATACAAAATGCTAAGGCCTAATAGGTCTAAAAAAAACCTCTTATAGAAATAAGTGATAAAGAGTTTACATTTACCTTTTCTCCCCCTTCTCCTTCTTCTGGCCTATTTAGAACAGGAGAAAAAAGAGGACATCCTTAGTCTTCTCCTGAAAAAGAAAACCAAAAACCTGTAAAAAAGATAATAAAACTAATGACTACTACGACTAGTATGCCTAGTATACCTCCCTCTTCCCTTTCTCTAGAAGAACATTTATGTAAGGCTTTAAGAAGCCTAATCTAGGCCTATAGAGGGCTAGAAGGAGAAGAACAAGAAGAATAAGTTAGATAGCTAGTAGACTATACACAAAATATCCTAATAGGAAAAAAACCCTTTGTAAAAGAAGAAGAAGAAGAGGTAAAAGAGGTCCTAAAAGGACTAATAGAAGAAGTAAGAGCTCTCCGTAAGGAGGTAGCCCCTATTAAAGAAACTTACGCAGAGAGGCTAAAGAAGGGCCTCCCCTCTTCGTCGTCCTCCTCCTTACCTCCCTTATTATCACCATTATCTATCCCTTCTTCTAGTAGGGTGACTAGCGGCACGCCTAGCCCTAGCTTTACTTCTACTAGAAGTAAGAAAAAGCAGCTATAAGAAAGGAGGCTAGTCCTAGTTATAGACCAAAAGGACTAACCTCTAAATACCTTCTCTATACGAAACAAAGTCAATTAACTATTTGTATTAAAACTGCAAGTAAAAAAACCGGTTTTAGCGTCTATAGCTAGAACTAAAGGAAAACAAAACATTCTCCTTACGACTATAGAAGAGTATAATGCAGATTTCCTAGTTAAATATAAGGAGATTTTGCATAACTGCTTTATTTTTTTTAAAGAGAACAAAAACTAGAACTATGGGTTTAGGTTATAGCCCATGATGTTCCTACCCTACTGTTTCTAGGAGAGGGGGGCTCTAAGCTTCTAAAGGAAGAGATTGAGACCTTTAATCCTATAAAGATATAAGGACTACCTAGATGGATCTTATCTAGTGTAAAAAGACATAATCTACAGACCAGATTTAGCTCTATAGTTTTTACTATAGAGAACGAGGAAAAAAGACAAGAAATCCTTAAGTAAAAAGAAATTTCGATTGCGGGTACAACTACTAAGGTAGTAAAATACCTCGAAGTTTCTCCTACTACGCAGTGTACTAGCTGCCAAAAATTTGGCCATATAGGAGATAGGTGCTCTAATAGGGCCTATAGATATTGTGCGGCTATATATCTATCTAAAGACTACTCCTGTTCTACCTATATAATAATAGGCAAGCCTTGCAAGCATACTACCCCTCTTTATATTAAATGTAAAGAAAGCCACTTTGTTAATAGTAAAGACTGCGAGACTCTTAAAGCAGCTAAGCTAGTAGGTAGTACTGGCTTAGAAGGTTCTATAAAAGAATAAACAAAATAAATAGAATTCTAGAAAGAGGTAACTCCTACTAGGCTCTTAAAAGGATATTAGAGAGTAAAAGAACAGAAATAAATTGTAAAAGGACAGGGACAGGTATTAGGATTTCTTATAGTTTTTCCTACCGTTTTCTTATTCCCTAGTAGTTATAGTAACTTAGTTTACTAAGGAACTATAAACTCCTAGTTTAGGGGCTTATAAACTACTAGGATATAGCTACTAGTACATATTAAGCTGCCTAGAAAGGATTTATGTATATAGAACTATAGCGCCATAGCCTAAGGCTGCATGCGCAGTATTGTACGTAGTATAATACAACAGATTTAAAAAATAAAAATTAAAAAACCCTTTGCTTAAGATTAGGAGTTTTTTTTTTTACGCCCTGGGCGGGGCTTATCCTTAAGGTAGTTATTAAGGAGAACCCAATCTACACGCTAGCTATTCTCTACTACCTATTTTAGCAGGTTTTAGATAGATATATATAGACTAAGCCATTCTCTGCTTAATTATTAGTGTTGCTAAATAATATAGGTGTCTTATAAATATACCTCTAGGTACTAGCGAAATGTATTTATCTACTAAAATAAGCCTTTAACGTGGTTCTCTTTCTGTTAAAGTAAGTCTATCTTAGCCTCACTATAGTCCTCTATTAGCTTAGGTAAGTCTATTTTAGTTTTGCCATAGCCTTCCAAACCCCTAAGGTAACTAAGGTATATTTTTTATACACTCGCCCAAACCGTATTCTCTTGCGTATTGTCCTTTATATTATCGTCCTTTTTATAAAAACCGGCCTTATTAGGTGTTTAGGTAGGTATCCACTCCCACATATAACCGGAAAGCCGCAATTATTTCTCCTCCCTGCTATTAGATGCCGCGTCTTTAACGTTAATGCAATTTTAAGACAATCTAGGGTTTCTAATAGGTTAATAATTAGGTATAATATCTTCGGGGAGGTAGCATATAGTAATATCTCTAGAAGTACTGGTTGAGAACCTATAGGCTATATTAGTAACGTATCCAAATTTAGTTAAGGTAATATATATAATATCTAGTATTCTTATAAGGATAGTAAGGGATATATAGTCAAGAGGTCAAATATAAAGGTAAGTTAAATTAACGGCATATAATAACTAGGAGCACGACGTTTATATTCTATTTCTCTCCTAGGGCGGAGTTAGAACAGAAGGTAGAAGGGAAAGGCGAAGTATACTAACCGCCCTTTTCTACTTTATGTGGTGTCTATAGTATAATATTTAGTAGCTATAATTACTCTTAGCTTATATATCGTCTATATCCAAAACTATAGGCGCCTAGAGTAATCTATAAGTGAGGCATTATTAGGAGTAGTCATTGGCTAAGCTGTTACTAAATTTAAATAGCTGATAATCCCTAACGGACGCTATATGCCTTAGTAGGGTTTAGAAGCGTTTATATAAAGTTATAAACTAGAACCAGAAGTTAACAATAACCCCTAATAACGCCTCTTTTAGTAGGAATAGTATTATATAATCCACTTCTAACGCCTATCCTTCCTAAGGCAAGACACTGCCTAAGCAGTAGACTTATCCTAGCTAGTTAATCTTATATATTAACCCCCTATCTGTAGTAAAGGAGCTATTAGTGCCTATAGGGTAGTTTAATTGGCATTCTAGCTAAGCCCTTTATAAGCGCTCCGCCTTATATAGGCGGTAATTAACTTTTATTAATCTGCCTTGCGTTAGGGGAGATCTTTTACTTAAGGCGTTAAGTAGCTAGTACTTAGAGGTCTATAGACATATTTTATATTCTAATAGCATTAACCATAACTCCCTAAATAGTATCCCACAACCCTTAAGTACCTATAAGTATACTATCCCTAAATTGCTAGCTACTAAATAGGCATTTATAGATAGAGAAACCAACTTTAGAGATAACAATAGCAATATAGAGGCGTGGACTAGTTATAAAAGTAACTTTAGTAATAAGGATTAAGAATGGGACGCAGAGACATTATATAATAGAGAAAATAGTTTTAGTACTAAAGATTAATAAATAGGGGCAGATAGTAATAAAGAGGTATTAAGTAATAAGGCTATATAGGCGACGGTTAAATACGGTGGCCTTAACTTTATAGTTTTAAATCTATAAGTAAAAGATAAAAATATAAAGAAGAGTTCTAATAAAATCTAGTAAAAGGGTTAAAACTTTAGCCTCTTTTTGTTTAGCCTATCGCGAAATAAAATAAAATATTACTATTCCCACCGGAGTCTCTGCCTGCTTAACTTATAGCAAGCTATAAAGTATTTGCAATAATCTATACTTTTACTTAGATAAATTTATTTACTACCTTAAAAGTAATAATAGAAGGTAAATCTATACTAATAATTTAGGATTTTTTAATTTTCTTATAGACCTAGGACGTACGCGTCTTTCTTCCTCTTTTATATAGGCCTGGGCCCTAATATAGGACTATTTATCTTCTACTTTCTCTATCTGTTTTTCTAATATATCTTCCCTACTTTAGGGTTATTAGTTTATTCTCCTATATAGTACCTTAGGGTCCCTTTATAGTTTATTTAGGCATAACTTAATATACTTTATAACCCTAGAGTTACGTTTTTTTTACGCCCTTTATATTGCAGTGGCTTCGATATATAGTTATAGGGGGGGAATATTAGCTTCCTTCTTAAGTAGTACTATAGCCATTTACTTATACCCGCCAGTTATACTCTAAAGGTAAGCTATTTAGACCTTTTAGAGTAGTTTAAGGAGCGATTTAGGGGGGCCTTTCTTAGTTTCTTTAATGGCCTAAATACTAGATCTATATGTTATAGTTAGCTAGATAACTGCTGTATATAGTAGGTATAATCTCTAAAAGTATAGACCCTATATAGAATTAACGATCCTAGATATTATAATATACTATACTTAGCCCTTATAGGCCGCTTATAATATATATACGCTCTACTAAAGCTTACTATCTACCCACACTCCTAATACCCTTATGCCTTAAATTAGTTAACCCCTAAAGCCTTAAATATATATTATATACTAGAGATCTATAGACTAGTTACGTTTTCTTATAAAGTAAATAAGCTAGTATTTCTCTAGGGAGAATTGGACTCTATATCGTCTTGCCCATTTTATATAGGTATTATAGGCTTTCTCTAGTGTCCTGCAGTTCTCTACGGCTATTAGCCCGTATATAATTAGGTTTATATTATTAATAAAGCCTATCCCCTAGGTCGCCCCTTCCTTAAAGGTGTTAAGTAGGTTACTTATAAAAAAGAGAAAAAGTACAGACAAAAGTGGTAATTCTTATAGTATTCCTGTTGCAACTATAATAGGGGGGCTTTAGTAACCGCTAAAGACTAATAATATTTCTTTCTGGCCTATAAACCCTTAAATATATTATATAATCTATTCTAGGAAGCCCTTTGCCCTAAGGATATATAGGAGGCGCCGCTAATATCTAGGCTAAGCATTAATACTATAAAGTCCTTTCGTATAGCCCATATAGATTTAATAGTGGCAGCGAGTAGCGTAAGTGCTAATAGCGTTAAGCGGTTCTTTCTTGCCCCTATTTAGCTTTACGGTAGTAGGGCGTGTTTTTTAGCCGTATCTACTATATGGTCCACTATTACCTTTTCTAAGATCTTGCTAAAGGTGTTCTCTAAGGTAATAGGGCGGTAGCTTCCTAGGATTAAGTAGTCTACTTTACCTTCTTTTTATAAAATAACCGTTATTATAGACCTTCTAAGTTGTGGGTAGTAGCTTATTACGAAGTATACTCTAGCTACGTTTACTAGCTAAGGTACTATAAGTAGTGCATAGGTTTTTAAGGCCTTATTTAGAATCCTATCTGGTCCTAGTACTATATTATTTAAAAGGCGGCTAATAGTTCTAGCCATTTCTTCTATTATTATATCGCTGTTAACCTATAGGCGAGTTACCAGTATTTTACCTATAATGTTACTAAGGTCTACTAGAGCTAGTTAGGGGAAGAACCTTTTTATAAGGATCTTTACCTTCTCCTTATTATTATTAGTAGCCTATAACTCCCCTGCTCTTTAAAGGGGCAATAGATATAGATCTTCTGCTAAGCGTCCTACCTTTTTCTTTACCTATTTTACTATAGCCTAAAGGCCTTTATTATAGGGGAGGCTTAGGTTAAAAGTATACTCGTTTATAAACCATCTTTAGTTATTCCTTACTTCTTTTTTTAGGGTATTCTTTAACTAGTTTCTTATGTCTTTATATTATCTCTTGTCTTTAGGGTTGTAGCTACTTATATATTTCCTTTTTACTTATCGTTAACTAGTAATAAGAACCGCGTATTATACGGACTATATATATCGCGCGTAGGGGCCCAGTTTTAAGACTAGGTAGTGTTCTTCTAGCCTATTTTTAATTACTACCTAGATCCTTTTTAGTCTTTAGTTGATTTCCTTAGGAGTAGCTAATAAGCCTTACTTATTTAGTATCGGGTAGATTTCTTCTAAGTCTTAAAGTTGTTGTTTAACTATATTACGGAAACTGTCTATCTTAAGCTTCCTTATTATATATCTTTTACTATTTAGTTATACTTTAATATCTAAGTCTAGCTATATCTAGATAGGGATATAGTCTAAAGTAAGTGCCTATTCTTCTTTAGGGGTATACCTTTTAAGTCTCTAGTATAGGCCTTCGTCCATAAATATAAGATTAATTATACTTTTAGCGGTGCCTTATTGCCATATAGTTACTTCTAAGGGGGTAGCTAGCTTAAGGCCCCAGATATCTATAGCTTTTAATAGGCACTCTATCTATTATTTAATAGCAATATAGATACCCCCCTATTGTGGGTAGTGGAGGTTTATATCTCCTAATAAGATAGACTCTGTACCTTTAGTTTCTAGTAAGCTTATTACTAATATAATATTCTCTATTTATAGTACCCCTTTAACCCTAAGGTTATAAATATTAATAATTTATACTGGTCCCCTATATGTCTAGATTACTATAATTATAATATCTAGGTTAACTGCCTACTATAACTATAAGGCTAGGCTAATAGCCTTACTAATTATAAAGTATATATATATAGCTGCCTTTAGTTTATATAGGAGCTAAAATCCTTAAGGGCAGTATATTAATTATATATAGGTATTATAATACGGCTTTTATATAGCAAGGATATAGTATTTCTTTAGGTCTAGACTGTTTAGTAGGGGCCTTGCAAGACGGTGATTTATATTACCGCAGTTATACTATATAATAGATAAGTAGCGGACCCCTAGTAAGGGTCCTTTGCTTTTTCTTCTTTCCTTACTTCTTCTACTTTCCCTTTCTCTTAAATCTTTAAAACTTCCGTCTCCTATATCTGCTCCCTAGTTACTACTTATTTTATATAAAGCTTTCTATTTCTATATCTTATATTCCTATTAGCCCTTCTATATTTAAATTTATTATTATTTTAAGTTCTTCCCCTATTCTTACTAGTTAGCTATAAGTCCCTTATAGGCCAGCTATATATATTATATTTGCCGCGTTAAATCTAATTTTTAATTAACCTGGCCTTAAGCTTACTATAGCTGTCTATAGGGGTCTTCTTATAGAGTGTTCTCTCCCTTATATCCTATATAACCCTTATATCTCTGCTTAGTTTAGTAATATTATATAGCGTCGCTGTTGGCCTATTAAGGCCTAGGATGGCTAGCTTAGCCCCCTAGTATTAAAGGTAAGAAATAATAGGAAGGCACCTACGTCCCCCTAGCTTATCGCCTATTGTTTTTATTCGTATAACCTAGTATATAGTTATTCCTATAGCTATTAAGCCCTTACCTTCTATCTCCTATATTTAATATAGTCTTCTCTCTCCTACGTCTTATATATACTTTAATAGTAGTTTGCGTATTTTATTTAGTCTTAATTTATATAGTATTTTATATTATAGTGGCCTATATAGTGGCCGCAGCACATCTATACTACGCATATAGATTAGGTATATCCCCATTATACATATTAATAGTATTGTTTTAGGCGTAGTTTATAGTTATAGAGCCTTATACTATATATAAGGCCGTTTATAATTATTCCTTTTTAGATAAGAAGTTTTTATATTTCTAGTATATGTGCGCTAACAATAAGGGAGCTATACGTTTGTTTAGCGTCTCCCTAGTAAGTCTCTAGCAACCCTTATATCCTCTTATTATTCTCGTTATATACTTGGTTTATATTTTCCTATTAAAGCTATTAGATTTAGGTAATCCTAAGTCCTAATATAAGGCGTTCCGTTTATCTTACTATCTCCTATATAATTACTATATTGTCCGCCTAGCGTCCTTTTTCTACCCTAAGGCTTATAGAAACTGCTAGGACTTTAACTAGGTAATCTTTACGGAGCACTTTTATGCCAATATGTTCTTCTAGCCTATCCCCTGCCCTTATAGCTTATTCCTTTACCTATTAGTTCTTTAGAGTAACTCTAATATCTCTACTCTTAAGGTGTTGGATTATAATAGTGTTGTATACCTCTTTATAAATCTCTATAAGAACTTCTATTTCTAATTATCTCCTAAGTCCCTCTACTTTTTCTATATTTAGTTATATTATAATTATATACCTAGTAAATATCTTAAGGGAGGTAGGTTCTCTATACTATAGAAGCGTAGCTATATTAGCTTAGGTGCAATTCGCCTATAGGGGGTTTTTATTTAATTTTAATTTTACTTAGCCGTTAGAGGATTTAATTAAGGGTTTGCTAAAGGGGCGCCTAAGGTTTACTAGACTAGCGGAGCTATTCTACTTGCTATATTAGTTTATTATATATTACGGACCTTATATTAGCAGTAGTACGACTACTAAGAAGAGATATAAATAGGTTAGTTAAGATAGTACGGGAGGCGCTAGAACCGATCAAGCCATAGGATAAGGGGTAGCTAAGTTACATAGCTAGTTACATTATAAGTTTAGAATATAGGAACGTGGAAACGTAAGAACGTGGGATATACTAACGTACTAACGTATTAACGTACTTAGTATATTTCTTAGGCGCAGTATTGTGTACTTAAAGGACCACAGTCCCTACCTAGATAGTTCTCTTCTTTATAGTAAATCTTAAAATATAATTAGAGTTAATCTGTTAGGCAACTACTTTACTAGTTATTATTACGTTATTAACTTCTTGTTTACCTATATACCTAGCCTATTAATAAGTTTACTATAGTTCCTACTATAAGGCTTTGTTATATATTTACTACTAAGGTTATAGTATTAATAAAGTTAAATAATATGCTACTAAAAGCACTAGTTATAACGCCGTTAACGGCAGAAACCACTTTAAGAGCTAGTGGGGACACTAGTATATAGGATACTAATTCGCAGCTTGTTACGGTAGGTTAACTATAGGAAATAGTTAATTAATTATAGGATAATAATCAAGTACTTAGAGAACGCATTAATGGAATTAAAGTAGTAAAGGTTAAGTTACTATTAATTAAACAATTCTTAGGAGAAAAGTTAAAGCTTAAAGCATTTATTATATAGATATATTTTAAGGTATTATAGGAGGGAGTAAAGCTGGCAACGCCTATAGACCAAGTGGCGTATATAGGGCTATTCTTAATAGGAAAAGCACTTAAGTAGTTTAAGCCTTACCTAATAGAGGTATAATTAAATAGAATAACAACCACTAATTAGGAAGTGCGGTTTATATTCTTTAGTTAGGGCGGGTTTATAAAAATAACTAACGCAAATATTTAAAGACCTAAAGGCAATAACTATGGTAAAAAGGAAGCTTTAGAACCTAATATAGCGAACCTTAGCTATTAAGTATATAATATAGTTTTAGACACTTATAATATAGGTTAAGTAGAATAATAAGGCGCTTATAGTATAGTATAAGCAGGGACTTAAGGTAAAAGTCTAGGATGCGATAATTCTTATAGAAGATGTGACTACTATATAAAAATTAATTAATTAAGTAATAAAGATAGATAATAGGCTAAAAGAGGTTAAGAAAGAGTTCTATAGTTATATAAAACGTAAAGCACGCTATAATAAAGTTAGAGTTAAAAACTATAGAATGGTGGACTAGAGCTAATAGACCTAAGTAGTACTAAAGAATCTAGATAATAAAATAAGAAACTATAAAAACCTAGAGGTTAAGGATTAAGTAATTATAGGACTAAGAAGTAGAGGCTAAACTAGGGATCTTAGCAGTAGAAGATGTTTAGGTAAACTCTATAGTAAGAGAAATGGTTTTAAAACGGAGCTTATATAAATTGCGGAAAATAGGGTTATTTTGCTAGAGACTATAGAGGTAGTTAAAGTAACTATATAGTAAAGGGAACTAGATTAGTAGAAGATATATACGTATAGAGGGATAATAGTATACTACGAGGAATAAAAGAATATTTAATTAACAGTTTTGTGTTTTATTATAACAACGCATACTAAATTTATAAGGACGCTAAGTATAGCGTAAGCTATTAGCTATAAGAGCCAAAATTAATAAAGTTTAGAGGAACTAACGAACTATTACGTAGATTGGATATTAAAGATAATAAATTTAATATAGGCGAAATATTTAGCGATAATAAGGTAATAAAGGCAGCTTACTAAGAGTATATAGACCTTAAGAACGCAATAATAGAGGTAGAGGTTAAATTAGTAAGAGAGACTAATATAATAATGGGGATTAAGACTCTATTAAATATAATATTTATTACTTTATAAAACGCAAAAGAAGTAGAACAGTAAGCTACTTTAGCACTTAATAAAGGCAAAAGGCTAAAGGCTTAAGATTCTTAAGATAAGATAAGATATACTTAAGGACCTATAATAGACGAAAACCGCTAGAGTAGAGCAGCAGCTTAGTTTAAAGATTTCCCTAAGACTAAGATTTTTAAGAAGAGATAAGGATACTATAAAAGCCTAGCTAGACTAAGGCTAGAGTAAGGCTTAAGAAAGAAACAAGCTTAGGGTTAATAGTACCTATAGTAGGTAAATAAAGTATTCAGCCTTATAGTTAAACAATTAATACTAGAATTATAAAGTTTACGGATTTAGAGGATTTTATAGCTAGATGTAAACTAAAAAAAGACTAGGAAGAATTAAAGAATTAAATTAAAGTATAGTAAGAATAAAGGGGCTACTAAGGGCTAAGGACGCTAGGTATGCTAAAGGTTAGAGCACCTATATAAAGAATTACTAATAGGCTTAAAGTAGGCACGCTAAGAATAAAATAGCTTAAGGAACTAGAGTAAGAAGAGAACCTAGGGGTTCTAACTAAATTTAAAGAACGGTATACTAAAGGTTGCAATAATATAGCAATAATAAGATATTTCCTTATAGATAGATTATATACGCTTATAGAGCTATACTAAAAGTAGTATAGGTAGCGATATAATAATAAATAAGAAGACTTTATATATAACTAGATAAGAAAGTTGTCTAAAACTAGGCCATTATAGAGAAACGTATAAGTTATATTAAAGAAGCATTAATTATAATATTAAGAAATCTAGAAGAAAGATTAAAGGACTAAAGAAGTAAGAGGTAGATTATAGTACCTATAAACAAGAGATTAGCGTTTAAATTACCTAGATAGAGGTTTAAACTTAAGGATAAGGATAAGCTAAGAGTTAACCTAAAGCACCTAGCATATTATATATTGGTATAGATTATATATATGGATAATATATATAATATATATAAAAATCTATAATAATAAAAAAAGGAAGTACCCTATAAGAATATATTAGGCGTTAGATAAGCGATAGTATAGAAATACTAAGTATATATACGGATAGCATCTAGTAAAAGTTTAGGAGTTAGATAACTTAATACTTTAACTAAAAAGATTCCTTATAGAAGAATGCTTATATAGATAATAGTAGTAGGAGTACGTAGAGAATATATATCTATAGTATATTAAGGATAAAAAGCGAACTAAGTATTAGCTAAAAAGTAAGCTAAGTATAATAAAATCTAGTAGCTAATAGTTAGGAAAAGTAGAGGCCTATAGAACTAAAGGGAGCTAGTAGTAATATTATGGCACTGGCAGAAAGCGGTAGCTATAGTAGACGTTATGGTAGACGCAGGGCTTACGTGACTCTTACGTGACTAGGGATTGTATATAACTCCTCGCGTTGCTGCTTGTCCTTTCCTTTCCTTTTCTCTAGCTTTAGATTCTCGTTTATAGATAATCCAATCGTACAGGCTTGCACGACCCTTTTGCCGTACTTATGTCTCGATTGACTGAGTCGCTAACAAGTAAAGCCTTAAACCCTTAAAGGAATTTAAGGACAACACCTAAATTTATAAGTTAATTAGCAAGATTAGCAGTTTAAAATATTAATAGATAGTAGAGTAATAAGGAACTATATTTTACTGGCAGTAGTTAAATAAATAGGACTACCTTATAGATAAAAGGAGCACCCTTATTTATTAGTTATAATTTTAGGAGATCTAATAGCCTATAGAGGAGGCATTATTAATCTTAAAGTAGGACCTATTTAGTTAGCCATTAAAGGAAAATAAATTAAGATATCTTTTAATATCCTACTATTAGGACGAGATAAGGCAGTATTAGGCATGCCTTAGTTACAGGAATATAATCTAAAGATTAATTGGATTATAGGTTAGATTAATATTAAAGATACTTAACGCCATAAGATGCGATAACAAACTAAGTTAGTATAGTACTAAGTTAGAGCAATATATAAAGAAACCAAGAAAGGGTTAAGTTATATACTAAAGAGATACTATAAGTATGGTAAAAATCTATGGCTACTAGAGAGTAAGAAGCTATTAGAGTATATAGTATAGGACTATAAAATAGAGTTAGAAGAAGGAATAAGTTTAAAGTTTTTTTTAATCTATAAGCTTACTAAAAAGGAAGGTAGAGCACTTAAAGAGTTTATTTAAGAAAATCTATAAAAGGAATATATTAAACCATCGCAGTTATCCATAGGTTATCTAGTACTATTCGTACTAAAGAAAAATAGAAAGCTTAGGCTATATATTAACTATAGATAGTTAAATAGCATTACTAGGAAGGATAGGTATTCTTTACCCTTAATTAGCAAAATTTAAAATAGGATAGGTAACGCGCAAATCTTTATAAAGATAGATCTAAGATAGGTGTACTATTAGATTAGAATTAAGGAAGGCAATAAATAGAAAGCAGCCTTTAAGTTAAAGGAAAGACTATACAAACCATTAGTTATATAATTTAGGCTTATAAACGCACTAGTAATATTCTAGAAGCAAATTAATAGCGTATTAGGAGAACACCTTAATAAGTTTATTATAGTATACCTTAATATTATTATTATCTACTTAATAACTAAGGAAGAATACGGAGAATATATTAAATAAGTTTTAAAGAGACTATAGGAAGAATAGATACTAGTAGTAATTAAAAAATACAAGCTCTTTATAAGGAAGACCAATTTTATTAGATTTATTATTAAACTAGGTTATATTAGTATAGACCTAAAAAAGATTAAAGCTATAGTAAGTTAGTAAGAACTAGAGAATATAATATAGTTAAGATTATTTTTAGGGGTTTACAACTACTATAAAAGGTTTATAGTATAGTAGTTAAAGAATATTAAACTATTTACTAGGCTTATAAAGAAAGAGGAACTATAGGTATAGGGACAGAAATAAAGGAAATTATTTAAGGAACTTAAGGAATTATTTACCTAGGAGCTAATTCTTAAAATCTATTAACTAGGATTAGAAATAGTTATAGAAATAGATATATTAGACTTTATATTAGGAGCATATTTACTATAAAGGTATAAGAATGCATAGCACCTAATAGCGTACTATAGTTAGAACATAATACTACTAGAGTTAAACTATAACATTTATAATAAGGAGTTATTAGGTATAGTTACAGTACTTAAGGAATAAAGAGCATTTTTATAAGGTATAAAGAAACTATTTATAGTTAAAATGGATTATAAAAACCTAATAAGGTTCCTAATAATAAAAGAACTTAATTAGAAATAAGTTAGATAGGTAGAAATACTTAGAGAATACTATTTCAAAATTTAGTATACTAAGGGTACTAAAAATACAAGAGCCGATATACTAAGTAAAAAGGCTAAATTATAGAATAATAAGAAGCTATTAGAAGTAATACTAAGAAAAGACAAAGAGAGATTAATTAGATATAATTATCTAAAGATTATAGTAACTTAAGAGTATAAATTACCGGAAAGCGATTAGATATAAAAAAAATCTAAAAGGCGTAATCTAAGAATCTAGAAACGGACTAATACAAATAGAGAACGAATATATATATTCTAAGGGGTATTATAAAAGAATTTATTAAAGATTTCTATAAAGGAATAATATAAGGATATAATAGAGCTATAGGCTTAGTATTAAAACTCTAAGAGGAGTATATTATTTATAGAATCTAGGAATTAGTGAGAAAAGTTACTAAAAAAATATTTAGATTGCTAGAGGAATAAGCTAATAAGGTATAAGCTATATAGAAAGCTATAGCCTATTAAAACACCAGAAAGACTATAGGAGATAATATTATAGAACTTTATTATAAAGTTACTAAAGTTAAGAGATCCTATTACCGGATAAAATTATAATATAATCTTAGTAATAGTAAATAAAGCAACTAAATAGGGCTACTTTATAGCATATACAGAAGAAATCTTAGTAGAAGATATCGCTAAAATTTATATTAAAGAAGTATTCGTAAGATACAGAGCACTAAGTAAAATTATATTAGATAGAGATTTAAGATTCGTAGAAGGATTTTAAGAGGTATTCTTAGCGAAATAAGGAGTTTACGTAGTAATATTAATAGCGTATTATCCGTAGACAGACGGATAGATAGAAAGATTAAATTAAATACTAGAGCAGTATCTAAGGTATTATATTAATTATGCATAGAATAATTAGGTATTATTATTACTAGTTATATAGTTTGTATATAATACAACACCATAAAAGGGTATAAAGATGTTACTATTTTAGGCAAATTATAAATATAGGCCTAGAATATCGTTATTACTAAGATAAGTAAAGAAAATAAGTAGTATAGTAAAGTAGAGAATAAAGACTCTAATAAATCTTTATAAGGACCTCTATTTTATAGCAAAGATAGTATTAAAAAAGATAAAAAGGTACTATAATGCTAAGAGATTTAAGGGATTAGATCTTAAGGAGGGAGATAAAGTATAGCTATTATATAAAATTTTCACGAGTTAATAACTAAGTAAGAAGTTAGATTATATTAGACTAGAACTATTTAAAATTATAGCTAAGATTTTAAAAGTTATATATAGACTTAACTTACTAGTAAAGATAAAGATTTACCCTATATAGTATATTGTGATACTAGAGCTAGTATATAGAGATATAGAGCTACTAGTTTATAAAGTAGATATATATAGAGGACAAGAGGAAAACAAATAGCAAGTTTTAAAGATTATTAGTTATAAGGATATTAATAATAAAATATAGTATAAAGTAAAGTAGATAGGCTATAATAAGACTACCTAGAAACTACTATAAGAAAGGTATAGAAGTATTAAAAGAAAATAGGTTAGGTAATATTAAAAAGAAGCTAAAGATAAAGGGATTAGTTAAAGGTAATAGATAAGCTAGGTTATCTAAGAGATCTACTACTAGCATATAAACTATTTCTGCCTCTTTTTAACTAAAATCTATTTTAGCCTCCTTAGCCTTAAGCTTAGCTAAACCTTACTTAATAAGCTTTAACTCCTTTAAACAAACCTTTTTACAAACCTTCTTAAGATAGAGTAGCCGAGTATAAGCCGCTAATTAGGCTTTAAATACTTTTCACTTTTTAGTATAAATCCGCTTCCTATTATTATAAAGTTTCTAAATATTAGTAAGGGTAATAGAGAGTTAGTCTTTTAATATCTTAGCAGCGGATTAGATTTAAGACCCTATAGTAAATTAAATAAGGTATAAGATAATTATAGAGGATTATAAAACGTATATACTTAGTATTAGAAACGGATTAAACATTATAGGACGATCTTATATTCGCTTACGTATACTTAGCATATAAAGAAGGTTAGCAATTAGATAGAGCCGCGATTATAATATATACTAACTTCTTCTCTATATAACGAGAATAGGACGGTATAACTTTACTAAGTAATAGTATAGTAGTTACTAGCTGATTACAATAGTTAGACGTAAAAGATTTAATAGGAGATATTAGGAATAATAAAGGTTATTAAATTAAAGATAGGAATGCTATACCTCTAATAGATAACTTAGAGATAGGAGATACCTTTAAGGATAAAGATAAAAAGGAGAGGAATAGTATTACGGACCTTATATTAGCAGTAGTACGACTATTAAGAAGAGATATAAATAAGTTAGTTAAGATAGTATAGGAGGCACTAGAACCGATCGAGATATAAAATAAGGGGTAGCTAAGTTACGTGGCTAGTTACATTATAAGTTTAAAACGTAGGAATTTAGGAATATAAGAACGTAGGACGTACTAACGTACTAATATATTAATATACTTAGTATATTTCTTAGGCGCAGTATTATATACTTAAAGGACTATAGTCCCTACCTAAATAGTTCTCCTCTTTATAGTAAATCTTAGAATATAATTAAAGTTAATCTATTAAGCAACTACTCCACTAGTTATTATTACGTTATTAACTTCTTATTTACCTATATACCTAGCCTATTAAGAAGTCTACCGTAGTTCCTACTATAAGGCTTCGTTATATTATAGCTAACAGTTACTCCCCCGTAATTTTAGATACTAAACGCGTTTAATAGGCATTATATTTTATTAGATGCCTTCTTAATAGAGGTCTTTTCGCTTTATAGTGTAGTATTCGCCCGTTCTTATTATGGAGGGCCATTATTAGGCGTAGTTCTGGCGGTTGCACGCAAGTGCGTACTACCGTTGTTTAACGTGTGCCTCCCTTATAATGTATGCATCTTAGGGGGATTCTCTAGGTGTTTTTTAGGAATCTTTTAGTTGGTTTAGTCTTTTTAAACTAGGTGCAGTAAGAGCTCTAATGCTTTTCTAATTATAATATCTACTAACTTCTTTTTTATATACCAAGAATATAATAATATCATTTTATTAAGTAAAAGAATAGTTAAAATAAGCCTATTATAATAATTAGAAAATAAGTATTTAATAAAAGGTATTAAAAAAATTAAGGTTATTAAATTAAAAACGGGAATGCTATACCTCTAGTAGATAACTTAAAGATAAAAGATATCTTTAAGGACAAAGATAAAGAGGAGGGGGATAGTATTATAGACCTTATATTAATAGTAGTATAACTACTAAGAAGAGATATAAATGGGTTAGTTAAGATAGTATAAAAGGCACTAGAGCTAATTAAGTTATATAATAGATTATATTATTAGTTTAAAACGTAGAAATATAGGAATATAGGAACGTAGGACTAGTATTAATATACTAACGTACTGATATACATAGTATATTTCTTAGGCGCAGTATTATATATTTAAAGAACCACAGTTCCTACCTAGATAGTTCTTTTCTTTATAGTAAATCTTAGAATATAATTAGAGTTAATCTATTAGGCAGCCTACTCTACTAGTTATATTTACGTTATTAACTTCTTATTTACCTATATATCTAGCCTATTAATAAGTCTACCGTAGTATTTACTATAACGTTAGAAAAAAATTTACCAGCATTTAATTTTACTTTTTTACTTTTTTAGCATTTTCTAGCATTTAGTAGCTAAATGCGGCATCTATAACTAAGTATTAGCATTTAGCTGCTAAATGTGGCATTTATAACTAAGTCTTAGCATTTAGCTATTAAGTACTAGCTATATAATTACTAAGCATATATAAAAGTATAATTTTTATAAATTTAATATTTTATATATACTTTATTAATATTAGTAAGTATATATAAAAGTATAAAAGTGTAATTTTTATAATTTTTATATTTTATTAATATTAGTAAATATGTATAAAAGTATAATTTTATGATTTTAATGATTTTAATGATTTTATATTTTATATTTTATATATACTTTATTAATCCTAGAAAAGGTAATTGCGGACCGCATAGCAGATATGGCTAAGGAACACGCCCTATTACCACAAAGCTAAATGGGGGCAAGAAAGAACCGCTTAACACTATCAGCACTTACGCTACTCGCTGCCACCATTAAATCTGCATGGGCGATGCGAAGGGACTTTGTAGTATTAATGCTTAGCCTAAATATTAGTGGCGCCTCTTATATATCCTTAGGGCAAAGGGCTTCCTAAAATAGATTATATAATTTGTTTAAGGGTTTACAGGCCAGAAAGAAATATTACTAGTCTTTAGCGGATACCAGAGCCCCCCTATTACAGTTATAACAGAAATACCATAAGGATCACCTCTCTCGCCTATACTCTTCCTCTTCTTTATAAGTAACCTGCTTAACACCTTTAAGAAATGGGCGACCTAGGGGATAGGCTTCGTTAATGATATAAACCTAATTATATACGGGCTAATAGCCGCAGAGAATTGCAGAATACTAGAGAAAGCCTATAATACCTATATAGAATAGGTAAGACGATATAGAGTCTAATTCTTACTAGAGAAATAGCAGGTAATCTATTTTATAAAAAAACGTAACTAATCTGCAGATCTTTAGCATGTAATCTATATTTAAGGCTTTAGGGGTTAACCAGTTTAAGGCCTAAGGGTACTAGGAGTATAGGTAGATAGTAAGCTCCGGTAGAGCGTATATGCGGCGTAAGCGGCCTATAAGGGCTATGTATAGTATATCGCATTATCTAGGGTCGTTAATTCTATATAGGGGCTATGCTTCTAGAGATCACGCCTACTATATACAGCAGTTGTCCGGCCAACCATAACGTATAGATCTAGTATTTGGGCCATTGGAGAAACTAAGAAAGGCCCCCCTAAATTACTTCTTAAACTACTCTAAAAGGTCTAAACAGCCTGTCTTTAGAGTATAACAGGTGGGTATAAGCGAACGGCTATAGCACTGCTTAAGAAGGAAGCCAATATTCCCCCCCTATAACTATATATTAAAGCCGCTGTAATATAGAGGGCGTAAAATAAACGCAACTCTAACGTTATAAAGTATATTAAGACACGCTTAAATAAACTATAAAGGGACCCTAGGGTGCCCTATAGGAGAACAAACTAACCCTAAAGTAGGGAAGATATATTAGAGAAACAGGTAAAGAAAGCAGAAGAAGAATAGTACTGCTTTAGGGCCCAGGCCTATATTAAGGAGGAAGGGAGACGAGTAAGAGGCTA
>Ga0307515_10003530_pt1 | contig 32885 bp, 24 predicted proteins | sample 17_EM_MG_FD_194513 | JGI IMG/M metagenome (GOLD analysis project Ga0307515, IMG submission 194513) | Populus trichocarpa ectomycorrhiza microbial communities from riparian zone in the Pacific Northwest, United States - 17_EM | ecosystem: Host-associated > Plants > Roots > Unclassified | place... | reverse complement strand
TCGCGGACCAGACCAGCCACATCGATCCGCACCCGGTGGAAGGTCCGGACCTGCAATGAGCCCGGTCAGCTTCTACGACCTGCTCGGCGTGTCGGATCTGGCCGGTGCGATCGCCGCGTGGCCGGTCGGCTTCGTCCAGGCCACGATCGGCTGGAACGCGCAGACCGATCCCGGCCCCGATCCGGATCTGAACGCGCTCGTCACCCAGCTCCAGACCCTCCTGACGTTCCAGAGCGTCCACCCCGGCGCGACCGCGGACCGCGTCGGCCTGTCGGCCGAGCTCCGCGTCGGCCTGGTGTCACCGGGGATCTTCCTGACGTCGATGCCGGACGTCGAGTTCCGCCTGCTCGCGTCGGGTGGCGCGCCGGCGCGGGTGTACGTGACCCGCGGCGATACCGGCGTCGAGCTGGTGGTCGAGGCCCTCGCGGTCGAGATCCGCTTGCCGCGCCGGCTGATCATGCCGATGCCGCCCGCCCCGGGCGATCCGATCCCCGACGAGGTCGTGGTGCTCGCCGGCTTCGTGCCCGGCCAGCACGACACGCTCGGGATCACGCTGCGCCGCGATCAGCCGAGCTCGATCTTCGTCCACGTCCGGGTCCGGATGACCGAGGAGCGCGAGTTCGTGATCGAGCCCGCGGTCCCGATCTCGGTCGGCCCGGCGCTGTTTCTGGCGCTGCCGTGCCGCGCGCTCCACGATCTGCAGCTGTGGCCCACGCCGCACCTCGCCGCGCCACACCCCGGCGACGAGCTGGCGCAGGACTGGGCGCGGCACTCGCTGGAGTCGCCGCTGACCACCGCGTCGCTGGTGCCGGCGGTGCTCTCGGTGCGGACGATCGACGTCGACGACACCCGCGCGCCGTTCGACGCGCTCGCCGCCCATGCCAACGGCGACCGCGACGAGCCCCACCACATCGAGCTGGTGCTCGAGGACGTGGCGCTGCCGTTCAACTCGCCCGGCGTGCCGATCCCGCTGCACTTCACCATCGGCCTGCGCCGGCGGCTCGAGCCCGGCGACGACCCGGCGGGCGTGTTCGACCTCGCCGGCCTGCCGCTGCACGTCAAGCTGACCGGGCTGTCGCGGATCCTCAGCGACTACCTCGTGATCGAGCAGCTGCTGGTCCGCAGCGTGCCGTGGAGCCGGATCGGCGACGGCACCCCCGAGTCGCAGTTCATCTTCCTCAAGGCCGCGCTGGCCAACGACCCCGGCGGGGCCGGCGCCTCGACGACGATCGAGATCAGCGACGAGTGGACCGTGCTGCTCGGCCGGCGCCACACCCCGCCCGGCGTCCACCTGTTCACGCTGTTCGGCGCCAGCGTCAGCCTGCTCGGCTGGCGCGGCGGGCTCTCGGTCCAGCGCCTGATCCGCGCCCACGACAGCCTCGAGGACTTCGGCGACGCGCTGGTCCTGGTCGGCGATCTCGAGATCGTGCTCGACGGCGGCTCGCACCCGGCCGACCCCGTGGTGAAGCTGCAATCGAGCTCGAAGAAGCCCAAGACCGTCGCGATCGAGGGCTTCGGCTGGCAGCTCGGCGCGCCGACGATCGGCAAGTTCTTCGACCCCAACGGCGCCGAGTTCACCGCCGCCGACTCGATCCGGCTGCACATCGACGAGTTCGGCTTCACCACCGAGCCCAACGGCGCCACCTACGTCACGCTGTCGGGCTCGATCCCGATCCCGTTCGGCGACGCCGACGCCGGCACGCCGGTGACCGACGCCGCCTCGACCAACACCGACCCCAAGCAGCAGAACGGCGTCGGCGTCCGGTTCTACCGGCTGCGCTGGAAGGTGCTCGGCCCCGACGAGGCCTCGCAGCTCCTGGTCGACGGCATCGGTCTGTCGCTGCGGTTCACCGGCTGGGGCCTGTCGGGCTTCGGCGTGATCGCCGACTACCAGCTCGCCGGCACCCGGTTCTCCGAGTTCGGCTTCGGCGCCGAGCTCCGGGTCGGCGTGGGCACAGCGGAGTTCAAGCTCGGCGGCACGCTGTTCTACGGCCACGCGACCGGCGGCGGCGTCGACTTCAAGTACCTCCTGGCCGGCCTCGAGGTCAGCCCGGTGCCGCTGGGCTGCGTCGAGTTCCGCGACGTCCGCGCGATCGTCGCGGTCGATCTCGCGCCCGACCTCGGCCCGCTCGGCGCCGGCGCGGCGCAGCCGATGCGGCTCTACGAGTGGTACAAGGCGCACGGCAACGCGCTCGTCCTGCCCCAGTCGCGCGACCTGCGCTCGGCCGGCTGGATCCCGACCGACGGCGCGTGGGCGCTCGGCGGCGGCTTCAGCGTCAGCTTCGGCGGCCAGCGCGCGGTGACGCTCGACGCGTTCGCGATGTACCGCAAATCGCCGGCCGACGGCAGCGGCCTGCTCGTCGCGCTCGCGCTCTACATGTTCCACTGCGCCCGGCCGCTGGCCTACGGCGCGTTCGAGCTCGACGGCGATCGCTGGAGCCTGTTGATCGGCCTCAGCATCGGCACCGACAACCTGATCGGCCACCGCGTGCCGCTGCTCAGCGACGCGCCGTTCCTGACCGGAAACTTCTACGCCAGCAACAAGCCCGGCGTGGTCTGCATCGGCCAGCTCGAGGATCCCTCGACCTGGCTGGCGATGCACTTCGGCGGCGATCTGTGGCTGTTCAAGTTCCAGCTGTTCTCCGGGCTGTGCCTGCAGCTGGTCGATCTGCCCGAGGGCCCGCGCGCGTTCGGGCTGCGCTGCGCGCTGAGCGGCGGCTCGCGATTCTTCCACGTCGGCGGCATCGACTTCTACCTGACCCTCGAGATCCTCGCCGGGGTGTGGCGCACCGAGTCCAAGGTCAGCGGCTTCCAGTGCTGGATCGAGGGCGGGTTCAACATCGACGTGTTCTGGGTGTTCGACTTCGGCGCCAGCGCCCGGGTCGAGTGGGACTATCTGGGGCCCGATCCGGCGTACAACCGGCTCGGCGTCGTCCTCGAGATCCACACGCCGTGGTGGCTGCCCGACGTGACCTGGCGGTTCTCCAAGGTCCTGTCGTCGCCCCAGCCGGCCAGGATGCGGGCGCTGGCCACGCCGCTGGTCTCGGCCTCGGCGCATCCGCTCGCGACCAGGCAGGCGTTCGCGCAGCCCGTGACCCCGGTGCTCGGCGGCGCGCTCGACGAGGCCGCGGTCTACCACATGGCCGAGCTGTCCTCGGCCCCGCCGCCGGTGTTCCCGCCCGGCGCGCTCGACGTCGCGCTGGTCGCGGTCGACAGCGTGATCGCGATGACGTTCAAGCCGGCGGTCGACGATCAGATCGTCTGGGGCCACAACACGCCCGACGGCGTCAGCACCCAGGCCAGCAACGACCTCGCGGCGCGCTACCAGCTGGTCGAGATCGGCATCCGCCGGCGCCCGCGGTTCGGCGGCGGCGCGTGGACCGTGCTGCTCGATCCGGCCGCGAGCCGGATCGACGCGCTGCCTCCGGTGCCGCCCGGCGATCTGCCGGCGCGGTTCGCCGGCCCGGTGAACCTCATGTGGAACGCCGACTTCCAGCGCGAGCGCCGGCTCGAGCCGCGGCAGCTGCTGCTCAACGCCGCCACGCCGTACCTCCACGCCCTGGTCCACCTCGAGGGCGACGAGAATCTGGTCCAGACCCAGCCGGGCTGGCCGTGCTGCGGCGCCGCCGAGACGCGCGCGCCGGCGTGGCACAGCCTGGACTTCGCCGCCGTGGCGCTCGGCGTCCGCGCGCCGGTCGAGCAGGCGTTCACCCAGAGCCACAGCCTGCTGCACTGGATCGGCCCGCCGCCGGTCGTCGGCCCCGGCGTGTTCGCGCCGCCCGACCAGCACGTCGCCCGGATCGACGGCGCGCACCTGCCGGCCGCCGCGTTCGCGCGGATCGCGTTCGACACCCCGGCCCGCAGCGTCGAGATCACGGCGCTGTGGAAGGCGATGCACGTGCCGCGGTCGCTGGTGATCTCGCCGTTCCGGGGGCTCGTGGCGCTGCCCGAGGTCTCGCTCAAGCTGTCGTCGACCTCGCCGCCGCCGCCGATCGCGATCACCGACGACAAGGGCATCACCCATCTGGTGCTCCGGATCGACGGCACGCCGGTCGCGCTGCGCGGCGCCGCGGCCCAGAACCTGGACCTCGGCTGGGTCGATCTGGTGCGGATCCGCTACCAGTCCGCCGCCGAGTGGCTCGGCTGGCTCGTCCACCACCAGAAGTGCGGCGCGCGCCGCGACGACGCCTCCGATCCCGGCCGCCGGTTCGCCTGGCTGCCCGACCACGACTACGAGGTCAGCATCCGGACCCGCGTCGCGCTCGCCCACGCCGCGAGCGGCGAGCTGTCGCACGAGGTGCCGCAGCAGCTCGTGTTCCGCACCAAGGGCCTGCCCGGCGCGAACGCCGTCGACCGCACCGGCGAGGAGCTCGAGCCCTATGTCGAGTCGCGCTACCCGGCGCCGCGCCAGCTGCTGTATCGCGGCGAGCCCGCCGCGCTCGCGTTCAACGAGCGCTTCGACATCTTCACCGGCCTGGCCCACGCGCCGTCGGCGTCCGATCCCGACGAGCGCCGCCAGCAGGTCGACTTCGTGCTCGCGGTCGAGCGGGTCGGCGGCAGCGGCGAGCCGATGCGCGTGTCGCAGACCGCGGTCGACTGGATCGTCGCCCACCGCGGCACCACGCTGCCGCCCGACCACGGCGCCGTGGTGATCGGCGCCGATCCCGCGCACCCGGTCGTCCGCGCGCTCGCGCGCACCGCGGCCACGCGCGATCCGGCGCGGATCCGCTGGGAGACCCTGCTCGCGAGCCCCAACAGCTGCGCGCTGACGCCGCCGTCGCATCCGTCGCGCGTGCTGACCCACGATCCGGTCGATCCGACCGCGCCGACCGGCGCGCCGCCGCGCTGGGCGCCCCGCGCCGGCTATCGCGCCAACCTGCGGGTCGCGGGCGGGCCGTTCGTCGAGCGCGCGCCGTTCGTCGCCGGCGACGAGACCGCGCTGAGCTACACCACCGAGGCCGGCGGCAGCATCGCGCTGTGGTCGGTCGCCGGCGGCGCGCTCGTGGCCCCCGCGCCGCCCGGCAGCCGCGCGCTCGCCACGTTCGGCGAGCCGACCTGGCTGTGCGCCCAGCTCCGCGCGACCATCGATCCGCAGGGCGGCGCCGCCGGGCTCGCCGTCGCCGTCGGCACCGGGCGTGCGATCACCGCGCTGGTCGACGAGCCCGCGCGGCGGCTGCGCCTGATCGCGCGCTCCGGCAGCACCGTGACCGAGCAGTTCGCCGCGCTGCCGGCCGGCGCCCAGGCGCCCTATCAGCTCGAGTTGCTCGCGTTCGACGACGAGATCCGGGCGAGCGTCGCCGGCGCGACCGCGCGCCTGCTGCGCGGCGAGCTGCGCGCTGGCCGGGCGGCGCTGGTCGCCGGCAGCGCCGCCCGCTTCGCCGACCTCCGCGTCGAGGCGCTCGACGCCTACCGCTTCGAGTTCGACGCCAGCCGTTACGCCGACTTCGCCGAGCACATCGCCAGCTTCGCCGGGCCGGCCCCCGCCGTCGTCGCGAGCCCCGGCGCCGGCGGCGCCTCGCTCGCCGCGCTGCTCGCCGATCCGCGCCTGGCCGACGCCACGCGCCCCGGCGCCGATCCGCTGCTGCGCCAGCGCCTGTTCGACGACTGGATCGCCGCCCTCGCGCTGCCGCTCCGCCGCCAGGTCGATCGCCTCGAGATCTCGCGCCGCGAGACCGCCGGCGCCACCACCGACCTGCTCGTGATCGAGAGCCCCGAGCCGCTGCCGTTCGGCGACGACATCACCGCGACCCTGTCGCGGGTTGGCACCCCGCCGTCGCCGGTGCCGTTCGTCGTGCTGTGCGACGGCGACCAGACCCGCGCGCTGATCGTACCGACGGTGACCGCCACCAGCCATACCCCGCAGCCGCTCGCGCCGGGCGCGTTCCAGCTCGCGCTCACCCTCGACCGCGTGCGGTGGCGGGCCGGCGCGCCCGACGCGACCACCAACCTGCGGGCCACCGCCACCGTCGCGCTGGCGTGGTAGCCGTCGCCGAAAATGCCGAAGCGGCGAGACGCTCGTGCATCTCGCCGCCTCGCCGAGCTGCGCCCGCTTACGACGCGGTCACGCTGAACGTGCCGCCGGTCCGCCGCCAGCCCTGGTTGCCGAACGCGCCGTAGACGATGACGCGCTTGATGGCGCGGCGGTCGCCGTCGAGGTCGACCGTCAGGCAGTCGTTGCCGGTCAGCATCCGGTCGACGTTACGGAGGATCTGGACCTGGTCATTGGCGAACTGGACGTAGACCTGGCGGACCAGGGTGCGGCCGCTCGTCGGCTTGATCTCGAGCTTGCCGAACCGGCCGAGCTGCGCGCCGACGCTGATGGTGGTCTGGCTGTTGGCCGCGAGGTGCAGGTTGCTGGCGAGCGTCACCGCGCGGTACTGCGGCGGCATCCACCGGCCGTTCCAGCCGCCGCCCGTGTTCCCGCCGTCCCGCGGGTCGCGGTGGTCGCGGTAGTCGATCGGCTGAAAGATCGGCGGGGACGCGGGGCGGCCGTAGTAGGTGGTGGTGTCGGCGCGGTGGTCGCGAATGTCGGCGGCGCCGTAGCTCTCCGTCGAGACGCTGACGCCCGGGGCCGCCGGGGCCGCGATCGCGAGCGAAGACGAACCGAGGATGAGCGAAGCGAGGATGGCTTTGGTATTCATGACGGTGTTCCTTGTTGGCTTACGAACCGGAGATAGTGCAGCCGCGGTGCCACCTCTAACTCGGCGAAACCACGCCGCAAACCACATGCAGCGCCTGCGGGAGCCGCAGCTTTATCTGCCGGATCCGCAGCCGTGAATACCGCCACGCCGGCTCGCGTCCACGCCCGATCGATCCGCCGCGGTTCGCCGCCGATCCCACAGCGACCGAGCTCGTGCACCGACCAAGGCGCCGGTGGACGACCAGCCGCCGAGTCACTTTCGGGAAGCGACGAGCGACGGCGCGAAGATCTACGATAGGATCTGGCGTCTTCTCGTTCGTCGCGATTGCGGAAGCGGTGGGATTCCCAGGCCGTCCGGCGGGACTCCAACCGGTCGGAAAGGCAGAACGTCAATGACGGTCAAGCGGATGGACAACGTCGCGATCGTGGTGGAATCGCTCGATACCGCCATCTCGTTTTTCGCCGAGCTGGGCCTGGAGCTCGAAGGACGAGCCATGATCGAAGGAGAGTGGGCAGGGCGCATCACGGGTCTGCGCGACCAGCGCGTCGAGACCGCCATGATGCGGACGCCGGACGGCCACAGTCGCCTCGAGCTCACTCGATTTCTCATGCCGCCTGTGGTCGCCGATCACCGGAATGCCCCTGTCAACGCCCTGGGCTACCTGCGCGTCATGTTCACCGTGGAGGACATCGACGATACGCTCGCTCGGCTACGCAAGCGCGGCGCGCAGCTCGTCGGCGAAGTGGTCCAGTACGAGGACGCGTATCGGCTCTGCTACATCCGAGGGCCCGAAGGACTTCTCATCGGGCTCGCCCAGGAACTCGGCTGAGCGCTGATGCTCCGCCAGGCGTGCCGACCTACCGCCGCGAGAAGTACGCGTACCAATTCCACTCCCATGTCTTGCCTTCATCGACGGAGAACGCCGCGCTCCAGACCGGAGCTTCCGGGTTGCGCTTGTCCCAGAGAAATTTGACGATGACGTTCTTGCCGTCGAAGACATCGCGCGCGAAGAACTCACCGGTGTCGCCGTCGAACGAACCGACTTTTCCACCGTCCAGTTTTCCCCCACTGCTGTCGGCCCAGTAGATCGTCCACAGGCGCGTCTTCGGATCGAACAACCGCAGCGTGAAACCTTGAAAGGGCTTGTCGTCAAACCTGGTAGAGAAAATATCGAAGTTGCCGGAGCCCAGCAGGATCTGGCGAAGATCCTGAGTCGCGTCGAATTCTTCCCATTCGTCACGGCCCGTCAGAGGTTCTTTCAGTTTGCGGTTCCTGATCTTCCATCCGCCGACCAGGAAATCAAAGTCGTGTTTCGACGAGCTCTCGGTCGGCGCTATTGCCAATTTTCCGTCCGAAAAAATCGATTGCATGTTCGACCTCCGTCGATAAATGTGCAAGCGATATGCTGTGCAAGCGATATGCCATCGACAAGCCACTCCGGCTGCGTCGATGACCGATCCGGACGTCCTCCGGTTCAGGCGCGGATCATGGCCGGAACACGTCGTCGGCGAGACAGCATCCACGCGAGTCTCGCAGACATCCGGCGTACTCGCGGATCGTGCATTGCGCCGCGGGAGGCGGCCTGGTCTCGACCCGCGTGGCGTCGTGCAGGCGAACTCTCGCCCAGATCGCCTCGCCCAGATCGCCTCGAGCGTGCGGCCCGAGACGCTGCGCCTGTCCGAAGCCCGGACGCACGAATCGCCGCGATGCCGTGAAGCATCGCGGCTAGCGAAGACCAGTTCACCGCCGACGGCGGCGAGCCCAGGTACGTCGGTGCTGACTACGAGGCGGTGACGCTGAACGTGCCGCCGGTCTGCCGCCAGCCCTGGTTGCCGAACGCGCCGTAGACGATGACGCGCTTGATGGCGCGGCGGTCGCCGTCGAGGTCGACCGTCAGACAGTCGTTGCCGGTCAGCGAACGGTTGACGTTGCGGAGGATCTGGACCTGGTCATCGGCGAACTGGACGTAGACCTGGCGGATCAGGGTGCGACCGCTCGTCGGCTTGATCTCGAGCTTGCCGAACCGGCCGAGCTGCGCGCCGACGCTGATGGTGGTCTGGCTGTTGGCCGCGAGGCGCAGGTTGCTGGCCAGCGTCACCGCGCGGTACTGCGGCGGCATCCACCGGCCGTTCCAACCGCCGCCCTGGTTCCAGTCATCGCGGTGGTCGCGGTAGTCGATCGGCTGGATCACCGTCGGGGCCGCGGGGCGGCCGTAGTAGGTGGTGGTGTCGGCGCGGTGGTCGCGAATGTCGGCGGCGCCGTAGCTCTCCGTCGAGACGCTGACGCCCGGGGCCGCCGGGGCCGCCATGGCGAGCGAGGACGACCCGAGGATGAGCGAAGCGAGGATGGCTTTGGTATTCATGACGATGTTCCTTGTTGGCTTACGAACCGGAGATAGTGCAGCCGCGGTGCCACATCTAACTAACTGAAATCGCACCATAAACGACTGCAGCACCTGCGGGAGCTGCAGCGATTTCCTGCCGGATCCGCAGAGTTGAATACGCCCGATGTAGCCTGCGTCCATGACCGATCCGGCAGCGTCCGCTCACGGGCGCATCAGGCCGTCGGGGTCGGCGGCAAGGCAGCATCCGTGAGGGCCTCGGAGGCACCCCGCGTACTCGGGGATCGTGCACCGCACGCTGATCGTCGAGCGCCGACGTGATGATCCGCCGGCTGCAGCGCGCCTGCAGCGCGTCCAGCTCGGTCGCCGGCCACGATCCCTCGTCGCGCCAGTGGTTCAGCGAGCTGAGCGCCACGCCGCTGTACCACGCGTCGACGATCACCAGGATGTGGCGCGGCGGCAGCCGGGCGATGTCGCTGAGCCAGCTGTCCGGCCGCTGACTACGACGCGGTGACGCTGAACGTGCCGCCGGCCTGCCGCCAGCTCTGGTTGCCGAACGCGCCGTAGACGATGACGCGCTTGATGGCGCGGCGGTCGCCGTCGAGATCGACCGTCAGACAGTCGTTGCCGGTCAGCGAGCGGTTGACGTTGCGGAGGATCTGGACCTGGTCATTGGCGAACTGGACGTAGACCTGGCGGACCAGGGTGCGGCCGCTCGTCGGCTTGATCTCGAGCTTGCCGAACCGGCCGAGCTGCGCGCCGACGTTGATGGTGGTCTGGCTGTTGGCTGCCAGGCGCAGGTTACTGGCCAGCGTCACCGAGGAGTACACCGGCGGCAGGCGGTGCGGGCCGCCCCAGCTCGCCGGCATGATGACCGGCTTGGCGATCGGCTGCGCCGCGGGGCCGCGGAAGTAGGTGGTGGCGTCGGCGCGGTGGTCGCGAATATCGGCGGCGCCGTAGCTCTCCGTCGAGACGCTGACGCCCGGGGCCGCCGGGGCCGCCACGGCGAGCGAGGACGAACCGAGGATGAGCGAAGCGAGGATGGCCTTGGTGTTCATGACGATGTTCCTTGTTGGCGTTTACGAACCGGAGATAGTGCAGCGCCGATGCCATCCCTAACCATCTGGAATCACGCCATAAACCACATGCAGCACCTGCGGGAGCTGCAGCGATTTCCTGCCGGATCCGCAGCGTGAATACGGCCGATGTAGGCTGCGTCCATGACCGATCCGGCCGTCCGGTTCTCCGCCACCGACGCCGTCGGCGTGCTCACCCTGAACCGCCCCGATAACCGCAACAGCATGACGCCCGAGCTGCTGGACGCGTTCCTCGCCGGCAGCGGCGCGTGCTTCTCCGCCGGCGCCGACTTCAAGTCGCCGGTCCAGCGCGACGCCGACCACCGCGCCCCCAGCGACCGGTCGTACGCCATGTACGAGCCGTTCCTGTCGCTGCTCGACATCGCCGTACCCGTCATCGGCGCGCTCAACGGCCACACCGTCGGCGGCGGCTTCGGCCTCGCCCTGATCTGCGACCTGCGGATCGGCGCGCGCGACGCCAAGTACGGCGCCAACTTCGTCAAGCTCGGCCTCGCGCCCGGCATGGCGATCAGCTACCTCCTGCCGCGCCTGGTCGGCGTCGCCCGCGCTAACGAGCTGCTCCTCACCGGCCGGCTGATCGACGGCGCCGAGGCCGAGCGCATCGGCATCCTCAACCGCGCCGTCGCGGCCGACGACGTCCTCCCCGAGGCCCTCGCCCTGGCCCGCACCATCGCCGACAACGCTCCGATCGCCGTCCGCGCCACCAAGCGCGCCATCCAGCGCGGCCTCGATCTCCAGATCCGCGACGCCGCGCGCCTCGAGGCCTTCGCCCAGGCCGAGTCGCTCCGCACCGACGACTCGCGCGAGGGCATCGCCGCCTTGCTCGCCAAGCGCCCCCCGAAATTCACCGGCTCGTAGCCCAGAGGCCGCGCTGCTCGGCTCCTGGATGGTCGAAGAGCGGCATTGTATCGACTGACATATTCACAGACACGACAGACGCATATGACACCAGATCATGTGTCTGTCATGGAATCCGTGATCCGTCGGAGTGCGCTACGGCCCGCAGGTCGCGAGTTCGGCCTTGCTCGGGCCGCGGGCGGCGAAGCCGAGCGGGCCCCAGGGCGTGTCGATCGTGAGGGTCCACCAGCCGGTGCCGCTGTCGTCGAGGTCGACCGGGCGGGCGCCGACGGTGTAGCCGATCGGCTCGCCGCCGGCGCGGGCGTGGAGGCAGGTGCCGCTGGCGACCGTGGTGTTGGGCGTGATGGTCGGAGTGCCGTCGGTCTCGTGCCAGTGGTGGACGCGGCCCGGCGGATCGCGCCGCGACACGTAGCCGCGGACCGCGACGTCGCCGTCCTCGTAGCTGACCTCGGTCCACGCGTCGTCGAGCTCGCGGATGGTGTCGAGGAAGTAGCCGCTGGCCATGATCGCCAGCTCGCTGGCGACCCAGCGCGGCTCGGACCGGATGATCGCGCCGGGGATGACCATGAGGTTCTTGCGCCCGGTCGGGATCCGGCCGGTGGCGTCGTGCGGGCGGCCGCGGTCGGCGAGCACGGCGTCGGGGACCCAGCCCTGGACCTGGAGCGCGCCGAGGTAGCGCACCTGGGTCGAGCGATCGCGATGGGCGAGGCGGCGGACCATGGCGCCGGCGCGGAGCACGACCTGGGCCTCGCTGCCCACGCTCGGCGGGCCGAGCGGCGCGATCCGCTGGTCGCGGGTCAGCACCGACAGGAGGTGGTTGCGGTCGATCCAGACCGAGAACCGCGCGTGCTCGAGCCGGACGGCGACGCGCTCGAGGTTGCCCTGCTGGTCGATCGGCGCGACCTCGATCGGTCGGCCGGAGCCGCCGGCGGCGATCGCGGTGCCGCCGAGCTCGAGCTGGATCGGCCCGGGCACGACCCAGGACAGCTCCGCGGCGTCATCGGGGGCGAGCGCAGCGATCGGGTCGACCGGTGGGCGATCGGTCTCGGGGGCGGTCCGCGACGGCTTCGAGGTCGGGGTCGGCTTCACCGGCAAGGCGGCGCCGCCACAGGCCGCCAGGCAGATACCGATCGCGATGGCGCGCATGATGGGACTGTTTCAAGGATGCGCTGGCGGGGCATCGACCGCTACAGCGGCCTGCGTCACCGGCTCGCGGGTTATCCAGTGGCTGCGTAAGTTGCTACGCACTGAGCCGGTTGCGTGGCGTTCCTGTCACGTGATCTTGACAAGTTACGACGCGCTGCGTCTAGCCCGGCTCTTGCAAACGGCTGGGCACAGATGGAAATCGGCGTCATCACGAACCCGAACAGCCGCAAGAACCGTAACCGGCCGGATCGGGCGGATCGGCTTCGGCGGATCGTCGGTGATTTCGGCGAGGTCCACAGCACCAGCTCGGTGGAGTCGATCAAGCCGGTGCTGCGCGAGTTCCTGCGCAAGCGCGCCCGGTACTGGGTCGCCGATGGCGGCGATGGGGCGCTGCACTGGATGCTCCGCATGGGGATGGAGGTCCTCCAGGAGGACGAGTTCACCGGCCAGTCGTTCGCGCTGCCGATGACCCTGCCGACCAAGGGTGGCACGATCGACTTCGTCGCCAACAACGTCGGCATCGAGGGCGACGCCGAGGGCATCCTGGCGACCCTGCGCCGCAACGTCGAGCGCAACACGCACATCACCGAGACCGAGGTCGACTCGATGGTGATCGACGGCATCCAGGTGGTCGACGGCGTCGAGGTCCCGTTCCGGACCTACGGCTTTGCGTCGGCCGCCGGCGGCGTGGGCCAGCGGTTCTACGCCAAGTACTACAACGATCCCGATCCCAACCCGCGCACGATCATGAAGGTCGTCGCGAACACGGTCGCGTCGGCGCCGATCGCGCTGTCGCCGCTGTCGCGGCTGCCGTTCGGCGCGTGGAAGAGCTACGCCCGCGAGGTGTTCGAGCCGACGCAGTGCCGGGTCACGATGGACGGCATGAAGCTGCCGGGCGATCGGTTCACCGGCGTCCACATCGCGTCGATGTCGATCAACCTGGGCAACGTGCTGCGGTTCTTCGGCAAGGCGGATCAGCCCGGCCTGATGAACGCGATCGTCGGCACGCCGAGCCCGTGGGGCATCATCCGCAACCTGCCGCGGATGGCGCGCGGCGAGGAGATGCGCGGCCGCAACATCCTCGACCGGCCGTGCCGCGAGATGGTGATGGAGGCCAGCGGCGACGACCTGCTCTCGCCGATCATCGACGGCGAGTTCTACCGCGACGTCAAGAAGGTCGCGTTCCACATCGGACCGCGCGTCCGGATCCCCAAGGTCATCGCGCCCAAGGCGGCGTAGCGCCGCCGACGAGCTCGCGCCGCGCGCGACGCCGTCACTTCACTTTGCGCACGCGACGGTGGCGGGGCCGCCGCCGCTGGTCACTTCACTTTGCGCACGCGACGGCGGCGGGGCCGCCGCCGCTGGTCACTTCACTTTGCGCACGCGACGGCGGCGGGGCCGCCGCCGCTGGTCTCGCACTTGCGCTTGCCGCAGCGCGCGGCTGCGCACGCCGCGGCCTCGGACTTGAAGCAGCGCCGGCCGAGGATGAAGAAGCACTCGTCGCGGTCGCCGGCGTAGCGCCAGCCGGCGCCCTTGCCGGCGCTCGGGCCGGTCTCGCCCGCGGCCGCGGCCTCGCGGCGCTGCTTCTCCTTGGCCGTCGTCGGCTCGTCGGACCGGGACGGGCGGCCGCCGCTGCAGCCGAGCGCCAGCGAGGCGAGCAAACCGAGCGAGATCATGCGCAGCGACATCTGGTGGATCATGCCATAGTCCGAGCTGTGGCTGACGATGACCGCGCCGTGATGGAGCGACTCGCCGCGCTCGAGGCCGAGGTGAAGGCCGACGCCGATGCGACGCGAGCACGCAAGGCCGCGGCGATCACCAAGTTGCGCGATCAGCGCGTGACGCAGACCGCATCGGAGGAGCCGAGCGTGCGCAAACGCGCATTGCGACCGGCGCCGGTCGCGGACGACGAGCCGGTGGTCCGGCGCCAGGCCCGGATGCGGAACGATGAGCACGAGGACGAGCGCGAACGCGGAGCTGAGCGCGGAGGTGAGATCGATCACCTCGAGAACCTCGGTGGGGCGCTGGAGCTCGCTTCAAAGGCCAATCGGGTCAAGCAAGAGCTCCAGCGCACACCCGGCAAGGGCGAGAAGTCGTGGATCCGCTCGGGCATCCTGTCGCTCGCGTTCGGTCCGGCCGGTTGGCTCTATGCTGGCTCGATGCGCGAGGCCGTCCCGGCGACGGCGCTGTGGGTCGCGATCGCCGCGCTGGCGTCCAAGATCCTGCCGGTGTTCCTCATGATGCCGATCTTGATGGTCGTGCTGCCGCTGTCCGCAATCGCTGGCGTGGTCTACACACTGCAGTACAATCGCACCGGCAAGCGACAGCGGCTGTTCACCGGGGACAAGAAGCCCAAGCCCAAGCAGTTGCGCGGTGGGCGCACGGTACCCTAACGCAACCCTAACTCCACGAGGTCAGCGGATGTCGGCGACCCTCGACGATGCCCTCGGTACTATGACCATCATGCGCTCGTTGGTCCTCGCCGTCGTCCTCGCTGCAGTGCCCCGCGTCGCGAGCGCGGATCGGGTGAAGGTCGCGGTGGTGCCGATGATCGCGGTCAACATGGAGGCCGCGCGGGTCGACGCGCTGGCGCAGGATCTGGCCGAGGCGCTGCGCACCGAGCTCGAGATCGACGCGGTCGGCGGCGTCGAGGTCCGGCGCCGGCTGCCCGCCGAGGGCCTGAGCCCGGGCTGCATCGCCAGCACCGCGTGCATCGCCGACGTCGCGCAGCGGCTCGACGCCCAGCAGCTGCTGTTCGTGGTGATGATCGACACCGGCGCGAGCGGCGCGATCCAGATCGACAGCACGTGGGTCGATCCGGTGACGCACCAGAGCGCGCCGCGCCCGGCGATCGATCTGACCACGCTCGCCGATACCACGTCGCGGTTCGCGGCGGCCGCGCGGCAGCTCCTGCCCGACGCGCCGGTTCGCGCCAAGCCGAAGGCCAGCCTGGGCCGGATGTCCGCGCCGGTCCCGCGCCACTTCGCGGTGCCGTCGTACCTCACCGCGGCCGGGACGGTGGTCGGCCTGGGCACCGGCATCTCGCTCGGTCTGGTCACCCGCGAGCGCTACAAGGACTGCGAGGTGCAGGGCCACGCAGGCACCGCGTGCACGCAGAGCCGCCGCGACTCGATCCGCCGGCTCGCGCTGATCGCCGACGCGGGCTGGGTGATGGCGATCGGCGGGACGATCGCGACCGCGGTGCTGTACGCGACGTCGGGCGAGTCCTCGCACGTCGTCGTCGAGCCGACGCCGGGCGGCGTCGCGGTATCGGCGGTCGGGAGCTTCTGATGAGCGCAGAGCGCCAGCCGACCGACAAGCTGGTCGGCCAGGTCCTCGCGGAGCGCTACCAGATTCTGCACCGGCTGGGCGAGGGCGCGATGGGCGTGGTCTACAAGGCGCGCCACGTCAAGGTCGGCCGGCTGTTCGCGGTCAAGGTGCTCAACGCGCGCGCGCTCCAGGACAGCAAGGTCGCGCAGCGCTTCGAGCGCGAGGCCGAGCTCGCCGGCCGGCTGCGCCACCCCAACGTCGCGGGCGTGGTCGACGTCGGCGACATCGACGGCACGCGCTACATGGTGATGGAGTTCGCCGAGGGCAACGACCTCGCCAAGCTGCTCGACGAGGCACCGATGCCGCCCGAGCGCATCATCGGCCTGGTCCGCCAGATGCTCGAGGGCCTGTACCACGCGCACGAGCAGGGCCTGATCCACCGCGACTTCAAGCCCGAGAACGTGATCGTCGAGCGCAACACCCACGGCACCGAAGTCCCACGGATCGTGGACTTCGGGATCGCTTTGCTCCGCGAGGGCAGCGATGCGTCCGACGGGGTCGGCCGGCTGACCACCAACGGCCTGGTGCTCGGCACCCCGCACTACATGGCGCCCGAGCAGGCCGTCGCCGATCCGATCGACCACCGGATCGATCTGTTCGCGCTCGGCATCGTGGTCTACGAGATGCTGTCGGGCCGGCTGCCGTTCGACGGCAACGGCGCCGAGGTCGCGCGCGCCAACCTGCTGCTCGATCCGCCGCCGATCAACAAGCGGGTCCCGCACCTCGAGGTCGATCCGCTGCTCGAGGCGTTCTCGCGGCGGCTCATGGCCAAGCGGCGCGAGACCCGGCCGGCCACCGCGAAGGCGGCGCGCGAGCTGCTGGACCTGATCGAGCGCGATCGGCCGGCGGCGGCGAAGCTCCTCGGCGTGCCGGCGGCGCGGAGCGGCCGCGCGCCGGCGGTGACCGAGTCGGTGAGTCCGGATGACCCCACGATCATCGACGGGTCGTCGGTGACCAAGCGGATGAAGCCGACGCCGGCGAACAGCCAGCCGGTCGCGCCGGTGTCGCCGGACGCCCCGCCGCCGGCGGCAGATTTCGCCGCCACGTCGCCGTGGGCCGGCGCCGGGCTCGATCCCACCGCCGGGCCCCTCCCCGGGCCCACCGCCGGGCCCCTCCCCGGGCCCACCGCCGGGCCCCTCCCCGGGCCCGCCGCCTGGCCCCCCGCCGGGGCCGCCGCAGGCCCTCCGGCCGCGCCATGGTCCGCCGCCGCGCCGCCCGCGGCGCCGCCCGCTCCATATCCGGGCCAGTTCGCCCGGCCGCCGGCTCACGGCCCGCCTCATGCGTACGGCGTTCCGGATCGCGACTCCACGCTGCGTACCCCGCTGAGCTGGCAGGCGTCGGCGCGGCAGAATCGCCGGCGGCCCTGGCTGATCGGTGGCGTCGTGGTCGGCGCCACGAGCGTCGCGGCCGCGGCGATCATCTCGCTGACCGGCGCGAACCCCGACGACCCGGTGGCGAGCGACCGGCCGGCGGCGACCGTCGCGTCGAGAGCGCTCGGCGCGTCCGGCAGCGCGGCGGCGATCCCCCCGGTCGACCCGGCGCCGGCGGCTCCTCCGACGTCGCCCGCTGCGCTCGTGGTTCCGCCGGCGACCGCGGACACACCGGCGGCGACCGCGGACACACCGGCGGCGGCGACCGATCCTGCGCCGCCCGCGCCGACCGCCGACGTGGCTGCGCCCGCCATCACCGAGCGCAAGCGCCGCGATCCGGGCGTCGACGGCGGCCGCCGGCCCTCCGCGCCGCCGGCGCGCGTGCGCAGGGACGCCGACGTCGCGCCGCGCGTGACCAGCCCGGCGCATCCGGACGTCGAGCCAGCGCCGACGCGCGCGCCGGACAGCGCGCCTCCGCACCGAGAGCCCGACGCCGCTGCGCCGGACCCCAGGCCGGGCCAGGCCGCGAAGCCGCCCCGACCCGAGGCGCCGCACGCGACGGCTCCGGCTCCGGTCGGGATCCCGCCCGACGAGCTCGGCGCGCTGTTCAACATCGTGGGACGCGAGATCCGGCAGCTGCCCGCTGACGAGCAAGGCGACCTGCTGGGCCAGCTCGCGCGGTTCCACATCATGACCGAGCTGCAGGCGGCGGCGGCGCGGCGCGACGAGGTGGCGGCGCAGCTGACCCAGATCCGCGACGAAGTGCGCCGCCGCAGGGCCCAGCACAAGAAGCCGTGATCTTCCCGGCCGGCGGGTCGCGCGTCTGCCGCCCGCTGCCGATTTCTCGTAGCCGTGCGTGGCAATTGCCAGACTCACGAGATGCTCATGAACCGGGCTATCACCGGTCTCTCACGCATGACCGCTTCTTCGTCGAGCCACACCCGGCGAAGATGGTGAGATGCGAACACTCGTGGTCCTGTGGTGCGCGGTCGTGATCGGTTGTCTACCGCGGCCCCGACCGGTGGCGCCCGAGCCCGGCCCCGGACCCGCGCGCGAGATCGCGTCCGCGCCGTCCGCGGCCGGCGGCGACGCCGCGCTGTTCGGTCAGGCCCCGATGGGACCTGCGCCCGCACCGCAGCCGGCGCCGCCGTATCCGCAGCCCGCGCAGCCGCAGCCGCAGCCGTATCCGCAGCCCGCGCAGCCGTATCCGCAGCCCGCGCCCCAGCCGTATCCTCAGCCGTATCCTCAGCCCGCGCAGCAGCCGTATCCTCAGCCGTATCCTCAGCCGTATCCTCAGCCGCAGCCCTATCCGCCGCCGGCCGCGCAGCAACCGCCATCGCAGACATATCAACCAGTGCAGCCATATGCTGCACCTCAGGCCTATCCGCCTCCGGCCGGGGTCGACGCGTCGCTTCGCAGGCGCGGTTCGAGCTCGGAGATCATCATGGACTTCGCCGCCGTCGGGACCCTGGCGTCGATCGACCTGCTGGTCCGCCAGGACATCACCAACGGCTCGACGGGCACGTTGATCGTGGCCGCGGGGATGGCGGGCGGCGGCGCGGCCGGCTGGCTGCTGTCGGAGAAGTACGACCGGGCGCCGGGAGCGGCGCACGCGACCACGCTCGGGCTGCTCGTCGGCACGGCCAACGGCGCGCTGCTGATCCAGCCGGCCGACGTGAACGACGCCGACCAGGTCCTGGGCCTGCTGCTGCTCGGCAGCGCCGTCGGCACCGCGGCCGGCTTCGCCTACGGCCAGAGCACGGATCTGACCTCGGGGCAGTCGACCTTCGTCGGGAACCTCGCCCTGGTGGGCAGCGCGACCGCGGCGTTCACCGCGATCACCGGGAGTCGCGACGGCAGGTTCGGCGGCTGGGAGGACAGCGTCCTGGCGCTCGGGTTGGACGCCGGTGTGCTCGGCGGTGCGCTGATCGCGCCCCACCTCGATTGGTCGCCGAGGCGCGCGAACACCGTGTTCGCCTCGACCGCGGTGGGGGCACTGCTCGGCGGTCTGCTCGTGGGCCTGGCCACCAAGCGCGGCGAAGGCGACAGCTCCAACGGAGATTTGGTTGCAGGCTGTATGACGGCCGGCATGTGGGGCGGTTTTGGTCTGGGGATCTTCATGACAAGCGACGCCGCGCCCGACGTCCGGTTCCACCGGTCTGTGGCCGGGCCGGCGGTGACGGTCGCACCTTTCGCGGGGGATCGCGGCCAGGTCGGGGTCATGGCCGGCGGCAGCTGGTAACTCCAGTCTCTTGCGCCGATCTACCTAACAGGCGATCGTCTGACTGCATGGTCAGTTGCCTGCTCTGCTCGTCCGCGCGCTCCATCGGGGTGCTGTGCACTTCGCATGGTGTCGCGATCGCTTCGCCCGGAATCACCAGCGAGCAGATCTTCTCGCGGGTTTCCAACCCTGTCGCCTCGCTGATCGACGCCTGGGGCGTCGCGCACGCGATCGCCGACGGCAGCCGGATCGGCCGCGACCCGCGGGTCGATATCGCCGTGCTGCACGCGTCGGTATCGAGCGAGCACGCGTCGATGAAGCAGCTCAACAGCCGCTGGCACATCGTCGACAACGCCAGCCGCAACGGCACCGAGGTCGAGGGCTCGCGGATCACCGAGCAGGACCTGACCGGCGGCGCGACGATCCGGCTCGGCGACGTGAAGTTCTACTTCTGGCCGGACGCGCTGCCCAAGATCGAGCCGCCGCGCGGCTCGGGCCGGACCGCGCCGACCCGGCGAGACGAGCTGGTGTTCAGCGCCAAGGTCACCACGCCGCGCGGCCACCAGCTCGATCTGCGGCAGCGGGTCGACGGCGGCGTGCTGCGGATCGGCGACGCCTCGATCGAGCTCGCGGCGATGGAGTTCGGCCTGCTGCAGCTGCTGGTCGAGCGCCGCCGCACCGTCACCGACGCCGAGCTCGCCTACGTCGCGTGGCACGAGATCGCCGACGCGCTGTCGTTCCGCTCGGTCCAGGCCGACAGCGAGAACGTCCGCGAGCTGGTGCACCGGGTGCGCCGCAAGCTGGCAAGCGTGCACGCCGACGACCTGATCGAGAGCAAGCGCGGCGTCGGCTACCGGCTGGCCGGCGAACCCGGATAGCCGGTTTTTGGACTGAGCGGGGGTCGGGTCTTGACAACGACCCCTGTTCCACGCGAAAGCGAAGCCCCGTCCAACAAGGGGTGGCTCATGCGTTCTGCGGGTCTTGGTATCGGTATTGGTCTGGCTCTGATCGTCGCATTCTCGGGCTGCGCCACCATCATGGCGGGCGGTCCGGATCGGATCCCGGTGACGACGAATCCACCGGGCGCGACGGTGTTCGTCGACAACATGCCCGTCGGGCAGACGCCCACGATGATCACGCTCGACCGCGGTCGCAACAGCGGCATGATCCGGATCGAGATGCCCGGGTTCGCGCCGATCATCATCGCGCGCGACAGGAGCATCAACGGCTGGTTCTGGGTGAACATCGTGCTGCTGAGCCCGCTCGGCATCATCATCGACCTGGTCACCGGCAACATCCATTCCTTCGACGACACGCCGATCGTCCTCGGCCTCACCCCCGCGGCCGGTGGCCCGCCGCCGGCCGGTTTCGCGCCGCCGCCGCCGGGCTATCCGCCGGCCCCGGCACCGTATCCCCCGGCGCCGCCCCCGCAGCAGCCCCGCCGGTAGTCGCGCTCGCTCGCTGTCGCCGCCGCGCCCGTGACGGCGCGTCAGCTCATCTATACTCTCGACGATGACCGCGCGGCGCCGAGGCAACCCGACCGAACGCCGACGGCGCCAGGTCCGCTGGGCCCGCCGCCTGCGCCGGCTCGGGCTGGCCTGGCAGAACGCGCTCGAGATCGCGCGCGCCGGCCGGTTGACCGCGCCGTACGGCGCGCCGTTCGAGCTGATCCACGAGGAGCCGGTGTACCGGCTGCGGCGCTACGCCCGGGAGGCGGCCGGCACGACCGCCGCCGGTGGCACGCCGGCGCCCCCCGCGGCGCCGCTGCTGCTCGTGCCGCCGCTCATGATCGCCGCCGAGGTCTACGACATCTCGCCCGACGTCAGCGCGGTGGCCTACCTGTCGCGCGCCGGCGTGGACGTCTGGCTGGTCGACTTCGGCGCGCCCGAGCGCGAGGAGGGCGGCATGAGCCGGACGCTCGACGATCACGTGCGCGCGGTGTCCGAGGCTGTCGCGCGCGTCCGCGCGGCCACCGCTCGCGACGTCCACCTCGCCGGCTACTCGCAGGGCGGGATGTTCTGTTACCAGGCCGCGGCGTTCCGGCGCGGCGCCGGGATCGCGTCGATCATCACCTTCGGCAGCCCGGTCGATCTCCACCGCACGCTGCAGGTCGGCGAGGACACCACCGAGCGCTTGATCAGCGGCCTGCGCGCCGCGCTGTCGTGGCCGCTGGCGCGGATCGAGGGCCTGCCGGGGTTCTTGACCTCGACCGGCTTCAAGCTGCTGTCGGCGCGCAAGGAGGTCGCCCAGCTCGTCGACTTCGTCAAGAACCTGCACGACCGCGAGGCGCTCGAGAAGCGCGAGGCCAGGCGGCTGTTCCTCGGCGGCGAGGGCTTCGTCGCCTGGCCCGGTCCGGCGTTCCGCAAGTTCGTCGACGAGCTGATCGTCGGCAATCGCATGGCGTCGGGCGGCTTCGTGATCGACGGCCACAGCGTGACGCTCGCCGACATCGCGTGCCCGATCCTGTACGTTGTCGGCAGCCGCGACGAGATGGGGCGCCCGGCCGCCGTGCGCGGGATCCGGCGCGCGTGTCCGCGGGTCAGCGTGATGTACGAGCTGCCGGTCACCGCGGGGCACTTCGGCCTGGTCGTCGGCTCGGGCGCGCTCGCCGTGACCTGGCCGAGCGTCGTCGCGTGGATGCGCTGGCGCGAGGGCCTCGGCGGACCACCGGACCGCGCGATCGACGTCCGTGCCGACGCGGTCGTCGATCCATTCGCGCCCCCGGGCCGCGCGGCGCCCGACGACGCCGACGACGCCGACGCCGCCGACGTCGCCGCCGACGACGACGACCACGGCGGCCTCGATCTCGCGCTCGCCCGCGAGCTGATCGACAAGACCGCCAAGGGCGTCGTCGACCGGCTGTCCGAGCTGTCCGAGGACCTCGGCGACTACCTCGACAACGCGCGCTGGCAGCTGCCGCGGCTCGCCCGGCTGCGCAACCTGCAGGACGACTCGCGGATCTCGCTCGGCAAGACCCTGGCCGATCAGGCCCGCGACATCGGCGATCGCACGTTCTTCCTGTTCCGCGGCCGCGCGTTCAGCTACGCCGACGCCAACCGCCGGGTCGACGCCGTCGTCCGCGGCCTGGTCGCGAGCGGCATCCGCGCCGGCGACAAGGTCGGCGTGATGATGAAGTCGCGGCCCAGCCACCTGTCGGCGGTCACCGCGCTCAACCGGATCGGCGCCGTCGCCGTGCTGCTGTCGCCGGCGACTCCGGACGAGCTCGTGGCGCGCGCGCTCGAGCTCGGCGAGGCCGAGACCCTGATCGTCGATCCCGACGGCGCGGCGCGCGCCCGCGGCGCGATCCCGGACCGGATCCTCGTGCTCGGCGGCGTCGGCGAGGTCCCGTGGCAGCCCGGCGCGAGCCGCGTGCTGCCGGCGGGCGTCGTCGATCTCGAGGCGATCGATCCGGCGGCGGTCGCCGTGCCGGCGTGGTACCGGCCGGATCCGGGCCGCGCGCGCGACCTCGCGATGGTGTTCGTGTCCTCGGGCCGCGGCGCGCCGCCGCGCGCGGTGCGGATCACCAACCGCCGCTGGGCGTTCTCGGCCCTCGGCGCCGCCGCCGCGGCGACGCTGACCACGCGCGACACCGTGTACTGCTGCCTCCCGCTGCATCATCCGTCGGGCACGCTGGTGGCGACCGGCAGCGCGCTGATCAGCGGCGCCCGCCTCGCGCTCGCCAGCGCGTTCGCGCCGCAGGACCGGCCCGAGACGTTCCGGCCCGACATGTTCCGGCCCGACATGTTCCGGCCCGACATGTTCTGGGACGAGGTCCGGCGCTACGGCGTCACCGTCGTGTACTACGCCGGCGAGATGTGCCGCCGGCTGGTCGACGCGCCGCCCGTGCTCGGCGAGAACAACAACCCCGTGCGGCTGTTCGCCGGTAGCGGCCTGCGCGCGAGCGTGTGGCGCCGCCTGGTCGATCGGTTCGGCCCGGTCGGCGTGCTCGAGATGTACGCCTCGACCGAGGCCAACACCGTGCTGGCCAACGCGCGCGGCAAGAAGCTCGGCTCGGTCGGCCGGCCGCTGCCCGGCAGCCCCGACGTCGCGATCGCGGCGTGGTCGCTGGCCACCGGCGACTTCGTCCGCGATGGCGCCGGCTGCCTCGTCCACGCCCGGCTCGACGAGCCCGGCATGCTGATCGCCGAGCTCGCGCCGGCCGGCTCCGGCGCGTCGCGCGCGTCGCGCGTATCGCGCGTGCCCGGCACCGACTTCGCCCACCTCGATCCGGGCCGCGTGCTCCGCGACGCGTTCGCCCCCGGAGATTGCTGGTTTGTCACCGGCGATCTGTTCCGGGTCGACACCGAGGGCGACCACTGGTTCGTCGACCACCAGCACCACATGATCCAGACCCCGCACGGCCCGGTCGCCTCGACCCGGATCGAGGACGCGCTCTACGAGGTGCCCGGCGTCGCGCTGTGCGCCGTGGTCAGCCGGCCCGGCCCCGACGATGGCGCTGTCGCCGTCGCAACTCCCGGCGGATCCGGCGCGCACCAGGTTGCCGTCGCCGCGCTCCAGCTCCACGCCGGCGCCGCGCTCGATCTCGACGCGCTGTCGCGCGCAGTCGCCGGCCTCCCCGAGTACGCCCGTCCGCGGCGGCTCCGCATCGTCGACTCGCTGGCCATGACCGACGGCTACCGCCCGGTCAAGCAGGCGCTCGATCGGCTCGACCTGTCCGACGGCCCCGAGACCTTCGCCTGGGATCCGCGCGCCCAGCGCTACCAGCCCACCGCCGACCCTGCAGCCTCGCTATCCTGTCCGGACGCGAGCTGAGCGCGGCAGCTCACCGAGCTGACGCCCGCGCTGCGCCTCGAGGTTTCGGCGCGCGCGGCGCAGCACTTGGCGGCGGTGTCGCCTCCGAGGCAATCCTTGCCAGATCTCCGACGGTTCGATCGGAGATTTGTCCGAAACATCCGGCGCCTCGCGCGTCATGCCTGGTCGGAAGCTGTTGCCGCGATCGTCACTTCAACCGGGAGACGCCATGAACGTCGTGATCCACAGGCTGCTGTCCCTCACCGCGAGCCTCCTCGTCGGGCTGACCATGTTGCTCGCCGCACCGCGCCCGGCAGGGGCCGCCGTGCCCAATGTCTGGGCATTCGCCTACAACGATAACCCCACCCCGCCGCCCGCCTCGGTCATGAACCCGGCCTACCAGTGGGGATCGTTCAAGACGACCTGCCCCGGCTCGATGGCCACGATCACCCAGGTCGCCGTCGGGAAGTACGTGGTCACGTTCCCGTGCTCGGCGTCGTCCAACGGGATCGTGCACGTGACCGCGGTCAACAACAACGCGCGGTACTGCGAGATCGAGGGCTGGGCCGATGCCGGCGCGGCCAAGGTGGTCACGGTGCTGTGCTTCAAGGGCCCCGCCGCCGACAACTCGATGTTCACGGTGACGTACACCACCAGCAGCGGCGCACCGGCCGGCGGCGCGCACGCCTACGTGTTCTCCAGCCCGACCGGCGTCGTCATCGCCGGCTACAACTCCGCCGGACCCGCGAACTCGGTCACCCACGTCGCCACCGGGCGCTGGGACGTCAAGCTCCCGTTGCTCAGCACGGGCACCTACGACGGAGACCTGCAGGCCACCGCGGTGCACCCGAACGACGCGCCGCGCCGCTGCAAGATCGACAACTGGATCAACGTGATCCCCGACTACCGGGTCCAGATCTCGTGCACCGATCCGAACGGCGTCCTCGTCGACACCTGGTTCACGATGTCGTACCACTTCAAGCGCTCGGTCGCCGGAACGGCGCCGGGGTCGCTGGCGTACATGACGAACCTGCCCGGCGCGCCGCCCGGATCCGACTACAACCCGGTGGCGCCGCCGAACGCGTTCACCTCGACGCCCCCGGGCCGGTACACGACCGTGTTCCCCGGCGTCGGCACCGGTGCGACGCACATGCAGGTCACCGCGCTCGGCGGACCGTTCGGCTACTACTGCCAGCTCGAGCGGGTCTGGACGATCGCCGGCGGCACCGTCACCGGCTCGCTGATCTGCTTCAACAACGTCGGTGTCACCACCGACAATCTGTTGTTCGCGACGTACACGTCGCATCTTTGAGCCCCGGCACGTCGCATCTTTGAGCCCCGGCACGTCGCATCTTTGAGCCCCGGCACGTCGCATCTTTGAGCCCCGGCACGTCGCATCTTTGAGCCCCGGCACGTCGCATCTTTGAGCCGGCGCGCTACGGCTGGAGCGGCCTGGGCGTGCAGTTCTCGAGCGAGACGCTGAACCCGGGCGAGCCGTCGTAGGTCTCGATCATCGCGCCGTTCTCCGGCGGGGTCAGGTGGATGACGTACGACTGCCGCGGAGTCAGCCAGGTCTCGCGCCATGTGTTGGTGCCGCGCTGCCACTCGATGATCAGCACCGTGCCGGACTCGGCGGTGACCTTGCAGCCCTGGGCCCAGGGCCCCATGTACGGGTACAGCGGCGCGCCGTCGGTCGAGAACACCGAGCGCGACTGGTCACCGGCGCGCGCGTTGCTCTGGTACGCGGCCCACGACGGCCACGGGATGACCGCGCCAGTCCAGTCGTCGCCCTGGCACGCGGCGATGTTGCAGCGCCAGCGCGCCTGCTTCGACGCGATCACCTCACCCGGCGGATCGCCCGGGTCGCCGGGCGGGGGCAGGGTGGCGTGGAGGGTGAACGCGTCGTCGGCCTGCACGCTCAGGACCTCGCCGTCGGCCAGGCCGGCGACCTGGAGCGTCTGGCCGGCGGTCAAGGTCGCCAGCAGGCGATGGGAAGCGGCGCCGGGTGGGCCGGCGTACGCGCTCGCCTCGCCGGTGTCGATCGAGAGCGTCGCGCCGTTCGCGCTCGCCGCCGGGAGGTAGATCCCGGCCGAGACGGTGTACCCGAGGCGCGTGGTGATCGGCGCGGCGTCGCTCGGCCACACCGCCGCGTCGCCGGTCAGCGAGTCGCCCCACGGGCACGGTGCCCCGGTGCACGTCCACGTCACGGCGTGCGAGGTGAGCGGCTGTGCCGCATCGGGCGTCCCCGCATCGGGCGCTGGTGCATCGGGTGTCGGGGCATCGGGCACGCCGGCATCGGGGGTGTACGACGGCGGCGGTGGCGTCACGTGATAGTCGAACACGGCGTCGGACTGCACGCTCAGCACCTCGCCGTCCGCGAGGCCCGAGACCTGGTAGCTGGCTCCCGCCGGGACCACGGCGAGCTGGCGGTGCGACGAGCCGGATGGCTCCCCGGCGTACACGCCGGCGCTCCCCGCGTCGATCGAGACCGTCGCGCCATTGGCGCTGGCGGCCGGAAGGTAGACCGCTGGAGACGCGGTGTAGCCGAGGCGCGCAGCGACCGGCGAGGCCGACGCCGACCACGGCAGTGCGTGGTTGCTGAGCAAGTCGCCCCACGGGCAGGGGCTCCCCGTGCACGTCCACGTCGTCATCGTCGATTCGCCGGCCGCCTCGCTGAGCCGGGTCGCCGGCGCGTCGAGCTCGCCGGCCGGCGGCTGGCAGCCGCTCAGCGCCGCGATGCCGCACAGCCACCGGAACGCCTTCGAGGTATCGCAACCACGGCCAGCACGAGTGCGACTCGTCTTCTCGCGCGTACTTCCCTGTGAGCCGGACATCGCTCCGGCGAGGTTGCAATCGCGATACCTCGTCCCGGTTCCGCGGATCGCGAGCGCGGCCAGCGACCGCGTGTTCCGCCGTCCGTGGCAGTTGGCCATGGTTCGAGCGCTCCGCGGCGGCGCGGCGCAGGTGCGTTCAGCGACAGCTGCGCACGTCAAGATCGGCGCGTGAGCGATGGCGCGCGCCGGTCGAGCTACCGGGAATGCCGCCGGCGCGGCGGGTCGCGCCAGGCGGACCGGGCACGCCCGCGCCCCGGGGCGGCGCTATGGCACCAGCGGCTGCGGCGTGCAGTTCTTGAGCGAGACGCCGAACCCGGGCGAGCCGTCGTAGCTCTCGATCATCGCGCCGTTCTCCGGCGAGGTCAGGTGGATCACGTGGGTCTGGCGCGGATACAGCCAGGTCTCCCGCCAGGTGTTGGTACCGCGTTGCCACTCGATGATCAGCACCGTGCCGGACTCGGCCGTGACCTCGCAGCCCTCGGCCCACGCGCCCATGTACGTGAACAGCGGCGTGCCGTCGGTCGAGAACACCGACCGCGACACGTCGCCGACGCGCGCGTTGCTCTGGTACGCGGCCCACGACGGCCAGGTGATGATCGCGCCGGTCCAGTCGGCGCCGACGCACGTCGGTGTGTTGCAGCGCCACAGCGCCAGCTGCGACTGGATCACCTCGGGCGCAGGGCCCTCGGGGTCATCGCCGGGCGCGCCCGGTGGCGGCAGCGTGGCGTGGTAGGTGAACTCCTCGTCGGACTGCACGCTCAGCACCTCGCGGCCGGCGAGGCCGGTGATGTGGACCGTGTCCCCGGCCTCGAGGTTCGCGATCACGCGGTGGGAGGCGTCGCCGGGAAGCCCGGCATAGACGCCCGCCTCGCCGCTGTCGATCGAGATCGTGGCGCCGTTCGCGTTGCCCGCCGGAAGGTAGATCCCGGTCGAGACCGAGTAGCCGAGGCGCGCGGTGATCGCTCTCGACTCGGCCGGCCACACCAGCGCCTGGCCGGTGGGCGACGTTCCCCACGGGCACGGCGTCCCGGTGCACGCCCAGGTCACGGCCTGCGAGGCCGTACCGCCGACCGTCGTCCCCGGTCCCGCATCGGGCGCCGGCCCCGCGTCGGGCCCCGGATCGCCCGCGTCGGGCTCCGGCACGCCCGCGTCGGGGGTATCCGACGGATCCGATGGCGTCAGGCGATAGCCGAAGCTGTCCGCGGACTGCACGCTCAGCACCTCGCCGTCGTCGAGGCCCGACACCCGGAAGCTGTCGCCCGCCGACACCGTGGCGACGAAGCTGTGCGATGACGCGAACGGCTCGCCCGCGAACAGATCCGCGCTGCCGAACTCGATCGAGATCGTCAGACCATTCGCGCTGGCAGCCGGGAGGTACACCGCCGGGGAGGTCTCGTAGCCGAGGCGCGTGGCGATCGGCTCGGCCGACGCCGGCCACGCGAGCGCGTGGTTGCTGAGCGAGTCACCCCACGGACAGCTGCTCCCCGTGCCCGTGCACGTCCATGTCGTCATCTCCGACTCGCCGGTCGTCTCGGTCAGGCGGCTGGCCGCCGCGGCGAGCTGCGGCTCCGTCGACCGCGACTGGCAGCCGGTCTGCGCGACCGCGCAGCACAGCCATACCAACGCGCCCCATCTTCCCGTGGACCTCAGTGATTCGCGCAGAACTCGTGTGTTCACGTGTACCTCTTCCCGGGCTAGCCCGATCGACCATGTTACCGCAGGAGCTCTCGCGAGTTCACCTCCACGACGGCAGCAATGTCGTGATGGGGTCCTTCGCCTGCCGCGCCGTCTGCACAACGTGGCGGAACCGCCGGTGTTCCGCGGATCGCTGCCGCTCGCGCCGCGGCAGCGTCTGCCGCACGCGCGTGCTCGGCGAGCGGCCGCACGGGTCGGTAGCTCTCCGCGAAATCCTTACCAGCGCCGCGCGGAACCTGCATGACACCGCACGACTCGGGCGTTGTCTGATCGTGAACCAACCGGGCATCGCAACCTTGCGCCACGGCGCCCTGACCTTCGCCTGCATCCTCGGCCTGGCTTGCGCGGCCACGGCCGGCGTGGCGGGACTGTTCGCGGCCGCCTGGAACGGCATCACCCTCATCGTCCTCGTCGCCTCGCGCAAGGCGGCGCCCCGGGTCGGGGTCATGGCGCTCGGCGTCGCCGCGCTCTACGGCCTCGCTGCGCTGGCCGCGATCAGCGGGACCGACCCCGAGGACATCGACAGCGACGCGAGCATCGGCCTGGCCATCGTCGCCCTGGGTTGCACCATCGTCGGCATCACGAGCGCGATCGTGTGGGCCGCGCAGAGCCGGTCGCGCCGGTAGAACGGAATAATCACAGCCGCACTGCACCGACGCGACGGCGTGGTGCAGTCGACGCACGGCGCGAGCTCACCGCCGACGTCCGACGCACGCGGTCTGATATCCTCGATGCGATGACGTGGCGGATCTTGTGTGTCGCCGGTGCACGACCGAACTTCATGAAGATCGCTCCCTTGCTGCGCGCGTTCGCGCGCGATCCGCGGTTCGCAGCCAGGCTCGTGCACACCGGCCAGCACTACGACGACAAGCTGTCGAAGGTGTTCTTCGACGAGCTCGCGATCCCGCGCCCGGACATCGAGCTCGAGGTCGGCTCGGGGACGCACGCGCACCAGACCGCGGAGATCATGAAGCGCTTCGAGCCCGTGCTCGAGCGCGAGCAGCCGCACGGCGTCCTCGTGGTCGGCGACGTCAACTCGACCATCGCCTGCGCGATGGTGACCGCCAAGTTCTTCCTGCGCGAGCCGTTTCGCGCGTCCGGGCGAACCCGCCAGCGCCCGCTCGTGATCCACGTCGAGGCGGGGCTGCGCTCGGGCGACCACGACATGCCGGAGGAGATCAACCGCATGCTCACCGATGCGATCAGCGATCTGCTGTTCGTGTCGGAGCCGGCGGGGATGGTGAACCTGGCGCGCGAGGGCGTCGGTCCGGATCGCGCGGTGCTGGTCGGCAACGTCATGATCGACACGCTGCTCGCCGCGCGCGACCGCGCCCGGACCTCCGACGTCCTGACCACGCTCGGCCTCCGCGACGGCGAATACGGGCTGGTGACCCTGCATCGCCCGAGCAACGTCGATGATGTCGAGGCGCTCCGGGGCCTGCTCGCGACGCTCGACGGCCTCGGTGTGCGCCTGGTGTTTCCGGTCCACCCGCGGACTCGCCAGCGCATGGTCGCCGCCGGCACCGCGCTCGATCCCGGACGCTGGTCGGTGTGCGAGCCGCTCGGCTATCTCGACTTTCTCCGGTTGCAGGCCTCGGCGCGCGTCGTGTTCACCGACTCGGGCGGCATCCAGGAGGAGACGACGGTGCTCGGCGTCCCGTGCATCACGCTGCGCGACAACACCGAGCGTCCGGTGACCTGCGAACAGGGCACCAACCAGCTCGTCGGAACATCGCGCGAGGCGATCGTCGCCGCGTACCGCCGCATCGACGAAATCCGCCGCGCCCGGCGCGTGCCCGAGAGCTGGGATGGCAAGAGCGCAGAGCGGATCGCAGCGGCGATCGCCGATGTCCTGGCCTGACCTTCGACGTCAGCTCGCGGTCGGGTCGCGGACCGCGCGCTGGTCGAGCGCCCCGGCGCCGACCCCCAGCACGATCCAGAACAGGATCGACATGTACGCGGTCTCGAGCACCATGTTGAAGCACGCGTACGCGAGCACCGCGATGACGCACGCGCACGCCGTGATCGGCAGGACCGTGGCGCTCGCCGAGGAGCCGTCGACCGCGCGCCGGGTCTGCATCAGCAGCCGGATCGGGATCGACAGGAACACGAGCAGCCCGGGAACCCCGATGCGATAGCCGAGATCGAGGAGCGAGTTGTGCGAGCCGATCAGCGGATCGTACGTCGTGAAGAAGAAGTCCCAGCTGGAGAACCCATGACCCCAGGGCTGATCGACGATGCCACCTCCGACCTCGTACCAGTTCAACAGCCGCCACGCCGTGTTGACATCCTGCACGTCGGTGATGTGTTCGATCCTCACCAGCGTGTCGGCGAGGTAGCTATCGTCGACGGCGACCGCGGCGATCGCGGCGCCGATCGCGGCGAGCCCCAGGAGCCGCATCGCACCACCGGCGGCTCGCCTCGCGCCGACCACGCCGGCGCCGGTCACTGCGATCACGACGACCAGCGCGACCAGACCGGAGCGGTGCTGCGCGAGCAAGACCACGATGCCGGCCGTGGCGAGCAGGGCAATCGACCGCAGCTTGATCCGGCGTTGCGCGAGCGGCCGAGCGGCCGCGGTGATCAGCCCGAGCATTCCGTACAGACCGTACTCGCCGGGCAGCCACCGGATGCTCCCCGTGGAGGTCTCCTCGAATCCGAGCGGCCCATGCTTGTCGGTCTCGACGATGGGTGTTCCGGTGCTCATCTGCCACAGGCCGATCCCTGCGGCGACGATACACGCCAACGCGATCGCGTCGAGCAGTTGCCACCGCGCCCGATCGGTGGTCGCGACGCCGCGCACCACCCAGTAGAAGCCCGCGTAGACGAAGAACGAGAACGCCTTCACGCCGGCGTCGGTCGGCATCCCGTGCACCACGACGAAGCCGATGCCGATCGCGACGAACAGCGCGACGCGCCTGGTGATCGCGTCCCACGGCACCGAGCGGACCGCGCCGATCCCGAACACCAGCAGCGCGGCGAGGACGAGCTCGGTCGGGTACAGCAGCAGCTCGAGCTTGGCGTAGTACTGACCGAACGCGGAGACCAGCACCAGGTGCGCGACGAGGATCGCAAACACACCCCGGTGTTCCGCCGGCTGCGGCGCGAGGCTCACGACCAGATCCCGATGGTGGCGGCGCGCCACGCGCTGGAGATCCGGCCGAGCTCGTCGTCGCGCTCGTCCGCGTCGGCGCCGACGATCGTCACGAGCCGGCCGCGCCCCTCCGGCAGCTCGACCTCGAGCGTGCACGCGGGTTGCTGCTCGAGATAGCGCGACGAGTGAGCGGTCGTGCTCGCCCGGACGCGCAGCGGCAGGTCGTCGCCCTCGAACCATAGCCAGCGGTCGGCAAGGCCTCCGGCGTGGTCGCGGACGGTCACGAATCCGTCGGCGATGTCGACGAGCGCAACCCCGGGCGCGAGGTGCCAGCGCGCGACCACCGGTTCTCCGGCCCGCGCGCCCAGGATCTCGTCCACCACGGCCAGCGAGTCCCCGACGCGAACCAGCGTCCGCAGGTGACGCGCCGGCGCAAACCCATCGTGGCTCGCGCGGACAACGTCGCGTTGGTTCACGCCGAGCTCGCAGTACTCGATCGCCGCCACCGGCTTGCGCGACCACAGGAACGGGCCCACCGCGTCGCCCTGCTCCCTCGCACCGAGCTGCACGGTGTTGTGCGCGGCGGTCGCGCGGTAGCGGTCGCGCGCACAGCGATCGCCGTTGTATCGGTAGGTCCCGCGCTCGACGAGCAGCGGCCGATCGTCGAATGCAACCGTCACGGCGAGCGCGTCGCAGTGCGCGTGGGCGGCCAGCATGCCGAAGCCGAACGGCCCGGCGTCGAACGCCGCGTGGAGCCGAGCTCCGCGCAGCACGACCTGCCCCGCGTCAGCGAACCAGCGCGAGCGCGGGGCGGCCGCGACGCGCGGACACGGAGCGCCATCGCAGAGCAGCAGCGCACCTTCGCCGGGGGCCGGCAAGTCGCGAGCGGCGGGCGGCCGGGCACAGGTCAGGGCCAGCGCGCTCCACAGCAGCTGTTCGGCGTGCCGATCGGCGAACACCGGCAGCAGCTTGCCGTCGTCGTTGTCGCCCTGGTGGAGCACGATCCCCGAGCGCAGCGTGATCGCGTCGAGGTACGCGGCCATCCGCGCGATCACGCTGTCGAGCGCGGGAGCCGGCGCGCCGTGCGCTCGCTCGAGCCACGCGACCAGCAACAGCGCCTCGAGCACGAACAAGTGATAGTGGGTCGCCATCTCGACGTTGACGCCATCGGCGAAGGTCTGGCGCTCGGCCTCGCACGCGAGCGCGCTCAGCCCGCGGTCGCGCCAGCGCGGGACATCGAGCACGCGTCCGGCGACCGCCAGCCCGCTGAGCTCCACGATCAGGTGGTTGTTGGCCGACGAGAACCGCGACCGGTTGCGCGCGACGAACGCGGCGTGCTGGAACAGCAGCTCCGCGAGCAGCCGCCACGCCGCGGCGTCGCGATCGCCCCGGAGCAGGGCCGCGACCCACGCGAACGCGTGGATCCGGATCGCCGCCTCCATCGCCGACACCCAGTTGATCCCGACGCCGACCGGGTTGGCCCGCCGCCACGATCGCAGCTCGTGG
>Ga0307515_10003529_pt1 | contig 32885 bp, 34 predicted proteins | sample 17_EM_MG_FD_194513 | JGI IMG/M metagenome (GOLD analysis project Ga0307515, IMG submission 194513) | Populus trichocarpa ectomycorrhiza microbial communities from riparian zone in the Pacific Northwest, United States - 17_EM | ecosystem: Host-associated > Plants > Roots > Unclassified | place... | reverse complement strand
TTCGGCACGAACGACAGCGTCGCCTCCTGAATCTGCGTCACCGACTGGAACAACGAGATCGCGAAACCGATCAGCAGCGCCGTCAACAACACCGGCGCACACATCTTCGCCGCGACGGTCATGGCCTGCATACCCAGCTCAACGATCTGCGTGTCGGTCATGCCATCCACTTCGGGACCCCCGCCAAACCACCGAGCGCAGAACAGGGGCACCCCGGTTGCCGTTCGGTTTACCCCAACGAAAGGCTCAAGCCGCTTCGACCGGGACCGGGGGCTCCGGCGCCGGGCGGGGCGCCACCGTCAGCGGCTCCGGCAGGATCGGTTCCACGATTTCGAAGTAGCGCGGTTGCTCGTACTGCCGGGCCATCCTGAGCAGGCGCACCAGCGGCCGCCGCCGCGCGGTCAGCGCGTCGCGCACCAGGTCGGTGTGCACCTGCCGGGCCAGCACCACCCGGCGGCTGGTCGCCACCAGCGTGCGGGTCGCCTGGTCCGTGCCGGTCAGCCGGACCTCCTGCAGCTGGCGGGTCAGGTCGTTCTCCGCCGTCTCGCGCTCGTCCGGCTCCGCGTCGAGGGCCAGCCGGGCCGCCGCGTACAGCTCGATGAAGTCGGTGTTTTCCGCGACCACCGCCGCCGCGGCCGCGCGGCGCAGCAGGTGGGCGTCCAGGGATCGGCCGGCCGAGGCCGCCCGGACGTGGACCCGCTCGACCCGGTGGGCCGTCCAGGCCAGGTACGCCGACAGCACAGCCGCCACCGCAAGCGCACCCATGACCCACCACATGCGGGGCATCGTAGTGCCGTTTTGTGTCGGAGAGTTACGTCCCGGACGGTGGTTCGGCCCACTCTTCGTCAAATACGCGGCCGTTCGTGGCCTCGATCGCCGTCGCGTACACCTCCAGTACGCGGTTGGCTACGCTCGGCCAGTCGTACGCTTCCACCGCCGTGCGGGCGGCCACTGCCAGGGCCGTCCGGCGTTCCGGGTCGTCCAGCAGCTCGGCCAGCACGCTGGTCAGTGCGTCGGTGTCGCCGGTCGGGAAGAGCGCCCCGGCCCGGCCGCCGTCGAGCACCCGGCGGAACGCGTCGAGGTCGCTTGCGGCGATCGTCGCGCCCGCCGCCATCGCCTCGGTGAGGATCATGCCGAAGGATTCGCCGCCGGTGTTCGGGGCCACGTAGACGTCGACGCTGCGCAGCATCCTGGCCTTGTCCACCTCGCTGACCAGGCCCAGGAACTCGACCCTGGGGTGCAGGTCGGCCGGGATGTCCTCGTACAGGTCGGCGCGGTCACCCGGCCCGGCCACCAGCAGGCGCAGCTCCGGCCGTTGCCGGGCCAGCGTGACGAACGCCGTACGCAGCAGCTCGAAGCCCTTGCGCGACTCGGTGAAACGGCCCAGGAAGCCCAGCGTGCCGCCCACGCCGGGCCAGCCCGTCAGGGGTTCGGCCGTGGCGAATTTCGCCACCGCCACCCCGTTCGGGATCTCCACCGCGCCGCCGCCGATGTGCTCGACCTGCACCTTGCGGGCCAGCTCGCTGACCGCGATCCGGGCGGTGATCTTCTCGACCACCGGCTGCAGCATGCCCTGGGCCGCCGCGAGCGCGCGGGAGCGCACCATCGCCGTGTGGAAGGTGGCCACCACCGGGCCCCGCGCGGAGAGCACCGCCAGCAGCGACAGGCTCAGCGTCAGCGGCTCGTGCACGTGCAGCACGTCGAACTTGCCGCGGGCCAGCCAGCGGCGGACCCGGGCGGTCGACACCGGGCCGAAGGCGATCCGGGCCACCGAGCCGTTGTACGGCAGCGGCAACGCCCGCCCGGCCGCCACCACGTACGGCGGCAGCTCGGCGTCCTCGTCCGCCGGCGCCAGCACGCTGACCTCGTGACCGAGCGTGATCAGCGCCTCGGCCAGGTCGACGATGTGGTTCTGCACGCCGCCCGGCACGTCGAAGGAGTACGGCGAGACGATCCCGATCCGCACGCTGCCCCCGCCCCTCAGACCCGGGCGTTCTGATCGAGCCACAGTCTTTGCAGCATGTGCCAGTCCTGCGGGTGCTCGGCGATGCCCCGCTCGAACGCGTCGGCCAGCCGCTGGGTGGTCATCTTGACCCGCACGTCGAGGTTGCCCTCGCTGGGATCGGGCATGGTGATGCGGTGGATCCGGCCCAGCGATCCGGTCGGGGTGAACCACAGTTCGGCCGCGTAGAGCGGGGCGCCGGTGCGCAGCGCCAGGATCGCGGGACCGGCCGGCATCCGGGTGCGGCCGCCGAAGAACCGCACCTCGACGCCGCGGGCGGACAGGTCGCGGTCGGCGAGCAGCGCGACCGCGTACCCCTCGGTTGCTTTTTCCGCGAGGACGTCCAGCGGCGGCCGCTGGCCGCCGGTGAGCGGGAGCACCTCCATGCCGAGCTTTTCGCGGTATGCGACGAAGCGGTCGAACAGCCCCTCGGGCTTGAGCCGCTCGGCGACCGTGACCAGCCGCCAGTCGTGCGAGACGGCCCAGGCGGCCGCGGCGTCCCAGTTGGCCATGTGCGGCAGGGCCAGGATCGCGCCCTTGCCCTCGCCCAGGACGCGGTGGAACTCGTCGGCGTTGACCAGGTTGAAGTTGGTGCGGAAGGACTCGCGGCTCTGCGACGGCAGCCGGAAGGCCTCCATCCAGTACCGGGCGTACGAGCGCAGCCCGGCCCGGACCAGCTCGTCGAGCTCGGCCTCCGGCATGCCGGGGCCGACCACCGTGCGCAGGTTGCGGCGCAGCCGCTGGGTGCTCGGGCCGTTGGCCTTGGCCGCCCGGTCGGCGCCCGCGTTGAACAGCGCCCGGGCGGCGGGCAGCGGCAGCATCCGGGTGAGCCGCCAGCCGGCGGCATACCCCAGCTCGGTGAGTTGATCACGCCGGGAGGTCACGGCTTCACGTCCGACTTCGCCGCGTGGATCAGCCGCTGGAATACCGTGATCACGGAGAGCACCGACAGCACCCAGAGCGCGGCCGGCAGGCCCCACTCCAGACCGGCGGCGCCGAGCAGGCCGCCGGCACCCACGATGAGCAGGCGTTCGAGGCGCTCGGCGATGCCGACGTCGGCGTCCAGGCCGAGGCTCTGAGCGCGGGCCTTGACGTAGGAGACGACCTGGCCGAACGCCAGCGAGATCAGCGCGGCGACCATGCCGCCGTACGGGTTGCCGATGCCGGCGAGGTAGTAGGCGACGGCGCCGAAGACGGCGGCGTCGGCGATCCGGTCCATCGACGAGTCCAGCAGGGCGCCGAACTTGCCGGCCGGGGGTGACATGCGGGCCATCGTCCCGTCGAGCGCGTCGGTGAGCGCGCAGGCGGTGACGATCACGGTGCCCCAGAAGAGCTCGCCGCGGGCGCCGAAGCCCAGGGCGCCGATCAGGACGCCGACGGTGCCGGCGACGGTCACCGCGTTCGGGGTGACGCCGAGGCGGAGCAGGAGGCGGGCGGTCGGGTTGACGACGTACGACACGAGGGCGCGAGCAGGCACGCTGACGATCTTTGCCATGGCCGTCCCACCATAACGGCGCCCGGGGAAACCCGGTACGGCCTGCGTCACGCGTCGCCGGATCGTCATGAAAGGCCGGTTCCTGACTACAAAGGGTTGCGAGCGCGACTGCGCTGGGTGTCAGATCCAAGGGCGGGGACGTACCAGCCAGGAATCCCCCAGGGCGGCCTGCCCGGATCCTGCCCGGCTGACCGGGTCCGGGAGAATGGCTGCCGACCGGCAGCCGAGGAGGAGGGCGTCACAATGACGCAGAAGATCCAGGAGAAAGGGCTCACCGCCGCGGTGGTGACGGAGCCCGGCAGAGTACGCAACGTGGTGCTGGTGGGCCACTCCGGCGCGGGCAAGACGACGCTGGTCGAGGCGCTGCTCGCGGCGACCGGCACGATCTCGCGCGCGGGGGCGGTGGCGGAAGGCACCACGGTCACCGACCACGACCCTGCGGCCGTACGCCAGCAGCGGTCCGTTTCGCTCTCGTGCGCACCGCTGGTGCACGCCGGCGTGAAGATCAACCTGCTCGACACCCCCGGCTACGCCGACTTCGTGGGTGAGCTGCGCGCCGGCCTGCGGGCCGCGGACGCCGCCGTCTTCGTGGTCTCGGCGGTCGACGGCGTGGACGAGGCGACCGTCGCCCTGTGGGACGAGTGCGCCGCCATCGGCATGCCCCGGGCCGTGACGATCACCCGGCTCGATCATCCGCGCGCCGACTACGAGGGCACCCTGCAGGAGTGTCAGGAGGCGTTCGGCGAGAACGTCATGCCGATCTACCAGCCCATGCTCGGCGACGACGGCGCCTCGATCGCCGGCCTGCTGGGCCTGGTCACGCTGAAGGTGCTGGACTATTCGGCGGGCTATCCGCCGCGGGCCGGCGAGGCCGAGCGCGAGCATCTGACGCCGATCAAGGACGACCGCGACCTGCTGATCGAGGGGATCATCGCCGAGAGCGAGGACGAGACCCTGATGGACCGGTACGTCGCCGGCGAGCTGATCAGCACCGAGACCCTGGTGCCCGACCTGGAGAAGGCCGTGGCCCGGGGCACCTTCTATCCGGTCATCCCGGTCTGCGCCGCGACCGGCGTCGGCCTGGACGCCCTGCTCGATGGCCTGGTCAGCGCCGCGCCCACCCCCTTGGAGCACGACCTGCCGGTGGTCACCGGGGTGGACGGCAGCCCGCGCCCGCCGCTGACCTGCGACCCGGACGGCCCGCTGGTGGCCGAGGTGGTCAAGACCACGATCGACCGGCACGTCGGCCGGGTGTCGCTGGTCCGCGTCTTCTCCGGCACGCTGCGCCCGGAGCTGGTCGTGCACGTCTCCGGCCACGGCCTCACCGAGCGCGGTCACCCCGACCACGACGCGGACGAGCGGATCGCGCACATCTACTCCCCGCTCGGGGCGCAGCTGCGCGAGGTCTCGGCGTGCATCGCCGGGGACATCTGCGCGATCACCAAGTCCGGCAGCGCCGAGACCGGTGACACCATCTCCGCCAAGGACCAGCCGCTGCTGATGGAGCCGTGGACGATGCCGGAGCCGCTGCTGCCGATCGCGGTGGTGGCCAAGACCCGTTCCGACGAGGACGCCCTGGCGAAGAACCTGGGCCGGCTCGTCGCCGGCGATCCCACGCTGCGGCTGGAGCGCAACGCCGACACCCATCAGCTGGTGCTCTGGTGCATGGGCGAGTCGCACGCCGACGTGGTCCTGGAGCGGCTCCGCGCCGGCGGCGTGGAGCTGGACACCGAGCCGGTGAAGGTCTCGCTGCGGGAGACCTTCGGCGCGGCGGCGCACGGTCACGGCCGGCACGTCAAGCAGTCCGGCGGGCACGGCCAGTATGCGGTCTGCGCCATCGAGGTCGAGCCGCTGCCGCGCGGCTCCGGCTTCGAGTTCGTGGACAAGGTGGTGGGCGGCGCGGTGCCGCACAACTACATCCCGTCGGTGGAGAAGGGGGTGCGAGCGCAGCTGGAGAAGGGCATCGCGGCCGGCTACCCCGTGATCGACCTACGCGTGACGCTGGTCGACGGCAAGGCGCACAGCGTCGACTCCTCCGACGCCGCGTTCCAGACCGCCGGGGCGATGGCCCTGAAGTCCGCCGCCGAGCAGGGGCAGCTCACCCTGCTGGAGCCGGTCGACGAGATCGTGGTGCGGGTGCCGGAGGCCTACGTCGGCTCGGTGATGAGTGACCTGTCCGGGCGCCGGGGCCGGCCGATGGGCACCGAGGTGACCGAAGACGGCGACCACAGCCTGGTCCGGGCCGAGGTGCCCGCCACCGAGCTGGTCCGCTACGCCGTCGAGCTGCGGGCGCTCACCTCGGGCTCGGGCACGTTCACCCGGACCTACGCCCGGCACGAGCCGATGCCCGCCCATCTGGCGGACGCGATCAGCAAGGAGCACACCAACCGGTAGCGGGTGGCTCAGCCGACTGACGCCATCGGGTAGGACGGCAGCTCGATGGCGTTGGCCAGCTCGTGCAGCGGCCGGGTCACCTTCTCGATGATCTGGCGCGCGAACGGGTTGTATTTCAGCGTGCGCATGCCGTAGTTGCGGAAGGCCAGGGAGAGCCGTCCGCCCGGGACCATCTCCCCGGCCATCTTGACCCCGAAGGCCAGGTTGCCCTCCGCGTACGGGCGCAGCCTCGCCTCGTACCGGTCGAAGGCGGCCCGGTGGTCGCCCGCCGCCCCGGCCAGCTCCCCCGCCAGCAGATAGGCACCCACCAGGGCCATGCTCGTGCCCTGGCCGGCGGCCGGGGACGGGCAGTGCGCGGCGTCGCCGAGCAGCACCACCCGCCCGGCGGAGTAGCGCGGCAGCTCGACCTGGCTCAGCGCGTCGAAGTAGACGTCGTCCGCGTCCCGCAGCAGTTCGAGGAAGCGCGGCACCTGCCAGCCGAGGCCGGCGAACCGGTCCGCGAGCACCTCCCTGCCCAGCGACGGCTCGGTCGAGGCGAAGACCATGCCGATCTTGGCCGGGGCGTCCGGGCCGGTGCTGTAGGCGAAGACCATCCGGCCGGGCTCGGTGTAGAAGACCTCCTCACGGTCGAGGCCGAGCTCGTCCGGCACGTCGAAGATGGCGATGTGCGCGCCGAGGTGGCGCAGCGGCACCTCGCCCAGGGCCAGCCGCCGGGTGGCCGAATGCAGCCCGTCCGCGCCCACGACCAGGGCGAACCGCCGGGTGGCGCCGCTGGTGAAGGTGACGTCGACGCCGTCCGGGCCGTCGGTCATCGTGGCGATCGCGTCGCCGAAGACGTATTCGACGTCGCCGGCGGTGGCGTCGTACAGGATCCGGGTGAGGTCGGTGCGCATCACCTCGAGGTCGTCGCCGCGGCGGCCCATCAGCAGGTCGGCGTCGAGGCGGGCGATCCGGCGGCCGTCGCGCCGGACGTAGGTGACGTGCTGCATGCCGGTGTCCGCGGCGCGGGCGGCGGGGTAGAGGCCCATCCGCTTGAGCACCTCGGTGGCGGCGCCGCGGATGTCGACCTTGTAGCCGCCGTCGCGCAGGGCCGGGGCCCGCTCGACGACCGTGGGACGGAAGCCGTAGCGGTGCAGCTGGTGGGCCAGGGCGGGGCCGGCGAGGCCGGCGCCGGAGATCAGTACCTCGCGATGCGTCATGCGGTTACTATACAAACGTCTTACACGTTTGTATAGAACTTAGGATGTCGGCCATGGGACATCGCGAGGATCTGCTGGCCGGGGCGAAGCGCTGCCTCTACGAGAAGGGCTTCGCGCGGACCACCGCCCGCGACATCGTCGCGGCCTCCGGGACCAACCTCGGCTCGATCGGCTACCACTACGGCTCCACCCCGGCGCTGATGCAGGCGGCGATGCTGAGCGCGATCGAGGAGTGGGGCGACGTGCTGGGCGCCGCCCTGGCCACCGACGGCGCCGACGAGGCGGACGACCCGCTGGTGCGCTACTGGCAGCGGGTGATCGGCAGCATGCGGAGCCACCGCCAGCTCTGGCTGGCCAGCGTCGAGGCGATGATCCAGAGCGAGCACTCCCCCGAGCTCAAAGCGCAGCTCGCCGAGGGCATGGAGCAGGGCCGGAGCGGCCTGGCCGCGATGCTCACCGGCCGGGACGAGGCGACGATCGACGAGCAGACGGTACGCACGATCGGCTCGGTGGCGATGGCACTGATGTCCGGCGTGCTGACCCAGTTGCTGACCGACCCGGCCCGGGCGCCCTCCGCGGAGCAGATCGCCGCCGGGGTGCGGGCGCTAAGCCTCGCCCCAGGCCTTCACCAGTAGCGCCCGGGTCTCGCCGAGCAGCTGCGGCAGCACCTTGGTCCGGCCGATCACCGGCATGAAGTTGCCGTCGCCGCCCCAGCGTGGCACCACGTGCTGGTGCAGGTGCGCCGCGATCCCGGCGCCGGCCACGGCACCCTGGTTCATCCCCAGGTTGAAGCCGTGCGGGCTGCTGGTGTGCCGGATCACCCGCATCGCCCGCTGGGTGAAGGTGGCCAGCTCGACCGTCTCGGCGTCGGTCAGCTCGGTGTAGTCGGCGACGTGCCGGTACGGGCAGACCAGCAGATGCCCCGGGTTGTACGGATACAGGTTCAGCACCGCGAAGACCTGCTCGCCGCGCGCCACCACCAGGCTCACGCCCTCGTCCAGCCCGGGAGCGACGCAGAAGGGGCAGCTGCCCTCGGGCTGGTCCATCCCCGAGATGTAGGCCATCCGATGCGGCGTCCAGAGCCGGTCGAGACCGTCCGGTTCCCCTGCGTCACTCACGCTCCCACCCTAGGGCGTTCCGCCCGGAGCCGCCCGGCGCGTGGCGGACAGCGACGTACGCCATAGAGTGGCGGCGATCAATGTGAGGTGGACACCCATGCGTGGGACGCATATCCGGCACCGCCGCGGCGCCGTGACAGCCCTGATCGTGGCGGCGCTGGTCGCCGTCGCGACGGTGGTGACCGTGAGCGTGCTGGGGACCAGCGGCGACGGGACCGCGGCACCGGCCGGCCCGGCCGAGCCCGGCCGGCGGTCCTGGCAGGTGACGCTCCACGTCGAGTCGGCGGCCGGTTACGTGGTGACCACCGGGGTCACCGACGGCGCCCGGCAGACGCTGACGGTGCAGAACCTCGGGCTGGGCGGGCCCGAGGGCACGTACGGCGGCGAGGTGACCGCGTTCCCGCCCGGCACCCTGGACGAGACCCAGTTCCGCACCGGCGAGGACATCCGGGACCTCTCATACCTGACCACGTTCACCTTCGTCGGGCACGCCGCCGGCGACACCGAGCCGTGGCGCGGCCCGGCGGTCGGCCGGCGGGACCCGTCGGGCACCTGGATCGTGGTCTACGCCGACACCGAACGCGCCGACGGCGCGATCTCCCGGTCGGATCTGCTCCGGCTGGCCGCCGCGGTGACCCTCGGTCCGCCCCGCGACCTGCGGCTGCCGGTCCACTTCGGCCCCGCCCTCCCGGCGGATCTGCGGCTCACCTACGTCCGGTGGCCGGACCAGCGGATCGACCACCGGCCGGCCGCACTGGGCTTCAGCAGCGCCGACCGCAAGCCGTCGGGCGCGGCCGTCTACCCCGGACTGCCGCCGGACCTGACCGTCGCCGTCCTGGCCGGCGCCCGGGACGCCGCCTGGGCGAAGACCCGCCCGACGCTGACCGGCGCGACCCGGGTCGCGGGCCTGCCGGCCTGGTACTCCCCCGGCGCCCGGCTGATCGTCGAGGCCGAGCGCTGCGTCATCACCGTCGAGTCCGCGCGGCCCCGCGCGGACCTCGACGCCCTGATCGAAAACCTGACCATCGGCGACTGCGCCGACCCGGAGTCCTGGATCCCGCCGCTCGGCTAGGGCTGGGCGGGTTCCACGACCGCCGCGGACGGACCGGTGTTGGCCCGGCTGCGCACGATCTCGACGACGTGCGCGACCGCCTCGTCGAGCGGTACGCCGTTGCGCTGCGAGCCGTCGCGGTAGCGGAACGACACGGTGCCGCCGTTGACGTCGTCGTCGCCGGCGATCGCCATGAACGGGATCTTCTGCTGCTGGGCGGTGCGGATCTTCTTCTGCATCCGGTCGTCGGAGGCGTCCACCTCGGCCCGGATGCCCTGCGCCTTGAGCTTGGCGACGAACTCGCCCAGGTAGTCGGCGTGGTCGTCGCGGATCGGGATGCCGACCACCTGCACCGGCGCCAGCCAGGCCGGGAACGCGCCGGCGTAGTGCTCGGTCAGCACGCCGAAGAAGCGCTCGATCGAGCCGAACAGCGCCCGGTGGATCATGATCGGCCGCTTGCGGGTGCCGTCCGCCGCCGAATACTCCAGCTCGAAGCGCTCCGGCAGGTTGAAGTCGAGCTGGATGGTCGACATCTGCCAGGTCCGGCCGATGGCGTCCTTGACCTGCACGCTGATCTTCGGGCCGTAGAACGCCGCGCCGCCCGGGTCCGGCACCAGGTCCAGGCCGGACTCCTCGGCCACCCGGCGCAGGGTCTCGGTGGCCCGCTCCCAGTTCTCCTCGGTGCCGACCGACTTCTCCGGGTTGCGGGTGGACAGCTCCAGATAGAAGTCGTCCAGGCCGTAGTCCTTGAGCAGCTGCAGCACGAAGGTGAGCAGCGAGGCGAGCTCGGCCTCCATCTGCTCCTCGGCGCAGAAGATGTGCGCGTCGTCCTGGGTCATGCCGCGCACCCGGGTGAGGCCGTGGATCACCCCGGACTTCTCGTAGCGGTAGACGGTGCCGAACTCGAACATCCGCAGCGGCAGCTCGCGGTAGGAGCGGCCCCGGGACCGGAAGATCAGGTTGTGGAACGGGCAGTTCATCGGCTTGAGGTAGTAGTTCGCGCCCTCCATCTCCATGGGCGGGAACATGCCGTCGGCATACCAGTCGAGGTGCCCGGAGGTCTCGAACAGGTGACCCTTGGTGATGTGCGGGGTGTTGACGAACGCGTACCCCGCCTCCTCGTGCTTGCTCCGCGAGTAGTTCTCCATCTCCCGGCGGATGATGCCGCCCTTGGGGTGGAAGACCGGCAGGCCGGAGCCCAGCTCCTCGGGGAAGGAGAACAGGTCGAGGTCGGCGCCGAGCTTGCGGTGGTCGCGGCGGGCGGCCTCCTCCAGCAGCTTCAGGTACGCCTTCAGCTCGTCACGGGTCGGCCACGCGGTGCCGTAGACGCGCTGCAGCTGCGGGTTCTTCTCGCTGCCCCGCCAGTACGCGGCGGCCGAGCGCATCAGCTTGAACGCGCCGATCAGCCGGGTCGACGGCAGGTGCGGGCCGCGGCAGAGGTCGCCCCAGACCCGCTCGCCGTCCTTGTCGATGTTGTCGTAGTGGGTCAGCTCGCCGCCGCCGACCTCCATCACCTCGGCGGCGTCCACCTCGCCCTTGATGTCGACCAGTTCGAGCTTGTAGGGCTCGTCCGCCAGCTCCACCTTGGCCTCGTCCAGCGAGCCGTACTCGCGGCGCCGGAAGGTCTGGCCGGACTTGACGATCTCCTGCATGCGCTTCTCGAGCTTGGCCAGATCCTCCGGGACGAACGGCTTGACCACGTCGAAGTCGTAGTAGAAGCCGTTCTCGATCGGCGGGCCGATGCCCAGCTTCGCCTCCGGGAAGATGTCCTGCACGGCCTGGGCCAGCACGTGCGCGGCCGAGTGGCGAAGCACGTTGAGCCCGTCCGGCGAGTCGAGCGGCACCGGGGTGACCTCGGTGTCCAGCTGGGGCACCCAGTCGAGGTCCCGAAGCCGGCCGGCCGGGTCGCGCACGACCACGACCGCCTTGGGACCGGCGGCGGGCAGGCCGGCGGCGGCCACCGCGTCGGCCGCCGTCGTCCCGGCCGGGACGACTAGGGCGTCGGCCACGACAGGGGTACGGGGTGCGGACACGGTGGTTCTCCTTCACGTTATGGACGGGGTCGAGAACGATGCTAGTAGGTCTCTTTCCTCACCCTTCGCGCGACGCGGCCACCCAATCGGGCAGCGGCTCGCGTGCGGCCAGCCACGCCGGCGGGATCCCATCCACTCCGGTGTACGCGGCGACGATGCCCCCGGCCATCGCGGCGGTGGTGTCCACGTCCCCGCCGGCGGTCACGCAGGCGGTGATCGCGGCCGGGTAGTCGCCGAGGTGCCGGGCGGCGACCCAGACCGCGAACGGCACCGAGTCCTGGGCCATCGCCCGGGAGCCGGTGCCCAGCTCGTAGGCGGCCTCGGCGGCATCGGTGAGGACGCGGGCCCGCTCCAGGCCGTCGCGCACGCGGCCCGGGGCGACGAAGCCGGCGACGGCCGCGAGGAGCTGTCCCGGCTCCGGCCGGTGCCCGTCGAGGCGGGCCGCGGCCGCGATCGCCGCCGCGACGGCGACCGCCACCCCGCCGGCCAGGCCCTCGGGGTGCGCGTGGGTCACCTCGGCCGCCCGGGCGCCCTGGGCGGCGGCGTGGGCCAGCGAGTCGGCGTGCCAGGCGCCGATCGGGGCGGCGCGCATCGCGGCGCCGTTGCCGGCCGAGCCCTGCCCGTCGAAGGCCGCGGCGGCCGCGATCGGCCACGGGGTGCCCTCGCGGATCAGCCTGAGCATCACCACCGCGCCCGGCCCGTAGCCGCGGTAGGCGTCGAAATGCTCGCCGAGCAGGTCGGCGAGGCGGTCCCGGTCGAGGTTGATCTCGTCACTGCCCGTCAGGGCGGCGACCAGACAGCAGGCTTCCTCGGTGTCGTCGGTCCAGGGCCACGGCGGCGTGGGCAGGTGGCCGCGGGTGAGATCCGCGGCGACGTGGCCGGGGACGAAATACTGTGCGCCGAGCGCGTCGCCGACCGAGAGGCCGGTCAGGCTGTCGGTGGCGAGAGCCAACCGTGCTTGGGGAAAGAGTGTGAAGGCCATCGGTGCTGTCATCCTATCGTGTCCGATTCCTTGACTACTCTCTGTATTTGATCGCTACCTCTCAATGACGGATTCGGCATGGCTTGCCAAGGGCAGTACCTTCTCTGCATGGCCACGGTGTTGCTCGTCGAAGACGATCACGTCGTGCGCGGCGCCATGCTCCGGTCGCTGGCCGATCGGGGGCACGCCGTGCACGCCGTCGGCACCGCGCTGGACGCCCTGCGCCGGGTCGCCGCCGAGACCCCCGATCTGGTGGTGCTCGACCTCGGCCTGCCCGACCTGGACGGCTCGGACGCGCTGCGCATGCTGCGCGGCATCACCGACGTCCCGATCATCATCGCGACGGCCCGCGACGACGAGCAGACCGTGGTTCGGCTGCTGCGCGCCGGGGCCGACGACTACATGGTCAAGCCGTTCACCGGCGCCCACCTCGACGCGCGCATCACCACCGTGCTGCGCCGCGTCGGCCGGGCCAGCCGGACAGCCCAGCCCGCCGTTCACGAGGTCGGCGAGTTGCGGGTGGACGTCGGCGAGCGGAGCGCCAGCCTCGCCGACCAGTCGTTGGCGCTGACCCGCAAGGAATTCGACCTGCTCGCGTACCTGGCCGCCCGCCCGGGCCGGGTCGTGTCCCGTCGTGAGCTGTTGGAGGAGGTATGGCGACAGCCATCAGTCGGCGAGGACCAGACGATCGACGTGCACCTGTACTGGCTACGTCGGAAACTGGGCGAATCCGCGGCGAAGCCTCGCTACCTGCGCACCGTGCGGGGGGTCGGATTCCGGTTGGTGGCGCCGGACTGAGGGCGCGGCTGGCCTACGTCAGCGCCGCCACCACCGCCATCGCCGCACTCGCGTTCCTCATCCCGCTGGGCTGGGAGCTGCGTGAGGACCACCGTGACCACGCCATGTCCGCCGCCGAGCAGCGCAGCGCCACGGTCGCCGGCGCGATCGCCGCGGGGGCGAGCCAGAAGAGCGTCGACGCCGCGGTCAAGAGCGCCGGCGGCGGGCTCGTCGTGCACCCGCCGGAGACGGCGGGCAACACCCGGGTCGGCGCGGACGACATCCTGGACGCGGCCAAGGGCACCGAGGCCCTGGTGATCGAGGTCGACGACGGCCTGGTGCGCCTGGAGCCGGTGCGGGTCGGCGACAAGACCTCCGTGGTCGAGGCCTTCGTCAGCGACGAGGAGCTCGGCGCGGGCACCACCAGGGACTGGTGGATCCTGCTCGGCATCATGCTCGGGCTGGTGCTGGGCTCGGTGATCGTGGTCGACCGGCTGGCCCGCGGCGCGGTGGCCTCGGTGCGCAACCTGGTGCACGCGGCGATGGCCGTCGGCGGCGGCGACCTGGGCGTCCGCATCCAGCCCACCGGCCCGCGCGAGCTGGCCGAGGCCGGATATGCGTTCAACCGCATGGCCGACCGCCTCGTCACCTCCCGCACCAGCGAGCGCGAGCTGGTCGCCGACCTGTCGCACCGGCTGCGCACACCGCTGACCGTGCTGCGCCTGGACGCCGAGGCGCTGGACCCCGACGACACCCACATCGGCGAGTTCTCGGCGGCCGAGCTGGACCGCCGGCGCGGCATCCGGCGCATCCGGCAGGCCATCGTCACCCTCGAGGGCGAGGTCGACCAGCTCATCAACACCACCCGGCAGGCCGTCGCCGCCCAGGTCGCGGCGCCCGACGAGGGGCTCTGCGACGCCAGCGAGGTGGTCCGCGACCGGATGGTCTTCTGGTCCGCGCTCGCCGGCGACCAGGACCGGCAGTACCGGGTGGTCGGCGCGCACCTGCGCATCCCGGTGCCGGTGGCCCGGGCGGAGCTGGCCGCGGCGCTGGACGCCGTGCTCGGCAACGTCTTCCGCTACACCCCGCAGGGCACCGCGTTCGAGGTGGGCATCAGCCGGCGGGACGGCTGGGTCGCCGTCCGGGTCGACGACGCCGGGCCGGGCATCGACGACCCGGAGAAGGCGCTCCGGCGCGGCGAGAGTGAGCAGGGCTCGACCGGCCTGGGCCTGGACATCGCGCGGCGGGCGGCGCAGGCCACCGGCGGCTCGGTGAGCCTGGACCGGGCCGTCATGGGCGGGGCCAGCGTCGTCATGCTGCTGGCCGACGCCGAGGCCGCGCCGAAGCAGGCGAGCCGTTTCGGCCTGGTCGGCCGGCTGGCCCGGGAACGCGATCCGGTGAAGCGCAAGTGGCCACATCAACGCACGGACGAAGGGTAGAAAACGGTCTGACCGCACCGCTCACGCGAAATAACCCGGACGGTACAACGATTGCTTAGATCTGTATTAAAGGCGTTCCGCTGGCGCTCCCGGGCTGGCACGCTCTATCCCGATCCCATCCGGTTTGCCGATCCGTCCGACGCACGACCCCACATCAAGGATTCGGCAGGCCACCCCGCGGTGGGAGGTGGTCACCCCATAACCCCCTCCCACCGCGCCCCCGCAGTACGAGGAGATGGTTTGTCCACCCACCGACGTCCCGCGCCGCGTGGGGAGGTGCCGTCCGCCCGGCGGCGGGCTGTCCCCGACCGGGGACACCGGCGTGCCGATTCCCGCTCGCACCGGCTGCTGCCGGTGCTGCTGGGCGTGGCGCTGCTCGGCATCGGCGGCGTGGTGGGCCCCAGCGTGATCAACGGCGGCTGGGCGGGCGACGGCGACGACCAGGACGGCAAGCGGATCACCTTCGCCGCCAAGCCGGCCGACGACCCCGTGCTCGGCCTGGTCTACCACGGCCTGAAGCCGGGCGACGCGGATTCGCTCTGCGCCGGGGTGTACGAGCTGGACGAGGAGACCTGTACGCACGGTCCCGACCCGGCACCGGCCGGGCTGAAGGTGACCCGGGACGTCACCCCGCTCACCGCGAAGGTGCCCGAGCCCGCCGAGCCCGAACGTGAGAACGCGGTCGTGCCGCGCGACGCCGAGATCGTCCGGGACCAGGGCGGCAGCTCGCTGGCGCCCGGCTCCCCCGCGCTGATCCCGGATGCGGCGCCCGGCGAGGCCGACTTCATCATGGGCACCCACGACGTGGCCTGCGAGGGCGACGGGCGCACCGGCCGCCGCGTGCAGGTGCTCTACCTGCACGAGTTCGGCACGCCGAGCCGCTACACCGACTTCCTCGGCTCGATGCGCACCTGGGCGGCCGGCGTCGACCAGATCTTCGACGCGAGCGCGGCCGAGACCGGCGGCTCGCGGCACGTGCGCTTCGTGACCACCCCGCAGTGCCGGGTCGACGTCGCCGAGGTGCAGGTGCCCGAGGCGGCGCTGGAGTCCTTCTCCGGCAACATCGGCGCGCTGCAGACACTGGGCTACAACCGCACCGACCGGAAATATCTGATCTTCGCGGACACCAACGTCTACTGCGGCATCGGCACCTTCATCGCCGACCGGCGGCCCGGGCTGGGCAACCGCAACAACGGCGGGCCGTCGTACGGCCGGGTCGACGCGGGCTGCTGGAGCTCGGTGGCCGCGGCGCGGCAGGTGACAGAGATGCTCGGGGCCCGGCTGCAGGACTCGCCGAACTCCACCGGCGCGGGCAGCTGCACCGACGACTACGACCTGATGTGCACCAAGGACCGCTCCGGCACGCCGCTGCGCACGGTGTGCCCGCAGAGCCACGAGACCCGCCTCGACTGCGGTCACGACGACTACTTCAACACCGACCCGAAGCCGAAGAGCTACCTGGCCGAGAACTGGAACGTGGCGCAGAGCGAGTTCCTGCTGCGCGGCGACGGCGGCGACGACATCCCCGGTTACTCGGACGCGGTCCCGGCCGAGCCCGACGCGACCCCGCGGGCCAACCCCACGGCGCCGAGCCAGGCCGTCCCGGATGCCAGCGGCGGCGACGCCTCCGACGGCGGCGGCGACGGTCTGCCCCCCGGTGCCGCGCCCGGAGCCTCCGCGCCCGGTGTCCCGGCCCCGACGACCGGCGCGCCCGCGGCCGGGACCCCCACGGCCCCCGCTGCGGCCCCGGCCGTGCAGGCGGTCCTCGAGGTCCGCGATCCCAACAGCACCTCGGTACGGCTCACCTGGAGCGCCGCATCGCCCACGGCGACGTACGACGTCGAGGTGGACGGCAAGAAGATCGCGACGACCGTGGCCACCCGCGCCAAGCTGATCGGGATGCGCCCGGACGGCAAGTACGAGGTGACGATCCGCAGCACGAACGGTTACCTGGCCAAGGCCGTCGCCCAGTCCGCGCCCGCGGCCCGGCCGGCGGCCAACAGCTGGCTGATGCTCACCAACTCACTGACCGGCGGCGCCGCGGACCTGTACGCGGCGCGGACCGCGAACGGCACCCCGGTGACGATCGGCGGCGCGGACGGTGACGCGCAGCAGCAGTGGAAGCTGATCCCGGCCGCCGGCGGCTCGTACTCGCTGCAGTCGCGGGCCACCGGCAAGTGCGTGATCCCGCTGAACGGCAACCCGGTGGCGGGTGCGCCGCTGGTGCAGGGCGACTGCACCTCGACCGACAGCGGCCGGTGGTCGCTGTTCGCCACCGACTACGGCTTCAGCCTGCGCACCACCACCGGCGGCCTGGTCGCCGGCGTGGGCAGCCAGCGTTTCGGCGCCTCCCGGCTGCTCGTCCTGCAACAGCCGGAGCAGGCCCGGCACCAGAGTTGGACGGCGGTTCCCGGCTGAGATCCGGGCGAGGGGAGTGACGATGCTGGACACGGACGTACGGATCGATCCGCAGTTGGAGCCGGACGAGGACCCGGGCCGGTTCAACCGGCGCCGGGCCATCCGGGTGGTGACGGTCCTGGTGCTGGGGATCCTCACCGTGCTAGCGATCTGGCAGGAGCCCCTCTACGCGGGGCACTAGCGGGCTTGAGCGACGTAGTCGTCGATCTCGGTCAGCAGCCGTGACTTGCCGGCCGCCGGCAGGAACGACGCGTGCACGGCCGCGCGGGCGAGGCCGGCCACCCCGGCGGCGTCGAGATCCAGCAGCCGGGCGGCCACCGCATACTCCTCCTCCAGGGTGGTGCCGAACATCGGTGGGTCGTCGGAGTTGATGGTGACCGTCACCCCGGCGGCCACCAGGGCCGGCAGCGGGTGCTCCTCGATGCTCGCCACGGCCCGGGTCCGCACGTTGGAGGTGGGGCAGACCTCCAGCGGGATCTCGTTGTCGGCCAGGTAGGCCATGAGCTGCGGGTCCTGGGCGGCGGCGATGCCGTGCCCGATCCGCTCGGCGCCGAGGTCACGCAGCGCGTCCCAGATGGTCTGCGGCCCGGTGGTCTCCCCGGCGTGCGGCACGCTGTGCAGCCCGGCCGCGCGGGCCTTGTCGAAGTACGGCTTGAACTGCGGCCGCGGCACCCCGACCTCGGGACCGCCGAGCCCGAAGCTGACCAGCCCGGCGGGCTGCTCCACGAGCGCGATCCGCAGCGTCTCCTCGGCGGCGGCCAGTCCCGCCTCCCCCGGGATGTCGAAGCACCAGCGCATTTCCACCCCGAAGTCGGCGGCGGCGCCGGCCCGGGCGTCCTCGATGGCCTCGCAGAACGCCGGCGCCGGGATGCCCCGCCGCACGTGCGAGTACGGCGTGACGGTCAGCTCGGCGTACCGGACCTGCTGGCGGGCGAGCTCGCGAGCCACCTCGTAGGTCAGCGTCCGGACGTCCTCGTCGTCACGGATCAGGTCCACCACGCTCAGGTAGACCTCGATGAAGTGGCCGAAGTCGCGGAACGCGAAGTAGTCGGCAAGGGCGGCCGGGTCGGCCGGCACCGGGGTGTCCCCCTCGTGCCGGGCCGCGAGCTCGGCCACGATGCGCGGCGATGCCGAGCCGACGTGGTGCACGTGCAGCTCGGCCTTCGGCAGTCGGGCGATGAACGAGGTCAGGTCGGTCAACTTTCTCCCCCTAGGCGATGGTCGCCACCGTGAAGATCCGGCGGAACGGGAACGCCACGTACCCGCTGCGGGCAGGGTATTCCGCTGCCAGAGTCGCACCGAGCGCGGCCCGGAAGTCGCGCCACGCCGGTTCCGCCAGCGCGGCTTTCACCGGCCGCAGCGCGGTGCCCTCCATCCAGCGCAGCACCGGGTGCTCGGGGCCGGTGGCGGGCAGCAGGTGCACGTAGGTGGTCTCCCAGGCGTCCACCGCCGCTCCGGCGCCGATCAGCAGCGCCGCATAGCCGGCGGCGTCGTCCACCGGCGCCTCGCGCACGATCTCGCCGACGGCGTCCGCGTAGGGGCCGCTGCGGGCCAGCGCGCGCAGGGCGCGGTGCGAGGGCGCGTCGAAGTTGCCGGGGACCTGCATCGCGAACCAGGCGCCGGACGGCAGCGCGCGGACCCACCGTTCGATGAGCGCCCGGTGGTCCGGCACCCACTGCAGCACGGCGTTGGTGACGACCACGTCGGTGTCCGGCGCGGGCTGCCAGTCGTGCACGTCGGCCACGTCGAACTCGACCGGCGCGGCCAGGGCACGGGCCTTGTCGATCATCTCGGGCGACGAGTCCAGCCCGGTGATCCGGGCGTCCGGCCAGCGCCGGGCGAGGCCGGCGGTGAGTTCGCCGGGGCCGCAGCCGAGGTCGGCGACGGCGCGGGGCCGCTCGGCGCCGATCCTGGAGACCAGGTCGTGGAACGGGCGCGAGCGCTCGTTGCCGAAGCGGTGGTAGACGGTGGGATCCCACATGGCCGCTCTCCAAACCGTACGTACGTCTTTTTTGCAGCGTAGCACCGGCGGACGTAGGCTCGGCGGCGTGGAAAATCGCAGCTTCGCCCGCCTGGGGCGCACCGTCGGCGTGATCGGACTCGGCGCCTGGCAACTCGGCGCCGACTGGGGCAGCGTCAGCGAGGAGGACGCGCTCGGCACGCTCGGCGCGGCCGTGGACGCCGGCGTGACCTTCATCGACACCGCCGACGTCTACGGCGACGGCCGCAGCGAGCAGGTCATCGGCGCGTTCTTGAAGCAGCTCAGCCTCAAGCAGCCCGGCGTCGGGGACAAGCACCTCACCGTGGCGACCAAGATGGGCCGCCGGCTGCCACAGGAGCCGGGCAACTACACGCTCGACAACTTCCGGGCCTGGACCGACCGCTCCCGCGCCAACCTGGGCGTCGACGTCCTCGATCTGGTGCAGTTGCACTGCCCGCCCACCCCGGTGTTCGCCACCGAGGCCGTCTATGACGCCCTGGACACCCTGGTGCAGGAGAAGCGCATCGCGGGATACGGCGTCAGCGTCGAGAAGGTCGACGAGGCGCTGGCGGCCATCGCCCGGCCGGGCACCGCGAGCGTCCAGATCATCCTGAACGCCCTCCGGCTCAAGCCGCTCGAGCGGGTGCTGCCCGCGGCCGCCGCGGCCGGCGTCGGCATCATCGCCCGGGTCCCGCTGGCCAGCGGCCTGCTCTCCGGCCGCTACGACGAGCACACCACGTTCGGCGCCGACGACCACCGCACCTACAACCGGCACGGCGAGGCCTTCGACGTCGGCGAGACCTTCTCCGGTGTCGACTTCGGCAGCGGGCTGGCGGCCGTCCGGCGGCTGCTGCCGCACGTGCCCACCGGCGCGACCATGGCCCAGTTCGCCCTGCGCTGGATCATCGACCAGCCCGCGGTCACCGTGGTCATCCCCGGCGCCCGCAACGCGGAGCAGGCCCGCGGCAACGTGGCGGCGGCGGAGCTGGCGCCGCTGAGCGACGAGGCCCACGAGGTCGTCCGCTCCGTCTACGACGAGCTGATCAGGCCCCAGGTCCATGACCGCTGGTGAGGGGGCACCGATGAAGGGCTGGCTGTGGCTCACCCTGGGCCTGCTGGGCGTCGCGCTGGGCGTGCTGTGGACCGCACAGGGGCTCGACCTGCTCGGCGGGAGCGTGATGAGCGGCGTGACGATCTGGGCCGTCATCGGGCCGATCGTGGCCGTGGCCGGCCTGGTGCTGATCGTGCTGGGGGTTCGGGTCCGGGCGCGGAGCAAGCAGCAGCCCTGAGTCCGGCCGCGCTGGGGACAGAAAAACCCCGCATCCCTCGAAAGGGATGCGGGGTTACTCAGGCCGATCTCCGCCAGGTGATCGGCGGCCGGCGTCGCCGCCGGCAGGATGGTCTCAGAGCGGGCGAACCTGCTCCGCCTGAGGGCCCTTCTGGCCCTGGGCGATCTCGAACTCGACCCGCTGGTTCTCTTCCAGACTGCGGTAGCCGCTCGTCTGGATGGCCGAGAAGTGGACGAACACGTCAGCACCCCCGCCATCGACGGTGATAAAGCCGAAGCCCTTGTCTGCGTTGAACCACTTCACGGTTCCCTGCGCCATGCTGAACTCTCCTTCTGAAAATGCCGGCCCGGTGATGCGGGGCCGATGGTCGTTTCCGCGCAAGCGGCCGCCGCGAGGGGCGACGTTTCAGAAGGACGAACTCCTGAACCACGTACACAAAAACTGGCCACACTGTACCCGAAGAACGAGCCTGAGGGCTGCCCCTCAGCCGAATCACGTCGACTCCGACAGAACCGGAAAAGGCCCTCGGCGCCCGCCGAGCGGCACCGAAGACCTAGACCGCGGTCTATGCAAGAAGGCGATCAATCAGGCCATTCTCCGGTGATCTTGCGAACGCCGGCGGCCCCGCCCCGGTCGACGAGCGCCTTCACCGTCGCGAAGATCGCACCCTGCAAGGCGGCCGCCGCGAGGATCTCGCCCCAGCTCCGGTCCTCATCGGTCGCGTTCGGGGCGTCGTCGTCGCCGGAGGCGAACTTCCAGACCTCCTTGAAGACGAAGCCGGCGATCGCACCGGCCCCGATGCCCAGCAACAGACCGACCGGCTTGTACGCCACCTTCCGCAGCTTCTTGCTCACTTACGCCTCCCGCGCACGATGAGGACGATGCCGACCAGCGCGACGCCGGCCGCGAGCACGGCGGCGAACGGGATCGGATTGCGCCGCATCCGCACCCCGGCGTCCTGAGCCCGGTCCAGCGCGCCGAGCTCCTTGACCCTGTCGCCGGCGAGGGCGACCCGGTCACCGGCGACAGCGGCCTTGTCCCCGGCCTGCGCGGTGGCGTTGCGGACCTTCTCCGACGCGGCGCCGACCGCGGCGGCCGCGACCTCGCGGACCTTGCCGGTCGCGTCGTGCACCTGCGCAATGGCCTTCTGCTTGGTCAGCTCGACCTGCTCCCTGGCCCGGGCCTTGACGTCCGCCTTGGCCGCGAGGGCCTGGACCGTCTCGCCGAGTTCGGCGCGGGTCCGCTTGATCTCCTCGCGGAGAGCCGCCACATCCGGCTTGGCCCGGGCGGATCCGTTCTTCTCGCTCATACCGCCGCTCCGGCGATGACCCTCGTCGTGCTTGATGATCGGCTCGCAAGCTCGCTCATGCCCGGCTCCTGCTCCTGATCGCGTGCTTGACCTCGTCGACGTCCGCCTTGGCACTGGCGATGGCGGCCGAGGGCTCCGGCGGGACCGCCCGGGTGACCTGATTCTTGCCGAGCAGCGCCAGCACGCCGGCCGACCCGAACAGGACCACGGTGATGATCAGCGCCGCCAGCCACAGCGGCAACCACACGTCGAGCACGAAGATCAACGTGGCGAACAGCGCACCGACGCCGTACAGGGTCAGCACGCCGGCCCCGCCGAACAGACCCACACCGATGCCCGCGTGCTTACCCTTCTCCGCGAGCTCCGCCTTCGCAAGCGCGATCTCGTCGCGCACCAGGCGAGAGATCTGCTCGCTCGCCTTCTGTACCAATTCCGCGGTGGACGGGTCGGTCCCCGGACGAACCGGGCTACCGTTCAAGACATCGGCCATGGTGTCCTCCTTTCCCCATGAAGCCACTATGCCCTGCACATGCCAGGGTCAATCCTCGCCTTTCCGGGCCGGAATTACTGCCGCATGCCGGACCCGGCGGGGGTCGCCTGCTCGTCGGGGCCGCTGAAGGCCACCGCCCGCTCGTCGCCGTCACCCGTACCGCCGAAGACCCGGGCGTCGCTGCCCGCCGCCGGCTCGCCGGCCGGCTTGTCGGCGGGTTGGTCGGCGGGTTGGTCGGGGAGCATGCGCTCGCCCTGGGCCACGTCGGCGCGCAGCCGCGGCAGCGAGTCCCGCTGGTGCTCGAAGACCCAGGCGACCAGGCGCTCGCGGACCAGGCAGCGCAGGTCCCACAGCGAACCGGCGTCGTGCGCGCTGACCAACGCGCGGAGCCGGATCATGCCGCCCACCGCGTCGGTCACCTGCAGCACGCAGACCCGGCCGTCCCACAGCTCGGTGCCCTCGCAGACCGTGCGCAGCTCGGCGCGCATCGGCTCGACGGGCGCCGACCAGTCCACGTCGATCTCCGCGGTGCCGAGCACAGCGGAGCCGGTCCGGGTCCAGTTCTGGAACGGCTTGGTGGTGAAGTACGAGGTGGGCAGGATCAGCCGGCGGTCGTCCCAGATCTGCACCGCGACGTACGTCAGGGTCAGCTCCTCGATCCGGCCCCACTCCCCCTCGACGACCACGACATCGTCGATGCGGACCGCGTCGCTGAAGGCCAGCTGCAGGCCGGCGATGAGGTTGCCGAGGGTGCTCTGCGCGGCGAGCGCGGCGATGACGCTGATCAGGCCGGCCGAGGCGAGCAGGCTGGCGCCGAGGGCCCGCACCTCCGGGAAGGTCATCAGCATGACGCCGACGGTCAGCACCACGATCCCCGCGACCGTGACCCGGCGCAGCATCACGACCTGGGTCTTGACCCGGCGGGCCTTCATGTTGTCCGGAACGTCGACCCGCCAGCGGGCCAGCGCGAGGTCCTCCAGCACCAGCAGCAACGCGCCGACGAGCCAGGCGATGGCGGCTATCACCAGGACGACCAGGGCGTGCAGCACGCCGGCCCGGCCCGGGAAGGGACCGGCGAAGCCGCGGACGGCCAGCTGCACGGCGAACATGGTGACGGTGGCGAGGAACGGCTTGTGCGCCGTGGCCGCCAGGTCGTTGAGCACGGTCGAACGGCGCCCGAGCCGCTTGACGACCCAATGCACGGCCTCGACCAGGACGATCGCGGCACCCGCCGCGATCACGACGGCGAGCAGGGCGGTGAGCACGCTGGTCACGGGTTCCCTCTCCAGAGTTCAGGGTTCGCTGCCAGCGTCCTACCTTTCCACCTCGGGTTGTGTCACACCTTGCGGTACCGGGCCTGCGAGAAGCAGTAGACACCGAAGGCGGCGATGCCCAGCGCGACCAGGCCCAGCAGCCACGGGCCGTACGACTGCTCGGCGAGCAGGCGCAGCGCGGCGTCGAGGCCGCGGGCCTTCTCCGGGTCGTAGGTCACGGCCGCGGCCACGATCAGGCCACCGGCGATCGCGTAGGCGACGCCCTTGGCCGAGTAGCCGGCGACGCCGAGGCGCCGCGTGGTCCTGCGGACGGTGGGGTTCATCTGCTGGGTGTTGAGGTGCTTCTCGAACTTCTTGGTGACGCCGTAGAGCACCAGGCCGATGCCCACGCCGACCACCACGAGCCCGATCAGCCCGACCAGCCAGCGCCCGCCGGTGTTGGCCATCAGGCTGGACGCGCCCTTCTCCTGGCTGTCGCCGGTCGAGGCGTTCGCACCCTGGAGCACCCGGATGGCGATCCAGGCGAACGACAGGTAGATGACCGCACGGCAGCCGGAGACGACGCGCTCGGCGATCGCTTCCTTGTCCCGCGGACCGCTTTCCCCGATGGCGGCCTCGAAGGTCTGCCAGACCGCCAGCGCGAACATGCCGACTACGGCGATGACCAGCATCGTCTTGCCGAACGGTTTGCCCGCCAGGCTCTGCAGCGCGCCGGACTGGTCGCTCTCGCCCTTCGAGTCACCCAGGGCGACCTGCAGCGCCAGCCAGGCGAAGAGCAGATGGATGACGCCGTACACGACGAAGCCGCCACGGGCGAGGTATTCGAGCGGTTTACTGTCGGCAGCGCGGGACGCGGTGCTCCGGGCGTGCTGGGTGGCAGACATGCCGCTCTGATTGACCTGGCGCGACTTTTTTGAAACCTGCCACCCGTGCCACCCGGAGGTGCTAGCGGGAGACCACGAACTGCACGGCGTCGGCGGTGACGCTGTCCAGCGAGACCTGCAGCCCGCCGACGTCCACCGCCTGCTGGCCCTTGGTGAGCTGGATCTCCTCCCCGGCGATGTCGAGGGTGACCGTGTTGGCGTCAGCACTGACGAACTTGGCCTCGACGCCGAGGACGCTGGCACTCGCGCTGGTGCTGCGTTCCATGGTGACGGTGCACTGGTCCAGGCCACAGTCGACGTTGTCGCTGCTGCAGCCGGCGAGCAGGGCCAGCCCGAGGGCGGCGGAGGTGAACAGGGCGGCGAGACGAGGTGCTGCGGTGTTCATCACGGATCAAGAGTACGGGCCGCGAACCACCATAAGCTGATGGCATGGCTGTCACCGTGCAGGACAACCCCGCCCGCCGCCGCTTCGAGATCCTGCTCGACGGCGAGGTGGGCGGCTTCGCCGACTACCGGGTGCGCGACGGCGCCGTGGTCGTGGTGCACAGCGAGGTGGATCCGGCGCACCGCGGCAAGGGGCTGGGCGGCATCCTGGCCGCGCGGACCCTCGACACCCTGCGCGAGCGCGGCGAGAAGGTCGTCCCCGCCTGCCCGTTCTTCGCGAAATACGTCGCCGAGCACCCCGAATACGACGACATCGTCGTCGCGTGACGCTCAGGCGGCGAGCGCCTGCGCCGACAGGTGCGGCACCGAGGTTCCGGCGATGATCTCGGCGGCCGCCTGCCCGCAGGCCCGGGTGGCGCCGTAGGTCGCCAGGTGCACGCCGCCGCTGACCGCGACCGGCACGCCCATCTCCACCACGATCGCGTCCGGGCGCACCGCCAGCGCGGCCCGCAGCGCGTCGGCGACCCACGGGTGCCGGTGCACGTCGCGCACGACCAGGACCAGCGGCCGGGCGCCCGCTCCGGCCAGGACGTGCCCGGCCACGTCGGTCACCCCGGCCAGGTCCCCGGCGCTGAGCCGCACCGAGGTGGTGCCGGGCAGCAGCGAGCCCAGGGGCGCGCCCACGCCCCACGGCGTCTCGGCCCCGATCGCGATGTTGCGCGGCGGCGCGAACTCGACCACGTGCGGCGGGAAGGACAGCGGCAGCTCGGGAGCGGCCGCCGTGGTGGTGACCTTGACGGCGCGCCGGGCGGCGGCCTGCCCGACAACCGAGCCGCCGACGAGTCCCGGCCGGAGCGGCGCGGCCGTGCCTGCGGCGTCCGCCACGGCCCGGGCGCCGATCGCGGTCTGCGTCTCCAGCGTCCAGGCGGCAAGCTTGCGCACCCGCGCGGCGGCGTCGCGCAGCCGCTCCTCGCTCAGCTCGCCGCTGCGCACGGCGGCGATGATGGCGTCCCGCAGCCGCCCGGCGGTGTGCTCGTCGGCGTGGTCGCCGCCGACGCAGATGGCGTCGGCGCCGGCGGCCAGCGCCCGCACGGTCGCCCCTGCTAGGCCGTACATGCGGCGCACGCCCTGCATCTCGATGCCGTCGGTGACGATCAGCCCCTGGAAGCCGAGTTCCTCGCGCAGCAGGCCGGTGAGAATGCGCCGGCTCAGCGTGGCCGGCAACTCCGGGTCGTAGGCCGGGACCAGCAGGTGCCCGGTCATGATCGACTGCACGCCGGCGGCGATGGCGGCCCGGAACGGCACCAGCTCAACCTCGGCGAGCCGCTCGCGGCTGCGGTCGATCACCGGTACGGCGTGATGCGAGTCCACGGCGGTGTCGCCGTGGCCCGGGAAGTGCTTGGCGCAGGCGGCGACCCCGGACTCCTGCAGGCCACCGATCCACGCCGCGCCGTGCCGGGCCACGAGGCCGGGCTCGGCGCCGAACGCCCGTACCCCGATGATCGGGTTGTCGGGGTTGCTGTTGACGTCGGTGTCCGGGGCGTAGTCGAGCGTGATGCCCGCGTGGGCCAGCTCGAGCCCGAGGTCCCGGGCGACGGCGCGCGTCAGCTCCACGTCGTCGATCGCGCCCAGGCCCAGGTTGCCCGGCCGGGAGCTGCCCTGCCGGGACTCCAGCCGGGTGACGTCGCCGGCCTCCTCGTCGATGGCCACGATGACGTCGGGCCGTTCCGCGCGCAGTTGGGCGGTCAGCGCCGCGAGTTGGGCGGGCGTCTCGACGTTGCGGGCGAAGAGGGCGACACCGCCCAGCCCCTCGGCGAGCCAGCGACGCACCCAGCCGGGCGCGGTGGTGCCCTCGAACCCGGGCTGTAGCACCGCCGCGGCGAGATCCGGCAAATCGCCATGATTCGGCATGAGTCCGCGTACCTCCGGTGACGACGAATACGCGCTCAGCGAGCACGTCCCCCAACGTGATCGACCGACATCCGTCATGGGCGCGGCGACGACCTATGGTCACCCACCCCGGGCCTTTTAGTCAACAAACCTTTCTATTAAGTCATCTTAAAGAGTTCCGCCGCTTGCCCGGCTCGGTAGGCTTCGCTCCATGCGGACACAGTGGGCGGCGCCCCACCTGGCAGCCTCCGGCGTGGACTGGTCGGAGGTGCACGCCGTGCGCCTGCTCGGCGTCGCGCTGGGGGCATTGATCCTGTTCTGGGCCATCCGCCGGATGTTCGGCCGCAAATAGCCGCCGCCCGGTGATCAAGAAGCGCCCGCACAGCGTTTGCGCGTCACATCGGTGGGGCACAATGGCCGCTCGATGAAGCTACCCATCTACGGCCCTCGCCTTCGCAAGGTCGCCCGCCGGCATTTCGGCTGGCCTTCCCTGCGCCCCGGCCAGTTCAAGCCCATGCGGGCCGTGCTGCGCCGCCGCGACGCCCTCGTCGTCCTGCCCACCGGCGCCGGCAAGTCGGCGATCTACCAGATCCCGGCGGTGCTGCTGTCCGGGCCGACCGTGGTGATCTCACCGCTGCTGGCCCTGCAGCAGGACCAGATCGCCGCCCTCAACGAGCGCAACGACCCGGCCATCCGCGCCGTCCGGGTCAGCTCCGCCGAGACCCCGAACCAGCAGCGCGAGGCCATCCGGGAGATCCGCGAGGGCCGGGCCGAGTTCCTCTTCATCACCCCGGAACAGCTCAGCAACCCCGACCGGCTGGCCGAGGTGCGCGCCCTGAAACCCGGGCTGGTCGCGGTCGACGAGGCGCACTGCATCTCCGCCTGGGGCCCCGACTTCCGCCCCGACTTCCTCTCCCTCGGTCACCTGATCAAGGAGCTCGGCCGACCGCCGGTGCTGGCGCTGACCGCCACCGCCTCGCCGCCGATCCGCGAGGACATCATCAACCGGCTGCACCTGCACAAACCCGAGATCCACGTGTCCGGCCTGGACCGGCGCAACCTGTTCCTCGAGGTCGCGTACTGCCCGGACGAGGGCTACCGGTGGCGGCGGCTCACCGCGCTGCTGGACGAGGCGGGCCGCCCCGGAATCGTCTACGTCGCCACCCGGCGCGCCGCCGAGGAGCTCACCGAGCGCCTCACCGGCGCCGGCTACAGCGCCGCGTTCTACCACGGTGGGATGGCCGGCGGCGCCCGCGAGCAGTCGCACGAGGACTTCCTCGCCGACAAGGCCGACATCATGGTGGCCACCTCGGCGTTCGGCATGGGCATCGACAAGGCCGACATCCGCTGGGTGGCCCACGTCGCCCTGCCCGACTCCCCGGACAGCTACTTCCAGGAGATCGGCCGGATGGGCCGCGACGGCGAGCCGAGCCGCGCGCTGCTGCTGTGGCGCGCCGAGGACGAGGCGATCCAGCGGTTCTTCGCCGGCGGCTCCCCCGACGAGGCGGAGATCCGCGACCTGGCGGCCACCCTGCGGGCCGGCCCGGCCACCAAGACGGCGCTGAGGGAGAAGACCGGCTTCGGCACCCGCAAGCTCGGCCAACTGCTCGGCCTGCTGGAACAGGTCGGCGCGGCGGTCGCCGGCAGCGCCAACAAGTGGACGGTCCCGGTCTTCGCACCGCTGCCGGCCGCGGCGGCCGAGGCCGCCGTCGCCGAATACGCGCGGCAACAGGTGGTGCAACGCTCACGCAACGACATGATGCGGGGGTACGCGCAGAGCAACGCGTGTCGCTCACAGACCCTGCTGGCCTACTTCGGCGAGGATCTCGTCAAGCGCTGCGACCACTGCGACAACTGTGCCGACGGCGCGGCGGAGGAAACCGAGGAGGATGCCGGCGACGAACCGTTCGCCGTGCACAGCACCGTGCGGCACGCCGACTGGGGTCCCGGCATGGTGATGGGCTACGAGGAGGATCGCATGACCGTGCTGTTCGACGGGGTCGGCTACAAGACCCTCTCGGTGCCGGTCGTCCAGCAGCACGCGCTGCTGGTCGCAGAGAAGAAAAAGAAGAAGTGAGTGAGGATTTCGTGACCGACGAACCGCTGTACGCCACCTTCGGCTTCACCGACGCCGAGTGGGGACTGCTGGTCGGCCTGCCGCAGTCGGTGCTGACCGCCGCGAGCGTGGCGACCCACGACAGTGCCCGCAAGACCCGCGCCGAAACGGCCGCCGGCCTCGACCAGATCTCCGACGCGCGCTCCTCGGCCAGCCCGCTGGTCACCGCGATCGCCGCCGCGGTCCTGGACCAGACCGGCGACCCGGACCGCGGCGAGGAGTTGCCGGCCATCGAGCCGGCCGACCCGGTCGGCTACGCCCAGGACGTCGTCGGCCGGGCCGCCGAGGCAGCCGCGCTGCTGGCCGCCAAGACCGACCCCGCGGACGCGGAGTCGTACAAGCACCTGCTGGTGGGAATCGCCGACAGCGTGGTCGGCGCGGCCTCGACCGGCGGCGTGCTCGGGCTCGGCGGCGACACCGTGACCGACAACGAGCGCGCCTTCCGCGACGCCCTCGCCAAGGCCCTCGGGGACTGATTCCCGCCCAGGGATGTATCGCGGATCAGGACGCCCCGCGCCGGGCCCGGCTTCCGCCTCGCGGCGCGGGGCGGAACCTGGACCTCGGCTCGGCTCGGCACTGCCACGATCCGCGAGAAGCCCCCATAAATGATCCATTCCACCGCCCGCGGAGGAGCTCACGGCGGCGCGAAGGGCTCCCCGCCCCGGATCTTGCGGCGGCACGGTCCGCTCGCAACAACGTCGACCCAGGGTCGGCGAACCCAGCGCGGATCTTGTGGCGGCGCGGTCCGCTCCGCGCCCATACGCAACAGTGTTGATTCAGGGTCAGCGACCTGGTGAGGATCTTGCGGCGGTGCGGTTTGCACCGCGCCCCAACGCAACAACATTGATCCAGGGTCGGTGACTCCCGGCGCCCCGGTGGGATGCTCGGGACATGGTGGTGGACGAGTCCGCGTGGGCGCGACCGGCGGCGGTGCTGCGGCCGTACGTCGCGCACTATGCCGGCTGGCGGCAGCGGGGCGTGCCGCCGGTGACCCATCGCGGTTTGCCGTCGCCGTACCTCACGCTCGTGCTGACCCTCGACGAGCCCCTGGTCGTCCACGCGCACCCGGACCCCCGGCAGGCGCCGGGCAGTTACGACGCCCTGGTCGGCGGGCTGCACCTGGCCCCGGCCCTGATCGCACACGGCGGCCGACAGTCCGGGGTCCAGGTGGCCGTGCAGCCGCTGGGCTGCCGCGCCCTGTTCGGCCTGCCCGCGGGCGAGCTGGCCGGCCTGGATCTCGACCTCGCCGACCTGCTGGGCGCCCCGGGCGTCGAGGAACTGCGGGACCGGCTGCGGGCGGCGCCGACCTGGCCGGCCCGGTTCGCGGTGCTGAACGCGGCCCTGCTGACCCTGGCCACGCGCCACGATGCCGAGGTGCAGCCCGACGTCGCCCACGCGTTCCGGCGGCTGCTGGCCACCGGCGGCCGGCTGCCGGTGCGTGACCTGGCCGGCGAGATCGGCTGGAGCCCGCGCCACCTCACCGACCGGTTCCGGGTGGAGACGGGCCTGGGCCTCAAGGAGGCGGCCCGGGTGGTCCGCTTCGACCGGGCCCGGCGCGGGCTGACCCACGGCACCGCACTGGCCGGGCTCGCCGCCGACACCGGCTACTACGACCAGGCGCACCTGGCCCGCGAGTTCCGGTCCCTGGCCGGCTGCTCGCCGTCGCGCTGGCTCGCCGACGAGTTCACTTTCGTCCAAGACCCCACGCTGCCCGGCGCGCAGGATGAGTCTCATGACTGAGAAGACGACCCCGCCGCCGCAGGTGTGGCCCACCCTGCGGGCCCGCGACGCCCGCGCCCTGATCCGCTTCCTGGTCGAAGCCTTCGGCTTCACCGAGACCGCGGTGTACGGCGAAGGCGAGCACGTCGCACACGCCGAGCTGGCGTGGCCACCCGGCGGCGGCATCATGCTCGGCTCACACCGGGACAACCCGGACGACCCGTGGGCACTGCAACCGGGCACGTTCGGCGCCTACGTGGTGACCGACGATCCCGACGGGCTGCACGACCGCGCGCTGAAGGCCGGCGCCACGATCGTCCAGGAGCCGAGGGAGACCGACTACGGCTCCCGCGACTTCGCCGCCCGCGACCCGGAGGGCAATCTCTGGTCGTTCGGCACCTACCGCGGCGAGGCCCGCCCGCCGGCCGGCTGACCACGGCCGGCCGACCACGGACCCCGATCACGGCCAGCTGACCGCGGACCCCGATCACGGACCCCGATCACGGCCGGCTGACCGCGGACGCGGACCGGGTCCGGCTCGCCGGGCTCACCATGGTCGCCGGTCTTGCGTCGAGGACTGCGGCCTTGCGGAGTGCCGGTCGCCGCGACCCTCCGGCAACGCGGAGCGAACGAGGCACCGGCCTTGAGCGACGGGCCGCGTCGCCACCGGCGTGACGGCTGCCCGGACTGCGACGCGCGAGGACGGTGGCATGAGCGCGGGCTCGACGACTGAACCTGTCAGCGCAGCTCAATGATGGCGTTGTCCTCGAGGTAGTCGACGTCGGGGTCGGCGCGCAGCGCGGCTACCTGCTCGTCGGTGAGTGTGGCGAAGAACAATTGTCCTGCCATGAGATCGACGTTCGCCGCACCCACCCGCGCCGCCACCTCTCGAGGTATCGCCACGTCCAGCACCACGACCAGATACTCACCGTCGACGCGGCGGGGGTAGCGGCGGTGCGGTGCGGGCTCGGCCCGAGGGCCCGGACTGCGCGCGGCCCTGGCCAACTCCTCCAGCCGTGCGTACTTGGCGGCCAGGTGATGGGGCGGCCGTCCCAGGCCTGCGATCCACCGGTCGGCGGTCAGGTCGGCGTGCAGCCGGCCGGACCGCAGGACCTGCAACGCGTCCTTGGGCCGCCAGGGCCGGTATGCCGCCGGGTAGGCGGCGCGCAGCTGTTCCTGGTCGGCTGGGGCGGGCCGGATCTCGACCCAGCCGGCGGCGACATCGGTGAACCGCAGGTGGCGGGCGCCGCCATCGCGAACCGATCGATACCGGATGACGTCCGCCCGCAGGTCGACCCAGAGCACCGGTTCGACCGTCGCGGTGTCCTCGCCATGCCGCCGGAGGTGCAGGATCAGCCGCAGATATGTTGTCGCGTCAAGTTCCGGGTCCTCGTCGTACCACGGTCGCTGAGGCGGGTCGACCTGCTCACCTCCCGTGGCCACATGATCGTTCAACTGGCCGGGTCCGGGGCTGCCGCTGGGCGTGGATTCGATGCGGGGCGGGGCTGACCCGGCGGCGCCGATCAGTGCCCGCACCCTGGCCAGCTTCTCCGCGAGGTGCTGGGGCGGCCGGGCCAGCGATTCGGCGATGTCCTCGACGGACAGCCCGTCCGTCACCCATTGGTACAGCTCGCGGGCCTCGTGCGCGCCCCACTCCCGGTAGGCCCGCGGATATGTCGCGCGTAGCTGATGCCAATCGGCGGGAACCTGCCGGATATCGACCCGGCCCGACACAATCCCGGCCAGCGCGATATCCGGGCCGCCCTCGTCGCCACCCGGTGCCTGCCCGATCGTGTTGCCCGGTGTCACCCGCATCGACTGGACGTACACCCCGCGGTCGTTGTCGGCCGAGGTCCACATGGTCGACTGGTGGACCCGGGTGCCCGGCTCGGACATCTCCAGGCGCACCAGAAAGGGCACGAACACCGTCGGGTCGGACTCCGGATCGTGGTCAACCCACCGCCACGGATCTCGGGCGTCCAACCACGGCCGCAACACCGCCATCGCGTCCCTCCCAGGGCGGGCCAGCAAGCCTGAGGCTGCCATTGTGGCAACCACACCGGATTCGCTGCCACCCCGCGTCCCCGGCTCACCAGTTGTCGCGCTGCAGGCGGTTCCACCAGCAGAAGTGCCACCTGCAGAGCCGCGTTTCGACCCGCATCGGATTCGCGTTTCGGGAGCGCCGGCACCGGCGCACCGGGCACGACGTGACTGTCGCAGGACTCGGTGGTCGCCCAGGAGGTGCTGCGCGAGGTGTCCCGGGCCGCGCCGGACGCGTTCGGCTACGGCGTGCTCCGGCGCAGGCGCGAACCACGCGATGCCGGCGGCAGAAGCGGACGTCGGGCCGGTCGCCGTAACGGTGATATGACGGAGCGTTCGCATTGTTTCTGGGTGCTTTCCGGTGGTGTGGGACGGGAATTTTGTTTCCTGGATCGGGGGTGTTCGGGTGATCGAATAATGGCGGATGGGTGGGTTTTGCGGATAATTTGTGGGTGGGGCAGATTGGTTTGTTTTCGAGGGCTGAAGTCGCCGCTATGCGTGACAGGACCAGGCGGCGTAATTACTCGGCCGAGGCCGAGGAGTTCCGTCGGGAACACGCAAGGCATCGACAGTGGGGACTGACGCAGCGGCATGCCCGGAA
>Ga0307515_10003528_pt1 | contig 32886 bp, 40 predicted proteins | sample 17_EM_MG_FD_194513 | JGI IMG/M metagenome (GOLD analysis project Ga0307515, IMG submission 194513) | Populus trichocarpa ectomycorrhiza microbial communities from riparian zone in the Pacific Northwest, United States - 17_EM | ecosystem: Host-associated > Plants > Roots > Unclassified | place... | reverse complement strand
GGTGGAGGGGGTGATTTTCTTATATTGTACTTTTTATGGGACGGAGCGTTTTTTGGTAAATTGGACTTGGTGGATGAAATTAGTATCGGGTCCTTCGAAGGTGTTGTAAAGAGCTCACCGGGGACCTTATTCTTATAGCCTGCCTGTCCAATCAAATCGGTTCTCCGTATATTCGAGTGCTTCTGTCGTCTTCCGTAGTTCGTTGATCCCACTCTGCCATCGATTGCCGGATATTGAGGGCCCTCACACCCCGGGGATTCGTGAAGCTGTGTATATTACCACTACCAGTCCTGCCTACTCCAGACTCGGAGCGGCTTGTGTACCGTTTGAAATTCTTATTAAAATATACAAGCGGTGATATCACCGCAGGTACAGCGGTCACGTGTCTTTGATGTGCGGCGATGCGGTCACCTTTGAGTTTCAATTAGCATCGAGTGACTGTGAGTGTCCCCGGAAAGCGAACCAGTGCCGAAGTCTTCTCTCATCATCACTAACCAGCTCACAATCGGCAGGCGAGGTAGTTGCGTTGCCGGATTGGGTTGGGAATCCCGGGGAGTTGAGAACGAGGATCATGGTCTCAAATAGCAGCACTGATTCAGAGCGGTGGGATTGGGAGGTTATCGAGTGTAAGGTAGTACATGCGTGCGAGCTATGGGATGAGAGTGAAATACTTCAGAAGAAAGGAGAGGAGAGAGCAAGATGTGATCTGCGGCGCTGAGTTCAAATCAAATAGGTTGGGATTACGTACGGCTAGTCCTGATGGCACATGTGATTGACAGCTCCGCTGTAAGCTACGTACATGTCCTCTTAGCCCTACCACGCCTGTTATACGTGGCTATTGTGTCTCTTTAGCCTCCACAGCTCTCAATTGTTCATCTTACGTCTACGACGTCTCATACTCGGCCATCGCCGCCAACTATCGCAAGCATTCACATTCATTCCGTGGGATCCGGATTTCTCAACTGCAATCTTAACTTGTGTAATCTAACTCTGCGCACCGTCTGCTACCAATAGTGCTAGAGTTCGTTCGATTACCTTCGCCGTACGCGTTGTTTGCGCGCACAATTACTCAACGCCACCGCAGTACGTGTTGCCAGTGAAATGCAAAACACCCCTCCGCTAATGTTATAGCCCTAGCTAGATCGGTGCTTCTACACCGTTATGACCGAGCAAGGAGCAAACAAGGCTGTTGATGGGATCGCAATGGCGCTCATCACCTTGTGCGTGATTCTCTGCGCCTTGGACTATCGATACATCACTTCCCACATCCGCCGCTTCTAACCAGCCAAGGGTATTTGATAGAATTGCGGCGATGAGAATGGCATGGGTTTCCAAGCGGGGAAATCTAGAGACTGTTTTGTATTTCTTTTGTTGATGGCTGTCTGCCTTTCGGGCATTGAATTTGAGTCTAGTTTTTGCCGACCAGAATGCTCCTGTTCTTATAAACCCCTCTTTCTTCCGTTTCAAACGTTCATTCCATCAGTGATTCAGACAATTGGCTCACAGCTTCCACGATCCAGCTTATATCTACGCGGAAACATCAAGTCTTTCAGATCCGTTCTAACCTTCAAGGCTAGATCTTCCTGTTCATTCGAACTTCGATCCTTCAACCAAGATGTCTTTCCTGATTATCCTCATCATCACCTTCCTTTCCCTCATGACAGCAACCCATCCTGCCCCTCCCATGGCCATTGCCACCCCAACTACTTCCTCCGTGTCATCCGCCATCCCTACCAGCACTACCACAACCAACAATAACTCCAGCCTAACCTGGGACGCCTTGTTCCTCACATCCATTATTTTGAACATACTCATCATCATCGGCTGTATATGCCGGCTTCACTACATTCGAAGTCGACTACATGCACCAAGGCTCGACATCGAGAAGCAACCGTTGCCCATGTCCAGTGTGATGGCATTTCATGGAGTGTGGGCTCGAGGGGAACAGTCTGAGGAGGTGACTGCGTATGAGCTGGACGAATTCGAGCATCGACCGGTGGTTGGTGGGGGTGCACCGATGCCGCCGCCTGTGGCTAGAGTTGGGGCTGAGGGGCGTGCGTGCTCGGAAAACGGAGGGGTTGGAGGTGAGGGAAAGTAGGAGGGAAGTTTGTAGAGGTATGGGGGTCTATGCTAGGGTGGAGGGTTTTAGGGTAGATTTTGTTGGGGGAAGAGAAGTGTGAAGGTAGTTATGGGATGGATTGTTATTTGGGGGTAATTTTTCGGCCTTCGTGCTTTTTCCTTCAGGTTTATGAACTTAGGGACTTGAATTGATGGTATATTCATGAGCTCGATCTGCGTAACTGTAACTCAAGAAACGAGTTGGCTGTAGTGAATTAACCTGGCTTTGAGATGGGAAAGAACCTTGCGCGGTGTGTAGACAGCTATAACGAGGCATCGGCCAACCTGAGCTATAAGTGTACACTTTTCTAAACCAGCGGGGAATTTTGGTGAAATTTTCTCCCGTCCGAAGCTTGCCCATCAAGACTTCTTCTTTCCCACACCTTCTTTTCCGCTCGCTACGCATATGATCCAGTTCGCTACGAGCCCATTCAGTGCAGCAAATCTCGTACTATAGTCCTCGGTGTGTCGAAAAACCTCCTAGGCCTTCATTTGTACAATTCCCTTCGCCTTCATTCGTACAATATCCTTCGAATTCATCTTTCAGTCAAAAACTCCCTTCAGCATCGCGGTCGCTCCTTCTTCCAACAGAATCCGTTCAAAATGTTCATGCATTCGGTTGGTGTCTCGCGATCAATGAATTCTGCTGGCGCTAACCATTTCTAGCCATTACAGATGTTCCTTGTCTTCATGCTTCTTGTTCTCGTCCGTGGCACTTCTGCTACACCCGTCACGGCTGTTAGTACCAACCCTCCTTCCATCGTCTCATACTAACTTCATCAGGATGACTACCATCACGACCACCCTCACCCCGCATCGCCCACCCATATCTGGCTCCCGATCGTGATCCTGTTTATCTGCACAACACTCCTGAGCCTCTTGTGTTGTACGTCTCTAAGATATTATCTCCACGGCGTCCCCCGCCCACGCCGGCATCTGCCCATCCACCGCCTTGACATTAGCGCCCCCTTCGAGGCCCGCGTCATCATGTCTGTCCGGCCCCACGACCTGGAGCCGGGAGCTTTCGAGCTCTCGGATTTTACTAGTCGTGGTGGCTTTGAGTACGGTGATGGCGCGGCGCCTACCGTCAATGACGAAGGGGGTGTTGAGGAGGTGGAGGAGGGCGCCGGCGAGGGGGATACTGCCGCCGTCGTCGCCGGTGCCACCACTGTCACCGCTGCTGAGCATGAGGAGGAGGAGAGGAAGGAAGAAAAGAAAGAGGAGAAGGATGCGGAGAAGAAAGAGGAGAAGTAGGGGATTGTGTGTGTCTGCAGCTGCAGTTTCTATAGTCTAATAGCATTTTATTGCGGTGTCTAAATTGTGCCACGTTCGTGAATGCATGATCATATGAATCGCTCACCGACCATAGTAAAATTAATCTATAATTATCTATTCCCCCGAGGTCTTATCTTCGATGTCGTTTTTACCAGCCTTCTGCCTCTCGTAATTATATTGACGTTTACACGACTAAAGCGGTCGATTGATCATGACCGAGATAACCTGGATAAGTATAGTAGTGCACTAGGCGACCCATGCATTAGGAGGTTGCATCGCCTCTGCTCGATGGATTACTCAAACACGGGCTGTACTGATTTGGGTCGGAGGGGATACAAGAAGTGTGTAATCGAGGCGGGAAGGTTGGTGTCGGCCTTTAGCGGAGGATCGAGCTTTCATAAAGGACGGTTTCTGAGCACTAGTGTAGCACCACCTGTCTTCGGTATGGAATTAGCGTTCTCCAGTCGTCTGAACATACTCACCACTCTTGTGAGCTCAAGCTAACAACAGTATTGAGCGTCAGAGCCTGGCGGTGTCGTGAGTCCGGCAAGCAGCAGACCAGAACATTGATTAACCGCCTCGAACCTATAGGCTTTCCAGATTTTGAATGTCGACGTAGGAACCATTTGACCGTTGTGGTACTAGCACTATGTTGAGGTGCATTATCGACGTTCCCTCAGGCAGGTTTAGGTGTAAGAGATTCGACTGCATGTCCCGGCTAGGGGCTTAGAAATTAGGAGGACTGGATGGGAACCAGGAAGACGGCGGGATGCAATGATCGCCAGTAGGTGCTCCTCGTGCGGTGACATGTACTGGTAAAGCTGCCTTGTGCAACGCGAAAGGAAGCGCAGCACAATACAAAGCCTGAATATTTCCATGAAATGCCTCGCTTTTCTGTGGTATCAATAGAAGTTCTGGCCTCCTCTTCTCGATATAATAACCCCTATTTCTCCTTCTCTCTGCTCTTCACTCCCCACAGCTCTTGCACATTCACAACCTCCTTCTAGATCTTGAATCCTTTGATTTGCTCACCATCGGAACGATCCTTTTCACTGTCATCCAGCGCACCCTCTTCTTCACCATAACTATAACTCGAACCTCCATATTCTTCCAGCTTGAATGATGGTAGTACTAATACCAATCTTCAATTTAATTCTCGAGTTGCTTAAGGCCATCTTCATGGTCCTGATAATCGCCCTTGTCGTGGCGGTCGCGGATCAGTGCCTCGAGCTCGAACTTAACCACGACAACCAGCAGCCAATTGAACCAGTACCACAGCGTCCTAATGCTCCGGAAGAGGACATTAACCTCCGTTACGATGAGTTTGGGGGTCTGTGGACGGATGGTCTGGACGGTTTTCCGTTCCAGATCGATGGGAACGACAAGGAAGTGGGTTATGAAGATGACCCTTCTGATCTTTCTGACCTTGAGGAAACTTGAGGTCTGTTATTGTTGAGATCAATCGAGTGCGAATAGAAATATTGAATTGACTAACGTACAAAAGTGATTATCTAAAGGACAAAGAGAGAGAAAGACAGGTGTAGATACATGGAAAAGGAGAGACCATGCTCGGCGAAGCCGAGTGTCGCATCCGGAGCGAGATGCCGAGCATCACTACCGGGGGTAGAGCTCCTCCTCGGCATGGGGGCGGTGGCGGCCACAAGCCACCGGCCTCATGCCCGCAGCCTTAGGCCGATGGGAGCTGTAAGCCCCCGAATGCCACAATAGCCATCGGGCCAAATCCCATGCCAACAGTTATTTGCTGTGGCGTTTTTTCTTTCCTTGTACCGGACATTGTTAGCGCTGTAAATATACTGTGTTCTGGTACCTCTAGGTGCTGTTTTTCGATAACAGACAGTGAAATAAACAGTGAAGTGAAATGTGGAACGAGCCCACAACCGGACACAACTTACGGATCAAAACACAACCCCAACTGTGCCCCCTCTGACGAGTTGTTTGCGTTATCCTTGGGCGTAGTATTTTAATAGTTTGTTTGATCGAATTCACGGATGAAAGGTAAACGGAGTAGATTCATACGCGGCAGGATTTTCAGTACAGCCTTGGTTATGCTATCACGCGTACGACATACTAAAAGGTCGAACGACTGACGTATGCTCTCGTTTCTATATTTTCTCGTCACTCGCAAGCTTCCTTCTCGACACTAAGGTACGGCCCGTACCAAACATTGGTGGCATCAGCGTTGTAGTGTGCACGTGGTGTTGGACTGAACGCGCCTCACTACTGAAGTTACCCTCAATCTTCTGTTCGTCTCACCCATTCTTTCTTCACATCACTCATTCCTCTTGCTCCTTTACATCCATTCCTCTTGCTATTTTACATCACTCTTTTACCTTCCTTCGTCATCTTCACATTCCACTTCCTCCAACGATATCCAACCATGGAACATTATTTCAAAGTAAGCTTCATCCTTTGAATAATGTACGTTACTAAATCCCGGATTTATTTAATTAATTACTACTTACAGAGAAGTTAAAAACAGATCTGCAGAGTCCTTCCTCCTTCAGTTCAAACCCTAGGGACCCGTCAGTAAAGAACCATGTCACTGCAACATTAGATCACCTCCTTTATTTCAATGAATTCTCCGAGCTTCCCAACGATGTTCACCTCTCGTTGGGTTACTGGATTGTGTAGGAGAATCTGAACGTTAAATTAGGAGGTTTAAGGAAAAGAGGAAACCATCACATATAATTGGTATGTCCTTCATTCTTGCATGGCGTTATTAATTCTTTAGATGGAACATGCAGCTGATTATTAGTCTGAACTTACCCTGCAACAATAGAACAAGCTACGAACATCCTAGAATCATTGTCCCAGTTCAGAGCCCACCGGGAAGGTAACCAAAGCAGTATGGTCTAATCACGTAGACTGTTCAATCCCATCGGGACAACATTTAAATGGACAACCCCATATCGCCTTGGACAAGACATGTGTATATAAAATCTACCGCGGTAAACGGGTTGAAGGAAAGCACTGATCTGACTATTTTACAGAGCTCGCCCGAATAGCCGCTCTACGTAGTTCATAACCAAACTGATAGAGACAGTGAACCCTTGCAAAGCTTAAGCTTGTTGGAATGGAAGTTTCCCAAGGAGACTCTGCGTCTATATATGGTTGGTGCAGGAATAACATTAGAAATGCTTATTGCCAGCTGTCCCTGTGTTAACCTTTGCTTATATTTCATAGGTTATGTCTCTTGGAGGTTTTACATTCTCGGATAGGCTCTATAGCTAGGGTTACTGTTTGTGTCTATAGCGCGCTTGCGTAGGAAGCTTTCGTTATAATGCACAAAGCGGACTTGAACACACTGGGTCTTCAAGAGAGCATCCAACGATATCTTTTGGCTCAAACAACCAATATCAGAGACTAGAGTCTCCGGGATGCTCCCAAGGTCCAGTAGACTATGCCGAGTAGCACCTTCGAAGCTTTGGACAATCGGCGCTGGAAATAACGTCTGGTAGGTCTTCGATTGATTCTTCAATTAGTCCATTAGTACTTACTGATTGAGCAGTCCGGGCAGATGTCCAGCCGATGCCCAATCACGAATTGCTTGGACAAAGATCCCATCCAGCTTGAATTGTATTTCTGCGGAGAAGTGGGTAGGTGGTGGGGGGGAGCTTCGATGTAATTGAGGCTACAAAGCTGAAGAGCGGTGTTTTTGGATCTTTTATTCTAGTTGCATTGATGCCAGTGTGTTTTGTCAATTGTTTTTCTTTAAATCATTGGAGATTTAGATGATTGCTCATTTTTGCTGATGCTCAATGGGAGCTTCGAAGAAACCATGGCCAAGGCCGCGGAAACGCGGTGAATTTGGTATCCGGGTTTTTTTCGAGGAGCACTATTTAGCTTTGGGAATTGATGGTGTACTCTACTGTCTCTATATGTCAAGATGATCGTTGATATCCACGTCATTATCGAATTTGTTCTTCCGGTCTCTCATTATATTCGGTGATAAATTCTGAAATGCGGTGGAGTTGGTGATCGATTTCTGTTGATCATTTGAAGAAGCATCTGCTATGGGATTATGATATTTTCTTTGGTTTTTTTTCCATCCCGATCATTGTTTGGCTTTGACGATTGCATTGGATGATTGCTATTCGGTAGATCCGGATCTTGATGATGTACATACGAAGCTAGATGATCACGGCTAGTTAGTTGTCTATTACTATCAACGTTAGTTCAAACCTGTCCCTCCGAAGATCAGTGGTGAAGTTTTAATTTCCGGAAAGTTTTCATATAAGTACAGGAACTTTGAAGCATTCTTCCAGCTTCCTCAATAAATCCTCCTATACCAGCTAGAGCAATAGAAAAACAAACTTATACTGACATTGAGTGAAAAGACATGCACCCGCTCTTACAGAAACCCAACCCAAAATAGGCAGACACCCTAACATAGCATAATACCAAAACAAACAAGGAGATATGGAACATCGCCATGAAATAGTTCAATGAAGAGTTGCAACCCTCTTACCCACATAGTGGGTCGTTCTTACTTAGGCCGCAACATGTCTGTCTTATGAAAGCGCCGCGTATTTTTCTCTCGAACTTTTTCAACGTGACTTGACCGTCGTTGCGTATCAGCTTGAACGTTAATTAGCACGACTTCTCTGCTCTTTATCGTATTAGAAGCCAACGGCCGGGTAAAGACGATCCTTGTCGAGGTTCCTTCCGAATAACACGCACGGGTTTTTGGGGCATCGACATGGTCAACGCTGTGGTGGCAGTTCGTCAATACGGCGGTATCTCCAGAAGACAGTGCGTCGCCGCGAAAGAGTAGTAGCGGAAATTGTACCCACATACTGGGTCGTCCTCAGGCTGTTTATGAAAGCGTCGCGAATGGGATATCTCGCGACCCGAAACTCGATCGTTATATTTATATTGACCAATCGAGAACTATTCAAGAATGTCAGCGAAACAGTTGTGGCAATGGACCCAATGAATAAGAGACTAACCGCTTCATCCGCCAGTTCCTTCTTAGCAACGGGAACCTAGAGTGCTATCTCTCAGAGAACACGCCCGAAAGATCTAGTGATTCCTTTGCTTAGCATCGGATCTCCAAATATAGCTAAGGACGACTCACCTACCTTGTAAATTGAGTAGCAGCTGCAGTAGCAACCTAAATCTTTCAGAGAATCGAAGAAATATGTAGACGTTAGTGAATGGTGGGCGATTCAATGCGATGCAAAGATTTGAGAACTTACGGGAGCTTTGTATTCGCTATGAAGCGATACTCCATACCCGACGGATGCCTGCTGCAACAGGAAGCTCTATTCCGCTTCTTTGTATTGACTGCACTCCTACCCTAGCCAAATCTAGATGCGTCTTTTCCCATGTTAACAAACGCCCGAGAAATGGTGGCAGGAGACTTTGCCGTTGTACAAAACAGCGGGACGGAAGACAATCCACCCACATCAACATGGAATCCTGGCTAAAGTCAATTCGAACCGTCTTCCAACTCAAGTCGTTCGCCTTTGCATTGATCAAATCGGCTTTGATCATACTAGCATTTTCAAGCTCCAAAATTAGAACGCAGCAGTGCCGGCTTGGGTCGACAGTCACACCCACATTTAGATGCAAAGATTGTCTTGCTTGCCAAGTAACGACGACCTGAGAGCGAAAACGTTTGCACAGTCGGATACCTGTGCTTAAATCGGGGTAGCTTTAATCGTCCATGGTGCTTGGTTTTACTTTGGGTGTGTACTAGAAGAATATGGAGAGAAGATGTGCCAGAGGGGGGAGAAGTCGAAGGAGAAGCCAAGAGAAAGTGGGTAGAGAAAACAAAGAACTTACGCAAAAGGGAACTGGGAAGGTTGCGCTCTGACAGCTACGAGCGACGGGAGACCCAGGAGCTAGAGTATGAGAAAAGTTGCTCTCGCAGGCCAGGCATTACCGGCACGGAGCTTCTCGCTAGCGAAAAACGAGCGTATTGAGTGGAAACGCTAGGCACGAGCACTAGAGTAGGAAAGAGCAGACCTCGATGAAAAATACAATGCACTTCATCTACACAGCAATTTCTTACAGGAGTGGGTAACTGGGACGGATTGCTCCGGTGGGCCATGCATTACGCATGTCGGTACGTCACCTGTCGCTTGACAGTGGGGAAAGAGCGGGTCGGCCAGAAAGGCCAGGCACGAAAGCAGGAAAGAGCTTACGTCGGAGAGTAATGCATTGCGCCGCGTCTGCAGAGTGAGTTCTTTGGGGAGCGGACCTGTTGCCTGTGCATGTGGTCACTCTCTTGACTGCTTGGGTGGGCCCGTCCCCACGGTTAGGGTTCTCATCCCCACTCCACACACCAGTGCACCACCTACAGATTGCCCCCACCGTCTTTACTGCCAACCACGGCCACTTCAAATACATTTTACAGCAACTTGTTGGGGAGCGTCTAATGAAGACTTATTGGCAATACCGCCTGCTCTTCAGCTTAGCCATTACGCTACATCAGTAGAGCATGCTGACTGCGATCCCGTGGCCCCGAAAAGACTAAGGTAAGCACTGTTAAGACTTCTCTTGCTCTTCGACAAGTAGCCGGCATCTCTTCACCCTTGAATACTAAGTATCAGCGAACAGCATGTTCTGTCAATTCAGGAACTAATATTAGCACTACTTCTTTTCTAGGCGTCGACTGCTACACCAGCTATTTCAACTATGCAGGCCCGCCGATTTTACGGCACAGTAATAGAGTACCTCATGGCTACCGTTTCGCCAACCTGCTACAGTCGTTCTAGCGAACAAAATTTTCGTGTAGCGATTGATGTGGAAGGGGAAGGAGTAGTACTTGGTAGTGTCATAACCAATTGAGACGTCGAATAAAAAGGTCTCGTCCGCTTCGCTCACAGCTGTGAAAAATCATCGGCGTGTAGCTGAGGGCTTGCTACAATTGCGGGATTGTTTGTATTTTCAAAAAGTCTCGAACTGAGTGCGTGTGGATCCTCGCGCCATCTCCATATCACTGGGTCTTAAGCTTGCTAACCAGTGCTAGGTATCTCATGAGCAAGACCAAACGGACCTGACGGTGTATCTGGCAGCTTGCCAGGATCGACGAGGCGGGAATCTGACGGTGTTTTTATGTCAACTGGCCAGGATCGGCGGGAGGCAACGGAGTTCGGAACTAGCCGAACACTCGGACCCCTACAACAGTATAATAGATCCACACATACACCACTCATCCGAGAACAATGACATTTCGGATCTTATCGACCTCAACAATGGTTTAGAACTTGGCGACCTCGATATTTTGTCGTAGTAGTGGTTCTCCACTCACTCATTGCAATCCTTCCGTTATGCCAGTGGTTGCTCGCGCCACGAATTGAGCGGAGCCATGGAGGAGGAGGATCAGAATGGAAACTAGCAGTCCACCCAGCGTGGTACATTCGCTGCCATCATCCGGCAACTATGGAGACCTCGCAAATTTTAACCAGGCCACTGCCGACTTTGACCGCACCCTTGACAAGTACAATAATGTCATGGCCGTTGGCTATAGCTAATGCCACTTTGGCAATGGCCGTTACCACGGCCGCTCAACCGCTTGGTACCGTCCTTGTACTCCGCCATCAGAAAGCACTAATTTGCTCCGGTTCTATGGAACTGATCTTGTGCTCGACGACCAGAAGTACTGGTGCTGCTACTTTTGTAAGTATTTAAATGGTGCCCGAAATTGGTTTTGTCTAACAATGGTACGTCGTGCCAGGATGTTCAATCAAAATATGAGCTCATGCTTCCAGCATCTAGAACGCAAGCATAATGTCAAGCGCGACTAGTGATAATTCATAGAGGGTGCAGCTGAAAGAAGGAAGAAAGGGAATACGGTGTCTGTTGTGTCTGTTTTAGGCGGTAGAAGTAGTTAGTTAGGAAGCACTGTTTGAAATGACCTTCGAGGAGACGGCACGGCTGAGCTCAAGTTCGTGATATAGGCAGACTGTTTGAGGAGGAGAGGAGGATAAGAGAAGAGGGGCACAAGGAACTGGCAAAATATGAGTGAGGGGAGTGAGGAGGAAGAATATCAGTACGTAAGTACATTTTCTTTTAGAGTTAATACAATAATTATCTTTCGATATCAATGTTCTCTGCTGCGTATTAGGAGCTAGAGTGACCATGTCCAAGCAAAAACACACTCAGCCACTTGGGCTGATATTTCTCTGCGAGTGATAAGACATGCTCCATCTCATTCAGAAACTGCCAGTTTGCGGTACTTTTGACCAGTTTATGCCTTGGAATAGATTGGGGAACCGGCCGGTGGGCCTCTTGAATGGCTCTCTCAATTAGTGCCATCTAAGTCACTAATCCCATGTGCTCGTAGTCCCGTTTTACGTACTAGTTGTGTGATGATCATCATCTGCCTTCTGTAGATCTCGAATTGTACATCAACTGCCATAATTGTCAACTCAGTCCAGTTCTTCCAATTTCTGAACCACGCATAGGGTTTTCCAGGTGCCTGCAAAGTAGCAAAACACATGGCAACCTTATAAATCTTCCAGTATCTACTTAGTGATGCAAAACAACCTGCATATTAGCCCTCTAGAGCTTTCTAGGCACCACCTGCAGTGTCTCATACTGTTTCCGCTGTATATAGCAAGGTTCACTAGGAATTCTTCCGGCACCAGCTCACAAACCGTTCAAGAACGCATTAGTGCTCAGAAACTGCAAAGCTTGTGTATAGGACGGAACAGATATGAAGCACTTTCTAGAGTAGGCGAACCTTCGTGCGCTCTCCTTCGCCCACCCTGATCAAACTTCCCTCACCATTGCCAACCACGGTACCAAATATCCAATTGCTATCACTTCCACAAGACAGTTTCCTCATCTTTATAGGATTCTCGTTCTGCGACTTCTTGTCGTCCGCAACAGTCGCAAATTTCACTTGGGCCTCGCACACGCCTCCACCTGACATCCACCCATGCGACGAGATGAGACGAGACGAGACGAAGTTCGAAAAGGTCCCGGGGCATCTCATCCTCTCAAGACCGGCCCAAATATATCTGTTCAAAATAAAGATGATAGAGAAGCTTGATTGTATCCTATCTAAGAGGGCCACAAGGCCACATATATATGAGAGTACAAGTACGAATGCGTGCGTACGCATCTATGTATGGACCCTTCAGGCGGACAGTAACCTCCGGTCATACGAGACTCACCTCCGGCCATACGAGACTCATCTCTGGCCATAAGAAGGCAGAGACCTATCATGCAATAATATCCATCCTGGGGTAACTTGTATCGTGGTATAGATGGTCATCAAACCCATCACCGCCATCGAAGCTTGAAAATATCTCACTATAGTATTAATGAAGGAACTCTTCAGAATGGTCCGTGTCAGAATAACGCATGACCATCAGCCACTTGGGATACACTATACTATCCTATGACGGACAACACCGACACCAAGGCCGTTTCCACTAGAGGTGCGGCCAAAGCACCAGCGAAGAGCGCATCGGATTGAGTCCGGGAGCCGGTTATGCAGTAATAATTTTTGAAGAGGTTGTGACCACTGACGTCTTTAGGAGGTGAAATTTTTAGAAAGAGGTAGTTCCTTTTTCTAAAATCAAGTACCAGGTAGGTAACCGGAGGTGGAACGAAGAAATGAGGGATGATGAGAATCTCGGTACAATATGAAGACCACAAAACATCTTGCTCTCGTTCCCAGAGTTTTCCGTCGCTCGCAAGCTCACACCTCAAACTTGCGAAGTCAGCTGACGGATGGTTTCGAGCGCGAGAACATCTTTCGATCCTCCAATACTTGCATTTGTGGCTAGTGCCGGGGGTTTGGGTACATTTCCTTCGCGGGCTTCAGAGGCTCCCTACTATTTGAGAATAACCGATTAGCCGCCTAGCTATAGCTACTGTGCAAACATGAATCACACGCTGACAACAAGTGGGTTATGCAGTATCACCGTCGTCGACTCTAACAAATGAAGTCTCCTGTCTTGTTGATTCTTGGGATGAGGAGACGGCGCCGGATCGCAACGAGGGCGTAGATCTAGAATCTACACCGCGAAGGCGTGCGGTTGCCTAGTATCACAACGATGAGGAGAGGCCGGCTATGACCAGCGCTTCGAAAAAGAGGGTGAGGACTGGAATTGGAGAGTGCTAGCTTGGTTGCCGCGTGCTAATGAACCTAGTTACCATGGTACCAGTAAGTAACACCAAGCGGTTATATGGTTTCCATACAGCCGGCAACTAGATAATGTTAATAATGAACGAGGATAGGCTCTTATATTATAGTTGCTAGTTTTAGAGCAATCAAGAAAGCGGAAGCAAGTTCGATTTACGCCGACAGGCATGCGTACGACGTAGTAACACAATTGTGTGACCTTCGCTTCTGACGGTTCATCGCACTACCACCCACCTCACAGCACCTAGAACAGCAGTTGTCTAGATAACTTACATTACACACGCACGTTGGCATTTTACCTCATAATTTGAACCCAAAATTATTCATATCACTGCTTAAAACATGCTCATTGATAAATCTTGTCACGACGCTATCAAACGCATACAGTATGTGTTGCCATACAAAAAGCTCAACCTGGGGAATTCGAGCAGAACGCACGTAAAATGTACTCTGAATCCCCTTCATTTAATTGCAACAGTACTAACATACCACTCAGGGTGGAGTATGACTATCAAAATCTATCATCTACCAAAGAGTAGCTGCCATCATGAAGAAAGACGTTAGACATGCATCTTGCTTTGAAAGGTGGATATTTTAGGTCAAAAGATTGACCGATCACATACAAATTTTTGCATTGCACTTTAGTTATGATTGCATTTTGAGGGTCGATTTTCTTTCGGGTTCTCACTCCTGCGCTAACATCCTAGGTCATTGTGGGAGAGGCCGGTACAATTATCTCGAATGTGCTTGAGGCCATAGGAAACGGAGCGGCTTGCCTCGGAATCGAGTTGGTAGCGTTGGTTTTAGTGTTGTCATCAGGGTTTAAAGATTACGAAATGTTGGATGCATGTATGGTCTTATTGGATAGAGTTTCTGGGTGAAGTAATGTTGATCTTTTATGATTCGTAATGGTTATTCGGGGATGACAATGTTAATAGTTATTAGGATTGTGTTCGAAGGGCAGATCGGAGCGCTAGCCCAGAGACAATGCGTCTCGATGCTCAAGGGATGGGGTATCGGGAATCATCTGTACGATTACGCTGCACTAAATAAAAAATATTGGGTCTAATGATGGCTGCCTTGCAAGGTAATTTAGAAGAGCATCGAGCTTTGTTTTTGGTGTTGAGCTTCCAAACCAGCCCTTTCCAATGCTTCTAAAGATATTTCCTGAGGATGACTTTTACCAATGATACCGGATCCTTTTCCGCCAAGTGAACCCCGAGTCTTACGTTGCTCATGAGAGCAATTTCTTTACAGACCTAGAATAGTGTTGGCACTTTGTGGTGTTTGGGAAGGAGATGATTTGAAATGCTAATTGGAAACTTTGTTGCACACTTTGATTTCCCAGTGTCAATAAAAGTTTGAAGTTTTTGAAATGTCAGGCTTTGAAGCTTCTAGGTTGCCATAGATTGAAAGTCCCGATTTTGTTATTCGCTAGAGCTATGAATACTCTATGGCAAAAAAACCCCGAAAATTGATACCGTAGTAATACTTACAATTTGGAGAATACCGAGTTAAATCAAGAAGTTCTTCGACTCGGTAGTGCTGCTGTAGTTCTATTGGAGTAAAGCAAGAAAAAATACTAGTTTAATACTGTAGTACTACTAAATCGAAAAACATTCTGATTTAACTCGGTATTCTCCAATTGTATGTATTACCATGGGATTAATTTTCGGGAGTTTTTGCTATAGTATCTTGGAATAGGGCCCTGCCTGCCAAGGCACTAGTATAACAGTGCCGAATTCTAGTTAAAATCCACATCGATCGATATCAAAGCTGTTAAAGAACTTAAATATTGCTGACTACAAATGGGTGTAGGCTAACTCCGCCAATATAGATCTATAGCTAGAATGTCTTTGTTTCCTCTGAGATTATAGATGTGTATTCAAATAGCAACGCAAGCGCAAAACCTGAAACACGAAATGGGCGGCGCTGTCGTGAAATGTTAAAGGAAAGGTCCACGGTTTTCAAGAGTTCAAGTCAGGCCCATTGGCTCATCCACTGTCCGCCTACTAACCGTCCTTCTACTGACCTTTTCGCTTCCATTCCATACCTTAAGCAGAGTTCGAAAGTTTTAACTGCTACCACTAACGCGACTCCTGTTCAACCACTACGAATATGCTCTCTAGCCAGCTACAAACCAGTACCGGCCAGGCAGGCAACTCTCACAATGCCGGTACCTCTCTAACCATCGCTACCATTTATCCAGCCCCATTCAGACACAAACTCCCCCTGGGCCTGGAAATTGCGATGGGAATGATCTTGATATTGGCATGTTTAACAGTAATAGCCATTGGGATCAAAAGTGCACATTATGGTTACGAAGGCTGCCCTCAGCCCGCCACTACCGAATCTCCCTCCTCCAACCGCGCCGGCAACGAGCTCACAACCTCCGCTGCTGCCATCAATATTCACGGCCGCCTCTTCTCGCCCGAGGATCCAAGCCTTACCGAAAATAGCCCGAGAGAGGCCCTCAAGGCCAAACAAAGGGCCAGGGCCAGGGCGCAAATGATCATGAAAGGGATGGGGAGACACTGAGTTGGAGGATGGAGGTGGCGGACGGAGGTGGCGGACGGAGGAAGGAATAAAGAGGCAGGGGATGTGATCGTTCGAGTTTGGTTTTAACATCCGAAATGAGAATTGTACCTTCTGTAAAATGTTCTCGAAAACCTAGTTAGTAAATTTGCGATCGTTCTGTGGGAATGCTTATGGAACCGTGCTTAACTTGCCGCCTGATATTGAATAAAGCAATGTGACAGCTAGCTCTCCAGAGATGACTCGCATATATGCGTGTCTTTCATCATGAAATAAGAAGCAATTGTGAATCTCATTCAGAATTTGACGCAAAAACTGGCCTTGGGTGTAGATATGTCTGGTTTTAACACTACGTATTATCGACCGCTCAGAAGGCAACTGGGCCGAATTCTACCAGACGCGTTATGTATGCAGTTTAAAATCTCCAGTTTAGCCACCTCGTACTTCTGCTGTGCAGTCGCCGCTCATCATGGTTACGTCCAGATCTATTACTCTAAAGTCCAGTTTAAAGTGTTATTGTGGTTCTCTTGAAGGAGAATAAAGAGTAATATTAAGCCCCCAGGCCTTCTGCTAGAACTTTATCTGTAAATATTGGTCTGTTTTTTCAGTTTCAAGACCGCCTGTACCATATCTATTGGTAATGCTGCCAGTATAATTCTCTGGCGTAGTCGTTAGTCGTGCTGGCCTTTCATTATCCTCCACGAGAGATCGAGTAAGAATCTCAGTAACTCGCGCCCACATACTAGTCTTAGGGTATTTAACTAGCCTTCCCCGTCCTGTGTCCCCACTCTCATCCTCTTCTCTCTCTTCTGAATACCCCCTCCTAGCTAGGCCTCTGCCAAACTCAGACGACTCGAATTCTTTTTTTGATCGCGATATCGCTGAAGTTTCCATTCTCCTCTCCAACGACAATTCTAAAACGCGGAGGACTTCACCGCGGCAACAGTCGTCGTCTGAGAAAGCGGTTTGTCTCCCTTCTTCTCCCCCAGATTTCAAAGGCAATAGTCTTCTAATCAGACCACAGTCGTCGCATGAAGATTGCAACAAGATCTGGAATAATTGACAGGCCTCCCTCAGCCTCACACGCAGCATTATTCCAGAGTGTTAGCAGCCGTTTTCCGAAGAGTGGAGTTCGGTTATATTCTCATCCGCCAGTATCAAACACACTAAGTATTCTTCCCAGAATCTCAGCAATCACCCCTGAAAAGTAAGCTCTCATTGTAACTACATTGATCCTTGTTGTTCACTTAGAGTCTTGTGTTCGAAGCTTTCGTCTTCTTTTAAAAGATACGATACGGATTCGCATTCACTCAGCCCAGTCAGTATCAAAGACATAGTCCTTCTGAGGGCCTCAACAATTTTCGTTTAAACAGTTCGAAACGATCGCGAATTTACTGTCCTGCCGCCCATCTTAAAACGCGACAGTATTCCAACCATCTCAATAATTATCTTTCTAGTTGTCAACGATTCCAAATAAAGTAAGCTTTTCGCAATTGTTTCAATTCTTGTTTGCTTACTTGAATATTCATCTAGATGGGTTGCATCGTATCCACATGTCGTCGTATGTATGCTCGCAATGAGGTCGTCGCTCTTCTTACGGAAGAGGATACCCAGTCGTCTAACTCATCCTCTGAGTCTTCTTACATCAGCTCTACTGGGGCTACTCGTGATGGTTCTGTTTTTTCTTCTCCATTCTACCTGTCGCGGCGTCCTAGCATTAGAGATTATCCCTGGGATCTTCTAGCCGAGGCAAACAAGAAATTAGAGTTATATAGGCAACAGCAAGAGGATGAGAACGATGACGACGACTACGAGGGAGAGGTAGAGGAGTGACTGCCATAGCGAAATGGAGTACAAGCGGCTAGTATCATCGGTTTTTGAAAAAAGTGATGTCGTGAATTCGTTACTGGCGCTAAATACTATTCATCACGTGCTTTAAACGCTAAAAGCTGCCCAAAAGACATGCACCAATGGCGGCTAGTGACCTCAGAACACATTTGAAGAACCGCTTTTACAAGTTAGAGTGATGAAAATCCAAGAGTCCGGATGGTTAAAGATGCCGTCTTCACGCTTGCTTTGCGCGAATAAGAGCTGAAATGGTGGAAACTGCAAGGTGCTCTCAGTGTAGACGTGTAGAGTAAGGGACCAACGGGGTTAATTCAGAATAGCAAAGACAATGGTCATCTTAGGAGGCCTCATCTTTTTTGTTTTTGATCGTCCCACCAGGTTCCTTAGTCTCTATCTCACCATCGACACACCAACTCGATCTCTTGACACACTTCGCAAGCTCATCATTGATCCAACGGTAATTCAATCACCCAAACCAGGATCGACATGTACGGCAAAAGCAATTAACTAACTTCGAGGTCGTGCAGTACTTCCCTCTAAGATTCTTGAGCTCCACAAGACTTCACTAGTCTTAACTACTCTCACTAACAACATTAGAGCTATACTGAAGTACGCGCATTTACTGAAGCTCACGGTAGGATGCATTAAAGCTAACTATCTAGATGACGTACACGTCTGCACAAAAGTTCGATGATATTGTGGGAATATTGTTTCTAGTCGCATGGATCGCCACCTGGGTTGGCCTTCGTTGGTGGTACCAACGACGACACAGGGTCAGCTCAGGCACTGGCATTCAATGCCAATTTTGGAGCGAAGAGGGGGAAGAGGAGGAAAAGGAGGAGCAATAAGAAGGGGAGGGTATGGTTGAGACTGAGACTGGCAAGAGTTGGGCGGTAGCTCCGAACGCTGGGGTCAATATAACTGCATTCTGATGGTCTTGACGGGAATTTCTACCTTGTGCAAATCAAAACTGCCGATTCAATCATGGCTGAAGCCCGGCTGGCATTCAGGAGTCCTAGAGACATACGGCGCTGAGAAAGTCGGTCACGGGTACACCATTCTCACTCGTTTTACCACTCTAGCATCGACATCTGGTGGTACCACCGATGCAACAACTGCATCAACGAAACATTCCTCCTCCTCCCCAAACAAGCCCTCCTACGATTTCTGCTTTCGCTATTTTTCCTCTTTTATCGTTTCTTTATTTTACATACGGAGTACTAGACTACAACTACGGCGAATTATAAGAAAGCCTCAAAATTTCCCACCTCAAAGCGACTGTTGTGAACCGGGAGACATCTTAGTCCTCAGAATGCTGATCACACTAAGCACCACCACTCTCTACAAATCACCACGAGCTGCTGCGAGCTCGGTGGCGATTATTCGGACGATATTTCGAACGTGCAAGTTTGAGCACCGATGCCTAGTGGAGGAAAACAACGACAAAACAGTTTTGGATGGACGTCCACGGCCATCCATGGTGAATTGCGTTCACACATTATGGTCGCCACAATCCGCCGGTTACCTGCTCTCGTGCCCAGAAATTTTCGCCTCGCTCGCAAGCTTTCTCCACAAAGTGAACACGGAAAGTCTGGTATACGAGAGCACCGGTTATCAGTGATGCATCGTTTGCTACGGATGCTCCTCCCCACCTGAAAATACCCTGAGGCTAGTGAAATCCTCCTTCGGTACTTCTCAAACCTACCTGGTTTCAACTCAGCTGTCAAACGAGGACTTTCAAGCGGATGGTATTACGAAGAGGCCAAAGCAAGTGACGTCGGATGTACTTATTAAGTAGGTCGATGCTTCTTCAGGAAGCCGTGGGGGCGAAAAAAGGTAGCTTCTTTGATTCCCAGATTTGTATCACTATGGCCGCGATGAGTTGTGCAACCGTGCTCTTGGTTTCGACCTCCACCGGGAATAAGCGAACAAAGGCAGCCTATCGCAGCCAATGCTTTGATGCAGCCAAGAATGCTTACGATAAGCTAAAATGCATTGGTACAAAGTAAAATTGAGCAAAGGTTGGATAAATCTGGACAAACTTGGGAACCATAATACGACTGAGCGCTGAGTGATATACTGCCCGAGAGTGAATCGCCGACTCTGTTAAGAGAATCACGTGTCAAAATTAGGGTACATGCGAGTGCAGGATTGTGATTGCGATAGCGCATGCCAATCTAATGGGTACAAGTTACTCAAGGATAGGCTTTTATCGAATATATTACATCAACATGAAGGTCAAACCTTTGGAATTCTTCGCTAAAACCAATTAATCTTATTATCCTATGCTCCAATTGTGTGCAATGATCTCCGATCAAACATGTATTACATAGTGGTTGCTGTTGTGTTCAACTTGCGGCCCGGGTACTGCAGGTTGAATTCTGACTTACTCCCACTTAATGTCCAAACAACGACTTTGTCTCTACACCATTTGATTCAACCTAGAACGACCAAACCTTTCTTCACCGCCCAACAAACTACATCTCTACACTTTGAATCAACGGCTTCACCGTTACTAAAAGAAAACGTAAGATTTGGAAATCTTCAGCGGGCCCGCTTTGGCCCCAAGCTGCAAGCTCACAGCCGCAGATCAAGATGTCGAATCCTAGTAGCGACGCTTCAATTACAGAGCTTTTAAACGCCATCGGAACGCTCGATATGACGCCGCTTGCACCTCATGCGCCAGTCATTACTATTACACCTCCCAAGGACGCACCTGCTGTTATTCGCAACAAATCGCCATCCGCTGTAGCAAGTGAGCCGAAGAAAGCAAGAGGTGGGAGTGGGTAGGAGATTTGAAGAGAGGATCTGGACAGAAGGAAAGAGGTAGGCTGTAGATTTCTTGTAACTGCTGTATTGAGAAATAGAGAATTCGCAGTTTTTACACCACTAAGTTGCAACGTCGTATTCCACGATCCGTATTCGCTGGCTACTCACCTTTCCCAAAGCAGTTCGCGACGCAAACTAAGCAGTTGAATGCTAACTTCAGAGACTTCTGATCGATCCCCTTCCATCTTCCTACCTCTACCTCGGCTCGCATCAACCACTTCACTTGCCATATCTCTCAGCAAAGACTTCCTTTGAATAGGCATGCATTACTGAGTCCTCGTTCTTTTGCGACCAAGAAATTGTCCACCTCAACACATGCAGAGATCAAAGCCAAAGCTTTCAATGGTCGGAGGACTCGAAATAATCCTCCGATCAACGACAAGGGTCGCACTTTTGAATGCAGGCTTTACAATCTACGGGTTCAATGTTCTTCGCCGCCAAAACCCAGCTCTGTCGTTCGCAAGCTATGCCTCGACTTCGAGTGTGGAAGAACTTCTGGACGATCCGCCGGCCATCGTGAACTACAGATACCCTCCTCTAGTGCCAACAAACCCCACCGGCAAATAACACCAAGACTAAGGGTGGAGGGGGTGAGGAAAAGAGGGGTTTCAGTGTGGAAGGGTAGTGGAGGCAAAGTATAGCGACAGTTGCAGTTGTACATACTAGCGGATCTCAAATTTAAACTGTCAGAACACAATCGCAAACAGGTTTACCACCACCGACTAGTCAGTAGAGAAACCCAGAAATATCCAGCGAACATCTTTAATCCGCTGCGAAGTGATCCTAGCTGACTGATTTTTAAAATCTTTATTATCCTTTACGTGGCATAGGAAGACGTGCCCCGAACCCAATCACAATCGGGAGACACTCAGTCTTAGAAACGCACATAAAATCGCTACCTGAGAAGAAACGGGTGAGTCGTTAGGGAGTAGCGACGAAAGGGTGACGTAGGCGTGCTTGCGGATACTTGTGAAATTGTTATGGCCATGTTTGATTGTGTTAAGAGCCGGTGACCGTACATACTGAATATCGAGGAAGGAATAAAAGGTAGGGAATAAGATTGTGTGAAACAGAGTACATACGATGCGCGATGTATCGTTTGCGGGAATGTAACAAAGTCTGAAATTCTAGGCGCTTGTTCAAGGTCTGAGCAAAGCATCGGAAGATTGGTTAGAGTTGGAAAAGGAATGTTGGCTTCAGTTGGCCGTTTGGGGTATTCCACTGCGATAATATCATATGAACTGGGTTTCCGATTCTCCAGGGATATCAATGAAAGGCGACCCATGATGCTTCGGTATGCACACCTGTTGCGACAAACCTTGTCGGGCATTAGAACTGGGGCTGCAGTGGTGGTTGCAAGTAGAAAGTGTGAAGTAAAGGGTGGGCTTATGAATTTCCTTTGCCATTTACATTCATTTTACTGGAGGGGAGGCAGATGGGCTTTGAGGCCGTGGTATTGAAGTGAAAATACCCACAGTGCCCACAATTGTGTAGCGGTAGTGGATGGGGAGCTACACCTTTGACTCGATGGGTTTTCCTGAGGGTAGTGGTGTGGAATTTAGGATACTGTCATACTCTAGTCAGAGTGAATACAGAATGAATAAAACAAAAAAAATAAAAAATTGGTTGGAGTGATCGACTGTGACCAAGCGCGTGTGCCAAGCTATCGAGTGCTATCTTATGATCGAATTTGTTCTCGGGTACGCTAACAAGTAGGATTTATTATGTAGCGATTCAAAAGGGATCTCTCGTTCAGGATCCAGGTCACAAAAACCGTATGTGGCATTAGCCAACACACGCACATTCACATCTATCCAGCAAGCAAAGAAGCAACCGTCTGCTACGATGTATGTCGCATCCGGACATCATTAAGCATCGACCTACTTCAAGTGAAAGAACTTGTGCCAACCGCCAAATTTGACCCCGAAAGCGGCATATCTGATGTTATTACCAGAACGGTTTGAATCATGCGGTGTAGCGGTTGAATACCAGCTTTAGAAAGTGCTTGCATCTACTTAGAGATCTTGCGTTCAGAATTCCAGTTGGCCCATCGCTACGACCGCAATGCTCTTGGACTGAGTTACGACTGCATCCGGGGACTCAACAAAGAAATGTCTATGCTGCTTATGCCTTAACCAATCTTAATCCATGTTAATGTTTTTGGGTCCCGCAAACTTCCGCTCCTTCTCATGGCGCCCCATTTAACCAAGGTAGGGCGACGCATTGGATCATTTATCCTGCTGCCCCCACCCACCTATCCATCTAGTTCTCACAAAGAAATTCAAATTCAAGACACTACCACAAAGTCGACAACCGACAACTACATCCATCGTAGTCTCAAACCGCTATGCTGCACCAGGAAGCAGTCCGAGACTACATTCATCGTCTGCCTCGGCATCCAGCTCGTCGAACAGCCGCCGTCAAATATCAACAAACATAAATCACACCAAGTTTCCGTTTCAATCCATGCAACCATATTCAAACCCGCTTCTTTCTCGCTGCTTTATCATTCGCACAGCTCTTCGACCGTATTCATTCCGCTATCCAGAACACCTCACCGAACTGAAGAATGCTATTTATTGGCACCAACCACCAATAACCAACAGCTCAAATGGTTCGATGTATATTGGTTGCTTCTGCGTCTGTCTGGCAAGTATATGCGTCCATATGATCTATCAACGGGAGATAATCTTCAATAGGAAGAGTTACGTGGTCGTATGAAAGGAAAATGCAGCATTTCCTCCGTCCGACAGCGGGGGGCAAAAGGTCCGCACTATGCCACCGCTCGAGATTTTCGAAATATAACCTTCCCCACGACCTGGGGGCTCGGGACAGACGTGCGGGAATGCCAACATATGCTACGGAAGTGTCGAATTTGAATGCACCAATTGGGGGAAGGGTTGGTCCCTGATTCAGGATGGATCAGCGGGATTTGCGGGTGATTATTGTATCGGTAGGATGGAATAGCTCGACAAACACAAACGCCCACTCAAGATTGGTAAACATAGCTCAGGAACATTTCCGGTGGGCCGCTGCTTCTGACCGTTCGACGTCCCCCTTCGAGTTGTGGCATGTGGCAGAGTTCCACAGCCATCAGACGCCGCTAAACTAGTTACGCGTACCCGTGGAAATAACAATGTTCAAGAGATGCCACTACCATTAGCTGGAATTTCCATCCGTTAGGTTTTACCAAAGGTACCTGGGAACTATGCCATCGTATGAAAGATTACAAAACGCCGCCTCCCCGCGCAGCCAAAGACGCACCATCTATTCGATTAGTTAGACAGGAACGAAACATTCGAAACCGAAATCTATAGATATTGAAATGGATGACACAGCATTGTCGATTGAGAAAGTCTGGTCAGTGGAACGACTACTTCTGGGGTTCGACCTACTCCTTCAAGCTATAGCATGTGGCAGGGCTCCAGGACCTTCAGATGTTGCCAAAGCATAACCATTCTCCCGCATTCCCATGGGCCACATTCCAAAATCTTTGAGAAACATGCCACTGCATGAAAGATTACAAGAGATGGTAGAATCTCGATCACACAGGGACGCACCATCCAAGATGAAGTTCGCGGATATTGAAATGGACGACATTGTCTTGTTGGCTGGAACCTCTGATTGCTGTTGTCGAGAGTTCATGCAAAACGCACCATTGCATCAATTCCAGAACCTTGGAGAAATTTCGGTCAGAGCATCCATTCATTGTTATCTATGATGCTGTTCTACTTACATTTGGACTTAGTTTATATGATTATTTCTACTCCCAACTCCAATCTTCTTATCAATATTATCAATGTTACTCTAACTCTAGTTTCTTGGAACTCGTTGCTATTATGTTGGCCGCTGTTGGTTCCAGGGATGGTAAGTAGATCCTCATAACAATTGGAACCGTAAGATTGATTGGTGGAAAAGATGACGGCAACAAAAATAACCGGGGCGGTTACGTTCGGACTGCTGGAGAACCATCAGTATGCACTGTGTTCCTCTCCTCCTCCCCCCCCAAAAAAAAGAAAATTAAAAAACCATTGCCTCTCCTCCCTCATTTTCCGGTAAACTAAAGCACGGAGAAAGTATCAAGATTCAAACTTTTTTCAGACCACCGATTAACACTGATTGTGGTGAGATCGCCTTCACACCCTGTGGTGGTAATGACTTATTAACATAAGCACTTCAGTAAAGAGCCAGTAACTACTATCGTGCATACACAACCGCTCGCAATATTCTACAATACAATTCAAAGGGAAAACAAACGGCCAAAGGCTGGGAGGGGGGCTTCGATGTAGCCAAAGGCCTCGGTAACGGGGTGATATATACGGGCACATACGCAAGACGGACGGTGACATAGTCACTTCACCACAAGTTTAGTGCAGTGCCTCTTATCGATTCTTTACGGCAACGATGAGTGCCACGTTTCATCGAAGAAATGCACTACTTATCCATCCGGTGCGCGACAATAATTGGATGCTAGAATGACTTCAACAAAGAAATGCATTACATAGCCAAGTTAGAGACACTGACAACACGCGTTCCAGTTGTAGCAGAGGCCCCGCCCGGAACAGGAACCTACTGTTGATTCTGATGTTACCAAAACAAGGTACAAAACAAACGTGTGCAAACCACTGCGGGAAGTCGTGGCATATCCACTTCATCACGAGTTGGGTACAGTGCTTTATCATCGAGTCTTTGTAGCATGACGGGATTGGTCGTTCTGTTTTTCTACACGAGAAGTTTTGGCGTGGTGAAATATGGCACGGGAGAATTTGGTGACGAACAATTATCACGAAAGCTGAAGCTGGAGGATGTGTAGATGGTGGTCGAGATGGAAGTGAGGCTTGAGTGCCAACCGTGCTGTAGATCTGGAAAAAGTAGGCCTAAGGGCTTTAAAATTATTTCTTCTCTAGCCCTGCATTCCCACCAATGACGTTATAATCCACAGCTAGAAATTTGATGTGATGAATTGATGATATTAGTTCGATATAGTCTGTGCTATGTTAATGCTCATGATGATACTTTCGTGCATAGAACAAAGTTATTCGGTGGTCGTAAGAGCTAGGATCAACACACCTCCGACAACACACCACACCACCTTTTAGTTTTGCCAAGACCGATTTTATCCAATCAAGCTTGATATCGCGAGAAAATTTTTGCTTCGGTTTTCTGTTGAACGAACTTCAACCGCTTAGAAGCTAACGACGATGAGCCTCTTCGGAGCCAAAAAGACCTCCACCTTTCAGAAAGCCACGGAAAGGATGGAGAAATTCATAGATGAGTCCAGCTCGGCTGGATATGAGAGCAGCGGGATAGGCGAACTGCTAGGAGAGAGAAAGGGACCGCTTGCAACGGACCCGGACGGAACAGCTACGACCTCCAAAATTGCTCCAGAGGAGTTAGGTGATCATTTGGGAGAGGATTGACCGGCGGTTAACTTAACCAGGGCCGATTTCAACCAAGGGATACGGATTCATAATACGGAAGTGAGGGTGAAGGGACAACCGAGCCAACAAATGGAACCGGTCGAGGGATCGGCGAAGTGCGACGAACATGGAAATAGGGTCAGTCAAATGGCCAAAGTTCATACGATTGCGAGTGACGATTCCTTATTGTCACCACCACCGAGTATGAGTTATGGGGGAAGCGAGATTTCCTTCCCGTCTCAGACACCGGGAAAGAGAGTTGGTTCTCTCCAGCTGACTATGAATTATAGTGAGGGAAGCCTTTTGGGCCTACCTCCAAGCGCTCTCCCCCAGGATCCTTTTTCGACTCCCAGGGCGAGCGCTGGAATTATTGCGCGCAAGTACATTCAATCGGAGGAGAATGTAAGCTAACACGCTGAAGAAGAGGAGGGAATGGAAGAGACCCTGAGCGTCTACACACCCATCCAGCGAAAATTCGAAATCAGCGACAGCGACAACGAAGACGATATCATGACAGAGGTGGAGTGGAGAGATGAGGAGATCTACATGACACCTACCAAAAAGGAAAAGAAAAGAAATAAGGGGAAGGGAGTTAGGATGCTGGTAACGCCCGAACGACCAATCCCGAATATGCTGCAGACACCTAGCAGGAAAAAGTTGGAGGCTGATTGGGCCAAGCCTGCAGAGGAGGTGACCAATGAGTATCTTAGGAACAGTAATGGGCTGAGGGATTTTATGATCAATAAAGCGAAATATGATGACAATTATTCAGAGTGGTGTGGTGAACAGGTGGGCCATATTGCTGCAAGGCAGAATCATATGGACGTGGCAGTTGGGTCGACATGAAAGATTGCCCAGAATATACTCGTTGAGGTGGAGTTGGAGAGGGAGTATGCAGGAGAGAGGGCAGGAAAACTCGATGATAGGTTGAGTAAGATTGAAAAGCGATTGGCCAAGATCGCACTGGTGAATATGGCCAAGACGATTGAAAATGCGATGAAAAGTTGCATGGAAGGAATGATTGATCAGCTGACGGATAGGGTTGTGAAGAGGATTGAGGATGCAGCTGAAGAAGACAGGAAAAAGACGGAAATTGGAAGGGGGGAAACAGGTAGAAGCCACCCCTGAGAATACAGAGATGAGCGATATCGAGTTCGAACCAGGGGCGACTTTGTCAAAGGAGGAAAACGAAAAGGTAGCCAGGGGTATCGAAAAAATGCAGGTGGACGAACAGGAACTGGATGGGTCAAAGCATGCGCCAGTCATACCACTGGGAGAGAAGAGGCAGGAGTTTCCGAAGTTCGCGCCTAGTGGACAGGTTAGGATTGCGAAAAAACAGGGCACTGCGATAGCTGTACTAGAACAGAAGAAGAAGGAGGTAAAAAAACCGGAGGTAAAGGAGGTACCAAAGGGACCAAAGGCAGGAGGGAAGAAGCCGGAAGTTAAGAAACAAGAGGATAAAAAGTCGGGAAAGAACACGGATGAAAAGAAGAAGGAGACGTGGGCGCAGAGAGCGGCAGCACCACCACCAGCGAAAAAGCAACCCGAACAAAGACAACAAAAACAGTCGGGACAGCAGCAAAAGAAGAAAGGAGACGGGTTTGTTGAGGTAAAGAGACAGCAAAAGAAGGAAGAGATGAAGCCGGTCCCCCCAGGACAAAATTCGATGGAGATGAGGAGGGTCACCTTTAAGAGGGATAATGGCCTCCCACTTTCTCCGAAGAAGGACTTGGATATTTCGTCGGAAGTGAATAGAGCACTTTTTGAGGCAAAAGTCCCACATTTTGTTCGCATCCAGGGAGTTACAAAGAACACCCGAGGATGTTGGTCGACGATCACGACCCAAGGAGCAATGGCCGAAATGTTGATTCGGTATAGGGAAATCGTGATAAAAGCAGCAAAGAAGGTGGACGCAGGAATTGTGGACATCAAGACGAATGAACTCTGGGAGAGAGGGAAAATGCATGGCGTCAATTTTGATAGGTATTTGGGGAAGAAGACAGCAGGAGGACTTGGAAAATTGAGGCAAGAATTGCAGATTGAGAATGAGGGGGTGGTGTTGCCCATCGCTATCAACTGGATCGGAGGACCGAAAGATGTGCAGAAGAAGAAGACGGAAGGAAAGAAAGCATCTTCGGTAGTGTTTGCAGTCAAGGGTAGTAAGATGGCTGAAAAAGTTTTGAAAGGAGGGTTGAGAGCGGCAGGAGTAAAGTATGATGTGGAGAAGTTTATGAATGCCGGTCCGGACTCCTTTTGTGGAACATGCAGTAGGTGGTGACATGTTGAAGCGAAGTGTGGATCTTTGAAGATGCCGGTGTGCATGTTGTGCGCAGGCATCAGCAAAATGTAATTCAGTCTGGAAGCCACAGGCAATCCTCCCAGACACTCCGGGCGACATCACCAGTGCTTCTAAGTACTTCCAGACGCTCCCAGACCCCCCTGGAGCTAAGCAAAGTGCTCTCAGACTCTGCAAGAGCATTCTCAGGTGCTCCATCTAGGATAGTCAAATTTTGGAGCTCCTGAGACCTCTGCGCAGATCTGCGGGAGACTTCGAGGGAAGCTGAGACCGCTGCGCAGCTCTGTGGGATAGTTCGAGAGCGGCCGAGACCGCTGCGCAGCTCTGCGGGAGACTTGAATCTCACAGCAGCGGTTCTTACATAACCACAAGGCATTTTGTCTTATCATATTCATCTTTGTTACAGTCACAAGATTTGCTACATCATAATATGGAATGCATTATTTCAGTCTCTCTCTATATATACATACGGTCAATCTGGCCGCAGATGGTACTCGAGCATAATCGGTGGAGCACCAGGCCACGCCCATTGAGAGAACTTTTAGAGATGCACCATCTGGAGGCCATTGCGGTGAAACGATGGAGCTATAAGGCCGAGAGCCCACCATCAACACTCCGCCTCACCTCTCGTGACTTCCAAACGGAATTCATGAGAAAGAGCAGTTCAGATTCCAGGCGCGTAGGAATCGGGTGAGAAGATATGATACTACCCGGCGTTGAGGATCCCACGCAATTGCGTGGATCCACAATATCGTGGACAGAGCGAGTGAGACCAAAAGTTGGGAAAGATAGAGTGTGTATTTTCATTGTATGATAAGATGAGATGAGATGGAAATGAGATGATGCCTATCTACTCGGGGGTCTGCCGAATATATACTCCCCGTCACTCTTTCCACCTCTGTTACCCCTGTATCTCCGTACACCCACCCGTCGCTCCTTACAGATGTACTTGGAGGCTGTGATCGAGCGAGTTTGGAGGCCTTAATCGAGCGGGTTTGGAGATGCACGGAGGCCATAATCGTGCGAGTTTAGAGATACACTTGGAGGCTGTGATCGAGCAAGGTTGGAGATGCACTTGGAGGCCGTGATCGAGTGGGATTGGAGGAGTACTTGGAGGCGGTCAATCTGGAGGCGGTCAATCTGGAGGCGGTAGTTCGGGAGGGAGGCGCGACAGGAGCTGAGACTCTATTCATTGGTTAACTCAAAATGGTGGGAATGTAGAGAATTGAGTACAACATGGTCTGCCGAGAGATGAGAGACTGGCTGGGAGCGGGAGACAGTCGATCTCGGGATGATGCAGTACGCGGTGTATGCAGTACTCAGTGTATGCTTTACACAGTGTATGCTGTGCTCGGTGTATGCTGTACTCGGTGTATGCTGTACTCGGTGAATGCTGTACCCGGTGTTAACTCTTGATCATGGCATGGAGAGATAGAGAGGGGTGACTTAACTTCGTGTTCTTAGGTGATGGTAGACTTGAGGACGAGAAAGTGAGAGATGAGAGGAGATGGGGGAAATCATCATGAGAAACTGGGACTTGAGAGAATTTCGTGTGCGAGTCAATTTACCATACCCGATACAGCAGGTACGAGTCCCGATCCGGCGTGTAATTACACTGATACGAGGTCTTCCCAACCCAATCAGGCAAGTCGTACCCCTGATTTCTCATATCCGCTCGTATCCTCCACATCATTCTCATCTTCATCCCCCATCTCTCTCTTTCTCGTCCACAACTCAACCATCATCGCAGAACACAAAGTTAAGTCATCCCTCTCTATCTCTCCATGCCATGATCATGAGTTGACATCGATTACAGCATACACCGAGTACAGCATACACCGAGTACAGCATACACCCAGTATAACATCCACCCAAGATTGTTTGTCTTCCCTTCATTCTCATGATTATGAGTTGACCCCTGAATGTTGCTTCAGCTTCCGGCGTACCTCCCTACACGATCGACCGCCATCAGCCAGCTCTCCATGAGAGCTCAAAGGTGAAGTCACATTGTCACATTCCCACGGTTGTGAGTTAACTAACAGATGAATAGAGTCTCAGCACCCGGCGCGCCGTCCATCAACCGCTTCCAATTATTTGTCCAATCTCGCTCGATCACGGCCTCCAAGGGCATCTCCAAACTCGCTCGATCACGGCCTCCAAGTGCATCTCCAAACTCGCTCGATTAGGGCCTCCAAGTTTGCACGATCATGGCCTCCAAGTGCATCTCCAACCTCACTCGATCACGGCCTCAAAGTGCATCTCCAAATTCGGTCGATCACATCCTCCAAGTGTATCTCTAAACTCGCTCGATCATGGCCTCCAAGTGCATCTCCAAACTCGCCTGATTACGGCCTGCAAGTTCGCACAATCATGGCCTCCAAGTGCATATCTCCAAACTCGCTCGATTATGGCCTACAAGTTTGCACGATGATGGCCTCCACAAGTGCATCTCCAAACTCGCTTGATCACGATCTCGGAGTGCATCTCTAAGTTCACTCGATCACGGCCTCCAAGTGTATCTCCAACTACGCTCGATTACCGCCTCCAAGTGCATCTCCAAAGTCGCTCGATCATGGCCTTGGAGTGTATCTCTGAGTTCACTCGATCATCATCTTCAGGCGCACCTCGAAATGCTCTCAAGCACTGTCTGCAGCTAGTCTAGATATACCGTGTGTAGATCGGTAGCTATATAGATACATAGATGAGAATACAAACTGAATACATGAGTTTTAAAAATCGTTGTACGATAAGTAGTAGCTATGATTTCCAGGCGCACCAGCAGCGTTCCGAAAGGAGATGTTGTTTTTCCCAGACTGCTCTACTGTGATTCGAGGTACTCCCAGGCTTGTTGCAGGCGCTCCCAAGTGCTCCCAGACTTGTCGTCGTCGCTCCCAGACTTGTCGTCGGCGCTCCCAGACTTGTCGTCGGCGCTCCCAGACTTGTCGTCGGCGCTCCCAGACTTGTCGTCGGCGCTCCCAGGCTTGTTATCGGCGCTCCCAGGTGATCCCAAAGTTCTCTCCGGCGCTCCGAGGTGTTCCCAAACTTATCACAATCACTCCCGTGGTACCCCTGTACCAGTCATCAGAGATCCCGGTTACTCTGAAGGCCGGCCAGAATGCCCTCCTAGGGTCTGACATTCTCCTGAAATTGACGCATCTAAGTTTACACTCCACATCCTCTCAGACACTCCTGGAGTCTTCCAGTGACTAAAATACATTTTGCTGAGGGGGAGACATTTGACGAAGGATCATAAGTGCAACGTGGTAGGTTGCAAAGCTAATGCAGGACAGAACTGCACCCATAATGTCGACAAGTGTGTCAACTGCAAGGGGAATCATATTGCGAAGGCCAACTGTTGCGTCAAGAAACAGGATGCCATTAAGACGGCGAGAGAGGAAAGACGTACCTGGAAGGAGAGAGAGGGGGAACATCGAAATTTTACAACTGATCAACAAAAGAAGCCGGATCATACAGAGGATGGAGGGCCATCAACTGCAGATGCGGAAAAGAAGGCTCAGAATGAAGAGCAGACAGAAAATGAGCCGGAAGTCCAGGTTGTGGCGACACAAGAGACGGAAGGATCATCTTCTAACGCAGGGACCCAAGAACCCCCCATGACGCAATGGTCAAATGCATAATGCATAATTGTGGGAGGGGGTATGGTGCGACTATGATGGCGTTGGAAAAGGGAATTGTTTGGGGGGCTGATGTTGTGATGATGCAAGAACCGGTTTTGGAAAGAGAGGGATACAACATTAGCCACCCAGGATATAGATTGGTCAGAGGAGGGCGAATAATGACCGCAATAAGGAAGGATACACACCTGGAGTTTTTGGGAGTGGATAAGGAGGGAGATGGAGATGTACAGGTGTTCGATATAAAATACCCGTCGGGTAGAAAAATGCGATTGGTGAATGTGTACGATCAGCTGAGACTAGAGCAGGGAGTGAGAAGTCAAGGCAGACTGGCACAGACAGCAAGATGGAAAGAAATTATGGAGCAGGAAAAGATTCTTTTGGGAGGAGATTGGAATGCTCACAGTGATGGATGGGACCCACAATGCCCACCGAAATGAGATGCGACCTTTTTGGAAAATCTTATGGATGTGTACGATTGGATCAATGTAACCGATCGGGAGGAAACCCATTCGAATACGAGCAACGGCGAAACTTCTGGATCGCTTATTGACTTTTTTATAACTAAGTCTTCGATGGCTGATGAATTAGGAACGTCAACAGATTCGGCAACCACTTCAGATCATGCGATTGTGTGGGCCCAGTTGAGATGGGATGAAGGGGAGGGAGTCAAAGTGTCGAGAAAAATTACAGGATGGGATTGTCACGGCGCAAGAAGGTACGAAGGTACTTGGGAAATATAGAAGAAAGATACGGAAGGTGTGGAAGGAATTGTGTCACGGAAAGGCGGAGACGTTGGAAGAC
>Ga0307515_10003527_pt1 | contig 32890 bp, 24 predicted proteins | sample 17_EM_MG_FD_194513 | JGI IMG/M metagenome (GOLD analysis project Ga0307515, IMG submission 194513) | Populus trichocarpa ectomycorrhiza microbial communities from riparian zone in the Pacific Northwest, United States - 17_EM | ecosystem: Host-associated > Plants > Roots > Unclassified | place... | reverse complement strand
TTCACTTGATTCGATTCAATGCAATATAGAAAGACCTCTCGCATAAGTTCCATAGGAAGGTAGGCATTAATGGTTTTTCGGTGCCGCAATTGTCGCCGGGGTCGAACAATGGCCGGACTCGGACGGTGACGGTGATTTCTGGGCATATCCTGAACGTGAATGGGTTATTTTCGAGTGAGATAGTGGCGAGGACACGGTTTGAAGAGGAGAAATTGATGGTGAGGCGTTGAAGTTGGGCGAGGCAATTGGGGCTAGATCGACGACTCGAGTGTGACGTGCAGTATTCAAGAGCGAAGTCGTCAATGGCTTAGGGATTGACCAGTGTGGTAGTGAGACAAGCAGCGCAGGTGTAGCTGACGAGTCTGGGAATCTAATTCCTCGCGGTGCTGCTTTCCCTTGCGGGTTACAGACGCCAAGGTCCTTTGCAGACCGTTCAGAGTCTGGCCAGTTGACTGCTCCGATGAATCCGGAATCAACACGGCTGAGCGCTACAAGACATTCAAATGTGTGCGCGCACCTTCGGTCTGATGGGCGTCTCGGCGGCCTATTCAGACCAGTTTGAGTACGGGAATACGTGGCGATCGCTTTCGAAGGCAGCGGGATATCCCGGCCCTGCCGTTACGGGTGGTTACGAGTGTGTCTACCGCTCTCGCCGTGCTCAGTCCGGCTTCGAGGTGACGAATGTGGAGGTCGGACCAGCTATTTTGCGTTGACCAATTGGTATTGCCTTACTCTCTAATGCGCAGAAGGGCGTCACCTCGCTGTGCTTCGTCTGTCTGCATTCACCTTCATTTTTTGCAACCCGTCGGGGATATCTTCTTTGTGATCCTCCTCGCTGCAGGTGGAGACAAAGCATCTGCGTTTTCCTTACCTGCCATCGCGCCATGAACCTACTACGACCACTTGAGCCACACTTCGTTGCTACCACTGGGTCAGCAAGGGTCCCACCACATCTACGCCAGCAGCGACGACGACAAGGTCATCTCGTGGAGGTCCGACTAGGCTTCATCTCCTTGGGACTTCAATCAATGTTACATACTTCGCAAGCAGTGGTGGTTCGGATGAGATTCTAGCTTTTCCATTGCCCAACGGTGTGTCCACCCTCAAAATTTGGAGAGCTAGGATCGTGGAAGGTTGCTCGTTCTGGACAAGTACGGTATTCATGCTAAAATTGTCCCTCCTCACCTCTAGTACATCGTGTATTATCAGAAACCCACACAGGCAATCTAGTCTCCAATATCATCGAGAGCAGCCCGGACTGGAGTTCAGCTGGCCTCCCTTCCACTTACCAAAACCACGCCTCAACCCTTGCTATGTCTGCACGAGATTCTTCGATGTTACTTGCAAAACCCGTTCTCTCGCACTTCAAGGGAACCACTCGCGGATAACCTGCGAAACCGATATCTCCGTCCGCTATCCTCGCCTCTCCAGCACCTAACTGCTATCCTCTGTACGCCACTCTGCTCTGACCTCTGCGATTGTTGCCTTAACAATCTGCAGGGTTGTCCTGTACGAGACCATGGCAGTTCACTCGTGATGATATACTCGAATCTGATATCTTGGCACATGTTCGTGAGAGATTGGTGACTCAGAGTCAAAGGCTGTCGCTATTACTCATTCCCTTGGAGCACCGTAAGTAGCTATCTGTCCTCTCCGTTCATCACAAGGTTGTTTCCCATTTGTCTCCATTCTGACCTCACATATTCTTTGCGACGGTGCACGCTGTTCCCTATGTTCACACTCTACCGCTCTTCGCCAATTGCGGCCGCCTTTCTAAGAACAAGTACGGCCCTCGTCCCACATTCGATCCATATATGGCAAACTTCACGGTCTCGTGAACAGCGAACTACCGTCCTATTGGCTCAACATGCTTTACCTCACCACGTACCAGGCCCACCACTTTGGGACCCACTCGAACACCCGTGGCAATCGATCAACCTCTCCACTAGATACACCCACTCGATACACCCCGCGTATTATGTCGTACCCCCCGTTCTGTGCTCGAGGTTCCACGCATGAGTCCATGGACCCCGTGTTGGGTGCAAACCATTGACCACTCGACACCCATCTAAGCTTTCGATGGCACAAACTGGCTCAGAAATGGAGATCGAGTTTCATTCCGCTAATACAGCCCTCGTTGTTCTGTTCAGCATAGAACCGATCCGAAACACGACACCGAAGAGGCGAGTGTCGAGACCGATGACGTATCTCGGGCAGCTTATTCTATCAATAGTTCATTGGGAGGTGGTTGGATGAGCCAGAGACGGCGATTCTCATCATGTACATCTCAGCACTTCCGTCGCGCAACTACACAACACGTCGCACGCACAAACTGGAATGTCTAATGTGGAACGCAGCCAGAACGCGTTCGGCGCAACGGACAAACACCGTAATCTCTCTATTTCCCAGTGGCGCTTATTGTCTTTCGCTGGCCGAATGAGCAGAGAATCCGACCCTTACGATCCATATTGTGCGATTTTCTTTTCCTTACCGGAGGGACTAGGTCCTAATGAGCCTATATTTCTAGGGTACCAGTGAAGGAGCTCTATTGTGTTATTTACAACTACAATTCCACTATTCAGCTACACGGCGTGTTACACACCGGTTATTTCGAATGAAGTCCCGTCGTCATTTTCTGGCTGGAGAGAAGCAAAGGCCGACCATTCGGACAAGCGATGCTCTCTTGCCTAGGCGATGTCAGCAGATCAACTCTCTAGATTGGGTGCGTGTTATCCTTACCCTCTTTCCTCCGCCTGTCTAACTGGTGTTCGCAGTTCGCTCTCCTGTTACGGACCTGATGATACAAGGTCATCTCTCAACAACACAATAGTGCTGATTGGAATACTCCAACGTGGTATTTTGTGGTTTATTCAGTATCCCTAGTTCCCCCCTCCCTTCAGCCGCGACCGCCTTCCGTAGTTTCGGCCAATTGCACACGCTGCCTCGACCCACCCGTCTTTCGCTACCATTGATCTCGTCCACTGTGCACAGCCACCCCGCTAGGCCACTGTCCACTCGATAACAAGACCATTATTCCACTCCTCAGCCGGAAGTAATACCCTTGACAACGGCCTATTTACTCTCGCCCACGATGACCAGGTTGAACCTCTCCCCGTCCCCGACGTGCCCAGCGACTTTCTGGGACCCCTTACCCTTCCTTTGCACCTGTGGTCTTTGTTAAAGGACGTTTCATATTCTATCATGTACTGGTACATGTGTCGGCTCGATGCTAGTCATCATTGCCTGGTGGTTAATAAAGACCCGCCGTTTTGTCGCCGTCCACTTCGCTGTCTTCGTCGTGGATCCTGTTGCTCGCATACATCGCACCTGTCGTTGGCATACATCGTACTCGTCGTCTTATCTACCTGTCGCTCGCATACATTGCACTCGCCGTTCGGATACATCGCACGCATCGAGTTTTAATAGTCTTGCCCTCATCTGCGCCTCGCGCCTCATCCTGCCATTTTCCCGATACCGCTCTGAATCCACCTTCATTATCGCCTCCGCCGCGTCCACGTCGACACGTATTCTCGCCGGTATCGCTATGTCAGCCCCCGGCCATTATAGTTCCTCTTCTTCCAAACACCACCCGTGATCCATTATTATTTGTCTACGACAGACGACAGGACCAAGCTACTCGCCGAGCACATCGAGCACATGCATGCAACAGGCAACAGCAACCCCAACCTACGTCATACTCACGAGCACCATTGCGAACACTGTTACGACTATAACCCCATCAGGTGTCGCTCAACCGTTATCATAGCCTTGGTCGCGTACGCCGTCGTGGGCCACGACAACTCTACAATCATCTCGAACAGGCACCCTACGCTCGCTCGATATTTGTTGGTTGCCAGAAGTATGGGGATGAAGTGAAGGTGGACGCTATGCTACACGGTGTAAATGCGGGGGATATCCGTACCACCAACCGTGAATCCATTACCGACTCGATTCACGCCCTTCCTACCGACGGTCTCTCGCCCATCCGTCCGCCTGCATATGAACTTTATTGCCTGCGAACGAGCTATTCATCCTCTCGTGTTTCCTGGTGTTGCTCATCGTTGATGGACGCTCTGAATGTCCTCTTGGGACACTCAGTCTGCTTTGCCTGTGAACATGCGGCTGGGCTCATGTTACACTCTTTGCATGTCCTAACGTCAATGTGTCATTTTTTTGTTTCTCTTCTTGTCGCTCGTGGATCCCTTTCCCCCCTTGCTGACCAGTCCTGATTGCTGTAATATGCCACACGTCCAGCGTCCACCTTCACTTTTAGGTCATCTAGTTGGGCCCCCTTTTGTTGTCCTTGAGAGATACAACGCTCCAAGTTTTGTTATGGCCCATGGCTGAGGTCATGCTTGAAGTAGAGGAGTTGAAGGGTCGATCTGTTCATGGGTTGGCTGCAAATAGTTGGAAGCTTATTACTTATCATAGATTGTGCTGAAAGTACTCTTAAAAGTCAAAATGAAAGTATCGAACAATCTCATTGAAAGCAAAATGTAGTATTACAGCTGAACAGCAAAGAGTGCTCCTGATCTACCCCTTGAACAAGACCATTCACATGGATCCTTTGATTATGATTGTTGTGGTGAACCCCTTGGTGACTCTGAACGATTTCCACCATTTCTCAAAACGCGGCTGGTGTCCAACTGTCTCATCGAAGAGGTGAGATACTTCTGAGGTGGTATTACACCAGACGCCCACTCTCACACTCCTGATCTCTCGCCATACTCCGTGCTCCGGCGATGCCCCACAAAAGACAAAATCAATCAAGGAGGTTATCCCCAAACCCTGGGGAACGAAAATATCAAGGTTTTGCAAACAGGAAAGATTAAATAAGAAATCATGTAGTGAATTGAATGCTTCCAGATCAAAGGTCTGCAATGAGCGTTGGAAGAAGCAAAGGATTTGGACATTCGAACAGGAGAGGAGGTGGAGATAGTTCATTGAACAGTGAAACAACTCCAGTGTTGTGCAGGAAGGCAGGTCCACCTGCAGCCCCTCATGCCTAGAATGGTTCTCGGGTTCGTCTGGCGGTTGAGTAATCGTGAACTCTCTCAGGGTCTTGAAGGTCCTCCCAAGCATCCAAGAAGATGTTGAACGACGTAGTTTAAGCCACTGGAGAGTATGAGTCAATGGCAAGTCACGGTTCAAGGAATATCCAGGAATGGATCCTCCCGAAATTTCGAGCCTCTCGACTTGCTCCAGGTATGGCAAAATAAGGAGCCCATGATTAAATCTGCTGGCGAGCTCAAGATGCCGGAGCTGCCTAAAGAGCACAGTGGAATAGAGTGGGAATAATGGAGTATCAGGAAACTCAATGGCCAGACGTCGTGTGACTATTGCCTTGACAATCGTTGCGTCATGTTCCTTACTTGATATTCCAAAATGCTTATCTAGATAGCTGGTGGAAGTGTAATCAACCGCAATGTCACCCATTCTCCCTCTCCCCTCCCATACCTTCAAATGCTCCAAAGGGGGAGTCGAATATGCCCTTGTCCGTTCAACAGTCCTAAGTAATGAGGAATATTCAAGACGCTCAGACTGAGGAAAACCTTTGAGGCATTGTATTTCCAGGTATTTCAGGTGCGGGAGAACATTGGCATGCCAGGTTTGAGAGGAGCACCATTCCTCCCACCCTTCATGATAATCGCCCCATGAATGCCATCCAGGCCATTCATTCGTAGATGGTTTCGCGGCCAGTGACTCAAGAAAGGCTTGGAAGGACGGCGAGGGATGAGTAATGCATAACGCCAACTCTTGTAGAGGGACCAAATACTTTAGTACCTTCATTAAGACTTGCTCACTGCACTGAAATGTGAGGTGGAGAGCAGTAAGGTTGGAGATCGTTCCATTTACCCTGCATAGATGGCGAAGGTGTTGATATACCCTCTGCTCATTGCAATCATGAGTTCTGAGGTCCATTTCTCTCATTTCGGGAACCTTAAAATATCGAGCTGCAGTCATTGGATAACCATGATAGGCCAATTTCTTGCAGGATGGTAATTGCACCTTATTCTGCTGAATTTGCTCCCAATGACGAGGAAGGAGGATTGCACACTCCTCGAGGCATGGGAATTCTCTCCCAGCCATCCATTGGACTGAACAGGCTTTAAGCTGCAGCTTCCGAAAAGTACAGAGAAGAGGCAGATTGGAATTGGGCTCATAAAATGGGAGACGAAGACGATCAGCTTCAAAAATCTGAAGCTGGGCAAAAGTAGGAAGAAGCTCAAATGGCTCATCAATATTGCTGCCATTGACAATAAGCACTGTGAGATTCTGCAAAACAGGAATCCAATGGGGTTGGAGAAAATGGGTGCTGACGAATGGGGGATAGAGTCTCATCTCACAGAGAGGAGCTTCAGTTGGAACAAGGTTGAGCAGATGAGTAAATGAGAGAGAATGAATACATCCAACTGCTATGTGTAGTACTTTCAACACCTTCATTGGGCTTGCAGCTTGAACGCCAAGCTGACTAACCAAGTGCTCAGGAGGAAATGAGGAAATTGTAAGCTCGTTCCACTGGCTGGTGCTTGTAAGAGAACTCTGGAGTGCAGTGAACATCGGAGCTTCCGATGGGCTCTGAATATCTCCCTGAGGGTCAATGATAACCTTCTTCGGATATGCCCTCTGCAGCCAAGTAGTAACCTGCTCCGTCTCAGTCCAAGTGCCAACCCTCAAGGTGGACCATAGATGTGCCATTGTGGTGATAGCAGACCTCCAGTAGCGACAAACAGAAGCCAATTGACCAGATTTCATATGATTCGATTCAATGCAATATAGGAAGATCTCTCGCATAAGTTCCATAGGAAGGTGGGTATTAATGGTTTTGCTGGAATGCGGGACCAGAAGCATACGTGACCCCGATTTGCGAGCAGTGATCGAACGCAGAGGACCGGCATCAATGTCTTCAGCAATAAGCGGCGTACTTCTCCTCGTACGTCGAGCAAAGGTCGAGCGCAGGCGGTTATGATAAATGGACATATCCTAAACGTAGACGGGCTATTTTTGAGTGAGATGATGGCGAGCACACGGCTTGAATGGGCTGCAAGGCACCAATTGGCAATTGAGTGACTCGAGTGCGAGGTGCAGCGTTTCAAGAGTGACGTAGTCAGCGGCTTAGGGGACTGACCAGTGTGGTGGTGGTGAGACAAGCGTCGCACGCGTAGTTTGGAACTCCTCCTCGGCCTCGCGGTGCTGCTTTCACACGGTTGCTTCGTGGACACAGACACTACGACGGTCCAGATTCTGGCCAACTAACTGCTCCGATATATGAACCCAGAAACAACACAAACGAGTGCTACACGACATCCGCCAGCGCGCCCGTAGGTTAAATGCATGCGTCCTCGGCCTAATGAGTGTCTCGACCGACTATTGAGGCCAGTCTCAGACGGGAATAAAGTGACAGCTGCCACCATCGGGGTCAGTCTCCCCAGCCTCATTCAGCTTGAGGGCGGTTATGTGCGTTCCGCTGTCGTCATTCTCTGTCCGGCGTCGAGATGACGAATGCCGAGATCGGAGGCTATTCTGGGTTGACCCATTTCGTCTGCCCAGAAGGTGTCAGCCCGCCGTGCCTTGTTGAATGTATCGTTGCCTACGTTCACCTTCAATTCCTGCACCTCGGGATGGAATATCTTCTTTGTGTTTTCCGTCCTGGAATTCGCTGCAGGTGGAGACAAAGCACTCCGGGTTCAACGAACAACGTCAACCGAATATTTTTTACCTGCGATGGTGCCTTGATCCTGAACCGCACCTCGTTGCTGCCACTCAGCCAGCAGAGGTCCCACCCATCCACGCTGGCAGCGACGACGACAAAGTCTGCCGTGAGAGATTGGTGACGCTGGGTCCTAAGCTGTTGCTACAACTTATTCCCTCGGAACATCGTAAATAGGCTCCTGTCTTCTCCATTCATCACAGGCTCCATCCCATTGGCTCCATCGTGAGCCGACATTTTATTTGGACGGTGGGTACAATTCCCTATGCTCAATACTCTACCATTCCTCGCCAATCGCACTGCATTTCTGACCACCTTGTCCCACTTTCGATCCATATAGAGCCACACTTCGCGGTATCCTAGCTAGCCAACTACCCACATGCTAGATCCACCGCTTTGGTGACCCGCTCAAACTCGTGTGGCGATCGACCATTCTCTACACTCGATATCGTCTACTGCGTACTCATTGCTCATTACCGGTGCTCCGCTCAGCTAGACACCCAGCCCGCTACACCACTGCGCACTCGACAACGAGACCATTCTACCACTCAGCCGACAGGAACCTCCTCGGTAACGGCCCTACCTGCTCACTCTTATTCTCACCCACGATGATCAGGTCGAACTTCTCCGCGCCCTCAGCGTCCTAGTGACGTTCTGGGACCTCTTCTGCACCGGCGAGATCTCGCCCCCATCTTCATTGCGCCCCTCGTCCTACTCGTCGAAGACGAATCGAACGACGGCAAGGTGCTCGGCGAGCAGCAGTCGCAGCCCACTAGCCATCAACGGCGTCTCGTCGACCTGAGTGAGAAGGAGCGCGAATGGTCCATGCGTTCGCAATCGAGCTACTATGCCTATTCACACGTCCAGAGGAACGTCAAGGGTTTCCCAGCTCCGGTCACCGTTACTGCCCAGCTCAGTCAACACCAGCGCCCACTGTTTCCAAAAGGGTTATTTGGTGCGCATCTATTGCGCTTGGTCCCTATTCCCCATCTTATCTATGCACTCCTCGACCGTATATTTCGCTGATATCCCTTCCACCTCCTACAAGTCCTTCACCCACACAAGCTTCATCGGCAGCACTCATGCTATCTATCGCTGATCATGCACCGACGCGTATCGCCTTCTTTCCTTTCCCATTTGTCAACTTGGCTCACAACGCCGTCTCATTGCTTTTTTCCCCATGATGCTCTGAGTCGACCTTCATCATCGCCTCCGCCGTACCCACGTCGACCCGTATTCGTCACCGGTATCGCTCTGTCAACCTCTGGCCATCATTCTACCACTTCTTCCAAACACCACCCGCGATCTATTGTTATTTGTCTACGACAGACGAGAGGACCAAGCTACTTGTCGGGCTGTGCATAACGCCAGCGACTCGCAGCGCAGCAGCAACCCCAACCCAAGTCACACTCACCAGCACCATTGCGAACGCTGCTACGACTATGACCCCACCAGATGTCGCTCAGCTGTTGTCGTAGCCTTGTTCGCGTAGGTCATCGTGAGCGACTGCAACTCTACAGTCACCTCGGATAGACGCCCTACGCTCGCTCGATATTTGTCGGTTGCCAGAAGTATCGGGACGAAGTGAGGGTAGACACTATGCCACACGATGTAAACGCGGGGGGATGTCGTACCACCCGCCGCGAATCCATTACCGACGCGATTCACGTCCTGCATACCGTCAGTCCCTCGACCGCCCGTAGGCTCGTATATATATACTTTATTGGGTACGAACGAGCTATACACCCTCTCGTATTTCCTAGCTTTGCTCAACGTTGACGGGTGCTCGGAAAGTCCTCTTGGAACACTCAGTCTGCTTTCCTGTGACTATGCGGCTGGGCTCGTCTTATACTCCTTGCATGTCCTAATGTCAATGTGTCATTTCTGGCTCCTCTTCTTGATGGCTCCCTTTCCCCCTTGATCACCAGCCCCGAGTGTTGTAATATGCCACCCGTCCAGTGTTCACCTTCATTTTCTATGTCACCTAGTTGTCTTCCCTTGATAGATATAATGCTCCAAGTTTGGTTATGGCCCATGGCTGAGGTCATGCTTGAAGTAGATGATTTGAAGGGTCGATCTGTTCATTAATTGGCTGCAAATAGTTGGAAGCCTATTGCTTATCATAGAGCTTGCTGGAAATCCTTTTGAAAGTACAGAACAATCTGCACTGATTGGGAGCAAAATGTATATTACAGCGGAATAGCATAGAGTGCTCATGATCTACCATTTTTACAAGACTGCTCACATGGATGCAGTGATTAGGACTATTTTGGCGTATTTCTGGGTGACTGTGAACGATTTCCACCATTTCTCATAGCGCTGCTGGTGTCCAATCGTCTGGTCGATGAAGTCAGATGCTTCTGAGGAAGAATTAAGCCAGATCTCTACTTCCACACTCCTGATATCTCGCCATACTCCGTGCTCCGATGCCCCACAAAAGACAAAATCGAGCGAGGAACCTATCCCCAAACCCTGGGGAATAGAGATATTAAGGTTTTGTAAACAGGAAAGATTGAATAATAAATCATGTAATGAATTGAACGCCGCCAAATCAAACGTCTGGAATGAGCGTTGGTACCAGCGAAGGTGTTGGGACCAGCGAAGGATTTGGACATTTGAACAGGAGAGGAAGCAGTGATAGTACATTGGACAGTGAAGCAACTCCAATGTTGTGCAGGCAGGCAGGTCCACCTGCATCCTAGATTGCCTAGAATGGTTCTCGGGTTTGTCTGGCGGTTGATCAACCCTGAACACTGTCAGGGCCTTAAAAGTCCTTCCAAGCATCCAAGAGAATGTTGAAATACGTAGTTCAAGCCACTGGAGTGTATGAGTCAACGGCAAGTCAAGGCTCAAGGAATATTCAGGAATGGATCCGTCCGAAATTTGCAGCCTCTCGATTTGTTCCAGGTATGGCAAAATAGTAATTTCATGATTAGATTCGCAGGTGAGCTCAAGGTGCTGGAGCCGCCTAAAGAGGACAGTGGAATGGAGTGGGAATAATTGAGTATCAGGAATTTTAATGGCCAGACTCCGTGTGACTGTTGCCCTGACAATCGTTGTGTCAATTTCTTTACTTGATATTCCAAGATGCTTATCTAGATAGCCGGTGGAAGTGTAATCAACCGCAATGTCATCCATGTTCCCTCTCCCCTCCCATACTTTCAAATGCTCCAACGGAGGAGTCAGATATGCCCTAGTCCATCCAATGGCTCTAAGTAACGGGAAATTGTCAAGGCGTGCAGACTGAGAAAAGCCCTTGGGACTCTGTATGCGCAAGAATTTTAGGTGCGGGAGGACATTGGTATGCCAGGTTTGAGAGGAGCACCATTGCTCCCACCCTGCATAGTAATCCCTCCATGAGTACCCTCCGGGCCATTCATTTGTAGATGGTTTTGCAGCCAGTGACTCGAGAAAGTTTTGGAAGGACGGTGAAGGATAGGTAATGGATAACGCCAACTCATGTAGAGGGATCAAATACTTCAGCACCTTCACTAAGACTTGTTCACTGCACTGAACGGTGAGGTGTAGTGTGGTAAGGTTGGAAATCCTTCCATTTACTCTGCATAGATGGCGAAGGTGTTGAAAGACCCTCTGCTCATTGCAATCATGAGATCTGAGGCCTATCTCTGTCATTTCGGGAACATGAAAATATTGAGCTGTCGTCATTGGATACCCATGATAGGTCAATTTCTTGCAGGATGGCAACTGCACCTCATGCTGCCGAATTTGCTCCCAATGACGAGGAAGGAGAATTGAACACTCCTCGAGGCATTGGAAATGTCTTCCAGCCATCCATTGGACTGAACAGGCTCTAAGCTGCAGCTTCCGAAGAGTACAGAGAAGTGGCAGATTGGTATTGGGCTCATAAAATGGGAGACGGAGACGATCAGCCTCAAATGTCTGAAGCTGGGTAAAAGCAGGAAGAAGCTCAAATGGCTCATGAATATCTCTGCCATTGACAATAAGCACCATGAGATTCCGCAAAACAGGAAACCAATGGGGTTGGAGAAAGTAGGTGCTGACGAATGGGGGATGGAGTCTCATCTCACAGAGTGAAGCTTCGGTTGGGATAAGACTGAGCAAATGAGCAAATGAGGGAGAGTCAACGCATCCGGCGGCCACATGTAACACATTCAAAACTTTCATTTGGCTTGCGACTTGAACCCCAAGCGGACTAATCGAGGGCTCAGGAGGAAATGAGGAAATAGTAAGCTCGTTCCACTGGCCAGTGCATGCAAGAGAACTCTGGAGTGCAGCGAACATTGGAGCCTCAGATGGGCTTTGGCTATCTCTCTGGGGGTCAATGATAACCTTCTTTGGATATGCCCTCTGCAACCAAGTAGCAACCTGTTCCGTCTCAGTCCAGGTCCCAACCCTCAGAGTGGACCATAGATGAGCCATTGTGGTGATAACAGACCTCCAATAACGACAAACGGAAGCCAATTGACCAGATTTCATGTCATGGGATTCAATGCAATATAGGAAGATCTCTCGCATAAGTTCCATAGGAAGGTAGGTATTAATAGTTTTTCCGTTCGGCGGGACCAGAAGCTCACGCTGCCTGACAGGTCCCCCGCGAAGGTCATTTAAGGACATAGATCGACGAATGTAGGCAGATGATTTTTGGGCGAGACGACGGGAGGGCATAGTTTGAAGAGAAGAGATTGGTGCTGAGACGCCAAAAAGGTTAGACGGCAAGGCACAGGACGGCAGTTGGGTGATTCAAGTGCGACGTGCAGCGTTTCGAGTGAAATGGTCGATGGCTTGGGGGTAGTGGTGGTGAGACAAGCGGCGCAGACGTAATTGACCAGGATGGGTGCCTCGCGGGCTACAGACGCCAAGACGATCCAAATTCTGGCCGGCTCATTGCTCCGATGAAACCGGATTGAACACGATCGAGTGCTACAAAACATTCGCCAGCGTGACCGCAGGTCAAATGTGTGCGCCTTCCGCCTGATCGGTGTCTCGGCGGTTATTCAGGGCAGTCTAAGTACGAGGTGTATGTTCTACAAAATGAAGTTGTACGTCTACGACCAACGATGCGGTGCTGAAGTCGATCTCCCAGCCTCCTTCTTCGGGCCGTCATCAATCGTCGATAACAGGATGTGATACACTTGAATTGAAATGGACCTTTCGGCAGCCTTGAGGACCTGGTGGGATAGGGTGGTGTGTGTCCACTGTCGTCATCCATCCGGCGGCTGCAGGTGGAGACAAAGCACTCCACCTCAACGAGCACCATCAACCCATTTTCTTTCCTGAGATCGCGCCTTGATCACCTACTACACCACATGAACTGTAGAATTGCACTTCACTGCTGCCACTCAGCCAGCAAGGGTCCCATCACATCCACGCCAACAGCGATGACAACAAGATCACGTTCGCAGTCATTCGCCTAAGGGCTTCATCTCCTTGGGATATAAATCGATGCGATATACTTCACAACGCGTGCTGGTTTGACTAAAACGCTAGCCTTTCCATTGCCCAACGGCATCCCCACCTTTTGCGACTTCGAGAGTAGGATCGGTCGTGGCTCGCTCGTTCTGGACAAATACAGCACTCACGCTAAAATACACCCTCCTCACCTCTAGTGCGTCGTGTCTTATCGGAAATCTACACATGTAATCGAGTCTCCGAGGTTATCGAAGGCACCTCCAACAGCTCGGACAAGAGTCCAGGCCGACCTCTCCTCCACGAATCAAACCCACTTCTCGACCCTTGCTACTTTTGCACACGGATCTTCGATGCTACTTGCCAGGCCCGTTCCCTCGCACCTGATGGGAACCACTCGCAGACAACCCACGAAACCGAAACCTCCGTCCACCATCTCCGCCTTTACAACATCTACTGATATCCTCTGTACCCGTCTCTTTTCTGGCCTCTGCAATTGTTGCCTCACCAACCTGCTGGCCTATTTTGTACGAGACCACGGCAGTTCACTCGTGATGATATTCTCGAGGCTTATATCATCGCACACCCGACCACGCGTCATGCCGTGAGAGACTATTGACGCTGAGTTGCAGGTTCTCGCCATTTCAGAACACTGTAAGTAGGCTTCTGTCGTCTCCATTCACCGCAAGGTTGCATCCCATTGGCTTCCACTCTGACATATTATTTAGACAGTGGATACTTTTATACTCTGCTGTTCCTCGCTAATTGTAGCTGCATTTATGACAAATACGTACACCCCTCATCATACATGGCCACACTTCGCTACCATGGGCAGCGAACTATCCTTCCTGTCGGCCCAAAGCTTTTCCCCCAACACGTGCCCCTTTAGGGACCTACAAAGATGTATGGCTGTCGATCATTCTCTGCATTTGATACACCAACTCGATATCCCCCATGCACCATATCATCCAACCTTTCTGTGCTCCAATTTTTTCACGTAGGAACCCATGCGTTCCGCTTTGGAGGTTGGTAAGATGAGCTAGAGATGGTGATTCCCTTCGTGTACGGCATGTGATCTCTCTTTCACCTCATGGCTTCCATCCCGCAGCTGCCCGGTACTTTGCTCGCACAAACTGGAAAATCTACAACTGACTCTTTGAACGAGGTTTTTTTTCTCCCTCCCTTTCCCGGTACCTACCGTGGAGAAGTGATCGGTCGTATACTGGGTCAAGATCCCTATCTAGACAACCAGCTCGCTACGCCACTGGGCTCGGTGACAAGACCATTCTCCCACTCTTCACTCTACGGGAATATCATCGACAACAGCCCTACCTACTCATTCTCACTCTCGCCCATGACGATCACGTCGAGCCTGCTTCCGCCCCCTTGTTTCTTGCGACTTTCTCCGACCTCGTACCCTTTCACTGCGTCGGTTGTCTCACCCTCCTCCCCACCGTGCTCTTCGTCCTGCTCATTGAAGATGTTTCAAGCGCCAGAAATACGCTTGGTGAACAGCAGTCGCAAGTCGCCAACCACCGACGGCGGTTCGTCGGCTTCAGTGAGAAGGTGCGCGGGTGGGCCATGCGTCTCGCACTCGAGCTACTATGGCTAATTTCCCATCCCAACGAACGTCGCGGGTTCCCCAGCTTCGGTCAACGTTACTGCCCAGCACCAGCGCTCGGTGTTTCCAAACCCAAAAAGGTTATTGGTGCGCATCTATGGTCCCTATTCCTCATCTTATCTATGTTCTCCTCGACCGTCCACCCCGCTAATACTCGACCTCACAGTCGTACCACCCTCGCCTACGGGTCCATCGCCCACACAAGCTCCATCGGCAGCACCTATGCCATCTATGGCGAAGCTGATAATGCACCGACATGTGCGTATCGCCTTCTTTCGTTTCCCATTTGTCCACTTGGCCCACCTCAGATCACGCGTTCTCATTGCTCCTTTTCCCGATGACCCTCTGAATCCATCTTCATCATCGCTACCGCCGCGCCCACATCGACACATATTCGTCGCCGGTATCGCTGTGTCAACCTCTCGCCGTCATTTTTCCTCTTCCTCCAAACACCACCCGCGGTCCATTATTATTTGTCCACGACAGACGACAGGACCAAGCTACTCGCCGAGCACATCAAGCACGTGCATAGCCCCAGCGACTCGCAGCGCAACAGCAGCTTCAACCCAAGTCACGCTTACCAGCACCATTGCGAACGCTGCTACGACTATAACCCCATCAGGTGTCGCTCGATCGTTGTCGTAGCCTTGTTCGCGTACGCCGTCGTGAGCCACGGCAACTCTACTTTCACCTCGAATAGGCACCCTACCCTCGCTGGATATTTATCGGTTGCCAGAAGTATGGGGGTGAACTGAAGGCGGACACTATGCTACACGGTGTAAATGCGGGGGGTGCCTGTACCACTCACCGCCAATCCATTACCGAGCCGATTCAAGTCTTTCCACCTGACAGTCCCTCATCCGCCCGTCCGCCTGTATATATACTCCATTGCCTACGAATGAGCTATCCATCCTCTCGTGTTTCCTAGTGTTGCTCATCGTTGACGGACGCTCAGAATGTCCTCTTGGAACACTCGGTGTGACCATGCGGCTGGGCTCGTCTTATACCCTTTGTATGTCCTAGTGCCAATGTGTCATTTTTTGGCTCCTCTTCTTGTCGCTCATGGCTCCCGTTCCCTCCTTGACGATCAGTCCTGAGTGCTGTTTTTATTTTATTTTAATTTTGTGGGGGAAGGAAGGGAAATACATCATGCACTGAGTGCTGTAATTTGTCACCCGTCCAATGTTCACCTTCATTTTCTATGCCATCTGGTTGGTGTCTCTTTGTTCTCCTTGATAGATACAACGTTACGTTCCAAGTTTTATTTTGGCCCATGGCTGGGTCATGCTTGGGTAGATGATTTAAAGGGTCGATCTGTTCATGAATTGGCTGCGGATAGTTGAAGTTTATTAATTATCATCGGGTGTGCTGAGAGTCGTCCTAACAATGAAAGTATATTACCGAACCGTAGTATTACAGCCGAGTGGCAAAGAGTGCTCCTGATCTACCAATTTTTACAGGACCATTCACATGGATGCATTGATATTGACTCTTGTGCCGTGTTGCTTGGTGACTGTGAACGATTTCCACCATCTCTCATAACGCGGCTGGTGTCCATTAACTGTCTGGTCGAGGAGGTGAGATGCTTCTGATTCTGAGGAAGAATGAAGCCAGATCTCCACTTTCACACTCCTGATATCTTGCCATACTCCATGCGCCGATGCCCCACAAAAGGCGAAATCAATCAAGGAGTCTATCCCCAAACCCTGGGGAACAAAAATATCAAGGGTTTGCAAACGGGAAACATTGAATAAGAAATGCTGTAATGAATTGAACGCTGCCAGATCAGAGGTGGTCCGCGATGAGCGTTGGCACCAGCTAGCTAAGGATTTGGACATTTGAACAGGAGAGGGAGCGGAGATATTCGATTTCACAGTACATCAGATCCAATGTTATGCAGGCAAGCAGGTCCACCTGCAGCCCCTCAGTCCTAGAATGGCTCTCGGGTTCGTCTGGTGTATCAACCCTGAACTCTGTCAGGGCCTTGAAAGTCCTCCCGAGCATCCAAGAAAATGATGAACGAAATAGCTTAAGCCACTGGAGTGTATGGGTCAACGGTAAGCCAAGGTTCAGGGAATATTCAGGAATAGATCCATTCGAAATTTGCAGCCTCTCGATTTGTCCAGGTATGGCAAAATAAGGATTTCATGATTAGATTCGCAGTTGAGCTCGAGATGCCGGAGCTGCCTAAAGAGGACAGTGGAATGGAGTTGGAGTAATGGAGCACCATCGCGACCAATGACCAGATGTCCTGCGACCATTCCCATGACAATCCCTGCGTCATATTGTCTCACTGATTCCCCAAGATGCTTATCTAGATAGTCAGTGGAAATGTAATCAACCGCAATGTCGTCCATGCTCTGCCTCCCCTCCCATACTTTCAAATGCTCCAAAGGAGGGGTCAAATATGCCCTAGTCCATCCAACAAGTCTAAGAAATGGTAAATCGTCCAGGCACTCAGAATGAGAATAACCTGTGGGACATTGTATGCCCAGGTATTTCAGATGCGGGAGAATACTGACACTCCAGGTTTGAGAGGAGCACCATTCCCTCCACTTATGAGGATCCATCGGTCGATCCCATGTAGGCCATTCATTTGTAGATGGTTTGGCAGCCAGTGACTCAAGGAAGTTTTGCCAGGAGGGTGAGAGATCGGCAACAGAAAAAACTAACTTTTGTAGAGGGACCAAGTACCTCAGCACCTTGATCAAGACTTGCTCACTGCACTGAAATGTGATGTGTAGAGCAGTGAGTTTGGAAATCCTCGCATCTGCTCTGCATAGATGGCGTAGGTGCTGGTAGACCCTCTGTTCATTGCAGTCATGAGATTTGAGTTCCATAACTCTCATTTCGGGAACATGAAAATATCGGGATGTGGTGATTGGATGACCATGATAGGTCAATTTCTTGCAGGATGGCAATTGCACCTCGTGCTGCTGAATTACCTCCCAATGATGAGGAAGGAGAATTACGCACTCCTCGAGGCATTTGAATTGTCTCCCGGCCATCCACTGGACTGAGCAGGCTCTGAGCTGCAGCTTCCGAAGCGTACAGAGAAGAGGAATATTGGTATTTAGTTCATAAAATGGGAGCCGAAGACGATCAGCCTCAAATGTCTGAAGCTGGGTAAAAGTAGGAAGAAGCTCAAATGGCTCATCCATACCTCTGCCACTGACAATAAGCACTGTGAGATTCTGCAACACAGGAAACCAATGGGGTTGGAGAAAGTGGGTACCAACAAATGGGGGATGGAGTCTCAGCTCACTGAGTGGAGCTTCGGTTGGAACAAGACTGAGCAAATGAGCAAATGAAGGGGACTCAACACATCCAGCGGCCACATGTAACACTTTCAACACTTGCATTGGGCTTGCGAATTGAACGCCAAGCTGACTAACCAAGTGTTCAGGAGGAAATGAAGAAATTGTAAGCTCGTTCCACTGGCCGGTGCTTGTGAGAGACCTCTGGAGTGCAGCAAACATTGGAGCCTCAGATGTGCTCTGGCTATCACTCTGTGGGTCAATGATAACCTTCTTCGGGTATGCCCTCTGCAACCAAGTCGTAACCTGTTCCGTCTCAGTCCAGGTGCCAACCCTCAAGGTGGACCATAGATGAGACATCGAGCTGATAACAGACCTCCAGTAACGACAGACGGAAGCCAATTGACCAGATTTCATTTGATTTGATTCAATGCAATATAGAAAGATCTCTCGCATAATTTCCATAGGAAGGTAGGTATTGATGGTTTTTCTGGAAGGCGGGTGCAACAAGTCTGAAGCGATGCCCCAGTCTGAAGCGACGGCGCAGCCTGCATGAGGCTATGTCGGAGTCTGGAGCGATCGCCCAGCGTGGACGGTTACGGTCAACGACTGACATATCCTGAGCGTAGATAATTTATTTTTCGAGTGAGATAGTGGCGAGGACACGGCTTGAAAGGAGAAATTGATGGTGAGAACCTGAAGCAATATAATTGGGACTAGAGCGATGACTCGAGTGTGGAGTGCAGTGTTTCAAGAGCGAAGTAGTCAATGGCTTAGGGACTGACCAGCGTGGTGGTGAGACAAGCAGCGCAGGCGTAGTTGACAAGTCTGGGAATCTCCCTCGCGGTGCTGCTTTGCCCCGCGGGTTACAGACGCCGAGGTTTTCTGTGGACGGTTCAGAGTCTTGCGTGCTGACTGTTCCAATGAATCCAGAATCAACATGGACGAACGCTACAAGACATTCGCGCAGGTCTGAAGAGCGCGGGCGTCTCGCTCGGCGGCCTATCCAGGCCAATCTGAGTACGTGAATACGCGATAGTATTCCATGTGTATATTCTACAAATGAAGTGTGCACAGTTACTACCATCGATGAGGTGCGTGGGGGTCAGTCTCATCCTTCCTAAGGGCGGTCATCGATCATACACTGAGCGTGCTACAAGATGGGGGCCCAGAACATTCCAGAGGGAAAGATCGGAGCAATAACGTGTGGCTGGATCTCCATCCTGGGGGGATAGTGGGATGGGTTGATACTATGCGCAGGAGGGCGTTATCCCACGAGATTTTGTCAAATAAATTGTTGCCTGCAGGCGTGCATATATTCATAAGCACATTCCAGCTTCACTTCAATTTTGAGGCACGATTTGTGGAGACAAAGCATCCGAGGTTTTGACGACCGATCTGTTTGACCCGTTGCCCGTTGCCCGCGATGGCGGCTTGATTATCTACTACGACCATCTGAATCGCGTTTGGTTCTGCCGCTGGCTGTTCTGCGGCTGAGCCAGTAATGGAGACACGACATCCTCAACTTACAGCGACGGTCCTTCATCTTCTTGGGTTGTTATATACTTCGCAAGCCGTGCTTGCTCGTCCAAAACGCTAGCTTTTCCATTGCACAACAACATGCCCACCCTTGCGACCTCCAGAGATAGGGTCGTGTTGTGGGTCGCTTGTTCTGGAAAATTTCGGTGTTTCATGCTAAAATAGTCGTCCCTCATCTCTAGTCCATCGTGCACTATCAGAATCCACACAGGCGATCGAGTCCCCAGAATGTCGAGAGCACCTCTAACAGCAAAGTTCAAGCGCAACCTCCCATCCACGTATTAGACCCACTTCTCAACACTTGCTACACTACACGAGGTTCCTCGATGAACCATGTTCTCTCGCATGAAGGGAACGACTCGCGGACAACCCGCCAAACCGATATCCTCGCCCACTTGTCTCCGCCTTTACAACATCCGCTGATATCCCCTTTATCCCTCTGTTTTCTAGCCTCTTCAATTGTTGCCTTAACAATTTGCAGGGCCGTCTCCCGTAGAAACCTTCGACCAGTTGCACACTCTGCCCCGACGCGCTCGTCTCTCGTCACCACAAATCTCGTCCATTGCGCACTCACCGCTCGTTGCTGGTGCCCCCCTCAGCGAGACAACCAGCCCGCTTCGCCACTGCGTACTCGACAACAAGACCATTCTCCCACTCATCAGCCGACAGAAATCTCCTCGACAACGGTCCTCCTTACTTATTCTCACTATTGCTATTACGATCAGGTCGAGCCTGTTCCCGCCCTCGTTTCTTGCGACTTTCTACGACCTCCGTACCCTTTCCGTCTCGCCCTCATCTTCACCGTTCGCTTCGTCCTACTCACCGAAGACTATTCAAATGGCGACAAGGCACTTGGCGAACAGCAGTCGCAAATCGCCAGCCACCAACGCAACGGTAGTTCGTCGGCTTGAGTGAGAAGGAGCCTGAATGGTCCATGCGTTCACACTCGGGCTACTATGGCTATTCTCCCGTCCCCGTGAACGTCGCGGGTTCCCCAGCTTCGACCACCGTTACTACCTATCCTAGCCACCACCAGCGCCCGGTGTTTCCAAAAGGTTATCCCGCGAGTATCTATCGCTGCTGGCCCCTCTTCCTATGTGCTCCTCGATCGGCCATTTCACTGATACTCAACCTCATAACCCCACCACCCTCGCCTACAAGTCCATCACCCACACAAGCTTCAGCAGCAGCACCCATGCTAAGTTATCTATGGCGAAGTTGATCATGCAACGACATGTACGTACCGCCTTCTTCGTTTCTCGTCTGTCCACTTGGCTCATATAGAATCGCGCTTTCTCATTGCTTTTTCGGCTTGTTCCGATGACGCTCTGAACCCACCTTACCTTGCATTATCGCCTCCGCTGCGTACTCGAATCGACACGCATTCGACGCCGGTGTCCCTGGGTCAACCCCTGGCTATTATTTTTCCTCTCTCTCCAAACACCACAGTCCACTGTTAATTGCCCACGGCGGACGAGAGGATTAATCAAATTGCCGAGCATGTCAAGGACGTGCACAACGCCAGCGCCGCGGCGACCACGACTCCGTGTCGCTTGACCGTCGTCATCGTGAGCCACGGGAACTCTACAATCACCTCGAATAGACACCCTTCGCTCGCTCGGCGGTTGTCGGTTGTCAGAAGTATGAAGGACGGCACGACCGCGGGGGATGTCCGTACCGCCCACCGCGAACCCACTACGCGCCTGACTCACGTCCTTCCTACTGACAGTCCCTCATTCGCTCATTCGCTTGTATATATACTTTATTGCCTACGAACGGGCTCTACATCCTCTCGTGCTTCCTAGCTCTGCTCATCGTTGATGGACGCTTAGACTGTCCTCTTGGAACACTCAGTCTGCTTACCTGTGACTATGCGGCCAGGCTCGTCTCATACTCTTTGCATGTCCTAACGCCAATTTTTCAAATTTTCCTCCTCTTCTTGTCGCTCATGGACCCCTTTCCCCTCTTGATGATTAATGTTGAGTGCTGTAATTTGCCACCCGTCCCACGTTCGCCTTCATTTTCTATATCGTCTAGTTGGCTTCCATCTTGTTATCCTTGATAGATATAACGCTACAAGCTGTGTTATGTCCCATGGGGCGATTTGAAGGGTCGATCGGTTCATGAATTGTCTACGGATAGTTGGAAGCTTATTACCTATCATAGCGTGTGCTGAAAATTCTCTTAAAAGTCAAATGAAAGTACCGAACAATCCGATTGAAAGCAAAATGTATTATTACAGCCGAACGGCAAAGAGTGTTCCTGATCTACCATTTGTACAAGACCATTCACATAGATGCTCTGACTATCACTCTCCTCTCTTTCTTGGTGACTGTGAACGATTTCCACCATTTTTCAAAACGCGGCTGGTGTCCAACTGTCTGGTCGAAGAAGTGAGATGTTTCTGAGTAAGAATAAAACCAGATCTCCACTTTCACCCTCCCGATATCTCGCCATACTCCGTGTTCCGATGCCCCACAAAAGACAAAATCAATCAAGGAATCTATCCCCAAACTCTGGGGAACAGAGATAGTAAGGCTTTGCAAACAGGAAAGGTTGGATAAGAAATCATGTAACGAATTGAGCCCTGTCAAATTGAAGGGGGGCTGCAATGGGTGTTGGTACCAGCGAAGGATTTGGAGATTTGAACAGGAGAGGAAAGGGAGATAGTACATCGAACAGTACATCAACTCCAATGTTGTGCAGGCAGGAAGGTCCACCTGCAACCCCTCGTGCCTAGAATGGTACTCGGGTTCGTCTGGTGGTCGAAAAACCCTGAACTGTCTCAGGGTCCTGAAGGTCCTCCCAAGCATCCAAGAAGATGTTGAACGGCGTAGACTAAGCCACTGGAGAGTATGAGTCAATGGCAAGTCAAGATTCGAGGAATATTCAGGAATGGAATATTCAGGGATGGAATATCCAGAAATGGATCCGCTCTCAATTTTCAGGGTCTCAATTTGTTCGAGGTATGGCAAAATAAGGATTCTATTTTTAGATTTCCAGATGAGCTCAAGATGCCGGAGCTTCCTAAAGAGGACAGTGGAATGGAGTGGGAATAATGGAGTATCAGGAAACGCAATGGCCAGATGTCGTGTGACTGTTGCCCTGACAATCGTTGCGTCATGTTCTTTACTTGATCTCCCAAAATGCTTATCTAGATAGCCGGTGGAAGTGTAATCAACCACAATATCACCCATGCTCCCTCTCCCTTCCCATACTTTCAGATGCTCCAACGGGGGAGTCAAATACGCCCTCGTCCATCCAATAGTTCTAAGTAATGAGGAATTTTCAAGACGTGCAGACTGAGAAAAGCCTTTGGGGCACTGTATCTGCAGGAATTTCAAGTGCGGGAGGACATTGGCATGCCAAGTTTGAGAGGAGCACCATTTCTCCCACTGTTTATGATAATCTATCAATAAAAACCATTCAGGCCATTCATCTGTAGATGGTTTCGCTGCCAGTGACTCAAGAAAGTTTTGGAAGGACGATGAGGGATGGGTAATGGATAACGCCAACTCTTGTAGAGGGATCAAATACTTCACTACCTTCATTAACACTTGTTCACTGCACTGAAATGTGAGGTGTAGAGTAGTGAGGTCGGAAATCCTTCCATTCACTCTGCATAGATGGCGTAGGTGTTGATAGACCCTCTGCTCATTGCAATCATGAGATCTGAGGTCCATTGCGCTCATTTCGGGAACATGAAAATATTGAGCTGTGGTCATCGGATAACCATGATAGGCCAATTTCTTGCAGGATGGCAATTGCACCTCATGCTGCTGAATTTGGTCCCAATGTCGTGGAAGGAGGATTGCACACTCCTCGAGGCATGGGAATTGTCTCCCAGCCATCCATTGGACTGAACAGGCTCTAAGCTGCAGCTTCCGGAGAGTACAGAGGAGAGGCAGATTGGTATTGGGCTCATAAAATGGGAGACAAAGATGATCAGCCTCAAATGTCTGAAGCTGGGTAAAAGTAGGAAGAAGTTCAAATGGCGCATGAATATCTCTGCCATTGATAATGAGCACTATGAGATTCCGCAAAACAGGAAACCAATGAGGCTGGAGAAAGTGGGTGCTGACGAATGGGGAATGGAGTCTCATCTCATAGAGAGGGGCTTCGGTTGGAATAAGATTGAGCAAATGAGCAAATGAGGGAGAATGCATACATCCAGCTTCTACGTGTAGCACCTTCAACATATTCATTGGGCTTGCGACTTGAAGGCCAAGCAGATTAGGAGGAAATGAGGAAATAGTAAGCTCGTTCCACTGGCCAGTGTGTGCAAGAGCATCCCGTAGTGCAGCAAGTGACATAGCGTTGGATGACAGCCGACCATCTCGCTGGGTGTCAAAAATGACAATTTTCTTCGGATGTGCTCTCTGCAGCCAAATGGCAACCCGTTCCCTCTCGGTCCATGGCCCAACCCTCAGGGTGGACCATACACTGGGCAATATGGCGATAACAGACCTCCAATAGCGACAAACAGAAGCCAATAGACTAGATTTCATTTGATTCGATTCAATGTGATATAGAAAGACCTCTCGCATAAGTTCCATAGGAAGGTAGGTATTAATGGTTTTTAGGATTCGAGGCTTACGTCGCCGCGCACGTCGGGCAATGGGGCGATGGTCAATGGCGGACATATCCCGAACGTGAATGGGTTATTTCGAGTGAGATAGTGGCGAGGACACGGTTTGAAGAGGAGAAGTTGATGGTGAGGCGCTGAAGTTGGGCGAGGAAATCAGGACTGGAGCGATGACTCGAGTGCGGCATGCAGTGTTTCAAGAGCGAGATAGTCAATGGCTTATGGATTGACCAGTGTGGTGGTGAGGACGAGTCCGGGAATCTTCCTCGCGGTGCTGCTTTCCCTTGCGGGTTACAGACCTTTGCAGACGGTTCAGAGTCTGGCCAGCTGACTGCTCCGATGAATCCGGAATCACCACGGACGAGCGCTACAAGACATTCAGATGTGTGCCTCTTCGGCCCTGATGGGAGTCTTGGCGACCTATTCAGACCAGTTTGAGTACCGTAATACGCAATAGTGTTCTATGTGTATATTCTACAGAATGAAGTGTGTACAGCTACCGCCATCGATCGATGAGGTGCGTGGAGGTCAGTCTCGCCAGCCCTCATCCTTCTAGTGGGCGGTAAGCTTGAGGGTCATGTAGCAAGCGGGTAGCCATAGCGATCGCTTTCGAAGGCAGCGGGATATTCCCTGGGGGCGCGGCACATTCTCGAGAGATGATCAAAGCAGTAACAAGCGTGCGGTTTGAGGCTGGAGGGCGCTCAGCCGTTCGATCTCCAATTTGTCATCCCGACGCTGGCCGAGAACGACGACGACGGGCCCTGGCAAGGGACACGGATAGCCCGCTTTCATCTATCCCGGCCGCTTGCATTCAAGGGCCAGTCACCACGCCTTGCGGGTTGATCCTATACACAGAACAGTGTCACACCACGAGATTTTAAATAATGGTTGTCTGCATTTACCTTGGCTTTCTGCACATGCACACAAGCATGCATAAGCGCCCTGAAATTTTGCAGTCCAGCTGCGCCGCGAGAACTCGGCCGAATACCTTCCTTGTGTTCTCCTTTACTCTCAAATCATCGACGAGTACACTAGGCATCTGATGTGATCAGTTCCCACTTCGCTGCAAGTGGAGACAAAGCATCCTATGTTTCACGACCGACCGTTTTGGCCCATTTACCTGTTGCCTGCGATGGCGCCTTGATCATCTAATACGACCACCTGAGTTGTGTTTTGCTTTTGCCGCTGGGCCAGTAGTGACCCCGCCACATCCTCACTGACAGCGATTCATACTCGCGGTCGTTCGCCCACGTGCTTCACATCCTTGGGTCATAATACGATGTTGTTACTTCGCAAGTCGTGCTGGTTCTGTCAAGGCCTTAACTTTTACAACGCCCAACGGTATACCCATCTTTACGACTCTAGAGTCGCTCGTTCTGGACAATCACAGGGTTCATGCTAAAAATAATTGCTCCTCGTCTCTAGTACATCGTGTATTATCGGAAATCTACAAATGCAATCTAGTCACCAGACTATCGTGAGCACCTTCAGCAACCCGCACTGGAGTCCAACCCGACCTCCCATCCACGCGTTAAACCACTCCTCAACCCTTGCCGTTTTTGTACGAGGTTCTTCGATGTACCACGTTCTCTCGCATGAAGGGAACGACGAAGTAGGCACATGTCAAACCGGCATCTCTGCTCAATATCCCCGACTCTACAACATCTACTGGTACCCCCGATACCCTCCTCTTCTCTGACCCCAACTGCAGTGGTTGCTTTGCCAACCAGTGCCCCTCGTCTCCGTCGTCATTTTCCAGCTGCAAAGAAGAAAGGCAGCTACCGGCTACTCGGACAAGCAGTGCTCTCTCTCCAGGGCGCTGTAACGACATCAACTCTCTAGATGGGGTATGTGTCATCGTTGCCCTCTTTCCACTGCCAGACTAACAAGTATTTGCAGTTCGCTCTCCTGTTTCGGATACACCCTCTCTTCTCGTGTCACCTCTCAATAACGCACAAATACTAGACTGGCGTATTCTGTCGGGGCACCTAGTGGTTTTTTTCAATACCTCCTAGTTCCCCGCTTACGGTTAACCTCCGTGTAGTTTCCTCTTCACCTTCCAGCCGCGGCCGTCTTCCGTAGTAACCTCCGACCAGTTGCACACCCTGCCTCGATAAACCCACCTTTCGTTGCCCCTACTCTCGTCTACTGCGTACCCATCGCTCGTTATCAGCACTCCACTCAGCTTGACAACCGGCCCACTACGCCACTGCGCACTCGTCAACGAGACCATTCTCCCACCCATCAGCCGACATAAATCTCCTCGATAACGGCCCTACTTGCGCACTCTTACTCTCGCCCACGATGACCCGGTTGAACCTCCCCGCCCGCCCCCGACATTCCGGCGACCTTTTACCATTCCTCCGCGCCGGCGATCTCGCCCTCATCTTCCCTTTGCTCCTCGTCCTACTCGTCGAAGACAATTCGACCGATAGCACGGTGCTCGGTGAGCAGCAGTCGCAGCTCACCAGCTACCAACGGCGGTTCGTCGGCCTAAGTGAGAAGGAGCGCGAATGGCCCACGGTTCGCAATCGAGCTACTATGGCGATTCTCCCGTCCAGAGGACTGCCACGGGTTCCCAGCTACGGTGACCCTGCCCGGTCACCACCAGCTACGGTGTTCCAAAAAGGTTATTTGATGCGCATCTCTCTCGCATTGCCCCTATTCCTCATTTTATCTATGTACCCCTTGTCCATCTATCTCGCTGATACTCGACCTCATAGCCCTACTACCCTCGCGTACGAGTCCATCACCCACACAAGCTCCATCGCAGCTACCATACTATGTATCACGAGGCTGATCATGCATCGACATGTGCGTATTGCCTTCTTTCTTTCCCATTTGTCAACTCGGCTCACAATACATCACGCCTTCTCATTGCGTTTTTCCCCGATGACGCTCTGAATCCACTACACGTATTCGTCGCCGTTATCGCTGTGTCAACCTCTGGCCATCACCTTTCCTCTTCTTCCAATCACCACCCGTGGCCCATTTACGATGGGCGACAGGACCAAGCGACTAGCGGCGCAACAGCAACCCCAACCCAAGTAACACTCACCAGCGCCATTGTGAACGCTGCTACGAATATGGCCCCATCAGGTGTCGCTTGGCCATTGTCATGGCCTTGTTCGCGTAATCCGTCGTGGCCGTGTCCACTCTACAAGTCACCTCGAAATAGGCACCCTACGCTCGCTGGATATGTACCGGTTGCCAGAAGTATGGGGATGAAGTGAAGGCAGATACTATGCTACGGTGTAAATATGGGGGACGTCCGTACCACCCACCGTAAATCCAGCCCTCCTATCGACAGTCCCTCGTCCGCCCGTCCGCCCGTATATATACTTTATTTCGCACAAACGAGCTATGCATCCTCTCGTCTTCCTAGATTTGCTCATAGTTGACGGACGCTCAGAATGTCCAATTGGAACACTCAGTCTGCTTACCTGTGACTAGGCGGCTGGGCTCGTCTCGTGCTCGTTACATGTCCTAACGTCAATGTGTCATTTCTGCTCTTCTTCATCAGTCCTGAATCCTGTAATTTGCCACCCATCCGGTGTTTACCTGTGTTCTTTACTCCCACAAGCGCCATCGACAGTACCCATGCTACCTATCGCGAAGCTGATCATGCACCGGCATGTGCGTATCGGTTTCTTTCGTTTCCCATTTGTCGACTTGGCTCATAAACATCACGCTTTCTCATTGCTTTTTTCCAGATGACGCTCTGCATCCACCTTGCATCATCGTCTCCACCGCCGACACGCATTCGTCGCCGTATCACTGTATCGATCTCCGGCCATCATTTCCCCTCTCTCCAGGTACCACCCGCTGTCCACTATTATTTATCCATGCAAGACAAGCACGTGCACAACGCCAGCAGCCGGTTGGCTTCCCTTTTATGATTCTCGAGAGATAAAACGCTCTAAATACACTCGAGTCATGCTTGTCTTTCATTTGTGGAAGTAGTAGCTTTGAAGGGTCGATCTGTCCAAACTTAGTTGGGATGGTGGGAAGCTTATTACTTATAATATTGTGCACTGGAATTCCTCTTAAAAAGCAAACGAAAATCCCGAGCCTCTAAATGGAATATTTTACAGCTGAACAGCATAGAGTGATCCTGACCCGCTTTGTACAAGACCCTTCACGTGAATGCATTGAGCATCACATTATTGTCGTCCTTGGTGACTGCGAACGTTTTCCACCATTTCTCATACTGCTGCTGGTGTCCAACTGCCTCGTCGAGGCAGTGAGATACTTCTGCGAGGGAGTTACACCGAATCTCCACTTCCACACTCCTGATATCTCGCCATATTCCTTGCTCCCGTGCACCACAAAGGACAAAATGAATCAAGGAATCTATCCCCGAAGTCTGAGGAATGGAAATATCAAGGTTTTGCAAAGAGGAAAGAGTGAACACGAAACCATGAAATAAACTGAGATATGTCAAATCAAAGGTAGCCCAAGGTGAATATTGTCGCCAACGAAAAATTTGGACATTTGAACAGGAGAAGAAATGGAGATAGTCCACTGGACAGTCCTCCAACTGCAATGTCGTGCAGGTGGGCAGGTTCACCTGTAGCCCCTCACGCCTAGAGAGGTCCTCAGGTGCGAGGGGTGACCAATAATTCTGGAATTCTCTCAGTGCTTTGAAGGTCCTACCAAGCATCCAGGAAAATGTTGAAACACGTAGTTCGAGCCGCTCAAGAGTATGAGTCAATGGCAAATCAAGGGTCAGGCAATACTCAGGAATCACCCCACGCCAAATTGTCAACTTCTTGATTTGTTCTAGGGATGGCGAAATAGGGATTTCATGATCGAGATTAGAGATGAGATAAAGTTCCTGGAGTCGCCTAAAGAGGACAGTGGAACGGAGTCGGAATAATGGGGTAGCAGGGGTATCATTATCATGAATGACCAGACCTCGTGTGGCCATTCCAACGACGATCACTGCGTCATATTCTTCACTTGGCGTTCCAAGATGCTCTTCTAGATATCCAGTGGAAATGTAGTCAACCGCAATGTCACTCATGGTCCCTCTCTCCTCCCATACTTTCAAATGCTTCAAGGGGGGGTTCATATGCGCCCTAGTCCATCCAACAAGTCTAAGGAATGGGAGATTCTCAAGGCGTTCAGACTGAGAGAAGCCTTTGGGACACTGTACGCCCAGATATTTCAGGTGCGGGAGGATATTGGCATTCCAGGTCTGGGAAGAGCACCATTGCTCCAACCTTTGATGATAACCCGTCGATTGGTCCCACGCAGGCCATTCGTTTGTGGATGGATTGGCAGCCAGTGACTCAAGGAAGCATTGCCAGGAGGGCGAGGGATGGGCAATAGATAAAACCAACTCTTGTAGAGGGACCAAATACTTCAGCACCTTGACTAAGGCTTGTTCACTGCACTGAAATGTTAGGTGTAGAGTAGTAAGGCTAGGAAACCTTCCATTTACTCTACATAGATGGAGTAGGTGCCGATAGACCCTCTGTTCATTGCAGTCATGAGATCTGAGGTCCATTGCTCTCATTTCGGGAACATGGAAATATCGAGCTGTGGTCATTGGATAACCATGGTAGGCCAATTTCTCGCAGGATGGTAATTGCACCTCATGCTGCTGGATTATCTCCCAATGACGAGGAAGGAGGATTGCACACTCCTCGAGGGACGGGAATTGTCTCCCAGCCATCCATTGAATCGAACAGGCTCTGAGCTGCAGCTTCCGAAGAGTACAGATAAAAGGCAGATTGGTATTGGGCTCATAAATTGGGAGACGAAGATGGTCAGCCTCAAATATCTGAAGCTGGGTAAAAGTAGGAAGAAGTTCAAATGGCTCATCGATATCTCTGCCATTGACAATAAGCGCTGTGAGATTCTGCAAAACAGGAAACCAACGGGGTTGGAGAAAGTGGGTGCTGGAAAATCCGGAATGAAGTCTGAATTCAGAGAGTGGAGCTTCAGTTGGAACAAGATCGAGCAGACAAGCAAGCGAAGGAGAGTGAACACATCCAGCTGCCACATGTAACACTTTCAACAGGTTCATTGGGCTTGCAACTTGAACGCCAAGCTGACTAGCCGTGTCCTCGGGAGGAAATGAGGAAATAGTAAGCTCGTGCCACTGGCCGGTGGTCGTAAGAGAATTTCGGAATGCAGCAAACATCGGAGCTTCAGATAAGTTCTGACCATCTCTTTGGGTGTCAATGATAACCTTCTTTGGGTATGCCCTCTGCGACCAAGTAGCAACCTGCTCCGTCTCAGTCCAGGTGCCAACCCTCAAGGTGGACCATAGATGAGCCATTGTGGTGATAACATACCTCCAATAGCGACAAACAGAAGCCAATTGACCAGATTTCATACGATTCGAGTCGATGCTATACAGGAAGATCTCTCGCAGCAGTTCCATAGGAAGGTAGGTATTAATGGTTTCGCCATTAGGCGACTCCAGTGGCTCAAGCGGACTGCTACAGTCAAGCAAGGACATATCTTGAACGTAGGCGGGTTAATTTGAGTAAGAGGACACGGCTCGAAGAGAAGAAATTGATGCTGAGGTGCCAAAGTCAGGCAAGGTGCCAAAATGCACAGGAGACTAGAGCAACGATGCGAGTGCGACGTGTAGATTGGGGACTGACTGCGTAGTGGGGAGAGAAGCAGCGCAGGCCGGGCTAAAAGAACACGGACCACACTCCCGGAAATTGGAAATTTTCGATGTTTCGTTTAACATAGATTAGATCTTAGCACATAAAATTGGATTACCCAAAAAAAAAACTCGATGTTTCAGGTTTCGGGGTTCGGTGCCTCGACACCAGATGGACGGTTATGAAGGGCCTCAGGGTTCGACTATGCGTTTGTAGCGTACCCGAACAACCACGATCCTGTTCTCGTCGACATGGCTGCCGTGGAATTTCCTGACACAAATTGAGTCTCCGGCGTCTTCGGCCCGATGGGTGGAATACACTTGTCGGACTTCCGTTTCCTTATCACTCCGCAACATTCCATTTCATGACGACACCGCATTCCCCAGACTTCTACTTCTGTACCCGCACATACGATATCGGGGTTCTGTTGGCGACATCGCTGTAACGTCGAAGTCTCACTATTCGAAGATTAGGGTTATACAAATGGTAGTCACCGCATTTGCGCCTTCGTTGGCGAGGACACGAATGCGAATCGGGATGGAATCGACGCATCGCCTAGCACAAGGAGCAGCGAGCACCTTCAACTCAGTGGAAAAGCACCGATTAGCGTAGGAGCGTAGGATATCGGCTCTTACGATGCACATAGTACGATTCCTTTTCCTTTACTGGAGGGATAATATCCTAATGAGGATATATTTCTAGGGCTGCTAGCGAAGGAGCTCGATCTACCGTGTGCTACTGACCTCTCCATGTGCATACTATCTCCCATGTTTACACTGCTGCCGCCTTTCTAAGAACGTGTACGGCCCTGGTACCCGCGGACCTCCCTTCACCTCCTTTTAAATCCATAAAAACCAACCAATTACCCCACTTCAACTCGGATATCCTAGACGATCCAGATGGTTCAGCAGAATACTCACGGTTCACCTAATCCTGCCGGTGCCTACCCGCCGCGCGCCATCGTCGGTCCCCTCGTGCCCTCCTCTCCATCCAAGTCGCCTATGAGCACTCTCCTACTCAACCATGGCCCCATTTAGTCTACCCCAGATCCTTCTTGCAACCGCACGCACGGCGCCTCCTGATACATCTGCGCTCCAACCTCCGCCTATATTACCCAAGCAGCTCGACGCTCTTCCAGAGACTATTGGCGAGGATGATGGGGCTGCGGTCCCGATACCCATCCGCCGCAACCACCCGGGTATCTGCCTCTGCTCCTTCCCCTTTCAGGATCGCCGCGAAAGCCTCCAAGTGACGTTAAGCGACCCAAGGTCATACTTCCTTCACAGGCGAAAACACGATGACTGTGAAAATTGTCAAAGAAGAGAATATTCCCACCAGAGTCACGATCACAGCCACAGCCACAACTACAGCCCCTGTCGCCCAGGCCGCGTTCCAAGTCGCTCCGAAGGTTGGTGCTCCGAAACTCATGCTGGCAGAAATCTGGATGTGAACGGTGTCCAGGCCACGACCCAGACGTACCATGAGCAGATTGAGATTCATAGACGGATGTTGAGTGTTGCGTCTCCCAAACGATAGGAGAAAGAAGGAGAAGTAATAGAGAACGAAGAGATGGAGATTCCGCAGGTTCGGCGGCATTCGGTCGACTCGAATATTGATTTTCGTCCGCGCTGGCAGCCGCCTTGCGAGCCTCATATGCCAGCTGAACTCCACGAGGCGTTGATATGTGTGCGTACCAGGAGGAAGGAGGAGATTATACAAGCGCCGAACAACCACTTCGCGACGTTGAACGGGATGGGAACGCAACCTTTCGGGACCTGGCAAGCCGTGAAAATCTTGGACGTTAACATGGTCGTATATAGCGGTGTAGATGTCGGAGAAATAACGAGCAACGACTTGATAACCCGAATATAGATCCATAGTAACGGTAGGAGAGCTGGTTCTAGGGCAATCTGAATCCTAACACCTACCATTCCCCCTTGTCGTTGACGTCCGATCGTTTACCTAGCTAATACATTTCATAGATACGCATCATCTCCGTGGGCGCAGCGTGCTGGGGTCCCCTGACCCCAGCACCTATTTGGATATATTGCCCTCCGTGGGCGTTAAGGACTGTCCCAGGCACCGCTCGGGCACCTGGCTCGGCTCTACTCTCCGTTTAAAGGTCCTTATCTTTACACTTGGGTCTCTTGGCAGAAGGACCTT
>Ga0307515_10003526_pt1 | contig 32899 bp, 23 predicted proteins | sample 17_EM_MG_FD_194513 | JGI IMG/M metagenome (GOLD analysis project Ga0307515, IMG submission 194513) | Populus trichocarpa ectomycorrhiza microbial communities from riparian zone in the Pacific Northwest, United States - 17_EM | ecosystem: Host-associated > Plants > Roots > Unclassified | place... | reverse complement strand
TTAAGAAGAGATAAATATTCAGAATATAAATTGATGTTTCGTTTCCATGATCAGTTCTGATTTCTGTAGGTGGATGTGTGCTTGTGACCAAGGTTTGTTCTCTTGATAATTTTCTAATTTTATTAAAATTTGTTTGATAGTTTTCTTTTTTCTTTTGCTTTAGCCTAGATAACGTCCAAACCCCCAAATTGCATATCATCTAGCATAAAAATCTGACTTGAATCTTCCTCGTGGGATCGACCCCTTGCTTGCTCTATACTATCTTGTGTGTTGTGTTTGAAGCTAGGGTAATTAATTTGTGTGATCGCGACATCGCAACACTTAACAAGTACTTGGGATAAAATGTCTAGACTGAAATAGAATTTTAGAAATGTTAATATCCTTGTTTTGTATCATGAGTTATAGAATTTACTTGATTATAAACTTAAAGGATTGATGTATGATTAATGCATGTTAACCTAAACATGTTTGTAATGAAAATGATAATTTACATGAGTAAACTTGAAGGAATGAAGAAAAAATGTTCGGCCAAGAGAAAAAAATGAAAGAAGTTCCCTTGTATGATGAACATCCTTAGAATTGTGTTTTATGATTTGGAATAAAATGATTAAGAATGATGAAATGAACACTTGGTATAAATGTTCTATGTTTCGGCCACCATGAAGACTCAGGAAAGAAAATCCTTGAAATATACATGCTTGAATTTAATTGAATACCACTTGACAACATTGTGATGAACTAAATGAGATTATAAAAATATACATGATTCTTGAACATGTTTAGTAGAACTTCATAAATTGGAATGCATAGAACAACATTATGCCATGTTATAATAGATGAGAAATGGATGATATGATATGATAAAAAACACAAATTATGTTTGGTAGAGAAAAGGCATAGGTTTTGGTCAAATTGGGAAAAAATAGAAAAGAAAGGCTCCATGAATACAATGATAACCATAGAACCTCCTTGACAATTTTTTATGATTGGGTGAAGTTGTAATAGATTGGAAACTTTACATGTTAATCTTGCTTCATATAACCTTAGAGATGAATTGTGTTATGGTTGATGTCCATAAATAAGTTATGGTATGATCTTTTAAGAAGAGAATTTGGTATTGACTTTTATGCATGAACTTGGGAAAAGAAACAACAAAATGACTCAGTTTTTGTTGATGATTTTTAGTGTCGTAGTGATTTAGTTTTCATTGATGATTTTCAATGTTGTAATGACTTAGTTTTCATTGATGATTTTCAGTGTCATGATGACTCATTTTTTGTTGATGATTTTCAGTATCAGGATGACTCAGTTTTCATTGATGATTTTCAGTGTTGTAGTGACTTGGTTTTTATTAATGATTTGCAGTGTTGTAATGACTTAGTTTTCTTTAATGACTTTCAATAAAGTTGAAATGGGTGTCTTATTATAACATTTTTGTCATGCAAATACATGAATACAAGGGACATTTGTATGAATAGGTGTGATATATGTGTGTGGAAATAATCTTTGATGATGCCTAGAGATAAGAATATACTAAGTACTGGTCTCTTTATGTATTAGGAGGTGCAACAGGAATCAGATCTTCGATCAGGCGAGAACATACTATAGGGAGAGGAGGTAGGTGATTTCCAGCTTCATCTAACCCTATTAAATTCTCAAAGTACTCTTATATAGTATTGTTAGTTGAACTTAGTTGCTTAATTATTTATGAATTATAAAGAATGTTGAGATTAACTTTGGCTAAGGGTATCCATGTTGGATAGCCGAGAATAAATATTAAAGATTAGCTTTGGCTAATGATATCCATGTTGAATAATCAGGAATAAATTATAAGATTAGCTTTGGGTAATGGCATCCATGTTAGATAGTCGACAATAAATGTTAAAGATTAATGCAACCAAATTATTCGATAGTTATACCCACATTTACCTAGTATTTTGTCCATGTTTTATATATAAAATGCATTGATAATCTTTTTTTATGATTTCAAGGCACTTTGTATGATTCAAAAAGGAGTAAATTCGAGATAAAATTTAGACCATGTTCCAACCTATGTCGAATAATCATTAAAAAGAACTTCAGTTGTAGAGGTCAAAATGAAGTGATTCTTCTAGTGGCATTAAAAAGCTAACATCCATACATTTCTATACATATATAGCAAGAAAAAAAAAAAAGAAAGGGCATGGAAATCGCAGCCTTCAAAGACAAGTCTCGCATTCTACCAATTTTGACCTTTGACCATTCTGACTTGAATATCTTGAGTTAGAGAAGTCCAAACTCAATGTTTTTAGATTCCTGACTCAAAGACCTATCAACCTACCAAATTGCAGCAGAAAAGGAGCTCATATGAGAGATATATGATTTTTCTAAGACAACTCATCAATTATGTCAGTAGACATGTTTTATGAAGAATTAAGTCCAACTTACTTTCAAAGCATCCAAACCGACATGAAAATTGTGTCTTCGTATGTTAAAGGTCTTTATTTGGGCAATTTAACTTCTCTAAGTTCAAAGTCAAAGCTTGAAGATTTTATGCAAGACTATTTTTTTGTAAAATAGTTATTGTACTACTTAAGTATAGATTGTCTACTTTGGAAATGACTATTTTTATTTTTTAGATGATTCAAACAGATAGGAGGGATGTGAGGATTAGGATTTCTTATCAAATAAAAAGAAAAGGAGAAAATAAAAAGAGAAGAAGGTAGCCAGAAAGAAGAAGAAAACTCCCACTCTTTTCTCCTATACTTGAAATTATGTTTTCATCTTTTCTCTTAGTTTTTTGATAGACATGCAAGGCTAAGTTATTTTTCTTTGTTGAAAGGATACAGAAACCTTCATATTTCAAAAATTATGAGATTTATTCTATCTTTTCTTTTTAGTTTATATGATGAATATGAATGTTTTTCTATGCTTATTTTCTATGATTGTTTAGTTTGATTGATAATGCGGACTCTATGTTATTATTCTAACCAATTTATTACTAAGTTTGCTATCAAAAATAGAGTTGTGATATTTAAACTTGTGAAGTGACTAAATTTAATAATTATGGTGGATCTCTGTTGTTAATCTTACGGAAAACATTTAACTAAATCGAACATAGACTGCAGACAGTTATGTTGTCTAGATTTATTAACCTATATAGTTCTTAAGGCTGCCATTGAATTAAATTACTAGTGCGGATACTATGGTTATTTAATGGTTAGAGTTAGTTATATTGTGGATCGGTTAATTGACTATTGCTAAGGAAAGATAGATATTCAGAATATAAATTGACGTATTGTTTCAATGATAAGTTTTGATTTTCTGTAGGTGGACGTTTACTTGAGACCAAGGTTTTTCTCTTAATAAGTTTCATTTAATTTAATTTAGTTTGATTATTGTATTTTTGTTTACCATAGCATAACCTAGATAACCTCAAAACCCTCCAACTTTGAATCATCTAGCATAAAAACCTGAACTAGATCTTTCTCATGGGATCGACCTCTTGCTTGCTCTATATTATCTTATTTGTTTAAGCTAAGGTAATTAATTTGTGTGACCGCAACATCGCAACAAATATTAGTTTTGGCTAATAGCATCCATATTGGATAGTCGATAATGAATATTAAAGATTAGCTTAGGCTAATGATATTTATGTTGGATAGTCGGGAACAAGTGATAAGATTAGCTTTGGCTAATGGCATCCATGTTGGATGGTCGAGAATAAATGTTAAAGATTAGTTTTGGCTAATGGCATCCATGTTGGATAGCTGAGAATAAATATTAAAAATTAGCTTTGGCTAATAATATTCATGTTGGATAATCAGGAACCAATAATAAGATTAGCTTTAACTAATGGCATCCATGTTGGATAGTCAGAGATAAATATTAAAGATTAACTTTAGCTAATGATACTCATATTGGATAGTCAGGAGTAAAGAATGAGGTCAACTCTTGTTAATGGGGTCTATACTAGGATCACTGGTAATGAGTGTTGTGAACCGTCTCATTTGAAAGCATTTATTGATATGATGAAAGAAAGATTATAATATGTTATTTATAATTGGAAATAACATTTAAGGAACCGTAGTTAGGAATGAATAGTTTTGCATAGAAAAATTCTATATGTACAAGGATTTCTAGACCATAATACATGTCATCAGTTGTTTGTTGAATATGTCTCAAATAAAATAATGTGGTATAAGGTTATATAAAGATGTGAAGTAAAATATTAAAGATAGACGCGGTAGAAAGTTATTAATGGAAACCTACATTATTAGATATTAATCTAATCACGATTACATGTCTATTGTTCAATTATGTCACAAGTAATGTGTAAAAACTTACATCAAGTTTGATTTGTAACAGGAACATCTCATAACCATAGCGTTTAGCAATCTCGTAACATCTCATGACCATGACGTTTAGCAATCATGTAAATACACCTTGCAAAATCATGTAATTTTATAATAATTTTATAATAATCTATGTAGTAGTACGAATAGACGACTTGTATTTTGTAAAACTTTATTATCTCAATATAATCTAGGGTGTGTAAGTTATGGTGTAATGGTAAACCTTATATTTTGCACAAGGTGTTTATATACATTTCTTTTCTATAATATTATGGTACCTTATGTGTATGTAGTAGTCTACATGAATGTTAAAGATGACCAGATATCAATATAATAAATAGTATCATGAAATATACAATTCAAGAAGAACGGCAATGAAGAATTATTGCACTAGATAATGTATTGATGGAATATAAAAAACAAATACCCTCATTTCTTGCTCTCTATGAATAAGAAGTATATCAAACTCAATTGAATTTTATGGGTTATTACAAAGACTATAAAAGAGTTGTTGATATCAAATGACAAAAAAGGCTAGTCAAGATGAAAGGAATGGAACTAGAAGAAGAAGAGATTGTTATCCCCCTGATCCATGTATCATTCCCCAAAGTTATTTATATAATGCACTCCGAAGATATGACAGATGTCCCTACCCAAGGTTTTATGGGCTTCAACACATTCAAACAAAATGATAGTAAGGAACGTTGGAGGAAGATTGCCTAGATTTGAGTTACTAGAAAAAGAACCTAGAGAGAGATGCTCTTCTTCTTTTTTAAGTTTCTCCTCGTGATGTGTAGCTTCTAAGTTTCCCTTCGAGATTCGTTCTTCACCATTCTACTTGGACCTTCATGGCCAGAGATAAAACACATCTTCTGTTTTACTTCTGTTGGATTCAGCAAAGATAAATCCAAGAGAAGTCTCAGATCTATTCCCATAACCTCAATTTGGGTGTGCCTCCAACAAACCCAGCTCATGTCGTTTCAGCCCTCACTAGAGGGACCAGTGGACATGGAGATGTGTGTCTCTCCCTTCCTGGTGGTGGTCTATCCAGATGAAGAGCGTTTTAAAAAAGGCCAAGGCATCAATGGGTGTTACCCAGGTAATTTTTAGCAACCTGATTTCTCCAGATCTGGAAGAGGTAGGACATATCCTACCCCTTCCACTCTTTAGTGTGTTTTCTGTTGGTTTTTTAGAGGGTAAATAGCCCTCTGACCCATCATGAGGTTGTACACCTCATGCTACTTTTTGCATCCAGCTTGATTGCTGGTTGGGCTGTTTAGTTTCTAGTTGCCATTTTGTTCTTGTACCATGCTCTACCTGGTTTGTTGGAGCCATCAATGTTTCGGTTGATGATGAATGATTATTATGGATGGTCTCTTGGCCGCCATTATAGTGGCCTATCTTCCTACCGATGAGGTTTTAGCTGGTTGAAGTTTGTGTATTTTGCTCTCTTGGCTAAAGACTATTGAGAGTTCTTCTGCTGGGTTGGTTATCTCTGAACTTTGACTATAGGTTAATGACATGCTCCTCTAATATATGCTATTATGGTTTCTATGTTGCTGCAACTTTAACTTGTTTTGTCTAGCCTATTGTTGCAGTCTGCTTGGTTGGTTCATATGCCCTTTGCAGTAGTGATGTTGTTTAGCCACTAGACTCATTCTGGTTTCTTCATCCTGCTATGAGTTGTTGTTATATGCCGCTTGGTTTGCTGAGCTTCTTGAAGCTGGCTGCTGGAATTATATATTATTGTTTACAGTGTTGGTCTACTGGAGTTGATGGGGTTGATGGCTTCACTTTCTAGTTGTTGCGGTTGTGAGTTGCTTGCTCCATGCTTGGCTTGCTAGAATTGATTCTCTAGCTTTGTGTTACTGTTATTTGCAACTTAGTCCTGCTATACTTGCTAAAGTTTGCTGCTGGTATTTCTGCCTGATTGGTTGTCTTAAGACTACTAGCTTTGCCTCTACTTTGCTGTTTGTTATGTTGGTTTTGTTGTGGTTATATTTTGTGTGGTCTGAATGCTAGGGTTGTTTCTTAGCTCTGGTGGTTGGCTACTAAAATGTGACTTGGAATCACCATTATGGTGTTGTTGCTGCTATATGTAAGTTGTTTGTTGCGCTTCTTGAAGCTGCAACTGGGTTTGTTACTCCAACTAATTGTTGTTGGAGTCGGATGTTCATTGTCACCTGCTAGGATTTGACCTTCTATTTAATGTTCCTTTCACTAGTTTATTTGTTGATGGGATTTTCTGGTGGAGGCTTGCTCTTTGTCGCCGCTGTCGCGGTCATTTGTACTGACAGTATGCTTATTGATGGAGATTATGTTTGTTGCTCACCTTGATGCTGTTATTCTGCTATAGACCTTGTGGATCACAACCCGACTGTTTGGTGATGTTAGTGTCCTACTAGTGCGTCATATTGGTTCGCATCCTTTGATATTTTTATTCAAGATTGTTGCTCCTTCGAGGAGCCTATTCCCCTTGGTCTCTCTCATTGTCCCTCTTTGGGTCTATTGGGTTTGGAGGAGCTATCACCCGCCTATTGGTGTTGGTTTCTTTGGATCTCCCTGTGGTGCTCATAATGTTATTCTTACTGATGTTGGTTGCTGGCTGTGTTGGATGGTTGTACATGCCAGGTGTTTTTTTGTCTTTTCATCTTTGCAAAAAACACACTTACACTGAAACACATTCTACTTTTAGGAAATCTAAAAACGGATTATCCATAAAATTATGAGCACATTACACTGAGAATGAATGGTCAAAGTTTGATGAGTACATAATTGCAATGGAGGAAAATGAATGGGAAGAGAATGATGTAAAATAATTCACTAGGCTACTAGAACAATTAGAGTGAGCTTGGAAATCGATATAAGAAGAGTTAGAGACAATTAATGTCAGTACAGGGTAAGATGAAAGAGAATTAAAAATAGGGACTCTAATCACTGCTAGCAAAAGGGGAAAACTTGATCTCACTATTATGCAAGTATATTGATGTGTTTGCTTAGTCCAGCACAGATATGCTTGGTTTAGATATTAACATTATAGTACATAAGATGCCATTAAAAGAAGGAAGTACACCTGCGAAGTAGAAACTACAAATAACTTATTCGGATATGGTGCTCAAGGTGAAAGCCGAGAGAGAAAGGCAATGGGATGTTGGTTTTTTAGAGGTGGTTAGGTGCCCACAATGGGTATCTAACATAGTAGTAGTTCCTAAGAAAGGCGACAAAATTAGAGTATGTGTATAGTACAGGGATTTAAATAAAGCAAGCCTGGAAGATGATTTCCTATTACCACACATCGATGTCCTGGTTGATAATGTGGAGTGAAGCTCAATGTACTCCTTTATGGATGGTTTCTCTGGGTACAACCAAATCAAAATGACCGATGAAGATAAAGAGAAGACAACCTTCATTACTCCATCAGGAACCTTTTGTTACAAGGTGATTCCATTATGACTAAAAAACATTGGGGCCACTTATCAAAGGGAAATGGTAACTTTGTTCTATGACATGATGCATAAAGAAATTAAAGTGTATATGGATAATATGATTACTAAATCCAAGAAAGGAGAAGACCATTTTCAGAATCTGAGAAAGCTGTTTGAAATGTTGAAAAAGTATCAATTGAAGTTGCACCCCGCAAAATGCTCATTTTGGGTAAAATCTAGAAAACTATTAGGATTTGTGATGAGTAGACAAGGTATTGAATCGACCTCGATAAAGTAAAAGCAATTCAAGTTATGCTGACATGTAAGATAGAAAAAAAAAAGTAAGAGGGTTCTTAGATTGTGTGAATTACATTGCTCGGTTTATATCTCAAATGACAACAACTTGTGAGCCAATCTTCCAACTCCTTTAAAATAAAAATTCTAGGGTATAGAACGAGGAATGCCAAGAAACTTTCGATAAAATCAAGCAATAGTTCCAAAATTCACCTTTGTTGGTGCCTCCCGTTTTTGGCAGACCATTAATTCTATATATGACAACAACCATGAAAGCAATGAGATGTATACTTGGGCAACATAATGAGTCTAAAAGAAAAGAGAGAGCAATCTATTATATGAGTAAAAAGTTCATAGATTACGAGTCCAGATACACAATGGTAGAGAAGCTTTGTTGTGCACTTGAATGGGCTACATAATGACTTCGACAATACATGTTGTATTACACTACATGGTTAATTTCAAAACAAGATCCTCTCAGATATATCTTTGAAAAGCCTTATTTATCAATTAGGATAGCAAGATGACAAGTGTTCCTAGGTAAGTATGACATAGTATACATAACAAGAAAAGTCATGAAAGGAAGTGTTATTGTTGATCATTTGGCAGACAATGTAATTGAAGATTATGAGCCTTTGAACTTTGATTTCTCATATGAAGATGTGCTAGTAGTAAAAAAGAAGAAGAATTAGACTAATGGACAATGTATTTTGATAGAACAGTAAATATACATGGCAATGGAGTAGGAGTAGTGATAATTTCCCCTAACATAAAGCAATACCCTATTTCGATCAAGTTGCAATTTAAATACACCAATAATATGGTTGATTATGAAGCTTGCATCCTCGGATTATAAGCTACATTAGAGTTAAAGATAAAGAAACTTGATGTTTATGGAGACTCGATGTTAATAATCTGCTAAATGAAAGGAGAATGGCAAACAAAAGATGAGAAGTAGAGGCATATCAAGAATATTTGTCCAAACTAGCAAAAGAATTTAATGAGATAAAATTCACTTATATGGGAAGAGATAAAAATCAATTTGCTGATGTTTTGGCCACTTTAGCTTCCATTACCAAAATCAATTATGGAAACAAAGTGCAACCTATAAGTTTTGAAGTCAAGAATTATTTGGTCCACTATTACTTAGTCGAAGGAGAAGTGGATGGGAATCTGTGGTATTATGATATCAAACAGTTTATCCAACATTGACATGACCAAAATCAATTATGAAAACAAAGGGCAACCTATAAGTATTGAAGTTAGGAATTCTTTGGTCCATTGTTGCTTAGTTGAAGGAGAAGTGGATGGGAATCCGTGGTATTATGATATCAAACAGTTTATCCAACATTGAAAGTATCCCCTTAGGTCATCCAATACAGATATGAAAACCCTACAAAGGTTAGTCATGGACTATTACCTCGATGCAGAAGTGTTATATAAGAGGTCATCTGACGGAACATTGTTGAGATATTTAAATGGGACAGAAGCAAAAAAGACGTTCCAAGAAGCTCATGAAGGGATTTATGGAACTCATGGTAGTGGACATATGACAGCTAGATAAATACAGAGGTTGAGATATTTTTGGGTGACTATGGGAAGAGATTGCATGGTTGAGATATTTTTGGATGACTATGGAAAGAGATTGCATAGAATATGTTAGAAAATGCCGCAAATGTTAGGTGTACAGTGATAAGATAAATATGCCTCCAGCTCCTTTATTTAATTTAACATTTACATGGCTATTTGTAATGTGGGGAGTCGATGTAATTGGGCTTGTCAATCCGAAGGCTAACAACGGACATCGGTTTATCCTAGTGGCCATTGACTACTTCATAAAATGGGTAAAAGTCAGGTAATAATAGGTTATGCTTATATAACCTAGAAGGTAGTGAAGAGATTCATTGAACGAGATTAAATTTATCGATATGGAGCACCTGAAAAGATAGTGACTAATAATGCTTAGAACTTTAATGGAAGAATGATAATAGAGCTTTGCACAAAATAGAAAATCAAGCACTAAAATTCATCTCCATATAGGCCAAAAATGAACGATGTTGTAGAAGCTACCAATAAGAATACCAAGAATATTATGCAGAAGATGGTAGTCACATACAAGGACTGGCGTGAAATTCTTATTTTTGCTCTGCAAGCATATCGCACCACAATAAAAACCTTTATAGGAGCTACACCTTATTCATTGGTTTACGGGGAGTAAGTAATAATGTCTCTAGAAGCAGAAATCTCATCTCTAAAGGTACTGATGGAATCAGAATTTGAGGAAGCTAATTGGGTCAAGATGAGATACGGTAGTTAAATCTAATGAGTGAAAAGAGGTTAGTTGCAATCTGTCATCACCAACTATGTCAATAAATAATGGTTAAAGCATATGATAAGAAGGTTAAACCTAGGGTATTTCATTAAAGAGATTTAGTGCTGAGAAAGATCTTACCTCTACCCAATGAAGATCAGAGTAAGTAGGCACCCAACTATGAAGGCCCCATATGTAGTAAAGAAAGCATTCTCTAGGAAAGCTCTATTATTGACAAGAATGGATGGAGACAACTTGCCTAGGCCTGTAAACCCTAATTCTGTAAAGAAGTATTATGCATAGTGTACTCATCTTCTTTAAATCAATAAAGTTTGTTTATTCATTCTCATTACATCATGTGTATTTCGCAAATGATCTCAAATGGCTCAACAAAAATTGTTTTTCAAAAAAAATCATTTTCTCTTAAACAAAGGTTTTTAAGATTTAACTTTGGCTAATGATTTCGAGAAAAAAATCAATGATATGTCAAGAGTAATAATTCACCAAGCAACTCCCTAGGAGATGGCTAAGTACCCAAAAACCCAAATAGATAACTCAACCATTAATGTTTTTTGTACAAAAGTTGCATGAAACAAAGATGATAAAGTTTTCATGAATCATGAACTCACAAAACAATTCCATGCAAATTGCTACGATGATGAGGTCAAAATTTATCAGTCATGATCAATCTTGCTTGAAATAAGGAAAGACCATTCTTTGATACCCCCTAGAAATAAATATAGCAATTGTAGTTCCAATTCGAGCCAAAATGAAGTTTTTTTTTTTTTTAGATAACCCTGGATAGGATCACACCCCACATTAGGGGCAAGTATTAGAAAATAATGATGATGTGGTTGGAAAATCCATAAAGGGTAGAATACCTATGAACGGAATCCGTGATTGAGGCAACAAGCCCAAAAAAGAAAAAGAGGGGCTTTGTTAAACTAACAAATCTTGAAAAGACACACGAGTATCTAAAAAAACCAAGCAAGGGCTTCTCAAAAAACATCAACGAACAAAGAAAAGGAAAATCATTAAAGAATTTACAAATGAACGAAACATGTTTGGGTTTTCAATCAAGGGTTTGAAAAAAAGAAGGGCATTGGGTAATGAGATTTCGGGAAAGAAAAGTCAATTAGGTATTTGATCAAAGATGTAGAGTGAAAAGAAAACCTAGAAAGATACATTTGTCTCGACTCCTAAAATAAAGGACTTTGATAGCATATTATATGGTGGAAGAATAACAAAAGAGAATGAAAGGGTATAAAGGAATGAAAGCGATCTGAGACCTATGAAGACCCTTAAACACCATTTGAGCTTATGAATTCCTTTTCTTTGGTAGCCATGAAACTCGACCTTTATTATGTACCTTGAAAAGTCCATTCTAATCAAGCAACCGAGAAAGACTGATAAATATGCTCTTAAAACATAAAGAACCATTCACAAGAGTCATGGTAAAATGAATAATTATTCGTCTTTATTAAGAAAATTCAAACACAAGACTTTAAACAAGTATTCGATCCTTTTTTAACCTAGTGCAAAATAGGCCATCTCCTAAACCAATCACCATGGTAAAATATCTTTCTTCAAAGACTAAGTAAATCTTGTGAAATCCTTGTTAGAAAAAACACCCTAAAATAAAACCCAAACGTGTGTCACATGTATTTGAGAAAAGCACATGAAAAACAACATTGTCATAAGGCAAGGATTTCTAATGCATTCCCAATTAGGATAGTATTAGTCATGGCCTAAATACTCTAAAAAATGAGAAGGCTACAAAAACAGCTTAATGCTTAATATTTGAAAGTAACTGGCACTGACTTACTTGGGTAAACTAGAAGATGAGCTAGCAAAAGTGACCACCTTAAAAATTACAACCCTCAGCAATCAAGAGAAGAAATTGAAAATAGACCAATTTCAAGGAAGCATGGATACTTGCTAAAGTTCTTTTTTGAAATATAAAAAGGTAATTCACCCGTGAAAATAGACCAATTTTTTAATTTCAAAATGGGCACGTCGTCTATGAAAAGAGATCAATTTTAAAGAAGCACAAACATTTGTTGAAGTTCTTTTTTGAAATTTGAAAAGGGCAGGTCTCCCGTAAAACTAGACCAGATTTTCAATTTTAAAATGGGCAGGTCGTTCGTGAAAATAGATCAATTTTAGCGAAGCATGCATGTTTATTGAAGTCTTTTTTTGAAATTTGAAAGGGCAGGTCACCTGTGAAAATAGGCTAATTTGTTTTGAATTTCAAAATAGGCAAGTCACTTATGAAAATAGACCAATTTCAGGAAAGCATGGACGTTTACTAGAGTTCTTTTGACTTTTAAAATGGGCAAGTCACCCGTGAAAATAGATAAATTTCAGGGAAGCACAAATGTTTGCTGAAAATCTTTTTGAAATTTAAAAAAAAACACGTCGCCAGTGAAAATAGACTAGTTTTTTAATTTTAAAAGTAAAGTCTGTGGATGGGTTGATCACCCAACAAGTTGGACAAACACCTTTTCTTTACAAGCTCATTATGCAAAACCTTGATGAAAGTTTGCTTCATAAACATTATAAAGAGAGGTCATCTGTTGATATCCATTTTTACCCCACAAAAAAATCAAGAAAAAAATTAAAAATAAAACAAAATCCAAAATACAAGAAGATACACATGAAAAAAGCTCAAAAGATGATCCAAGTTGATGTGAAGGACCAAAATGATAAGTGAAAAGTTGAATGTACAAGATTGATAAAATTGGTGACCCAATTATGATTGACAAAATACCCATTCGGCAAAAATATTTGTATTTGGGGTAAAAAAATACAAATTTGGATGAGTAAGGACTCAATGAGTATTTTGAAAGGCTTAATTAATTTTATTAATGACTTAATTGCAATGAAAAATAATTTTTTATAGTCAATTTAGGTGTTAATTAGAAGAAATTGAAGTTTAGGGGCTGAAATTGGATTTTGAACAACTTAATTGGCCAAATTAGGGGCTTAATTATGAAACAATTAATGTTTGGTAGCCAATTGGGTTTGATTGAAGAAATTAAAGACTATGAACCAACTTGTAAATGGTGCATGATTTTGAGGGTAGAAATTGGTGAAATCAAGGGCTAAATTAAAGAAAAATAAAAGTTTGATGGTCAATTGGGGGTCCAATTGGACAAATCAGAAACCAACGACCAGAATGAAAATAGTGCTAAACTTCAAGGCTGATGTTTGAGTCTAGCGGGGGTTAAATTTCATGCAATTAAACGTTTTTGTATCAATTAAATGTGCATACGCTACAATTAGATGAACAGAGACTAAATTGAAACTTTGTTAAATCCTAAATTAAATACCCTAAATCTTATGGTTTAACCCAGACGATACATCGTTCAGCCTCTATTAATCTTCTTCCTTGACGGTTCACGGTGATCAAGTTGGCACATTCCAAGAGCTCGTTATGGAATTCTAGACCTCAAAATGGCATATGGGTTTTTGCAAATGAAAGAGGAACATCCCCTCTACAACCTCATTTCCATAAAATTAGATGTTTATATCCCAATTCTTCCATAGAAATCCCCAACATCTTGTCCCTGATCAGCTATCATTCAATTTTCATATTCTAGGTTGATTAAGTAAGCACATTCAAGTGAGTCAATATGAAGCTACAAACCTTCAAATTCAGCAATGTTGGATCCAAAAAAAGATGTACATCCCCTCTACCAACTTCAGGTGGTCTTCAACGACGATGACATCAAAATTACTCTAACAAAATCTCGAAAGTGGCCAACTCATTCAGGCTTGACTAAGATACTCATTGGTATAAAACCACCTAAGATTTTTATGTGTTCACACTTCAAAGCTCCTATAAGGTTCTTATTAAGGTATATAAATCGTTCATCTAAGATCAAAAGGTGAAGAATGCATACCTTTGTCTCTACGCAAAGGAAAACCACCTAAGCTATAACCACCATTGCAAAAACCATTGAAGGATAGAGGTTCCAATTGTGAAATTTTATCCAGAACTCTCTTATTTGATCAAATGACTCATCTTTGATCAATATTTAATGAAATCCATCAAAACAATGCTATAAATACCCTTGGAAATTCGAGCTGAAAGGAAGAGAAAAAAAAAGAGAAAATACTGAGAAAATACCCTAGTTGTGAAGGTTTATGAGCCTAGCATAAGGGTTTCTTTATCTTTGAAAGGGCGACAAGTTTGTGGAAACAAAACTTTACAAAGAAAAGCAAAAAAAGGGTAACAGTTGTTTTAGGGGTTTGGTGGTACATTTCTTAACCTAAAAGTGGAGTCCATGTGGCTTGTTTGAGTTGATTTTGATTGTCATTTGATTTGTGTTTATGTTTACAAGTATGGAAATGTGCTTGGAATGCTTGAAAAGTAGGGAGGTGATTGTTTCTTTTTATTTTTGTAGTTTTTAATTCTATAGTTGATGTTGTTCTCTAAAGCGTTTTAGGATGTGTTTGATTTTTTTATGTAATAAAAGCCCTCTAGTTAAGTTAGTTTTTGATAAAGTAATGTTTTGTTAACTTATTTTTGTTAGTTCAGTTAGTGCATTGATAAGCTATGTTATTAATCCTGGATTTATAAGGCTTGGGCATGACCAAAATATGTTTTGAAAATCATTTTTGAATCCAAATTGCATGGATAAGCTTGCTATTTTTATTTGCTAATTTTGGAAAATGGGATTTAATGCATGTTTTCCATGTTTTGTTGTTTTTTGTTGTTTATTTTAATTCAAATGTATATGACTATGACAATGTGGTTTGTGTGAATAAAAAAGATTTAGTTTTGAGGTTTGGTATGCATTTCTAGGTTTGATAGTAGGTTGATGCATTTCTGGGCAAAATCTAGATTGATGTTCTTTATGTTCTTTCCAAGAGCATTGTCTTAGCTACAAGTTTTTGACCTTTTTTATTTCATTTCTTTGCATCTTTATAATCGCATGACATCATTAGACAATAATTTAGGGTTTTCATGCATCAATAACTAATTTCTGTGAGTTTTAATCTTAGGGTTTTGTTTTTGGTATCAAGATTTTTTTTTGTCTAAACTAGATTATTTGGTGATAATTGCTGAGTTTCCTTGCTTGATTATTGATCCTTGCATGATTTACAACCTTTTTGTTCCATTTATTTCATGAAATATGGTCTGATTTAGAGTTCATGTTGCTGGAATCACTTTGAATGTTCATCTATATTCTTCGTGTTCTTTGTTTTTTCTGGGTTGTGATCCATTTTCGCTAAATGTTTTGAGTTTTTTGTGTTTTTGACAAGTTTAATATGTTTTTGTTTTTGTTTTTCGCTTGTTTTCAGGTTAAACCCATGTTTTTTGTTTGGTTCATGGTCAAACCAAAGATTTCTGGTCAACTCGGTCGAATCAACTCGGTCAAGTCAACTTAGTCGGGTCAAAATTGAATCAATGCCTAAGGCTTTGTTTTGCTAGCAATGTTTTTGTTATAAGTTTTTTTGGTTTAAGGGTGTGATTGGCTAACACCCTTAGGCTTGTTTTTGGGAGTTTTATTACAAAAATGGGGTTTTGCCAAACAAAGTTAAAAAAACACAATAAAAATTAAAAACAAATTATAAAAAAATACTTTCTTTTTCTTATATATGGCCAAAAATCCTTAAAATTATTTGAGCATTTTATGTATGTATATATATATATATATATATATATATATATAAATATATATATATAATACTTTGGCATGTTCTAAAAAAGATATTGCATGGATTTTACAATAGGTTTGTAAAATTCCAAAGGATTTTGGTCTATATTTCAATAACCCTAAAATTTTTAATTCTTGAAAATTAATAGTTGACATTCTGGCATAAATGCTAGACCTATAAGTAGGCTGGTATTTAAATATCGATAGTCGACTAGAAAATTTTCAGAATTATTTTAAATATTCACCAATTTAAATTATGAGTATCTTTTACCATAATATACGCGTTGTGGAGAACCTTTCACCTTCCGGGATAGGTAAACCCTGTCAGGGCACTTACATAGACCCTTCCTATAAAAATTTATCTGGACATACGAGCCCATAATAAATTCAAAATGCCAGATTTATTCATAGAAGTAAATTTTTATTTTGATCCATAGATAGACCACCGATTAATAACTCATCAAAACCTTTAAATAGATCTAGACCACACAATATAGATTACCTCAGGTAATGTGTGTTAAGGGTGCTAATATCTTTCCTCGCCACAACTAGTCCCTTACACTTGAAATTTCTGATAAGACCAGTACACTCAGGTCTCCTAGTGACCCTGAACCAAACAAATAGATGGCGATTCCTTGACCCCCATAACGTCTCTCACGTCGTGCGCCCACGTACGACAAGTATAACATGAAGGTTGTATGTTCTTTATAGAAGGGGAGATTTGTGTCTTCTTTTTGTTAGTCCTAAAACTTTTGGTGCAACTTCTACTAAGTTCTCAAAATGAGTAGTATCGACTTTTAAAGCTTCATTGAGTCCTTCACCAACTAGGTAAGAGCCACTTATTATAACCATGTGATAAAGAATAATGGTTTATAATCCTACCTATATAGGAAGACGTTTCTATACTTAGACCAAAACAAGAAAAAATGCTATCAAAAGCTCTTTGTTGGATTTTGATATGACTCATGATAGTTGAATCACATAGAAATAGAAAATCTTCTAACATCTATATTGTTTGTTAAAATGATGTTGTATTCTCTTTAACCATTTAATATAATCTATGGGAGTAATATTTATCTATAACAAGATATTTCTTTTCTAGGCATTTAAACTTACATGATCATCTTGAGAAAGGGATTTTTTTTTTCCTCTTTTAATGTCCAATGCAAAGTGAAATCTTCCTCATTTCAAGACATCTTTTTTATAAAATGGGCCTCAAGATGCTTTCCTTTATCACTCTCAATTAAGATTGTTAAAATCGCGATTCAACTCGTAAAATCGTACGATTTTACGAGTCAATACATGCTTAACGTGCAGAATCGCCTTAAAAACTCGAAAATTGATAAAATCGGGTTAAAATCGAGTAAAATCGGTAAAATCGGATGATATCGCAAAAAATCGCGATTTTGGTATCGATTTTACGATTTCAACAAAAAACATATACTGCACTGCAATAGTGCAATATATGTTTCCTCCAGACCAATAGCGGCATGCCAATTGTCACTCATCCATGGTTTACCCTAAATTCATTATCCCTGAAGAGAAAATCTTTGAGATTGACGACTCACGGCTTCCTCTCTTCAACAGCTACAGGCGATCTCATCCATGGCAGCGATCTTGTTTTTTCCTCCAGGCCAACTGTTTTCTCTTAAGACTTCAGAGTTCATTCTTCTACTCTTCATCAACAGCTCTCTGCCCCTCTCTCTTTATTTCCATTATCAACGGTTTCCTCTTTAGTCTTCACTCTTCATCAACAGCGGCATCGATCTCTTTTTTTTCCCCAACATCAACAGTTTTCTCTTCAGACTTCAAAGTTCAGTCTTCGGCTCGCCGGCTTCCTCTTCAGTCTTCACCGTAAGAAGTTCTATTTATAATGTGATATTCCCCAATCCCCTGTATTTTCCCGGTTCTGATTGCCCATGATTTGAAAAAAAATTATTCCCTTTATAATGTTTTGCTTGATGGAATGATTAGTAATTTAGTATGATGATTTTGAAGTGATTGGGTAATGAATATGCAGTAGAAAATTTGAAGTGATTTGTAGATTTGGTAATGAATTTTTATTCAAAAATTTATGCTCTCTGCCTATTCTATGCTCTCAGAGTCTCGTTTGTTTTATTGATGGCAAATTCAGTAAAGGGAATATGTTCAATTGTTCATAATATTTTGTTAATGATGGAGACTGGAGAGAATAAAAAATAATTGAGATGTCAATTATTATTGAATCAGAGAAATAATTACTCCATTAATTCTCTTGATCAGCACTGATGAACTGTAAACTGTTATTTGAATCGGAGAAATGGGGAGGAAAACAGAGAAAGATCTATTTGGTTAGTCAGTTAATTTTTCCATTTTCTTGACATTTTCCATTAGAAATGGAGAGGAAAACAGAGAAAGAAAAAACAGAATTGCCGAGAGAATTAGGAGGAGCCGCCCAAGGTTGTCAAAATGCACCTTATTATGATATTGCTGGTTTATTTATTGGAAAAAATTGCTTGATGTGTTTCCAGAGATTGCCTTTTCTAATGATCTGGAATTTAAAAATCACCTGAAGATATTTGATCAAGAACTATCTATCATAATATTATTTCAAGTTTATTAAATCTTCCTGCAAATTGAATAAATAAATAAAACTTGATTCATATCCTGACACTGATACATGATCAGTGATTCAATATTTCATGCATGGATTATATGAATTGTTATGTATAACACATGTATTATGGTACTTTTTTTTAAACAAAAAATTAATTAGAATCATATTATGTTTGGATTGATTAAGATGCTTGAACTACGAATAAATTAGAAGCATGTATTTTAAGGTGCTTGAACTATGTATGAAAAAAAATCTTTACGATTTTACGATCCGTTTTTACGATCCGAGTTTATTTTGTATTTTCCGTGCCGTGTTAAAAATACGTTTTTAACAACCTTGCTCTCAATAACATTAACAATAGATCATTAAGTGTGAGAAAAATAGTTTATAAAATAATAGTGGTGGACTAGGATGGTTGATTTTGGAATGAAACTTTAAGTTGTCATTCTAAGCTTGGAAAAAGGGAGAATGTTTAGGGTATTTTATTGAATCTTTACAAAAACATATCTAAGGCTATTAGAGAATTTAGAGACTTTTATATAATTTAAGAAATCTAAATTTTACATCTAAAAGCCAAAGCAAATATAATTTTTAAATTAAACTGATTTGCTAAATGTTCAAAATCATACTCTAATTTTTTCAAGTTAATATTTTTATCTAATGGAGTGTTGATTGTGTTCAATTAGATTATTTAGGTCAATTTAGTTTTTATCAAATCAATTGAGATTGAGAAGATTGATATCATAATCATTCTAATCGTAAGTCTAACTCAAATTAGATCTCAAATCAATGGAATTAGTGCTCGTTTAGAATAGAGAATAAATCTGTTTTTTTTATAAAAATTTAAATTCTTTTTATTATTCAAATTAATTTCTTTTAGTATTTTAGAATCGTTTCAATATGATAATATCAAAAATAAATTTTAATAAATAAAAAAATATTATTTTAATATATTTTTAAATAAAAATTATTTTAAAAAATAAAAATCTACAACATTTAAAATATCTAATCAACAACTCGCATGACAAGGAAGGTTTAACAACCGAAAAGTTACTTGGACTTTTAAGAGTTTTTATATTTTTATTGGCTGAGAGAATGCTCTAATAAGTCCAGTTTTATTTTTTTTTAATCTAAAAAAATAGGTTACAAAATTTGAGAACCGAGTTTTTATTTGGTTTGCTTTGGATAGATTTTGATAACTGAATCGTAATCCGAATTTATGCAACTCGAGATCAATGCTCAAATGTTTATCCGGTAATCATCATCCTCAAATGTTTCTCTTGTGTCGCGATTAGAATTAGAGACTCGACGCGTCTCTCTCCTTCTCAACTCTTGGATATAAAAACCAAGAACAGAAGCAGTGAAGAATTATTTATCTCAGTCAGGTAAATTCAGTCTGTATATTAATTCTTTAATTGGTAATTGGGTCTTTAAAATAATTGTTTTTGTTGATAAGAAATTTTAATTTTAAATCTCTTGAAATCTATCTGTGCATACTAACGCAAGACTTTTCTATTCATAAGTTAATATTTTTCTGAATCCATGTATAATTCTTTCTTTTCTTTTCTTTTGCAAATTTTGTTTCATGAAAGAAATATGAAGATTATTAGAAATGGCATGCGAATTGTTAGTAGTTGGTGCTTCTTCAATTGTTGAAGTAGGTGTTCCAATTCCAAACAAGAGTTTCTTCTATCAAAACTGATACATGTTGCTGGTAGGTAGCATTCATAGATCCAGTTTGTTATGTATTCAAGTTTATGGTCTTATCAACTCTTGGCCATACCCAGTTCATAACGTTTGCAGCTCTCTGTTCTGTTAATGTTTCTTCTTGCTTCAACTTGGTGTGTTAAAAACCTATTTTTTTCCTGAGTCTAACTACTTGTTTTCACTCTCAGACAGAATGTTGGATTTTGCTTCCAAATTCATTAGAGGAACCATTAGGTTGAAGCATGACTTTTTAAAGCCAAGGCAAGCTCTTTCAGGTCAGTGCTCAGATGATGAACCTTCTTTAAACAGCAGCAGAGAGGACAGATTGGAATGCCCAATTTGCTGGGAATCCTTCAATATTGTGGAGAATGTTCCTTATGTTTTATGGTGCGGTCACAGCCTCTGTAAGAATTGTGTGCTAGGCCTGCAATGGGCCCTTGTTAAACTCCCCACACTACCTATCCTGCTTCCGTTTTTCATCTCTTGTCCATGGTGTAATATGTTATCATTCAGGCTTGTTTACAAGGGGATTCTCAGATTCCCTTGTAAAAATTATTTTCTTTTGTGGATGGTTGAGAGCATGAATGGTGATAGGTCATCTTTCTCCTCATTCCACAATGATCATCAGCCTGTCGCTCCCTTGAACAATAATCCAACCACAGGAAATCAGGTTAACCCCGAAGTAGGGAACAGGCATGCCATGCGCGTTCAAATCCCTTCAGAACAATCCCTACCTAACCGCGACCCTAGCTACTTCAATTCTGAGAGACTTCACTTATCACTCCGCAAGTCTCTGGTATTTTTTGCTCACATGACAGCTAAGTTTCCATTAATCGTCATGTTTCTTCTGATTGTTCTGTATGCAATACCCACTAGTGCCGCGATCTTAGCCCTCTACATCCTTATCACTCTTGTGTTTGCCCTCCCTTCTTTTCTCATCTTGTACTTTTCCTTACCTAGTCTGGATTGGCTGGTCAGAGAAATCATCACCTGAGTTGCTATTATAGATAACTTTATAATTGCAGCATGACATCCCCACTACTCTGCCCACCTTGTCAATCAACTTGCATGGTTCAATGTGATGACTTCACCTGTATCAGATGCTGACCAGCATGCTGGGATATTGGAAGTCCTTCAATCATAGCAAATTTTATTGAGAAACATTTGGCCGCTGTAGTGTAGATGATAGATGAGATGACTACCAATATTAAGATGGTCTGAGGTTGTTTTTGTGCCTGATCGCAATAGCTTAAGTGATCCTCTATTGGACATACAAGTATTTTGCTGTGGTGTCCATGTAAGCAAAGCTCTTCGCAAGCAGAAAGTAGATTTGCTTTGTAAGTTTAGCATAAAAGGTCTTCGCATTACTTTGTTGCTGTTATTGTGCTCTTGAATCGACTTTAACATATGTATCAGAGTGTTGTAATATTTGCTTCTTTAGTTTTTAAACGTGAAGGTTTGTGGTTTAATTTAGATGTCATTTGCCGCTGCCTGAAAAGTGCTTGTGCATATTTCATGTTCATCATTATAAAATGTAGATGTTGGTCACTTGTGTGGGCATTGGTTTCGAGAATATTGGTGGACATTAAGCAGGTTTAGCTGTAGATCAATTGTTTCTTTGGATTTTACTAATCCGTTAGCACACTAGAAAGAATGCAAGCAGGTTATTTTGGTTAACTAAGAATATGCAGTTTACTCTCAGGAGGAACTCTGATGGGGACACCAAACCGGAAACATTGTTTACGCACGCGTATGATCATAGACGATGAAGGATAGCCCAAACCATTGAGAAATTGGGCTTTAACTTATGTTTTTGGGTTTAATTTATATGAACTTTTAGTTAAGGTTTATTAATTTTGTTTTATTTGTTGGGTTTGATTTAATTATTGTTGGGTATTTTATTTAGTAGGCCATAAGTCCAAACGCTTGTTCTAGTTAGGGTTTTAGTATTTATATCCTACTTTTCTAAATGTTAGGGACTTTTGATGATTAATGAAAATTTGCAGATTTTGCATATCTCCAATTCCCTTTCTTCTCTTTCTTTGCTTTCTCTTCTCAGCTTCTTCTCTAAAAGCTTCTTTCTTTTCCTGGCTTTAATTCTTTTGTTTGTTGTCCCGTGTCAAATTTGGTATCAGAGCATGGCTTTTAATTGTTCTTACAATTAAACGATCCACAGGTTTATGTTTAACCCTAGTTTGATCTAAAAAAAAAAATTGTTCACTGTTCACTGTTCAAAAAAAACAACTACTGTTCTGATTACGAGAAAAAAAAAAACAACAACCACTGTGCATTGTTCACTGTTCATCCTCAAAATGCAGCAATATGCAAAACGTTGATCAGGCTGCCTTCAACGCCGATCACAGCCAATACCACCACATCAATCCATAGGTACACGCCGTCAACAACCCGCAGCCACAAAAGGTCGCTCACACCAGCAGAAGTAGACCTTCATCAACGGCGGCGCACCTACCAGTTTCATCCTCTCCCCGCCATCGGCAGATCGGACATCCAGCCACCACCACCACTCCGCGCCACAAGAAGCCCACAAAGCCACACCGACTTGCTGTCTCCACAGTCCTACAGCGCCGCCAAAGCAGGGTTGTCTTCAGCAACCCAAAACAGCGTTACAAACCACCTTCAGCGGCGCCTCCACAGAACCACAGCAGACCTGCGGCTTCAGCAGCCAAATCAGAATCACAAAACACCAGACGCCGCTACCCACAACACCCATCACAGCCAACATCGATTCGGGTTTACAGCAGCAAAGGCAGCGCCTTAGCCAGTGTCGTCCTCTTCAGCGCCAGCGACCGTCCACAGTACCATCGTCGGCCCCCCCGCCGCCATTAGCGACCGACAGATCAGTAGAACCGACCGGTGGCAACCACCATCTTCAACGGACTGTAGTGGTCCTCGCCTTCAGTAGTCACGCGTGCGCCGCCAGCAACAAACCTAAGGAGATAGAAGAGAAGGAAACAGAAGCTGGTAAAATAATTAACCAAGCCACGTCATCACCACATCAGATCATCCACGTCAGCCCCCACGGCATCAGTTCTTGCCACGTCGTTTGACACGTCAGCAGACCCCGCCACGTCAACATGTTATCTGCCATGTCAGCCATCAATTCATCTAATTTGCCACGTCAGCTCCAGCAAATTCCAGCTTCCTCTCAGCACTCTAGTTAGTGAATCACTCTCCCATATTTGTTGAAGTTTACTTTTCTTGGTTTTTCACTTGTCATTTAAGTTGTTATTAATATTACTTTTGTGCCTAGAAAATTCTCAAGAAAAAAAAATCTCACATAGCATTTTTAATTGTTAATTTTTGTTCATCAACCTCTTTTATTAGTGATAGCTAATATTTTATTCTATTTGATAATTATAAACTCTTGCTTATGACATCGTGTTTGATTAATCATTTACACTTAAGAATCTAGTATTACATGCTTACAATTTTATTAGTGTAATTTGTTCTTGATTAATCTCCACATTTAAGGAAAAAGAAAAGGATAAAAAAAAATCTTAGCTTTATTTTTGTATTGTGACTTCACTTGCAAGAACCATTTGTGATCTCAATTTCATTTCTAAGTGAGTGTTGCATGATTTTGTGTTATGATCATCTAGTGTCCAAACTTAAGTTTACACTTACCGTAGACTCAACCCTTAGTCATATTCTTATGACCATTTAAAGGGAACTGCAAACTTAGGTGATCAACATGTTTAGAAGAATTGAGCCCCAAGAGAGTTTTCGAATAAGGCACTCAAAGACCAATAAATATCACAAGAATAATCATTATGGACAAGTTCACTTTGAGCGCCACCAATATGACTATCATTTATGTTACTCTAAACACGATGACTTTGATCAGTGAGTCTTGAGTCCTAACAAAATAGAAGCCCCCACTTTCGACGGTCGTCATGACCCTTGGATATTTGATATGTAGATTCGTGATATGGATAGATTCTTTGAGTGGCATAACTTGTCTAATAATAGGAAAGTTAGATTTGCTAAGATGAAACTCATTGATGAAGCCAAAATTTATTGGAGAGATGTTGAGGATTGTTTAGAGATGAGAGGTAAACCTCCTATAACTGATTGGATCAAAAAGAAACAAAAACTTCAGGAGAAGTACCTACCCCAGTATTATAGGAATAAACTCTTAGACCAATGGAACAATCTAAGACAAGGGAATAAGTCTATCAATGAGTATATAATGCAATTTAACGATTACATGATTAGATGTGCCATAAGAAAGAGTGAAGCCATGACTTTGCGTAGATTTTGTAGAGGTTTAAATGATGATCTTAGAAGAGAAGTTGTATTTCAAGGTGTATCTACCCTTGACCAAGCTTATACCTTAGTTAAAGACTACAAGTTGGTCACAAAGAATCAGTGGAAGAATCGTCAGGACTCTTATAGTATCCCTATTAGGTCCCAATTCAGAAATAGTGATTCTTTGTTAGGTGCTCCACCCCACAGACCTAATCTTAGTAGCGCCCAACTTTATAAGAAAGATAAGGGCAAACGAGTTGTCTAGCACATCATAAATTTAGAGCAACATGTTGAGCTTCTTGACCCCTTACCACATGCACGTGATGAGGAAGATGAAGATAATCTTAGGTTACTTGATTGTGTCCATACCATATCTACACAAGTTTCAGACAATGTTTGTCTCAGTCCACACCTTCAATCATTTAGTGTTCATAGTTACAAACCTGAGGAGCCGATAGAACACCTTCTTATATCTCCTCACGATAGGATGTCTAAGTCAGCTGAGTCGTTACCATGTAGGGTTCATAATTTGCATATTGAGATCATGAAACAAATTCAAGCAAGTAATGAACAATACAAATTTCGAGCTGATTTACTTAAATATCATGATACACTTAATGTTGGAGATTATTTCATGATACAGATTAGACCTGAACGGTGTCCTTTGAAAACCAATCATAAATTGCAAGTAAGTAGTGCTAGACCATTCAAAGTGTTGCAAATGATTAAATCAAATAATTATGTCATTAAATTGCCATTAAACTTTGATATTAACTCTACTTTTAACATGAAAGTCCTCAGTTTTTATAAAATACAGCCTACCCATGATGCTCCTTTTGATACCCCTACCTCATTATCCATATCTTTGGTACAAAAGGAACATATTAATGCTACTTTGAATGCACAAGTTGTTTTTACCAGGGATGGTGAACTTCAGCAAATCCCAGTATATGGGCTCGACGACCAAATTCAGACTATACTTGGATTATCAGAGAGATATCACAACAGCTTGATCCTTATCTTTGAGAGCATTATCGGAGCTGCCTTGACCTATACTCGACGGGGTCGAGTTCTTCCAACCCCGGGAGAATTGATGGGGACACCGAACCGGAAACATTGTTTACGCACGCATATGATCATAGACGATGGAGGATAACCCAAACCATTAAGAAATTGGGCTTTAACTTATGTTTTTGGGTTTAATTTATATGAACTTTTAGTTAAGGTTTATTAATTTTGTTTTATTTGTTGGGTTTGATTTAATTATTGTTGGGTATTTTATTTAGTGGGCCATAAGCCCAAACGCTTGTTCTAGTTAGGGTTTTAGTATTTATATCCCACTTTTCTAAATGTTAAGGACTTTTGATGATTAATGAAAATTTGCAGATTTTGCATATCTCCAATCCCCTTTCTTCTCTTTCTTTGCTTTCTCTTCTCAGCTTCTTCTCTAAAAGCTTCTTTCTTTTCCCGGCTTTAATTCTTTTGTTTGTTGTCCCGCGTCAAACTCTAAAATAACGAAGGGCATATACCGAGAACGAGACAATTAGAACAGTTTCGACAGCTTAATTAAGTTAGATGTAATGTAGTTTTGTTTTTGTTATGTTCTCCTTTTCTTAATTTTTTTTATTGCTAGTTTAATATGTTTTGTAGATAATCAGTCGGTTATATATGGTATTATTGTATTTATGTTAATACATATTTATTATTAATAAAAGTTTTATTTATCTTTAATATTCATATAATATTATATTACTGAATTTAGAGTAAAGATGAAGTCTATGAAACAAAAATGTTATTCAAAGAAAATTATAAAATAGTTATAATTATGAGAATCCTATTGCATCAAAATATTATTTCTAAAATGTTCTTGGCCGATACTCTCATAAATATTAGATATTCATTAGAGTCATAGAGACCGATACATATTATGTTTTTTCTTTTACGAAAAGAACCAGTTATTTTTATAAGCCGAGATATAAGAAATACCTAGAACTAATATATTGGTATATATCATAAGACATGTACACTGTACTAACTTGCATAAAAATTCTATATGGAGAGATCATTTATGTTTATAGAAAGGCTCACATAACGGTTGTGTAAATGATCCTTAGACGTAAGATCACTAAGTTATCTTATATAAAGAATGTTATACTTTGATCTTGTTACATGTTATTTTAATCGAGGTAACGGAAGGGCAGATATTGAATATAACATGAACTATATAAAGGTACTTGAGTGATCAAGAAATGATTCATCACCCTAGGTGAATTAGGAAAAATGTTTCATCTGTTCTCAAATAATATTGACTGAGAAATCCTTGAGTAAGGTGAAATGAAATTTGAAAAGGGTTTCAGATCTTATTTAAATGAGCAATGACTATTATGTAAAAAACAAACATGATTTAATATGACTGACATACTTCATGCTTAAGGGCCTGTTTGGGATTTTGGTAGCTGTTGCGACTCAAAATGTTTTTCGCTTAGAAATGCATCAAAATAATATTTTTTTTAGTTTTTAAAAATCATTTTTGATATCGGCACATCAAAACAATTTGAAAACGTAAAAAAATTATTTTTAACAAAAAAAAATCAAAATTTTTGGGAACGTGGTTTATTAAATTTTAGTTCCCAAACAGGCTTTTAATGTTAAATCGGAATATTATTGATGAAATGATATTAATTACACTAAGAAACCGGTAACTAAAAGGTTAAGTCAAACTACTGATAATTTTTCTAATATTTTGTTGATCATGACACGTTGCTAAACGATATACCCGATCTTTAAATATAAATTAATTAATTATTGAATTGATAATAAATAAAATTATTTAATTTATCTAATTTTATTTAATTAGAATTATGATTTATATTTGGACAAACATGTTAGGAACATAATGGGGCACAGACGTTAAGAATCATTAGTTAGAAATTAAACTAGAATGATTTAATAAAGTATGACTTAATTAAAATATATTTTAGAAATTGAGGTCTAGAATATAATTAATACATGGATTATATTTCTAGACCTATAAAAATCAAGTAAGGACTTGATTGGATTAATTTTTAAAATTATTTTAAATTAATATTTTGATATTATTCAGGTGATAAATTGATATTTTATTAATTTATAGAATTTTTTAGATTTTTTTATAAATAGTAAGTTATATTTCTTATTTTTACGAGGTTGTCAGTTAGACAAAAAAACAACATAAACATAAAATGAGAGTTAATATTTTAGGCATAGCAATCATTCTCTTCTAAACAGAGATTTAGAAGATCTCTCACTAATAGTTCATGTGAATTGGTATTTAAAGCTGAATAATTAAACGGTTTGTAGTTTATAACAAACCAGCTTTTAAATAATTATTTGAAATTAAAAAAAAATTAAATTTTTAAATAATAAATTCTTAAACAACTTTAAATTTATCTAATAAAATTCTAAAAACTTGAGAATAATTTTATTTTATTATTTCCTAATAAAAACTATAATTCTCATGGTTTAACTGCTTAATTAATTACAGATCGGAAGTCCCATTCTGTCATTCTCTCCTTGGCATGCCTTCGCGGATCACGAACTGCAATCCTGTCTTGCCGATGACGTCAGTGGCACGCAAAGGAAACCCAAATTAGATTGTGAGCTCCAAGCTTTGAGGACAAGAAGACTAAAATAGGATCCAAGTTGTGAAGATACGTCAACAGAATGAGATAAGAGAGAAGGGATTGAGCGAAAGCAAGAGAATCCCTTTGGTGGTAAAAACCAAATTAATTGTTGGGACGATGGAGGTTTAAGCTTATGTGTTTTAGCATCACCTGCATCCATAAAATATACGAAGTGATTGCTTTGCACTGCAGTTTAACTTATTTTTTTAATTGTTTTAATGGGCTGGATATTAAAAATAAATTTTAAAAAATAAAAAAAATATTTTTATATATTTTTATATAAAAATTACTTTAAAAAATAATTATTACCACGTTTACAAACACTTTGAAACCGAAAATGTCTATAGACAGTGCTTTTTATTCTATTTTTGAACAGAAACAGACTTTTCTTGAAGGGCTTTTAAGGTAAGGCAGGAAGGATATTTTGATCTTTTAGTTAAATCTATTCTGTCATTAGGTGTGCCAATAGCAGCAGCACCAGCACCAGCACCCTCCTGGGAAGGCTGCAAAACGCGCCTTTTCCGTTTCTCCTGGCCCCAGAAATTCAGCAGTCGCATGCATTGCAACCATTGTTTATATCTTCTTTAGCTCTTGGTTTAGAGAAACATTGCGGAGAAAGGAGAAGAAGGTATGACTTGGTTTTCATTTCTTTTTCTTGATAGTTGATGTAAATCATGATCCTTTTTAAATCAATTATTAGCCATCTTTGCAATATTTTCTGGTCTCTCATTAATGTTAGAGCCTGTATCTTCCCAGCAGACATTCCCATATTGAAGCCATCTCCATAGCCAATGAAATTACTGTTTTTGACACCGAGTGCTTTTGCCTAAATTTATGTTCATCTCCCTCTCCTCTGTCTCAAGGGGCAGAGATTTTTTAGATCTCTGCATACGCTTGTCTGGTGCTTTCAAGATCTCGTTAATAATCTCATCAGATAGATGATAATATTCTTTGTACGCATGTCTGAGATGGAAGGGAAAACTGACAAAAGATGAGACAAGAAGAATTCTGTTCGTAATTTCATCGCTGTTGTGTCCAGGGGGGGTGTTGTGATTGTTTGACATCTTTATTGCTTTGAGAATTTATTAGGTATTTCAATACATTGCTTTTCATAGCTGGTTCGATTAATTCTATTGATTTTACATAAAAATCATTGTTTTGTGTTCGATTTTCTGAGGTTGAAAGCCTGGTGAAGTCATAAAAACTCGATATACTAAACAAAATTGAGATACAATTCATTGTCTTTGTAAATATTGATAAGCTTAGTGATTCGTTTCTCTCTTCAATATTCCAAGAGAAAAAAAAAAGTGAAGTTTTACCTTTTAGTTTGCTTTGTCTTCTCCCTAACCGTGTCTCACTCGATTGAACATGTTCCACTCTGCTGCAGGGCTGGGAATTTTCCTTTTTTATTTCAGCGGCAATGATTTAAAACAGTATTGATGCGATCAGAGAGAGGAATTCAATGTCAATAATTCTAGAGAATGATTCTGTCTTTCCGACCCACGAGAATTATTCTTCTACTCCAGTAATTTCAGAGAACACTAAGCCCGAAGGTGTTCGTATAAGAAGGTACTCCAGTGGGGATATAACTATCCCCTACTCTAGAGTGAGGATTCTTTCCCGCTATCTCGCATCTTCAACTGGTTCATGCCATGATTATTGCAAATATGGAATAAAAAATGATTCAGAAACAAAGACAAGCAATCCCATATTAAAGAGGATCCCAGAAAAGCAAGGCAGGGAGACGAAGAAGACAGTGACTTCAGCAGAAAGACGAACTTTTTCTGTTGTTTGTATTCCATCTCCTGGTTCAAAAAGACACAACTCCAGTGTTCCTGTTGTCATTGGAACAAAAGTTCCATCATCAACTAAGAAAAAAATTGTACTATCAGAACAGCTTTCATTACCTGTCAAGATAAAAGATGCTGGTGAGAAGAAGGTGTTGGTACGACCAACTCTTTCTTCATCTGTCAAGAAAGTTGTTTCTGTGATTCCCAAACATTCTGTGAAAAGAGTTTCTCAACCGAAGGGCCAAAATAAAGTTGTAAAAGCAGAAATAGATACTTATGAGAACAAAGCTATGAAACTGTCTCGAAATGGAACTCTCAAAGCTGGGTTGTCTGCACCTCCTGCTGAGAAGATCTTGGTGCGCACTAGAAAAGGAATTCATGCTACTCAGCTGCCTCAATCCACTGAGAAGAATTTCATTAGACATATTAAGGATGTAACAACTCGAGTTAGCCGTCGAACACCCTTATCTTCTTCGGCGTTATTCAAGTCTTCCCATAGCAGTGCCTCCTGTGAATACCATGAAAGTGATACTATGAACACAGTTGCAAACAAACTTCCATCTAAGACTAGGCCTAGGAAGGGTGGAGTATTTTGCACTACAGACAAAAATTCCGCAGCCATAAAGGAGAGCTCTAGGTCAGGAAAGGTGTTTGAACTTCATCCTGAAAATAGCACTTCAAAAAGACTCAAATTTACGAGAAGAGCTCTTAACGATGGTCAGATGGGTGAAGTTGATACCAGCAAGAACAACCTTAAGAACAAAGAAGTTTGTGAAGGTGAAGCTAATATTGCTAAAAGGGAATCTGAGAAAATTGTTTTGAGACGCAAAGATGTGCAAGAAAAGAAAATTGTGCAGAGTTTGTTAAATAACATGATTGAGGAGACTGCATGTAAGCTTGTCGAGAACAGGAAGAGTAAGGTGAAAGCTCTGGTCGGTGCTTTCGAAACTGTGATTTCTCTTCAGGATTCCACAACCTCGTCAACATTTTGCGCATGTTAAATCTGTATTAATTCATGGAAAACACGATAGGTGAAATGGAGGTGACATGAGAGTGAGATCACAAGCATGTGTGAAGTTTGGAAAGGCAAAATTATCCATTTAGTTGAGCAAACTGTGATGCAATGGAAGGTCTGTCCTGTTTCTATTTTTAATGTTTTCATGTTTTTCCCCTTAATTACATCTTGTTTTGCTTTTATATTTATTTGTATAGTGTAAGAATATTAATTGTAGAGTACTGTTTCCTTTTTTTCTCAGAAAATGTTCTATAAAATTTGCTTCTGAATCCATCACTTGGATTGAGAAGCGAATTAACACAGCTGATTGTTTCGTCAAACAACCAAATAAAACTACTATACTTTAATTTAATTAGAAAATAGAAAACTCATGCACAATAGAAAATTCCATTCTGTTTTGAAACTTTGAAGAGAGAGCATTGTTACAAAAAAAACTGAAATCATGGGATGATTAAAAGATATGCATGTAACTTTACTCCCCCGATAACTTCTGGGATTTTTTATTCTTGGAAAAATATGGATCCGATCGAACTCCACTTATGCCAATCATTCCAGGAATAAACTTTTCATCACTTGAAACTCAATTCACTGAATTTGAGCTTTCTTTGAGGATATGATTGTTGTATGGATGGCAGTTGTTATTTGCAAAAAAAAACCTATGATGTCAAAATCAGTTTAAGGGTTTTATACAGTGATAATGGAAAGAAAGTGAATAAAAAGAGGTCTTATAATTTTTCTATGTCTTGTCTTCATTGAGAGTCCCTTTTCTCTTGCTAAAATCTAGCATTTTATAACTTAGAAAAACATGAAAAAATCTAGATACCAAGAAAAAATCTTTCATCCCCTAAGGTGGCAATCATATTCCTTTGTTATATCTCCAAATAGAGTTGTCCTAGACTCGTAGCTTATAATTAAAAGGAGAGGAAGAAGAAGAACTCGGTTGGGCCTCAGCCAACCGGGTGTTGAGCCGTGGCCCAACCGAGTGTTGAACCTTGATTGGGCCAAGACCCAACCAAGTATGAGGGCTTTGTTAGGCCAAGGCCTAACCGAGTTCACCATTTTATCTTATCATCATCGATTGTCCCTCAAAGTAAATTTTTAACACAGTGTTGTTAAACAATTACTTTATCATAAAGTCATGTGCAATAGGAGAGAAACAAATGATATATATACAAGGAATAACATGAAATTACAAGGGAAACTAATGATATTATGACTGACATTGGTGGGAATTAAAATCTACATCCATGTTAGGAATCACAAGACATCTTTCACATGGTTGTGTACGTGATAAGGCTAGAGAACTTGGTCCCCTATGATGGTGACAATTATCTTAGGAATCTCATTGGTGGGAACTAAAGCGTGTATCCATGTCATGAATCAATGGACATCTTTCACATAGATATGTATGTGACAATGGTAGAGAAATTAGTCTACTATGACGATGATAATTATCTCAAAAATCTTGGTACATGTATCATTGTTTCACGTGGGCATGCTAGAATCATTATAATAGTTGTTGGTGGAATCATTGTTATAAAAAATAATTTCTTCTTCTCCACTTCAACATCTCATTTTTCTTTCTTTTGAAATTCTTGTGATGAATTTTTTGTTAGAAAATACATGGGTGAGGAACCTTACTCTTTTTCTCTTGATTTTTCTACTTGCTTTTAAGATGTCTAGCTGGATAGAAAAGCAAAATGTTTGGTTGAGGTAACTTTAGAGCCGATAGTTCTGCTAGTGGGAACATGAGGGCTAGATCTTATCATAGGGTCGTTTGTCTTCTACATCTACACCTAACCCACCTCAACATCATGACCTATATAAGAG
>Ga0307515_10003525_pt1 | contig 32905 bp, 8 predicted proteins | sample 17_EM_MG_FD_194513 | JGI IMG/M metagenome (GOLD analysis project Ga0307515, IMG submission 194513) | Populus trichocarpa ectomycorrhiza microbial communities from riparian zone in the Pacific Northwest, United States - 17_EM | ecosystem: Host-associated > Plants > Roots > Unclassified | place... | reverse complement strand
ATTAGGGGTCGGGGGATGCTATTAAGTGCTATATATCCATGTTGGATCGTATAGGTGCCTTAATAGGAGAATAGTGTTGCTATTATCGTAAGGGGCACTTAGTGGTGGTTTTTAAGATCTCACCATCCCATATGAAAATTTTTCACTACCGCCCATAATACTCATAACCACCACTACTAGGTCGTATCGCACGCTGTATGACGTCTCTGCGTTGGCTCTGAGTCTGAAACTTAGGTTCGTAGCCGTCACCACGTACAGGTGCAGAGTCCGTTTTCGACGGCCTTATAAAGGATATATATTTTAGTAATATAGCTCTAATTAAGAAGTACTATTTTATTAAGAATTACTATAAGACCTAAAAGAAGGCCTTATAGTAAAATAACTAATTTTTGGCAGTATATCTTTAGTGTTTATTTATAAAGTCTATATAAAGGCTTTAAAGATTTTTAAGTAAAAAATAGGGCCTTAAAAAACCTAGGAGTAATTAATTTAATAGTATAACAACCCTATAAAAGCCTTAAATATATATTATATAGCTTAAGACCTTTATAATAAGTATATACTTAATTAAAAGACTTAGTTACTTTTTAAAAAAAAGTTAACAACTTTAGAGAGTTATTATAAAGGCTATATATATAGGCGCTTAAATATATAGCGGATAATGATAACTTAAAGAACTTGAAAGTCTAAAATTATATAAATAGATAACGGTAGATCTAAATATAATATTAAAATATACAGATTTAATTAATAAAGCTATAGTAGAGGTAAAGAAAAAAATGCCATAATAAGAGTAAAGGGGCTAAAATTAAAGCTTTAAAATACGCTAGAGAGAAAGCCTAAAACTAATGTACTAAACGGTAAATAAGGGCAATTAATAAATTAAATTTTATTAAGTATAAATAGCTTCTAAAGTAGTATAGCCGATTTAGTAAGGTAACTAAGCTTAGGAGGTAACCAAGTCCTAGAAATCCAAGCTTAGTACTAAGCTTTTAGTGTAGCCTATTACTAGGCTTATAACGGAACCTTATAATAAGTACTACAATGGGCTTGTTAATGGGCTAGGTGTGTAAGTAATGCAAACTAAAGTTAACAACGTAATAATAACTGGTGGAGTAGTTGCCTAACAGATTAACTCTAATTATATTCTGAGAATTACTATAAGGAAGGAACTATCTAGGTAGGGACTAAAGGTCCTTAAATACACAACCGTATTCCTATAAAATCCTTCTTATACGTAATATACGTATACTCTATCTACTCTATTATAGATTATATAGATTATACAGATTATATAGATTATATTATGTGACCTTAGCTACCATTCCTTGTCATATAGTTCTATCGGCTCTATCCTAAACTGTGCCTGGATTAACTAACTAGCTTCTTCTAACTCTTCTTTAAGTAGTTATAGTATTGTACTTAAAGCGTCCGTAATAAGGCTAAGGTATCTATAAAGGACTATTATATTATAGTTAACCGTTCCCTAACTTAGGCTTTAATCCTTATAGTTAACGTAAGGGATATAAGTTTGTTTACTATTTTAGTAGTAGTTATATTAACGCAACGTAATATTAAGACTTAAAGAGGCTTTAGAGTAGATTTAAAGAAATAATATATTTTTTATCTAAATTTAAGGGTATAGCCCTTATAGAGAATAAGACGTTATATAAAGAAGAGAAAGAAATTACGCGAGAATTTTATAATTATATAGTTAGGGATCTTAGTAGTTAATATATATATACACAGTTTTTAACAGACTTTAGCAAAATTTGTGCTTCTTTATATTTATTTTATAAAGATTCTAATAGAATTTAGTTAAAGCGTTAGGTTTTATCTATTAAGAATTTTACTAAGATATTCCTACTATAACTAGGCTAGTCTTGTTATATATATAAAGGATAAATAAAAGTAGAATCTATAGCCGCCTTCCTATTATAGATAGAGGTTTTAGGACTAAACGTATAGTTAATTAATATCTATATTCTGGATATTATACTATACTCTATATATAGATAGCCTATATAGTTAATACGCTTTTCATTACTTTTCTATAACTACTATATAGTAAGAGACTAGCTATTTACTAAGGTAGGTATAAATAATATTACCTATATACTATTTATAAGTAGAGGCCTATATATAGTAATAGAATAGCTTATAAGTTAAGGAGTTCTTTAGTGGTTTTAAATAGTATATAATATCTAATAACGTACTTTATAAGCGAGCCGTCCATATAAGCGAGCCGTTACCCTTAAAACTCACCAAAAATTAGAAAATTCACACTTTAATATCTTAACAACCACTTAATAATAAATTCTAATAATTTAGATTCGGACTTTTATATATATTCTATAGCTTCTATTAACGCTATATAGTATATAGTATAGTAGTTTTTAAGATATTAAATTTTAGGGACCAAAATAAGGCCAAATTGCTATATCTTAAAAACCACTAAACTATTTACTATGCAACTTTAATAGAAGCTGTAGAGTATATGTGAAAGTCTAAATCCAAATTATTAGAATTTATTATTAAGTGGTTGTTAAGATATTAAAGTGTGAATTTTCTAATTTTTGGGGAGTTTTGAGGATGACGGCTCGCTTATATGGACGGCTCGCTTATATAGACGGCTCGCTTATAAAGTACGTTAGAAGGATATTAAAGGTTATACCCCCTTTTAGCCTCTTAGGAGCTAGATATCCCCACCTAGCTAAAGGCGGCATATAGGCAACTTACTAATCCCTTTTATTACTATACCTTAGACCTTTTAAAATACCTTTAAAGTGTAATATAAAAGGTAAATATAATATAAAGGTATATAGGCTAGGCGAAGGCGAAGTGCGTAAGACTAGCTAAAAAGATATACCTAGGTTTTTCTCTTATTAGGGATTTTTCCTATATATAAAAGGTAGAAGCCTATATAGACTTAAAAAAGCGACTAAATTGGGTAATAAATATAATTTAAAATTTATTAACTTATATATATAGCTTTTTATATATCTATAACTTTTAAATTAATATAGTAGTAGTAGATTCTTTAATTAACGTCTAATACGGATCCTATCTAGGCCCACGCAGACTACTCCATATATAAGGGAAAAGTAATATTAATGGGAAAAAACCCTTGCTATTAGGGGGGAAGGAAAAACCTTATAAGCCACCTCAGTAGGATAAAAAACCCCGATTTGCCATGCCTGCACGTAGCAGCGGCCCTACGGGCCTACAGCTACGTCCTCCTCCTTAGATATTTTAAACTCCTTAAAAACTACTACTTCCTTCTCTAGCTTATCCAGAGCTAGGGTTTACTATATCCTAGCTAGGCCTTGCCGATTAATTACTGTATATAGTTATGTCCCGTATCTTAACTACCCCCTATATACTATCTCTTATTAACTATTACTATATACGCCTTACCTTCCCCCCCCTAGAGCTATTAAAGGCGTAAGGGGGATTTATCCGTTAACTACCGTAATACTAATAAGCAAGCGGGATATATGTTATGCTTTGGGTATCTTTTATACCTAGGCCCTAGCTAGGCCCTTTCTAAGGGTTACCACTCCGTTAAAAGAAGATAGGGAAAACCATAGGTTATAATCTAGGCTGCTAGGTTTTAGTACTCGGTAATTAATGCCGGTGAGTAACCGTATGCTCCGCGGGCGATCGCCCTAGGGGTTAGGAGGGGCCGTATATTTACTCGTTTATTTGTTTATTTACGCTTATCTGTTTATTAATATAAGGTCATTAATACTTTCTATTAGGGTTTTTTAGGGATATTATTAAAAACTGCTTATCTATGTTAGATTGTATAGGTGCCTTAGATAGAATAGTGTAGTAGTTATCGTATTATAGAGGGCCACAGTAGTAGTTTTTAAGATCTCACCATCCGAAAATTTTTCACTACTGCCCTTAACGCCCACAACCACCACCAGGTCCTGTCCGCACGCTGTGTAACGTCTCTGCGTTGGCTCTGGATCTGAACTTCAAAGACTAGGTTCGTAACCGTCACCACGTACAGGTGCAGAGTCCGATTTCGACGGCCTTTAAATTAATATAATAAATATAAATTTTATTTAATATCCATAAGTAATTTAAAAAAGCTTAAATGGTTATTAATTATAAATATAATAAAATGATTTATAAATGTCTTAATAAAAATATAATATAATGAATTTTAAATTAAATATATTTAAAACTAAATTAAAACTTATTTTAATCTAATATTATAGTTATATTTAACTCTTTTTAAATATATTATTCTCTAAATTAATTTTAAAGTTAAAAGGGAAATTATATAGTAGGATAAGCGATTTGGGCTTAGTTAATTATATAATCTTATATTTTAAGCTAAGGTTGCCCCTATAGAGACTGTATATATATTAGCGCTTATAATAGGCCCGCATTTTACTATTATAAGACCGACCTAAATCCACGAGGTTTTGATATTCTTGAGGACGCGCATGGGCCACATCTGCACGGCCGATGGTGCAAGGGATAATGTAAAATATTTTGAAGTGGTGGGTGGGGAGTGGTTGGCAGTGGCGGATGCTGCGGTGCGCCTTAGAGTTTAGAGTGGGAATACGATGGAAAGCTGACAAACATACACGGCTCATGATGTGCTAGATTTTCCAGTCGTTTCTCTTGTGGAGCCCCTAAGTTGCAACTGAATTCTTCTAGTTAGTGTGGATTGCCGGACTTCTTGTGCCTCTGTTCGTTAATGCAAAAACTATATTGCGCCATCTCTACAACCATCAAAAGATTTATACGACATCAACCAGTCCACGATGGTATTTACATCTGCTATCGAAGTCCTCCCGGCAGTCGCGTACAATAATCTGCCCACCGATCACGAGGCGAAGTCGCAGTCTGAGGCAAGAGACCTCAAAACCGCTCATGTCGCTACTTTAATCGGTATACTTCGTGCACATAAGCTAGAGGGCGACCTTGAAATACACCTCCTTCACCGTCATTTTCAGTTACAGGATGGGGAGGCTATCATCCATAAGGAAATTTCTCTTGGGGGCAAAGATCCTGATATACCAGGTGTAAAAATCGACATCGCGAAGGTGATGAAGTGTCCTGACCACTTGACCACCTTCCTTGCTCCAGTAATGTGGTATTCCGCCGAAGTCGAGAAGCTCGTCCCATACGAATATGCGATCGACCTGACCCCTCAGCCAAACCGAGCAGCCAGCAAAGTTCCAACGAGTAAATTAGACACCTTCGCTAAGGACTTTTCCGCCTATGTGTGGGGCGCGGGACTGCAGAACCTCGTTTCTCTCAAGGACAAGTCGTGCGTGGCCGGCTTCGAGTACGTGGCGCCGGAGTTTCAAGCGCTGTTCAAAGTCCCCAACTCTATCGTCAACCTCCAAACGAACAGCGGCCTCATCGAGACGGGCTGGACACTAGATAGCGAGGGAAAGGACCCTTTTCTACAGTCCTCGGACACGCATGTCACGAAGACTAGGCAAACAACAGGCGGAACTGTTGCTACGTACCACGACGTTGTGCAGAGCGGGGATCATTCATTCGATCCAAGGGAGATTTCACCAGCGTATACGGAACAGATGTGGGCGGCGGTAGAGACAACGGCTTTCAAAGCTTAATTTTCGGTAGATTCATAATTGTAGAGTTACAATTAATTTACCTTGCTTTATTGACCCAAGTTTACAAGTAGTCTTACTTTCAGGTCCTAGAGTTTCAAACATTACTATACCTGCCTTTAGAACTCTAGGCTGGCTTATATACACCTTTTTCTACCACCTATAACTTAATGACGTTTTAATATAACTTTGTGAGGATTTAAATATAGCTTATTAAATACTATAACTATAATTAAATATTATTTTTTTTTTAAAAATATATATATTAAAAATAAGGTTAAAAAAGTACCCTTTTAACTAGAATTAACGCAGTCACTACGAGGTGGTAACTCTTGCTGTTTTAGGTAGCTATTTATTTAACCGGGTTTACGAGGTCTATACTTACGGATCTAGATTTTAAGCTTTGCTAAGCCTACTTCTAATTGGCTTAAAAAAAACTTACGTGTAGTAAATTATAGTAGAATCCACGTAATGAACTTTAGATCTTCTTATATATAACTATTAGAACTTCTGCTCTGTTTAGACTGTTACGTATAGAAATATTAAATTATCTTTTTAATTGGGTTTTATTAGTAGACTTACACTTAAAAAAAAGGGTTACCTAATCTCTACCCTATTAATATACTAAGATTTCTACACTTACAATACACCCCCTAATACTATATAAATAAAACATCTATTTATATAGACTTATAGAGCTTATAAAGCGCTTTAAAATGGTATCACTTTTATCTAAATATTCTTAGGATAAGTAACTGTAACCGACTACCGACACTGTGCTGAGATATAAGATTACCCCTTAGAAGGCTCCAAGACAGCGTCAACGCCACCCTATATATTAACTGCAGATCAATATTACTTGCAGATCATTGTTCCCATTTAAGTTACCTATTGCCCCATTATGTCTTATTACCTTCACCTTCTTCGCGTATATATAGAGGCTTTAGAGCTACATTCACAATTAAGTTATTTATTTAATTCTTCGCACTACAAAGCTTATAGTAACGTTATACTAATATAGAGTTAAGAGCTCCGTAAAAGCCCTATATAAAGCTCTACTTAAGCCCTATCTAAAGCCCTAAAGCTTTACTAACACACAGCACTAATATACTAGGAAGTTTTATAATTGTCTCTACTATCGCCCGTGCAGTTACGCAGATAATTATCCGTATAAACGGCTCTATATCGTCTCTATAAACGGCTTTGCATTATCTTTACAAGCGGCTGTATATTATCTCTACGAACGGTTTTATATCGTCTTTACTACCGGCCCTACGACGGCTCTACTATCGCCTGTATAGTCGCCCATACAATCGTCTATATAAATAGCTCTGCATCGTATCTATAAACGGCTCTATACTGTCTCTATAACCGGCTTTGCATCGTCTTTATAAACGTCCCCACGACGGCTCTGTATTATCTCTATAAACGGCTTTACAAATGGCCCTATAACGGCCCCGTAACGGCTCTATAATGGTTCTACAAACGACCCTATAAATAGCTTTACAAACGGCTCTATAAACGACCCTACGATCGGCTCTATAAATGGCTCTATAACGGCTATACAACGGCTTTATAACAGCTCTATAACGGCTTATAAATAGCTCTACTATCGCCTATATAAACGGCTCTATAAACGGCTCTACTATCGCCTATATAATCGCCTATATAATCGCCTATATAATACAATTGTCTATATAATTGTCTATATATACAGCTCTATAACGGCTTAGGGGGAGCCATATATAAAGCTCTATTTAGAAACTGTTATATATATATATAACTACGCGTATATAACTACCGCGTATACAACCCTTATTATCACTACTCCCCCTTAACCGCCTAATTTATTCCCGTCGCTATTACACTAGGTTTATTTCTAAATACCCCTCTAATTCTAACGGCCTCCGCTATACTATATATATTTACTATTAGTAAGCTCGGACCCCTAGAACTCGGCCACCTCCGGAAGTCGGCCACCCAACCAAAATCAAACCACCAATTTGTCAACCTATTTTCTTCACAACGAATCGATCAATATGGACCAAAATAAGTAGAACTTATAAATAGCTATCATAGATTTTAAACCCGGTGTTTATAAGTATGCGCGAAAAGCTATACTTGCATACGGTGTTCCTTTGTTAGTTTTAAGCGATTAATTAGGTGGTATGCTACTAGGGCAATTTATATACTAATATAAATAGTAATTAACTTCTATATAGGTGGCCTTGCTTATTAATTGGGTACTTAAATATAATTTATAAATATTTATTCTCTTATATATATAATTATAAAAGAATAGTAATCTAAATGTTTAATTAAAATAGCGATATAAAGCCCCTAAGTAAAATATAGGTAATTAGGTATTTTAAATAAAATTTTCATATAATTTTTTTTTTCTTAGTTAATAGAAAGTATGTAAGTTAATAGGGCATAACTAAAGTAAATTTAAAAATTATGGAACCTTTATAAAAAAGTATAAAGGAAGGTTAATATATAAGTAGAAAATACCTAATATATAAATGAGTTTGAGGTTGTGTTAAGTATATATATAAACTAAATTACTACCAAAGATACCTTTAAAGAGAAAACCTTTATATAGTTACTAAATAATTATAAATAGGTATTTATTATAGGGATAATATCTACACTTAATTACTCAATCAAACTTCTTATAATTTTTAAAGGAAAACACTTTTAATTAATATAATTCTACTAAGTAAAAACACTCTATTAGGTATATATAATATTAAAAAATAGTTAAAAGAATAAATATTATTATATTTAACTAATTTACTAATATTTTCTTATATAGAACTGGGTTTTTTAGCAATAAAAGCTTAATTATTATTTTTAATAGCTATATAAGCCACCATATAATTAAGTTTTTATTAAAATATATATAATATAATATATAACTTATTTTTCTACTGCTTTATTTAATATAATAACCCTTAAATGTATTGTATTTATCCTCTATAAAAATAAAATATTAGGACTAAATTATAGAGCTTATATTTCTTAATAATATAACTTAAATTAAAGGGTGCTGCTTTACTAAGTATAACTATAAAGCCTAAAAAGAAGGTCTTTTAGCAAAAATAGTTAAATTTAGGTAGTATACCTTTAGTATTTATCTATTAAATCCACGTAAGGGCTTTAAGTCTTTATAGGTTAAAAATAAGGCTTTAATAAAGGCTTTAAGCTTTAAATAAGCTAACCGTTATTAGTTTAATACTATAGACATTCTAAAAAAGCCTTCTAATATATATTAAGTAGTTTATAGCCTTTATAACAAATATATACTTAGTTAAAAGACTTAGTTACTTTTCTAAAAAGGAAGTCACTAACTTAAGCAACTTACTGTAGAGACTATATATAAGGACGCTTAAATATATAGCTCGCAATCGCAGCTTAGAGACCTTAAAGGTCTAAAAATGCATAGGTAGGTAGCTATAGGTCTAAATATAGAATATAGAAATATAGAATTGGTTAAGTAAGGTATAGAGGAGGTAGAGGAGAAAGAGGCTAAAATAACGACAAAGGAGTTAAAATCAAAGCCTGAAAATGCGCTAGGTAGAAAGGCCGGGGCCGATATATTAAATTGCACATAGGGGTAAGGGGTTAAGTTGATTTAATTAAGTATAGATAGCTTTAAAAGTGGTGGGGTTCAATTCGCTTAGGTGGCCGAGTTCAGGGGGCGGCCGAGTTCTAGGGGTCCGAGCTTATAGGAGACGTATGGGCGGAGCACCTGCTAAATGGAAGTTCACGGCAGCATAAGGAGCTTTTACCAGATTAGATGGATATAGAATTAATTAGTAGCGATATTTAATAAGTATCTTGCTGCTAAAGCTTCTTCCTTTTACCTAGAGCCTTATGTACTTAAATCCTAATATAATCGTGCAGGAAGATAAGGCTACTTCTTATATTACAAAGATTTACTAAACTTACTTTAACGTCTGCGAGATTTAACGTCTTCTTTAGCTAGGCAATTCGCCTAATCTAAATATAATTAAGCCCTACTGGAGCTACCTAAAACGGGTCACTATAAAAAGAGGTCTACTTACCTCTCGTATAGCTGCAGAGAAGGCTTGGCTTAGAGCTTGGGAAGATCTTAAGCAGTGGCAAATTTAGCAGTGAATTAAGAGGATCCCTTACTATATTAAGAAGGTTATAGAACTTAAAGGAGGTAATAATTATAGAGAGGGAGCAGAGGAAAAGCAGTGAAGCTAAAAGCAGCTCAATAAGGAAGCTAATCGCAAGCTCTCTACGGTCGTTAAGGTGCTTAAAACTGGTTACCAGATGTTACGCAATTACTGTGGTTTACCTAACGCCTATTTACAATTCTTCCTTCCTAAGTAGAGCCGTAAGGAAATTGAGGAGATTACTAAGGAAGAGTGGTAAAAATTAGCCGATTTAGTTATTCTAAATCGACGTCAAAACACCCAAGGCCCTGGCTTAGTTGTAGATCGATAGCTCTATAGCTAAAGGAACAATCGCAATTAAGTAGTAGAATAGGTAGAGAGCCAGACAGAAAGCTAGGTAGAAAGCCAAGGGCAGCAGAGGCAATTGAGGCCTCAAAACCCTCGAAAGTCTATAGAATATAAGGTGCGGTAGAACGAAATTAATTAAGTAAACTTTAGACACTAAAACACCACGTTTTAGAAGCTATATAGATAATATACTAGTATTAAAAGCTTTAATCAAGTTAATGGAGTTAATTTTAGTGGGGTCTTGGCGCTTAAAACCACTCTTTTACCAAATAGGAAGGAGAAATCTCTTTTTGCTCCGTCCTCCGTACAGTAGTTAGTAACTAAAGTTTTTGCACCTTCCTAATTAGGCAGTTTGGCTTACCGCCCACCGGCAGAACATAAAATTCAACACTAAACGCACTTAAAGCTTTAAATAAAAGGCTGTATATATAGATTTAATTAATTAATTAATAAGCTATCTATTTGGAAAGTATTAAGGCCTACGCGGCCGTAGATTTCGGCTCTGCAGAGGGTTAGGAACGTCCTTAGCATACTTAGTTCGCTGCCGTCTTCCTACCTTCTTCGAAATCTTCCGTATAGAGCTTTGGTGTAATATAAGCTCTAGCGAAGGTTTTAGAAGAGGCTCTAGAGGAGGCTTTATTAAGCTTAAATTTCCATTAATAGAGCTTAATCCAACGTCAATTGACCTGTTAGTAAGGCTTCTTGCCATATTTACAGCTCCACTAGATATAGTAGTAGAGTTCTTCCTTACCCACTTCCTTATTGGTTAATTAATTATATTCCACCTAATATCTATTCTATGGTGTTAAACTTCCTCCTGCCGCTGCTCTGGCTGCTGCTAAATTTAAGGCTCTATAAAGCTTACTTTAAACGCTACTTTCTTTAAGTTTCTGCCCTTTATATCTGGCCGGTTTTAAAGTAATTAAGGCTACAGAGGAGGTTTAATAGGTAGCAGAGGCTTAAGCGGAGGAGGCTTAGAGGTAGCTGCTGGTTAAGTAGGAGGCTGGTTAAGTACCCATACGGTCTGTTAGCGGCGGCGAAGCTTTAGGGTGTAAATTTGGTGTAATGGCTCGATATTAATTAAGGCGTTTAGTAGATAAGGTCCTATTTATATATACTACGGAAGCTCTAGTAGCTAAGGTTTCCTAAGTATAGGCTTACTTAGATTAATATAATTAAGGCTTAAAAGCACCTGCTGTCGCATATAATCGATTACTTAGCGGCGATATTAATTTATCCGTTTAAGCGCTTTCCAATCTCTTGTATTATTGGTAGCGCCTTTACAATACTTATTGCCTCCTTTATAGCGAATAAGCTCTTAAATATAATATGGAATTCGCTCTATCCAGGCTTAAATTCGCCACTATTTAAGCTTATCCTATAACTTTTGCCACGCTTACTTAGCTTCTACTTAGTTCTTTAGTATACCCTTCTTCGTAGTAGCTCGTTTAAGGTAGTACCAGCATAGCTTAATTATATTTAGATGGGTAAATTACCTAGCCAAAGTAGACGCTAGAGGCCTACTACATTAAAGTAAATCTACTAGTGCTTTAATAAATAAGCAGAAGCTTTATCCTCTTAGATAATTATATCTAGGCGATTAATCTAGTACTTAATTGCGAAGGGAATAAGGACTAGAAGGAGGCATTTTATAAGGTAGCAATACTAATTAATACCACCTTTCTTAGCTGAACGTTTAATAGCACCATTTTCCTTACTTATTTAAAACTAAGGTTTTCTACCTAGCTTATTACGAAGGCCCAGTTGTCTTATACTAGTAGTAATTTCCTATACCTTACGAAGCTCTAGCTCTATTGCCTTATTAATCTTTTAAAGCTCTAGCTTTAACGCCTTCTTCTCTTTTACAGTCTTAGGCCTTTAGATAAGGTATAGTGACTTCTAGTTATATAAAAAGGCGCCCTAAAATATAAACTTAGTAGCTTTCTTAAATTAAGGACGAATAGCTAACTTATTAACCTTTTCCTTAGCCAAGCGCCAGAGCTTATAGCTACCTCTTCTATAGTGTAGAATAACGCCTATCTTATTACTCTATATAATATTCTTCTAATCCTTAATTATCTAATCCTTATATCGCAAGGCAAACTAATAGCAAGCTTTCTTTATAGCTTTTATAAGATAAGGCTTCTTTATAGGCTTTATTTTTTAATATCTATAGCGCCGCAGAACTCGCTAAATAGTTTGAGTAGAGTAGCCGCATTTAGTAGTAATATAAGCGCAGGACTTCTCTCGCCCATATTAATTGGAGGTAACTTTCTTAAGAATTTATTGTTTAAACTCGCGGGTAACTTTACTAGGACGTAGACCGTTAACAATATAGCCGTTAATAATAAGAGGATTTGTAGTAGGATTTTAGCTACAGTTGGTCGCTTTTTTAAATAGATACTAGAGGGCGCGTCGTTTAATTAAGGTAACACTCTAGATATGCTTAAGGGTAGCTCCTATAGCTTTTATAGCTAGGGCCTAAGCCCTAGTCGCGAGCTAGTAAAAAGCCATGGCTAGTATAGTAAGACCCAAGCTTAGAGAGTCCTTACTAGCAATTATAGAGCATATTGAGGGGATTTGGTGGCGTTAATGTCGGTATAATGGAGGCAGAGAGGCTGTATAAGTATTTTGCCAGTAAGCGGTAAGTTAAACTGCCTAATTAGGAAGGTGCAAAAACTTTAGTTACTAACTACTGTACACTTAATATAACCTAATCCTTTTATATTAACTATAAAAATTATTCCCACCTTCGCAATTAATTACAAGAGTATTAATTACAGCCATTCTAGCAACTATAGCACGTATCTTTTCTTGTGGTATTGTTACGGAGTAAGTATAAGCGGCGATAATATATAGTAAGGTAGATATTATTAAGTGTAAGCTTTGCAGTGTGGGAGAATTAAATAAACGACTTGATTGTGAATGCAGCTCTAAAGCCTCTATATATACACGAAGAAGGTAGAGGTAATAAGACATAATAGGGTAATAGATAGCTGAAATGGGAACGGTGATCTGCAAGCAATATATAGGGTGACGTTTAACGCCGTCCCAGAGCCTTCCAGGTTACGATCTTGTGTCTCAATATAGTGTCGGTAGTCGGTTACATTAAGCTATATATATAAACTATATAAGGAGGTCAAGATATTACGTAAGAAAAGAACGTAGGAAAACGGGAAGAAAGGGTACATATTCTAGACTTAGTTGCTTAGTTAATACGTGCACAGAGCAAAATAGGATTAAGGTAATAGTCTTAGTAGAACTTAGTAAAACTTAATAGAATATAGTAGAATACGGTAGGTTATTATTAGATTACCGCAGATTGCTATTAAATTGCCGTCTTATAGTTAGTCTCTAGTTGCTAAGTTAGTAAAAATAGGTAAACGTGTATAAGGTGTTACGGGGGTGTCCTATAATAGTACCCCCCCTTTAAACTTAAGCTTCTATAAGATAGGGCTATAGTAGTTCTAGGTAGAGTTTATAAAAGTCTTTTATAGCTTATATAAGTCCTATAAAGTTAATAGGTTCTTATAAGGGCTTAATAAAGCCTTTCCATTTCGTAAGATATATATATTAGCGTTTCTGTTTATTATACTTAATATTATTAATTCTTTTAATAAAGTACTCGTTCTTACTATCTACTTTAACTAGTAGGGGAGGGTCTTATATCTGTTTGGGTAGGGCGTTTAATATAGAAGTAGTAGGGCAAAGGACTAACGTATAAAATATAGGGTGGATTTTAACCGTATTAGGGAGCTTTAGTTAGTAGGCGTAGTAGAAAACAACCTTCTTAACCTTATAAGGGCCAGCGTTCTTCTAATTAAGCTTTTTAGTAAGTCGTTTTATATTTAGATTTCTTATATCTAGCTAGGCGAAGTTACTAATTTAATAGGCTGGTGCTAGGGTTTATTTCTTATTTGCTATAGCTTTATAGATAAATTAAGCCTATATTATTTTATTAGCAAAAAACTGTTATAGTTTCTCCATTTTCTCTATAAAATTATTTGCTTCTATAACTTATAAGGCGTAATAAGTAGGGCGAGGAATGTTACTAAAGGGTTTAAAACCTATTTGTAAATACTAGCTATAGTTAGCTAGAAATAGGGAGACTTTTATAGTTTCTAAAACGGAATTATTTATAGTAAACTTAGTAAATACAAGCCAGTTAATCTAGTTATTTTATAAGTATAATGTATATATCCGAATATACTATTCTATTATAGTATTTATATATTCTATTTAGTTATCCATTTCTAAGTAGTATGCTATAAACAATAGTACTTTAATACGGAGTTAAGTAGTTAGTTTTTTTTAAAATATAGAGATAAACTGGCTACCTCTATTAAAGATAATCGTTTTAGGAAGTCTATAGAGTTTCTATACGTAGTCCAGAAATAGTTAAGCAATAATAGATATTAATATATATAACCGACTACCGGTACCATATTAAAACGTCATTTGTCTCACTAGCGTACCACCCTATTTTAGTTACCTAGCCCTTAACTTAGTCACCGACTCGGTCTACTTTTATATATTTATACTACTTAATTTCCATAGATTTACAATTAAGTTACTTGTTTAATTCCTATACACTGCAAAGCTTATATAGATTAATTGCTTAGTAAGCGCTAAGTGTATAGATTAGATGCAGTACGGTAGGCAGGCCGGGCTTATAACTGTAAGCTTTACAGTGTATAGGAATTAAATAAGTAACTTAATTGTAAATCTATAGAAATTAAGTGGTATAAATATATAAAAGTAAACCAAGTCGGTAACCGAGTTAAGGGCTAGGTAACTAAAATAGGGTAGTACGCTAGTAAGACAAATGACGTTTTAACATAGTACCGGTAGTCGGTTACAATATATTAGGGTAGGCGATTAAGTGTCCTATTTTAGATAGTTAGTCTATAACTACTATAATATTTATACAGCCTTTACTTACGAGGAGATTAATAATAAAGTTAATTAAGATATTTTTCCATCTTCGGTTTAGAATAAGTAGTAACTTTAGAAGGCCATTATACGTCTTATATAAAGCTTTAGCTTATTAGTAGATATAGTAGCTAGAGACATACCTTCGTGTTATATTATATATATTTAGCTAATAGTACTTCCATTAGAGTAGTTATAGAGTTTTTCCTTAGCCTAGGTAGCTAGCTACTAGTAGGTTATATATATATCTAAGGAGCTTAAACTTAAGTTTATTATAATTAGGGATAACTAAACAGTTTTAGTAATATAAGCAGTTTCTATAAGCTTTATATTTACTTAGAGAGATCTTTTTAAAGCGTCTAACGTTATTATAAATTAGCTTAAGCATCTCTTAGATAAACTCGTTATTTAAATATTTGTTAATTATAATCTATTTAATTAATTAATTAGTTATTTTAAGGACGTATACTATAAGGTCTTTAGTAAGAGGGTTAAATAGTTTAGGATAAAGTAGGGTCTAGTTTTAGTAAAAGCGCGCTTTTTTTAGTGCTAGCGCGTCTTATAAATGTTAGGTTAGAGTATTAGGCTTCTAACCTTATACGCCTAGGTAGTATATAATTAAGAATTAAAAATAGAATAGATATTCTAACTAGCGGGCCTAATAATAGCTTAGCTGTTTTATGGTTGTGAAGTATTATAGATTCCTATAGTCGCTAAAAACCTTAATTAGAAATCTAGTACCTTTTAGTTTAGGTCGCCATTATTTAAAGCATTTAATAATAGCTAGTAACTCCTTATTATAGATTTTATAGTTATATTTAGCTAGGCTTGGTTATTTTAAGTAGTATACTACGGGGTATAATACTCTATCTTTGTTATATTAAGATAGAATACCTTTAGTAATATAGTTGGATAAGTTAGCTTCTATAATACTTATTTAGTTTAGGTTAAAGTATTAAAGTATAGGCGCGGTAGTAAATATAACCTTTAGATAAGTAAAGGCCTTCTTATATTCCTTATTAAAGATAAAGGCTTTATCTTTTTAGGTTAAAGCTATAAGGGGTAAAACTAGGGCGGAGAAGTTATTAATAAACTATTAGTAGAAATTGGCAAATCCTATAAAGGCTCTTATATCCTTAACATTCTTAGGTTCTTACTAGCTTATAATTACTTCAACTTTCTTTAGGTTTATTTATATACCGTTTATAGAAATAAGAAGCCTAAGGTATAAAACTTCTATTTTATAGAATTCGTATTTATCTATATCTGATTATAAACTAACTCCTTATAGGGCTTATAGGATAAGATTAACGTATTTCCGGTATTTAGTTAGGTTATTACTATGTATTAGAATATTGTTAATATAAGCCGTACAGAAGATATCTATGTAAGGACGTAGTATATTATTTATATAATGTTAAAACGAGCTTAGAGCATTCGCGAGGCTAAATAGCGTTATTAAGTATTTAAATAATCTATACCGAGTACGAAATGTAGTAAGCTATTTATCTCCTTTTACTATATAGAGGCGGTTAAATATAGAGATAATATTAAGCTTTGTATAGTAGCGAGCCTTACTTAGTTAGTTTAGTGTCTCCTATATTAATAGGATTGGGTATTAGTTCTTAACGGTAATAGCGTTAAGGGCTTAGTAGTCTATATAGAAGCGCAGACTACCACTAAATTTCTTAATAAAGATTACTAATACGGTTATAGGCGACGAGCTTGCTCTAATAAATCCTTTACTTAGGTTCTTGTCTAAATACTTTTATAGTACTTGGAGTTTATTTTAGGACATCCTATATAAGGGTCTAAATCTGGGCTGCTTTCCTTCTTTAAGTATAATCTTATAGTTATATAGTTAGTATTTAGGTAGCTTATTAGCTTCTTTTTATAAAAATGCATCTAGACGGTGATAATACTCTACTAGTACCTTTGTGGTAAGGTTAGTATGCTTTTTTAGTGCTAAGGCCTTCTTAATATTAGCTATAGTGACAGCAAAGATTGTATATTTGGGTTTTTTGGCGAGTTGCGCTAGCGGGGTAGCTTTAATTATGTGGATATCTAGGGCGTTAAGCGGGCTTTAGTTGTCTGCAGTTCCTTATATAATTCCTTACTTAATTTTAGGTTTAGTATTAGGTACGGAGTTAGTATTAGATTTAGGTTTAGGTTCTTTAAGTATCCTTTTTATAGTAGAATACTAGTCCTTCTAATATCTTTGCGTAGTAAGCATAAGCTTCTATCTAGCTTTAGGCGGTATAGTGCTTAGGATTAATTTACGGGGTTTAGTAGAATTTTTAGGTCCTTAATGGATATTAGTAGAAATCTTACATTGGTAGAATTTAGTAAAATTCCTAAGTTAGTGGAATCTAGTGGATTCCTTAGGCGTAGGGTAGAAATTTATAGAAATTTTAGGCTAGTAGATCTTAGTAGATTTTCTAGACTTTAGTTTAGGGTCTAAGTGGTAAGTTATAAAGTACTTCTACTTATAAAGGGAGGTGGTAAATAGAAGCTTAAGGTTGTTCTAGTTAATAGTTACCTTATATAGCTTTATTTAGGTTATTTAAGGATTACTAGGTAACTTAAGGTGGTTATAAAGAGCTTAATTAATTTTTTATGGTCTAGGTATTGGAGTCTTAAGGCCGTTATATAAGTAATACGGCCTAAAATAGTACGTTTGCCATTAAATCTAAATACGTCAATATACCGGTTAAGGGGTATTAGGGTAAAACTATTATCTTATATAAAGATCTTATTAATAAATCCTATATCGCTAGCTCCTGTATTAATTAAGACTTAAGCATTAGCCTATTAACCTTTTTACTAAAAGCGGCAGTTAACGGTTATGCTATAATCCTAAGAGTTGGGGTTTGCGACATCTAAAGCATTTAATGAAATTCTGTAGCATAGCTATTTTAGAGAGCGACTTAACTTTAAAACGTACCTTTTAGTAGCGAGCGAGAAGGGGTTCCTATAGAACGTCGGTTATAGCTTCGTCCTTATAAGTAATGCTTACTAAATATAGGGCTGGTGCTAAATAAAGATTAGAGATGGTAACTGGTAAATTAATGCGGTAAACGGCTACTAGTATTAGCCGTTTATAAGTTGTTTTGGAGTATAGGGGCGAAGTAGTATCTTAAGATATAAGCCTTACTTCTGCATTTAAAGTAAAGGCCTAGCTTAATGCGTTATTCTTATTTAGAGGACCCTAGTAGAGCGTATTCTAAGGTCCCGTTATTAATATCTATAGTATTAGGGTGCCTAGGTTAGGTTAATAGCTTAGTAGGCTTTTATAGGGCTGTTATATTATATTAAGGAGCGGGCTTTAGTGTTAGACGTAGTATATTATTATACCGTTTATTAATACCGTTTATATAGGCATTAAGGGCTCCTAGTAGGTCTACGCCTATTAGGGAGGTCTTTAGTTTAGGGCTTAGGGATTTAATAAGGCTGTTAATTAGTGCGGAGTCGTTCCAGCCTATTTTTTTTATATAACGGTTAAATTTAGAAAAGTATACTAGAAAGCTTTTCGTTCCTTAAGCTATATAGTTTATCTTCTTTTAAGTAGTAGCTTAGCGGTTTAGGTTACTATATATAGCTTTAAGAAGTACAACTAGGCTTTATACTAAGTTTGGCTAAAGAGGTTTAATAAGGTTAGCTACCTCTCCTCCTAGTTAACTTAGGGCGTAATAAAGTTAGTTAGCTTTAGTTAGGTAGTAATTAGCGTTACTAATTAGCTTATTTTTAAGCTAGCTTAGAAATAATTAGAGCTCTTTTTATTTACTAGTAAATACTAGGGGATTTAGTAGTTATTTAGATTATTACGGTATAGTAGTTAGCTTAGGGTAAGAGACTACTATAGGTTCGGGGCTTACGTTCCGCGTATTTATCTCTAAAAATAGTATTTAGTCTTAAGGTCCTAGCGTAGGCATCTTAAGGGTACGGATTTCTTTTAGAGGTACTTAATTAATTACTAGTATTATACTTTTTATTTAGCTTATTATTAATTTAAAACAGCTTAGTTCTATATAAAGGCGTCTATAAAAGACTTCTATATCCCTACTAATTTTTTTAGAGTATAGCTATAATGTCGGCGGCCGTTATAGGAGTTTTAGGTTTGTTCTACATATTAATAATAGTATAGGTAGTTAACGCAACGTAGTATTATAGAGTAAGTATAAGCGGCGATAATATATAGTAAGGTAGATATTATTAAGCTATATATATAAACTATATAAGGAGGTTAAGACGTTACGTAAGGAAAGAACGTAGGAAAATAGGAAGAAAGGGTATATATTGTAGACTTAGTTACTTAGTTAATATATACACAAAGTAGAATAGGATTTAGGTAGTAGTCCTAGCAGAACTTAATAGGATTTAGTAAAACTTAGTAGAACTTAGTAGAATATAGCAGAATGTAGTAGGTTACCATTAAATTGCCGCAGATTGCTATTAAATTACCGTCTTATAGTCGGTCTTTAGTTACTAAGTTAGTAGAAATAGGTAGATGTGTATTGTCACGGGACACCCCCATGACACCTTGCACACGTCCACCTGTTTCCACCGACTCAGCAATTAGAGACCAACTGCAAAATGGCAATCTGACGGCAATCCAACGGCAATCTACGGCATTCTGCCATATTCTGCCAAGTTCCACCGAATTCTGCCAAGTTCTGCCAGGACCACGACCTGAACCCTATTCTGCCCCATGCACGTGTCGACCAAGCAACCAAGTCAACGATATATGCCCTTTCTTCCCAATCTCCTACCTTCTCTCCTTACGCAACGTCTTGACCTCATCACACAGTTTATGTACATAGCTTAATAATATCTACTTCGTTATATATTATTACCACTTGTGCTTACTCCGTAATATGTATAAGGTATTACAGGGGTGTCCTATAATAGGTATTAACTCCTATTAACCCCTCTATACTCTATTTACCCACTTTATATTTAACGGCGCCCCCTAGTCCTTTATAATCGCTATTCTTATTAGCATTTAAGTTAATTCTATAGTGTTTATATTAGGGGAATTGCCTATATTGTAACGGAACCTTATAGTAAGTACTATAATGGGCTTGTTAATAGGCTAGGTATATAGGCGAAGTAAGTTAAAGTTAATAACGTAATAATAACTAGTGGAGTAGTTGCCTAATAGATTAACTCTAATTATATTCTGAGAATTACTATAAAAAAGGAACTATTTAGGTAGGGACTATAGTCCTTTAAATACATAACCGTACTCCTATAAAATCCTTCTTATATATAATATACGTGTACTCTATTTACTCTATCGCGGATTATATAGATTCTATAGATTATATAAATTACCTTATATAACCTTAGTTACTATTCCTTATTATATAGCTTTATTAGCTCTATTCTAGACTATACTTAGATTAACTAACTAGCTTCTTCTAACTCCTCTCTAAGTAGTTATAATATTGTACTTAAAGCGCCCGTAACACTATCTCCCTCCTTTCTATCTTTGTCCTTAAAGATTTTAAATATCTCTAAGTTATTTATTAAAGGTGTAATATCCGTCTAATTAATTTGGTTAATATTATTACTTATTATACCTAAAGTAATTTCTTCTTCCTTAACCGCTCGTTATAGTCGCACCATTACTATAATATTATCTCTTAGTAAGATTATACTATCTCTATATTCTTGCTATATAGAAAAGGGGTTAGTCTATATTATATTAGCAAACCTATCTTTATAATAACCGTCCTCTTATTTAAAGTGCACTAAAGTAAATATTTATTTATTCTGTAACGTTTGCTTTATCTCTAATACTAAATATATATAACCTATTATTCTAAATAGTTATTTAGTCCCTTAATTAATTTATTTTAGGGTCTTATATTTAATCTACTACTACGTAGCTAGATAATAAACTATCTGTTACTTTGGTAAAACTATATTATTTTTAGGACGCTAAACGGGAGGTTGCCGATACTTAGTAATAGGCCCTTAAGTCTTATCTAGCGGCGTCTGCTTAGTTAATCCATCTTAAAAAGGTTTATAAGAAGGTCTGTTTTAAGAAGTAAAAGCTTATAAAATAGGGTTTATAGGAACTTAGTAATAAGAGAATAGATTTTCTTTTAACCGAAAAGGAAATAGATCTAAGTAGTTCGGTAACTACTCTTCTTAGGTCCCCCTTAGGTAACTTATTCTTTAGCAATCCTTTTTTATTAATACTACCTAACCTAATTTTTTCTAATACTCCTATACCTTTTCTATAGCGTTTTTTAAGTTCTCTAATAGTTTCTAGGTAGTCTTAGTGTAGCCTATTTACTTTACCTTATACTATATTTCGCTATTAATATCCTTATAACCGATAATCCTTAAAACTTACTATTTGTCTTCTTCTTATCCTCTATACGTGTCTGCCTTATAGACTAGTAGCTTAATATTTCTATATACTAGTTCTAGCATTATAATATACTATATAGGGTAGATCTTTATTTTAGCTAGTAGGTCTAGCTTAAATATAATTGGTAAAATCCTTTATATGATTTTAAAAGGTCCTAATCTGATATAGTCTAACTTCTTGCTTAGTTGTCGGCTCTTAAAATTTTTATATAGTAGCTATACTTTATCTCCCTCTTTAAGATCTAGTCCCTTAGATCTCTTAGTATTATAGTACTTTTTTATTCTCTCTTATACTTTCTTTACTAATTCTATAAGGTTTATATAAAGATTTATTAACGTCTTTATTCTTTCTTTAGCTATGCTACTTATTTTCTTTACTTATTATAGTAATAATAATATTTTTAGCTTATATCCGTAATTTGCCTTAAATAGTAATATACCTATTTCTTTTTATGGTGTTGCATTATATATAAACTATATAACTAGTAATAGCGATACCTAATTATTCTATACATAGTTAATATAATGCCTTAAATACTATTCTAGCGTCTAATTTAGTCTTTCCGTTTAACTGTTTATCTGCGGATAATATATAGTAGAAGTTACTACTTAAACTCCTTATTCCGCTAAGAATACTTTCTAAAATATTACTATAAATCATAGATCTCTATCTAATATAATTTTGCTTAGTGCCCTATATCTTATAAACACTTCTTTAATATAGATTTTAGCGATATCTTCTACGAATATTTCTTCTGTATATGCTATAAAGTATCCCCACTTTATAAGCTTGTCTATTATTACTAAGATTACGTTATAATCTTATCCAGTAATAGTATCTCTTAACTTTAGTAGCTTTATAATAAAGTCCTATAATATAACCTCCTATAGTCTCTCTGGTATTTTAATAGGTTATAGTCCTCTATATAGCTTATACCTTATTAGTTTATTCCTTTAACAATCTAGATATTCTTTTATAACTTTACGCACTAAGCCCTAGATTCTATTAATAATGTACTCCTCCTAGAGTCTTAATACTAGGCCTATAGCTCTATTATATCCTTAAGTTATTCCCTTATAAAAATCTTCTATAAAGTGTTCTACTATGCTCCTTAGGATATAATTTACCTCTCTATACTTATATAATATTTCTTCTCCTAAATATTCTAACTGTTCCTTTAGTTATACCTTAAAGATTCTTTATACCTAAAAGCTTTTTAGTGTTTTATAGACTCTTTCTAGTTTATTATTGTAAGGGATATTATTGCGGACACCTTGGGTTGCCCTTAGGACAACCCCCGGACGCCCCTTAGATGGTCGCCGGTTACGTGCCGGAGGTACGTACCCGTAGTATATAGTCTCCACGATCCTAGAGGCCTTACCTCCTTAAGGATTCATCTCTTTCACCAATCTATCCTATTCTAATCGTGTCCTTATAGCCCCCTGTCTACAAGATCCCCTTATATTTAAATCCTTCCTACTCTTTTTTAGAAGGGTAGTCGGCTTTAAGGACCAGATTATTTATTTACATCTTTTATTTATAACTACTATCCTCCCTTAAAATCTCGCGATAACCTAAATGGAAACTCTATAGATACCTTATGGAAAGCCGTTACATAAAGGCAGGAAGGTCCCTCTGACAGTAAGAGATTGCGATAATATAACCCTCTAGGCAAGACAGCCAAATAAGCCCTAATACCTAGATGCTCTAGGAGCTTAAAGACTCTTATATACCTATAGTTACCGCTAAGGAAAACGCAGATACCCTTTATAACGGTTATAACGCTGCCGGAAAGTAACTGGAACCCCTTTAGCCCCACCTAGGCTAATCGGAAGATTAAGCGCTAGAGGTAATTCTAAGATCTTCCTCTAAGCTAGAAATGCTAGAGGAATATACTAATATATCCGACTAGGGAACTAACCGGAACCCTCCCGGAAGACTACCGGCCTATAATTAGTATAGTGGCGGTGCACAGACTGCTTACGAGCCAAGTGGGCCTACCCCTTTGGGTAATTTAAGCTAATTACTGACTTAAGACCCGAGCCTTGTTGGGAAGCCTATACTAGCTACTAGTACTAATACTACCTCTATAGTAGGAGCCTCCTTAGGCCTAAGTTTAGAAGGTTAAGAGCCCTATACTAATCTTCTTTAAGACGGATATTAGGAAGCTGTTGCAAGGCTCTCGGAAGCCATATAGGAGGAAGCCACTAATAAATATATTAGAACCCTTTAAGGGCAAATCCAGATCTAGTAGGGTCTAATTTAAGCTAGGTAAATTCTTTTATAACCTAGTTAAGGCTAAGGGCTTTTTAGGAGCTACCTAGTACCTACTTAAGAAGGTATAAAAGACTTAGAGAGTTATCTACGCTATAAATAGAAAAAGGATATAGACTGACTGGCTAAGGCCTCTAGTAGTCTAGAACTTTGCTATAGACCTAACGCCTAGTAGTTGGACGATTGGGTTTATAAGGTAGACAACTTCTTTAAGATGCTGATAATATGAGATAATACTAAAGAGCGTATACGCTGGATTATTAGCAAGATTAAAGACCGATTACTAAACCAGATCGCACTTAATTAGCTTAATAAAGAGCAAATTACTATATGGCTATAGCTGTAAACCTTCCTAAAGAAATGGATTTAAGATCTGTATATTGTATAATATAATAATATAGAGCTATTCTAGAATAGGATACAGCTAGACCGCTATAACTTCCGCTAGTTTATAAACTTTATGGAAACTCATGCTTAGCAGATAGATTTAGAGCCCTTTAAAAATAAGGACGGTAGTATCTATAAAAAGGAGAAGATTGGGTTAATTTAGGCTAGAATTAAGCTAGTAATTTATAACGAAATAAAGCGCGTAGGAGCCCTATCGCGGATTACTATATATACGGATTTTAAACGAGTAGTTTTAAACGCTAAAGATGCGGTAAGGAACTAGACCTCTTTTAGTAGGAAGCTAAGGGGTTACTAGAAGCGCGGGTACTTTAGTAATAACGTAGGGTAGACCTAACCTTTAAAGAAGCCGTTCTTAAAGAGAACTTTAGAAAGGTTAAAGTTAGGAACCTTAAATAATAGGAAAGACTTTTAGGGTTAACCTAATACCTATCCGGCACCTTTACGGGAATACTTTAAGAAGTTAAGAGAAAACTCTAGAGGTAGATCCTATTGGAAAAATAAGTAGGGTAATAACCGCACTAATAATCTAAAAAAAGAAAAGCCCTAGTCGCGGACCTCTTTTAGCTATAACTAGGGCAAGATACGGAAGGAGAGACTCTCCGTATTACTGTTAAGCTGGAAATAACACTCCCTATAGGTGAGGTACGACAGTTCTAAGCACTATATGATAGCGGCGCCGAAATTAATCTTATACGATATAATTTGGTAAAAGAGTATAAACTTATCCTATTATAAAGGTGGCGGAAACCTATTATAGGCTTTCTAAATAAGTATTGGATTAAGCTATATAGTGCCCATAAGCTTATAATATTAGTGGCTAATATATATAACCGCACTAAGGTAGTTAGCCCGCAACCCTTCTGGGCGGCTAACTTTGTAGGTTATAACCTTATCCTCAGATACCCTTAGCTGGCGGAAGTAGATTCTAAGATACGCTTTAAGACTGGAGCCTTTAAATAGTAGAATAATAAAGATTTAAAAGGGCGCATATTACTAATAAGCCTAAAGGATATCCTAGAGAATGTAGCCCTAGGCGAAATAGTGTACGCTCTATACCTAAAGGAGTATCAGATCCAACCTCTATTTAATAGTAAGATGGGTATAAAGCCTAGTATAGGTAATAACCCCTCTATAACGGAGACCCTATAGGGAACTGCCGGATAGGTCACGGAGATATTATAGGGAGGCGGCGATCTTAAAGATCTTATAAGATACTTTAACTATTACGGGTTATTATAGCTTAAGTAATATACGGAGAGTATGCTACGGCACCTTAAGCGCTGCGTTAAGGATTTCCCTACCCTCTACTGGTTACCGCATAAAATAGTATAACGTACGGTGGTAACTATATACGAATAACTACTACGGCGTATAACGCTGCCCGCGAGCATTTTAAGGGAGCTCTAGGACCTACCTAATAATAATATAAAGGATAAACGCGACTCTAATTTGTTAAATATTCTAGTAGGCCTAAGGGACTTACTAAGGGTATTTTTAGGTAGGAGAGCTAGAGTACGATTATATAATTAATCTAGAAGAAGGTAAATAACTACTAAACCTTCCTATTTATAACCTCTTGCGTAAAGAGCTTAAGATCCTATAGAAGTACCTTAATAGGTTACTGGAAAAGGGGTAGATCCGGCCTAGTAAGTTATTATTAGGCGTACCGATCCTCTTTATTCTAAAACTAAATAAAACTATAAGGCTATGCGTAGACTATCGCGGCCTTAACAAGATTACAATTAAGAACCGTTACCTACTATTACTAATTAGTAAAATGCTGGATTAACTATCTAGGGCGAAGATCTTTATAAAGCTAAATTTATAAGACGCCTACTATAGGCTCCGTATTAAAGAAGGGGATAAGTAAAAGACCGCTTTTAAGACTTAATACGGCCACTTTAAGTATCTAGTGATGCCTTTTAGGCTAGCTAATACGCCTATAATATTCTAATTGTATATTTACAGAGCCTTAAGGGGTATAACGGAACCTTATAGCAAGTACTACAGTAGATCCTATCAATAGGCTAGGTGTATAGGTGATGCGTAAAGTCAACAACGTAATAATAACTGGTGGAGTGGTTGCCCAACAGATTAACTCCAATTATATTCTAAGAATTACTACAAGGAAAGAACTATCTAGAGTAGGGACTGTGGTCCTTTAAATACACAACCGTACTCCTAAGAAATCCTCCCTATATATAAGGTACGTGTGCTTTATCTACTCTATTATAGATCCTATAGATCACACAGATTATATAGATTATATTACATAACTCGGTTACTATTCTTTATTACATAGTTCTACCAGATCCATCCTAGACCGTACCTATATTAACTAACTAGCTTCTTCCAACTCCTCTTTAAGTAGTCGTAATATTATACTTAAAGCGTCCGTAATACCATCTCCCTCCTCTTTATCTTCGTCCTTAAAGATTCCTAACATCTCTAAGTCGTTTACTAGAGGTATAATATCCATCTAATTAATTTAGTTAATATCGTTGCTCATTATACCTAAAGTAATTTCTCTTTCTTCTATAGTTTAATGTACTTACACTGTTACTACTATACTATTGCTAGGTAAAATAATGCCGTCTCCATGTTCTCGTTGTGCGAAAGAAGGGTTAGTTGCGTTACGCTAGCAAGCCCTTTATCTTAGCAACCCTCTTCTTATTCAGAGTGTACCAAAGCAAATATTTGTTCATCTTACAATGTTCGCTCTATATCTAACGCTAAGTATACGCGTCCTATAACTCTCAATAGTCTATAAGTTCCCTAAGTAATTTATTATAGGGTCTTATGTTTAATCTGCTGCTGTAAAGCTCAATAGTAAGCTCTTAAGCGCCCTTAATAAACTGCGGCGATCGCAAAAGGCGGAATAAGAGGCTACGGCTGCTTAACAGCGTGCCCTTAAAACTCGTCTTTTAGCCTCTACTTATCTTCTACATCTTAAACGGGTTTATAAGAAGGTTCGTTCTAAGGAGTAGAAACTTATAAAATAGGGTCTGCAGGAACTTGGTAATAAAAGAATAGATTCTCTTCTAATAGCAAAGGAAATAACTCTAAGTAATTCGGCAGTCGCTCTTCCTAGGTCCCCCTTAGGTAACTCATTCTTTAGTAACTCTTTCCTATTAATATTACCTAACCTATTTTCTTCTAATACTCCTATACCTTTCCTATAGCGTTCTTTAAATTTTCTAGTAGCTCCTAGGTAGTCTTATTATAGCCTATCCACTTAACCTTATACCATATTTTATTGTTAACGTCCTTATAACTAATAATCCTTAAAACTTGCCATTTATCTTCTTCTTATCCTTAGTATATATCTGCCTCGTAAACTAGTGGCTTAATATCTCCATATGCTAGTTCTAGTATTACAATATATTATACCGGGTAGATCTTTATTCTAGCTAGTAAGTTTAATTTAAATATAACCGGTAAAATCCTTTTTATAATTTTAAAAGGTCCTAGTCTAACGTAGTCCAACTTCTTACTTAGTCGTTAACTCTTAAAGTTTTTGTATAGTAGCTATACTTTATCTCCCTCCTTAAGATCTAGTCCCTTAGATCTCTTAGCATTATAGTATTTTTTCATTCTCTATTATACTACCTTAGCTATTTCCGTAAGGTTCTTATAAAGATTCATTAATGTCTCCATCCTTTACTTAGCTGTGCTACTTATTTTCTTTACTTATCGTGGCAATAATAATATTCTTAGTTCGTATCCGTAATTCGCCTTAAATAGTAACGTACCTATTCCTTCTTATAGTGTTACATTATATATAAACTATATAACTAGTAACAGTAATACCTAATTATTTTATACATAATTAATATAGTATCTTAGATACTGCTCTAGTATCTAATTCAATCTTTCTATTTAACCGTCTATCTACGGATAATATACGGTAAAAGTTGCTGCTTAAACTCCTTACTCCGCTAAAAATACCTCCTAAAATACTGCTATAAATCTTAAATCTCTATCCAATATGATTTTACTTAGTGCTCTATATCTTACAAACACTTCCTTAATATAGATTCTAGCGACGTCTTCTGCTAATATTTCCTCCGTACACGCTATAAAGTATCCCCACTTTATAAGCTTATCTATTATTACTAAGATTGCGTCATACTCTTGTCCGGTAATAGGATCTCTTAATTTTAGCAACTTTATAATAAAGTCCCATAATATAACCTCCTATAGTCTTTTTAGTATTTTAATAGGTTATAGCCCTCTATATAGCTTATACCTTATTAGTTTATTTCTCTAGCAATCTAGACACTCCTTAGTAACCCTTCTAGCTATCCTCTAGATTCCGTTAATAATATACTCCTCCTAAAGTCTTAACACTAAGCCTATAGCTTTATTATATCCTTAAGTCAATCCTTTATAGAATTCTTCTATAAAGTGCTCTGCTATGCTTCTTAGGATATACTTTACTTCTTAGTTTTTATATATATCTAACTATAGATCTTCTAGTTATGCTTCTAGAATTCTTTATACCTAAAAGCTTTCCGGTATCTTATAGACCTTATCTAGTTCTTCCTAAGTTACTATAATCTTTAGATAATTATACCTAATCAATCCATCTATATCTTTTCGCAATAAAGCCCCTAACGGCTTTTCATCATTTTATAGTTTAGCTTTTTAACTTAGAGCATCTGCTCGTATATTATCTATACCCTTAGTATACTAAATCTCAAAATAGTATTCTGCAAGCATCTCTGCCCATCTAACCTATCTTTAGTTAAGTTCCTTTATTATTAAAAATCCTATTAGGTTCTTATAATCTATCTTAACTATAAATAGTTTCTCTGTGCCTTGCAAGAATACTCTCTATTCCTTTAATACTACAACTATACCTAATAACTCCTTATTATAGATGTCATAGTTTAGTTCTAGTAGTATTATCTTCCAACTATAGTATGCCACTAGATGCCATCCATCTAGATGCTTTTATATAAAGTATACTCCTAGTGCAAAGTCTAATACATCTATCTTAATAACCGTCTCTAGTCCTGGTTAATAGATCTTAAAAACTAGCTCCTAGGTAAACAATCCTTTAACTTCCTTAAATAGTTCTTATTATTCTTTTCCCTATACCTATAGTTCTTCCTTCTTCGTTAGTCGCGTAAATAGCTCAATATCCTTTAACCATTGTGCTATAAACCTTCTACAGTAATTGCAAAACCCTAAGAACGATCTCAACTGCGTAACGTTCTCTGGTTCTTACCAATTTACTATAGCCTCAATCTTTTTCAGATCTATACTGAGTTGGCCTAGTTTAATAATAAATTTAACAAAATCTATCTTCCTAGTGAAAAACTCGCATTTCTTAATTGCTACTAGCATCTGTTCTTCTTATAGTCTCCTTAAGACCCATTTAACGTGTTCCCCGTATTCTTTCTTAGTCATTAAGTAGACAATAATATCGTTAAGATATACTATAACAAATTCATCTAAGTGTTCTCCTAATATATTATTAATACGCTTCTAAAACGTTACTGGCGCGTTTATAAGCCCGAATTGTATAACTAATAGTTTATATAGTCCTTCCTTTAACCTAAAGGCTGCTTTCCATTCATTACCTTCCTTAATTCTAATCTAATGGTACGCCCATCTCAGATCTATCTTCATAAAGATTTATACATTACCTATCCTGTCTTAGATTTCGCTAATTAAGGGTAAAGAATACCTATCCTTTCTGGTAATACTATTTAACTATCTATAGTTAATACACAGCCTTAGTTTGCCATTCTTTTTTAGTATAAACAATACTAAATAACCCGCTAATAACTACAATGGTCTAATATATCCTTTTTATAAATTTTCTTAAACAAACTCCTTTAGTGCTCTACCTTCTTCTTCGGTAAGCTTATAAATTAGAAAAAACCTTAGACTTATTCCTGGTTCCAATTCTATCTTATAGTCCTATACTATATACTCTAACAGCTTTTTACTTTCTAGCGACTATAGTTTTTTACCATATTTATGGTATCTCTTTAGTATATAACTTATCCCTTTCTCGGTTTCCTTATACGTTACTCCAACTTAGTACCATACCATCTTAGTTTATTATCGCATTTTACGGCGTTAAGTATCTCTAATATTAACCTAACCTATAACCCAATTAATTTTTAGATTATACTCCTATAACCAAGGCATCCCTAATATCGCCTCATCCTTCCCTAATAGTAGGATATTAAAAGATATCTAGATTTGTCTTCCTTCAATAGTTAACTAAATAGGTCCTATTTTAAGATTAATAATACCGTCTCCATAGGCTATCAGATCTCCTAAAATTGTTACTAATAAATATAGGTGCTCCTTTCTTCTATATAGTAGTCTTATTCTTTTAACTGCTACTAATAAGATATGGTTCCTTATTGCTCCACTATCTATTAGTGCTTTAAACTGTTAATCTTACTATTTAACTCGTAAATTTAGGTGTCGTCCTTAAATTCCTTTAAGGGTCTAAGGTTCTACTACTAGTTCCCTCTAGTCCCGTAGGCCTCTACTTTTCCCAACTATTAGCTGCTAGATCCTATTTATACTTAGTCTAACTTAGGCCAATACTTAGTTCGTTTCTTTTCCTTAATATACTATAGACAGGTATTCTCTAAATATTCCCACCACTATCGTCTATCTAGGCATTCTTCCGTAAGGAATCTTCCTAGTTAAAGTATTAAGTCCCCTTATTCTTAAACTTCTACTAGGTGCTAACTATGTATATACTTAGCATTTCTATACCTTGCCTCATCCGTTATCTAATATATTCTTATTAGATATTTCCAATTCTTATCTTTTAGTGCTTTATACATGTTACACGCATCGTCTACGCATGCTATCTATAATAGTATATAATATACTTAGTGTCTTAGGTCAACTCTTAGCTCGTCTTCACTCTTAAGTTTAAACTTATCTCGTGTTAATCTAAGCGTTGCGACTTCGTTCGCAGGTACTAAGATTTATCTTTCACTTCTCCAATCCTCTAATTGCTCCTTTAGATCTTTTGACGTCATAATTAAGGCTCCTTTAATGTATATTATAGCCTTTTCCGTAATCAGGTGGTCTTAGATAACTTTCTTATCTAACTATATATAGAAATCTTCCCACTTATCGTTATATCGCTGTCTATACCACTTTTAGTACAGCTCCTTAAGTATATACGCTTTATCCGTAAGGAAGTATCTTCTCATTACTGCGTTATAACAACCTTTTGTGTGTCGTTCCTCGAACCTAGTTAGAATCCCTAAATCCTCTTCTTCTTCTAGTTCGGTAAGCCACTTAGCCCTTAGTGTACCTATTCTCGGCCTATTAGTAATTCTTTATATAGGTGCTCTGTCCCTAGTATAACCTAGCATACTAGATCTCTTATCTAGTTTCCGCTCTTGCCATAAGGTAATTCTTACTCTAAATTCCTCCATAGTTTCTTTTCGTTCGCGCCTTGCGAGTAGATCCTTAAAGTTCTCTTACTTCTTAATCTTAGTATTAACTTTTCAATCTTTAGGCTAAACACTGCGTTCCCCTAGTAAGTCTTCTAGGTCTATATATCTGTCTCCCAGTCTAACTGCTATTTATATTGCGGATTCTCTAATCCCTTTAATAGTCCTTATTCGTTTATTAAAATCTTAGTTCTATAAGATTCTTAATCCTAAGCTTGCTTCTAACTTAAGTTTAGCTCCCGCCTTAGTCTAACTAGGCGTTTATAGTGTTCTTATCTCGTCCTAAGAGTCTTAAATCTTATCTATCTCATCTTAAGAATCTAATGCCTATGGGAAACTCTGTCCCGAGCTCATTCGTATATCTTTAAACTGAGCTGCTGCTCTGCTCCATCGGTTTTCGTCCGTTATAGGTCCCTAAGCTATCCTCATCCTGTCTACGGAATCTTAGATCTTTAGCCCTTTGCCTTTATCAAGTAGTGAATTAGCACTAGCAGTCGTCTGCTTGCTTAATCTCCTTAAGATACTTTTCCTGCCGTCTCGTAAAGCGATAGATACCGTATCCAACGGTGTTATAATGCCCGTTACTAAACCTTGCTCTATAGCGGTCTCAGTTTCTACTTCTAATACTAATGTCTTAAGATCTTCTTTCTTAATATCGCTAAATAGATTTTCTTCGAAGTCCCTTTCCAAGTACTGCCTTACTAACACTATACTAAAAGTTATTATTAAATCTTCGTCGCATTTATAAAGTCTATCTTGCTCTTTATAGTCTTAGATAGCTCTTAGTTTCTCTAAACTAGGTTCCTATAGCTAATAGCTTACGCCGTACTTAGCGTCCTTATAAATTCGGCACGCGTTATTATAATAAAACGTAAAATGGTTAATTAAACAATCCTTTATTCCTCGCAGTGCATTATTATCCCTCTATACGTATATGCCGTCTACTAGTCTAGTTCCTCTTATTATATAGTAATTCTAACTATCTTTACAATCTCTAGCAAAATAACCCTATTTTCCGCAATTTATGCAAGCTCCCTCTTTAAACTATCTTTCTTATTATAGAGTCCGCCTAAATGTCTTCTGCTGCTAAAATCCCTAATTCGGCCTTTGCTCTTTAGACCTTTAATCACTTAATCCTTATCCTCTTAGTTTTTATAGCTTCTTACTCTATCTCTTATAGGTTTTTTTGGTACTACTTAGGTCTATTAGCTCTACGCCATACCATAGTTTCTAATTTAGCTTTAGTTAATGCGTACTCTGCGCCTTATACAACTATAGAACTCTATCTTAACCTCTCTTAGTCTACTCCCTTTAGTAGATCCTATTATCGATCTTTATCGCTTAATTTATTAAATCCCTTAGGGTTTC
>Ga0307515_10003524_pt1 | contig 32906 bp, 19 predicted proteins | sample 17_EM_MG_FD_194513 | JGI IMG/M metagenome (GOLD analysis project Ga0307515, IMG submission 194513) | Populus trichocarpa ectomycorrhiza microbial communities from riparian zone in the Pacific Northwest, United States - 17_EM | ecosystem: Host-associated > Plants > Roots > Unclassified | place... | reverse complement strand
CTCAGATATGAGATCATTGATCTCCTTGCAAATCCCTTTAGGAAATTTAAAACATCTCATAAAGTATATAGGAATATAGGAATAGAGAAGCAACAGATTTGATAAATGTCTCTCGACCCATATCAAAAGTGTTAGAAATTTGTTTTAAAAAATATAGTTAATGGAAATTAAAAGTGAAAAGTGACATCCATTCACTTTTTAGGTTAACGTTTTATTAAAAAATATTTTTCAATAAAAATATTTTAACGTAAACGTTAATTTATATAAAATAAATTATGATTAATAACAAATTGATCTCGTTAGCATGTTTGATAAACTCAAAAACCTTCCATGAATATAAGATTTTCTTGTAGGTTATACAGTGGAAAGTCAGAGTTACAGTTAGTCTCATGAAACACCAAAGTTTTTAGTGGCGAGAGGCCCTAAACTAAGTAGGGTTTAGGCTTAAGTTACACACATGCTCACTGGACACTACTTAGACTTCATGTTTAGGCTTGGTGTACAATAATTTTTAGGCCTATAAAAAAAAATTGTTAACTTATGAGTAAATAGTCTAAATAGTATCATTTCTCTTCCTAAATGGTTCATTTTTAAAGGAGAAATATCTTGTTATTTATAATAAAAAATTGTTAGGATTTTATTTTTTTATTATGGGTAATAAAAGTATAATAGTGAGAATTATTTCTATTAATTATCAAAATTAATTATGCATTAATTTTGGTCAGTATAAAATGGGCTTAAAGATGAGATGTTTGAATACCAGGTAATAACTCTTCTGCCTTCCAAACCTTTGTTTTTTTCAACATTTTTGTGCTCTGATTTTCTTCACTCATTCTAGAACTTAAATTCAAGTTTTTCATATTGAGATGTTTTTAGTATTTTTTTCTAGTTTGTGAAATTTGATTTATAGTGCAACTAATCAAGATGGTGATATTGAAATTCTAGAAAACTGATTGCAATCAATTCATTTACACCAAATAATGAGCTATAAAGTTTTAAGAACGAAGATTTCAATCATTGACAACTACATGATATGCATTTCTTTTATATTTTAAGTGTTTCAACAAGTATACTAAATAATTTATTTAAGATATTTTGCATGCAATTAATTAATCTATGTTTGTCCAATAAAGTTGATCTTTAAACTTATAAAGTTATTCTGTATTTTTTATATTTGTGCTGATATATATTTCGATAACTTTACTATGTCACTTAGTATTAAATTAATCTTTAATCTTTATATTATACAAATTACCTTTACTTAAACCAATTACCAACATAACAACATGATTTTTATGAAATAAAAAAAATTGTGTGTTACAGAGCTTAAGAGAAAAAATGTAGTATTCTTGTGAAGAAGATGATTGCTTACCTTGGAGTTCAAGATTGTTTAGATAGCTTTGAACTTATGTGAATGTATCCATATAAGGATAGGATGGTCAATGTACTAGCTGTCTATAGTTTTGGACTACTCGAAGAAAAAGGCTCCGAGTGACAATTGACTTCTGTAAAGTTTTTTTAGGGTGTGTTCTCTTGATGACGATAATAAGAGCAATCTTTAAAGTATACATGACCAAGAGATATGCCTTCTTATAATACATGTAGTAGATTGAATATGAAAAGAGGGCAATGCATCTAGGGAGGGTAGTGATTAGCTTTGGGGTGCATCTACTCATTGAAGGTCTTGTTAGGCTCTATAAACATCTTGTGCCCTATATGATTAAGATGACACTGACTTGTTAGGCCATCAAGACTTTGACGATCTCATACTAGCCTTGTCTTGAGATATAGTACATGGACCATATGATCGAGGGTAGAGACCACCGACTCCATCAGCCACACCCCCTTCCCTAGTCTTGATGGTCTGTCTAGCATGGAGACATTACTTGCCATTCCTTATTTCACAACCAAGGTGAAGTGCTTCTCATAGCACTCTTTTACCCTGTTCGTGTATAGTTGGGGTGATCCTTGTGAGGCTTTAAACGTGCATCGCCCAATCATTATTTATTAACCTTTCAATTATCTTATCGTCTTGCTTGTCTAGGTGTTTCATTATAATGGTTTGCCTTAGGGTTGTGACCACGTGATGGGGCGCAAGCCTAGAAGCCTAGGGGTTGGCTTATGAGCACGCCAAGGATTGTTGCCTTTACAAGGCCACGTTAGAGAAGAACGCCAAGAGGTGGTGCCATTATAAGGCCAAGAGGAAGCCACTTTCCACCATTTCCTCACTCTCTAGCTCTCTCTCGGCGATTTCTAGTTCACACTAGTTTTTATCTTCAATTTTATCGTAGTACTGTCTGTGTTGAAGAAGTCAACTGAGCCGGGTCATTTATCATTGTCGGGGTTTGGAAATACAGACGCCCTGATAACTGAAAAAAAATCCTCTGATTAAATATGGTGCTTGAAAATTACAGTGAGCGATGGAGAGCTGCGAAGTGCTGCACAAACTATTCCTGGTGGGTTCTTTCAACCATTTTGCTGTACGGTAGAAAGAAACAAACATGGTACCTTTCTACTGCAGTTTTCAGGAGTGGTCAAATTGCACAGCATGATGCAACAGGTGAGAGGAAAAGCAAGAAAAGGAAGCTATTATCTTGATTTCAGACACTGGCAATAACAAATGAAAAACCATTAACCACGGATATGCCTTGTATGGCAAAGCAAGCCATTTTCCCGTTCATGAGAGAGCTATGAAAATTAGAATAAAATAAAATCAGCAAAATGCAAACCAGAAAAGACTCCACAAAAGACCTAATGGTTTTGCAAATCTTTAATTCTCAAACGTTCTTTTGTTCTTGATCAGTTACAAATGAGCACCTCGATCATAATATTTGCAGCCATGAGTACTTGAAATAAAATCTACCTACGAATTCATTATTGGCCGTATAATGTGATCCAAAATTACATTTGATATTCCCACGTAGGGAAAACCATGTATTACAAGATATACAACCTAACATAATCAAGAAGCATGGGAATACTATGCAATATACACGATTCATGTTACAAAAAAAATATATATTGGTGGGGTGCAGGATTTTATATACCCAAAACACTAACATGACTGTCTTAAGTCACAGCTCACTCAATTTTCTCGATCACTTCCAACCTGGTTTTTCTCTTCCAACCTTTCATTGCAGCAACGAGATTGATCAACCCAACAATTTGATTTTTGGTGTATTCCTGTGAGGAAAAGTGTAGTTGTATTATTGAAAGATAGATTGAAACAGGTGTATGTTAAAAACAATAAAACAATTCCTCGGTTCCGGTGCAGAATTTTCTTACCGGGTGAGCACGAGCCCAATGTACATACTCGGTTTCTGGAAGGTAGTAAGCCTGTATGGGTCGGGAGAATGAAAATTCCAATTAATAATCTTGATAGTGAAAATGTTCACTAGGCATTTCTAAGTGAAACGTGTATCCAAGAACCAAGGAAAATGGGTTGACCAAGCAAGCCTCAAGGCTCAAAGATCACTACTAATCATTTCTCCTCCAATATCTTCACATGTTTTTAAGAAATTGTCTCATTGAACATGCTAATTCTTACCTTTATGAAAGCTTCAACCATTTGTAATTTTGGCTTTACATTTACGGGGACAAAATGCTGGAGGCCATTGATCAAAACCTGAAAGGAATTTAGATAGCACTTAAATTATCAATTCTTGAGAGGTGCAAAAGGAGGTAGAGGCAAAATGGAAATCTTGAAAAATACAAATTCCTGTATGAGTTATGAAAGAACCTGAAGATCTAATGACATAAGAGCTCGTCCTTCATCACTACACCTCTTCACCCGTGATAGACCTTCTATGAGGGTTTCAGCAACGATTTCAACACCATATTCTGAAAGACGGTCTTGTGCCTATGAAGATAGAAATATAGTTTAGATTAGTTTGTTATTCAAGTTTTGGGACATGAGAAACATGTTTATTAGTACAAAATTAGAACATAATCATAACCAGGCGGGCGGAAGCTATTAGCAAAATAATATAAATGAAGATATTATTAGATTCCGAGAAGAAAATAATACAAAAGTCCTCCATGACAAGATGTAGAAAAGTACAGAGGAAGAAAGAAAAACCATAAAAAAAAAGTACTGTAGTCCCACTAAATAATTGCTCTAAAGACACCCCCCTCTAACTGCCCCTAAAGTGGAAGACTGAAGACCACAAGTAGATTATTCTATCCCACATCTGCTGCCTTAGAAAGAGTAATATTGAATGTTTTTTGAACTGCTCTTCATCCACACATTTCAACTCGCAGCAAACATTCGGGAAGTGCACAGTAAACATCCATGATTTACATGCATTTATTTTAGATATTTAGATATTTGTTTCCTCCTTGTTATCATCACAGGATTTTTAGAGCACAATAACACAGCAAAATTATGCCATTTATGATGAGGTAAGGCCAATGATTGGGAGGATTGTTAACCAAGTGGTTACTACCAGTAAATTAGCCAGCCTAAGAAACCCATTTATTTATCGGCATATGTGCACATACAAATTTATTCAAAGTTCTCGTGTATCCAGAATGTAAAACATCAACATCTTTTGGATGTTAATCTAACAAATATTGAGTTAGCAAACAAAAAACAAATGATGAGCATCAAGTTGTAAATTCTGTATTCCAAATTTTACAAAATGCTGCTCCTCCGGAGATGTGAACCAGCCATTACCTCTTTGTGAATTCCACCATGTGCAAGCCTCGTTTTATAGTGCTTAAACTCTCCCAAAAGTAAATCAACATACCTGTCAATATAACTCGTATGAGAGGGATTATAAAGTGATAGCAGTGATAATTATCGTAAAAATATGCTCGGTACCTATTAAAGAATTGTAGGAGATATCATGTAGTCCACAGATATCAAAAATCAAAACCTAACATAATCAACATAAAGGACTAGTTCCATTGACTAACATGGGTCAAGCTAAAGTTGAGGGAGGGGGTGTCACAGAGGACAAAGCACAAGAGGCAAGGACCAAGGTCATGACCAAAAAAAGCTCCAAAGTAAAGTTTTATTATCAAACAAAAACTCCACCCTAAGCCAACCAGAGTAAGTGAGCAGGACAGTGAATCAAAAACTTCAATTGATAGCACAGAATGCAGTACAAATATTATAAATAAAAAAAAAGGAAAATTGTAAGTATATTTTTTTTAACATGACTAGAAAATGTTGCAAGCTAACCTACCTTTGATTTATGAAATTAACACACTCAACACGCAGTTTTAATGGAAAAATTACAAAAGAGATAGATGATATCAAGGTCATTAAAAGCATGGAAGTTGCAATATGCTCGAACAATATAAACGAGCATATAATTATAGTAAAAAGGAGAGAATGAAACATACCCATTATGCTCTAGACCAAGCTCTTTTACTTCCCACTTAGCATTAGCTATCCGATCAACATACCTGCTAAAAAGTGCTTTGCATCAAAGATGGTAGCAATGAACCAAACAAAAATTTTGACTAAAAGGTAACGAAGAATCCAGTGGAATCTTGAGTTTTGATTGTATTTTGCTTGGGAAACTGATCATCTTGTTTTATCTAGGTACAGTTATCAGGATGTCCTTCAACCCGACAAATAACTAACATATTTTGTAAACAATCCCTATCACAGATAAAGCGATTAAAATCTGCATTTGCTTCATGTTTTCACAGCTCACCCATTTGATGCTGCAAGTCCTCCTTTAGCTGAGTCTATTAAAGTCAGAATTTTGTTGTCTCAAATCATGTGTTCCTCGTTAAAGAAATTTACTTTGTTTGAGTTTCCAGACTACAGCTTCCATTTCTGATTATGAATGTTTTATCTAATTACCAAATATATTAAATATGATAGTTATGCCAACTTCCCCCAGCTGAAACTTTCATGCCCTGTAAATAGGTTTTTCTTTGCACATTATCCTGCATCATACTTCACTTGTCTCCAAAATTTGACTCATGATCCATTCACAATCTGTGATTTTTATTTAAGTGGAATCAGGCTGTTTCCATTTTATGTTATTTTCAAATTTCAAGGGCTAGTAAGGTTGCTCGTATTATTGTTATTTGACTTCATTTGATATAGGAATTGACTTGCCATTAAAAAGGCTGCTATAAAGAACCTTTGAACAGTTGACACAGATTAGCAGTTCCATCAAATGCATCTTAAATCAACATAAAAGTCATAAGTTATCATCCGCAACGAGAAATGCTGTTGGAAATGGCTTTGGGCATCCAATAGGGCTTCATTAAAATTATTCAGCCCATTAATCCACAAGAACATCCGATGATTTAATTAATATAGAAGGGCTCAATCAACATTATTCAGTTCTAAACTCACCCATTAATGTGAAGAAGTAATCTTGCAGTGGTCCGGTGTAAGTGCTCTATAACATCTGGTACAGAGTCCACCTGATAAAAAAAATAACCTACTTGTCAATAGAAAAGGAATGAAAATATCTATTTCTAAATTAAGGACCAAAATAAGAACATCATGTAAAAACCAAAAAAAAAAAATATATTATAAGGAAAGATTACCCTGAAGTTTAGCAAACAGGTATATATGATTGTCCAAACTTTGTTATAGGACAACTTCACTTATTAGAGGGTTGAATAGATGAAAAGAGAATATAAAGAGCATGCCTATTCAAGTAATGGGCAAGTTTTATGGTAAGAAATGTAGGTTATTGGGGGGCGATCAAGTCCTCCCTCTCTCTTAACCAACAACAATCTCAAAATTTAGATGCTTCCACTCCACCATCGCACATTTCCTTTTCATTGACCAAACCCTATACAACCTAGCAACTGGAACCATCTGAACATGATGTGCACACATGGATAGATAAGTAAACTCCCAGGCTCTAGTATTCAATTGCAAAATTAATTTACTTTCTGAAATTCAGATGGTTTTTCAGCTATATTAGAACATGGAATAATACCCAGACAAACATATTTCATACTAGTGTCCTTTTCTCCTACAGCATATATAATGTCAAAATATATGATTCCGATTATCCAATTTAACAGCTCATTAATACAGTATCAAAATAATTTTCGAAAGATTTCAAAAAATTATGGCTAATAAAAATGCTCCAAAATACAGAAACAAGGAAATATACCACGAGGACAAAAAAGTCTTCCACTATAGCTGGATTATTTTGAAGAAGCATTGACTGAAGATGGGTTTTAGATCTGTGTAATATTTGAGCAACAAGAGATATGGTATCAGCAGCAGCACATCTTTCCTGCAACACAATGGTCTATTACTGTAGGCATACTGATTACAGAACAGTTCTTTTGTAAATTCAAACAACCAAATTTAGCTGATAGCAATTAAGAGTTTTTAATAATCAAGAAGCCACTGCACATTCATTGTAGCTATATATGTATTCATACACATGCATCATACGACAACCCATTGAAATGCAAGATCTGCTTTTGATAGTTTTGTTATACAAGACTGAATCATAATGTGATAAGTTTCATTGTACAGGATAGCATGATAATGAAAGTGACAATAATGGCCATTGGGCATCCACGAGAGTCAAAACTCCAATAAACTTGCCAAACATTTTACAACACTAATTTCCTAATATTTATGAGCTCAACCTTCTCAGCAGGGAAAAATGCTGTCAGTGTCAAGGCCAGAACAAAAGATCCTTTTTCTTAGAGAAAATAAATGTGTCCTGTGAAACAGAGGTGGATGATTCTCCATATGTACAGACGGGGAAAAAAATGCACTGATCTGCTTTCTACAATCAACGGCATATCATGAATACCAAACAAGTTATAATTGGCTATTGCATGACCCTACTTCAGTGAACATCAAGAACAGTGATGATCTTTATCCTGGTCACTACGCACTTCAAAGTCAAAACAGTTGCACTGGGAAGGGCACACTCTCAATGTCTACTTTGATGTAGGTAGAGAGAAGCATTAAGAGAGAAGAAAAAAGAAGTCAAAATCAAACAACGAGCGTTAGGTTACACAATGACCGATGGGTCGTTCACAAATGATATCCATACCAATATCACAGACCTCATTGCTATTAATCTTGATTTTTTTTTATTTTGTTTTATTTATGCTAACTTAGTTTTAAGTGTACTATGCTAAATTGCTAAATTATTTTTTTTTTAGAAATTCTTAGTTTCAGGTATACTAAGCTAAATTGTTTGATTATTATCATATAAATGAGATAAGCAAGAAAGTATTTTTCATGAAATTAAGAACTTAGTTATTTAAATTTTAGTATCAGTATTTATCTTTTCTAGTGAAATTACAATACTAAGAGCATGTTTGGCTGTCTATTTTTCTAACTTTCATACTTTACTTTAAAAGAAAACAATAAAAAAGCGTTTGATTAGGATTTTAAAAATCAATTGCTTAACTTTTGAGAGTGGAAGATTAATTTTATAAAAAACAGGTTAAATATATATAAGCTTCCACTTCAAAAAGCATGAGAAGTGATCATTTTGAAATGGAAGGCTGATTATTTTATTTAAAAAACTGAAATAAATATTTTAGAATTAACGAACCCAAATCATTTTTTCTTTATATATAGTAATTAACTAATATTTAATTACAAAGTTAATAACATTAAATATATTAAAATTAACTAATCCTAATTATTTTATTCCAAGTATATTAGTTCTCAGCTTATAATTAAATTATTTGATAACTATGTTTACTAAAAAAACCATGTAAGGTTTTTATTATTGTTTCTTTTAAACTTGTTTTTATATGATATTTGTGTTTTTTAAAAAAAGAAATCATTTCTTAAGCAATTCATATAGTTTTTTAAAGAAAATGTTTAATTTTAGTTGTCCTTAATGGTAATTTAATTTAAGTGATTTTACTAACAACACAACATAACAATTCATTACCAAACAACTTGATGTGTTTAATCAAGCATCCCAGCACAGCAGAGGTCAAACCAAATCTAATACTAGCATGAATGCCAATATAACCAATGTACCACGATCACAAACAAAATTGCAACTGTGATTCTAAACCAAGGAAGACAAAGTACAGGATAACAGAAGGAGATGACGCAGGACAACTTAGGGGCAGTTCTGGATATGACTTTTAAAGGCTGTTTAGGGTTGTATATAGAGGCGTGAACAGTAATTTTTGGAGATTTTAGGCAAAATCTTTGACGTGTTATTGTTATAGGGTTGATTAGGTATGCATGAGAGGTTGTTTAGGTCTATTGATGAGATGTTTTTAGGTTAGATTGATGGGGTTTTCTTGGAAATTGTAGAAACTATTTGTCACACTAATAGGGTTTCTATGAGTCACACCTAAAGGATAGAAATACCTAAGCTTCACACCGATGGTTCTTAAAAGGTGATAGATTGAGTCACAATCAAAAGCAAATTGCTAGAATTTTATTCATCAAATGTTATTAAAATATTGAAAGATTCATTATATAGAGTTGATATAGTACTCAAAGGCCAACATGGACTTATTTTCTTATAAGAAAATACTTATTATCTATTTAGAATAGGAAAAACCTAATAAAGGTAATTACTTTAGAACTAGTAGAATACAACGTACTAAACAAAAACTAAACTAAGACAATTTTCCAGATTTCCCAGCAGATCAGGATGTTACAGAAATAACCGTGACACAAAGGAACATTAGTTTTGCTTCTTTTGATATCTCCATCAGGGAAAACCAACTGGAGAAGAACTATAGGGATGGAAAACAATCTATCTATCTATTTATTGTCAGTCCCCTGATCATCAAAAAAATGGCTCTTGAAACTTAAGAAATAGAAGCTTTTATATAATTCAACCATAATTGAATTATTAAATAGAAAACCCAAACCCAACACTACTCAATAAGAAACAGAATGCTTTCGATAAAAACTACTTGACAGAAAATAAAACAAAAAAGGCTCGAAACAGTAAAATTTATAATAACTGTAAAGAAAAAAAATTATTGAAATAAATCCTAGAAGTCTTTCTTGATTCTCCATCATCATTTCTTAGGGAAACAAAATTTTGATTAATTCAAGTACACTCTCGTCTTGTGTAGGTGGCACACAATGGATTGGAAAATATTTCTCTATTCAGAAAAAAATTACTTTTGCAAAATTATTCTTGCATAAATACCTTGAGACCAAAGGATGTGGCATGATTTGGAGGACTAGCCGGTGTTACATCTCCATGCATATATGTACTCAAAGACGTAGGGGAAGAGGATGAAACAGGGGTCAGCTGGGGCTTTATCCATTGGTCACAATCTTGTGTAATTCTGGATATAGCAGTCTTCAGCCGATCTGGATACCACAGACATGAATTATGGGTACTTAGTTCAAAATAGTAGCAGCTGATTAGGGGTGAAGGAGCATATCAGAATTGATCAACATGGAACAGGATGGAATTTTGGAGGAAAAAAGGAACCCTTACAATTGAGAGGGTCAGATTTTCCATTTGAATTAGAGTTCTGCTGACCAAATGTTTCAAACACAGAATAGAAGAAAATCTCAAACAACTGGCATATACCCTGCAAAACTATACTGAATCAGGAAAAACAATTTAGAGGGGAAAAAACTATAGATTTTTAAAGTTAAATAAATAGAAGACAAAGAATCAAGAAATGTAGACAGTATAACATACCTTAAAAAACTCAACATTTACTATTTCTAGTTTCTGCATGAACCTTGCATACTTGTCCATTGATCTAACATCCACAATAAACACAGCTCAATAAAGCACAATTATGTATAGTTGCAGGTTATAATATCCACGTACAAATAGTTTTAGTTAACAGCACAAAATGGCTTTGCACCTGAGAAGACAGAGAGATGATCCTGTCTGTGCAGATATCTCATCATCTTTACAATGTGAAAAGTTACTTTTAGGAGCTTTTGGTTTTGAAATTCGACTTGGGAGTTGACTGTCCTCATCAATGAAGTCTGCAAGAAGATCTTCATTTTCATCTTCTGAAACAGGAGTTCCATTTTTATGACTTGCACCACCACTATGGGGAGACGCCTGATCACCGTGATAACTATCATTAGCATGTCCATCATATTCACCAGCAGGTGCCCCATTAAGCAGGGATGAACTGTGGCCTTCCACTGAAGTGGAGATTATTTTTGGAGAAAATGGATTTCCACTTTTAATCCAAGAGGTAAATCCACTCTTTTTGATAGTGGCATCAATGGAATTCACTGATTTGTTAGAGTGATGCAATTTTGCATTTGAAGAGATACCGTGAGATGGAACTATCAGGGCAGCCCCATTGCCAACAAGCCCAGCAAAACTAATTGCTTGGACTGTATCTGGTGGCAATTTCAGCCAACTTTCCTTTTCCAAAACCATTTTGAGTGCCTGAAAAAGTTTTAAGAAAAAAAATTATATTGTTTTTCCAAGAATTAGATATTCAGAATTTAGATAAGAAATTTTATTAGAATCACATAAAAGCAAGTTATGTTAATGTGACAGGACAATAAATAAGAAACAAAGTGAATTTATTGACTAATCAAACTTTACTTTGAAGGGGGGTAATAAAGCTCTGAAGGTAAATGTATCATACCTAGCAGAGCAGGGATACGAGCAAAGAAAACTAAAATTGTAAAACAAACTAACCCTGGCAACAACTTACATGAATATTTTGCCGATGAAATGCAAGAAAATAGTTCTCGCATACAGCCTTCAACTTCTGTCTGAACTCAACTGCTTCAACTCCACAGAAGGCTTCCCCAGCCAAGATGAATACATTCAAATCTTCATAATTTTTCAAGAATTGGTGTGTGCTCATAGAGCTAATAACTGCAGAAGAAAGCAACACTGATACTCGGCTTGTTGTAAGCTGCCAAAGATTCTTTCGACCTCGCTGAAGCGTTTGTGAAACAAATGCTGTCGCATCTTTTCGCAGATGATACCAAGGAGATCCACTGATTGATGCTTCACCGCCATTACTTCTAGTTTCATCTGCATCAAAATTGGAATCTAAATACATGTATGTTGTTGTAGATTCCTCGGTAGGAGATGAACCAAGCATTCTATCTACAGATTCACGGGGAGATCCATTGCTTCCTAAGGAATCCTGCTTCATGTCAGATGTTTGGTATGCCGAATCCTGTAAACCAGTGAACAAGTTTTGAGGATAAATGAGAGAAACAAACACGTGAACAGAAGAAACAACTGACATTGCAGAACCAATGTTATTTATAACACTACATAAGAAATACAAAAAATACCTTCTGACTAAAATAGATTCAAGGGTGGAAAAACTTGTCTCTGGTAATCATGGAAGCTTTCCAACTCATACTGCTTCTATTATCCCCGTGATTTCGATTAACAGAAAAAAAAATTCTTGGTTTAAGAGGCTATGGGTTGGTGTAAAAGATCTACATTTAAGTTGTTTAGCTTCATTTCATGTAAGAATTCTAGGTTTTCCAGGATTAACACGCCTCATCTATGATTGGTAATAATGTCACCATAAAATGTGTAGTGAGAACAAAACCAAAATTTACTATTACTAAAAAAAACTAAAAAACAAGGCACTAGATGCAGAAACAACGCACAAATGATTAACAGTCCAATATGATCCATTAAATTAAATGACAATCCACAACCGTTACACAGCTAGTTTAGAAACATATTTAAGCAACCATCCAAAGTTTACAAACAAAAAAATGGATAAAGATAGATAGGGAAAGAAAGCTTTAGGGTACTCAATTTAACCATCAATGTTTGCAAGCCCTGACCTTGTTGTGGAGAGGACTGAAAACATCCCATAAAAGTAAGGAAAAGGAAAAAAATAAAAATAAACTGGGTATATAAAGAATATAGTCTGACCTTGTTCTCCAGCTGGAAGTTCATGATTTCATGATAGGAACTAATCAACCTGAATAAGACCGCTAATGTTCTCAACAAACACTGCCTGAACTTAGATTCAGGTATCTGAAGGCTTAGATCACTGTAGGTAAGTCTGGAATGAAATGCACAAAAAAATTATGTAACATATAAAAATAATTGAGTTATGATGGATTCAATACAGAAACAGTTAAAGTGAAAAGAAAGTACCTACTGTTCTGCATCTGTATTTCCAGATCCTGCATAAGTTAATCAGTTATCTGAGTAAAGTTTACCTTAGGAAGATAGTTGACATTAATTTCCATGGAGGACTAAAAAAGGAAAGAAATTTTGAAGGGGAAAACCCTGTGAAGAAGTTGAGATTTTAAACAACCTCAACGCATGCATCAATAAGCGTGTAGGTGCAGAGAGAGATTTTGGACTGGAAATTCATAACTGAGCTATCTATATCTTGCCCACTACTGATTATATGAAACTGATTTCACTTATAAAATCATGCTCCATCTGAACCAGAGAAATTGTCATATTTGACTTTTCACACATATTAATAATGTTATTAATTGATATTCCATATCATCAATTTTATCCATAATTTCTAAAGACCCCCTTTCCAATTGTAGGTCTCCTGTAAAATGAGCTTTAATTAGGAGCACTGTAGGAAAATATGTGACTTAATATTTCGACCAAACAATCATTTTGGGACAAACAAAAATAGAAAGGCAGACAATTTCTTTGGAACAGAGGGAGTAATTAGTTGTACTACCTCCTGCACAGTATTCTTCAACACAGAGTGGGTTTCTGATAAAACTTCCTGCATATAGAAGCTTTGCAACTTTTCAGCAAGACCAGAGATATCTCCAATTAAAGCATATGCATCAACTACCTGTACAAATTGTAACAATCTATCATTTGAATCTTCAATTTTGCACACTGCTAGTGGTTCTACTGATTCTTCAAGTTCAGTTTGCCAAGATAACATACTTCGAGTCTCTGACTACTCATGTCTATTATTCATAAAATAAGGGGGATTGTGAGAAAATGTAAAACAACATGAACCTAATACAAGGGTGAGGGGAGAAAACATAAGTTTTTTTTTAATACTACCAATCCACAATTTTGTTGCAAAAGTGTTTCTTGTTTAGGTGCACATGAGCTGATTCAAAACTCAAATACCTAATGTCTGGTAACAAGAGAATAAAATGTTAACCAAAAAAGAGGAGGAAGAGAACATGGTTAGACAAGATCAAGATAAAGCTATCATTTTTTCTCTCAATGGTCTGATAGTTATGCAACAGATACAGCTAACCCCCCTCCAGAAAAACCCAGCTGAGCTAGAGGAGCACACATGGTTAGATAAGATCTAGAGAAAGCTATCATTTTTTCTCTCAATTGTCTAATAGTTATGCAAGAGATGGAGCTAACCCCTCCAGAAACCCCAAGCTGAGCTAGAGGAGCAAAATCCATTCCTCAGTTTCTGATACAACGCCCCAGAAATGTTAACACTTAAACTATCATTTTTCAGTTGATTGAGGAAATGATGTCCCGAATCCAGAATGATGGTTACATTAAGCATACACATGACATTCTATAATAATCTTGTGGAAAAATAAAAACTCATTAACAGTTAAACTACCAGTTTTCAGTTGATAGAGGAGATGACGTCCCAAATCCAGAATGATACCACTAATCATATACATGAAATTTTATAAAAATCATCTTGTGAAAAAAAAAAGCTTCAGCAAAAACCAAAAAAAAAAAAACACAACATATAGCATTGAATAAAACAAACCACTTGTATGAATAAAGTTACATGAAAAAAATATATATATAAAAATAGCAATTTTGACAATAATGTGAAATTTGAATAAGATAAATATCCTTTACACAACAAAGGATCAATATACTGACTGTTATATAACTCTCCTCCTTGAACTCCTGGCACACTCCCAGCAAAAGGGCATCCAGCTTTTGAAGGGTTCTTCCCAACCAAACCTGTAAGAAAATCAAAACCAGTTACAAGAATAGGGAAAAGTTGCTCAAGTATAACTGTCTGTCACCAATGTGAGCTTCAAGTCACAATAAAAGGGCAAGACATACAATCAAATGGCGAAATAATGAAGCATGAGAACGAAAAAAACTGGGAAACAGCAACAGTGAACTTGGATTTCTTGATATATGCATTATTAAACGTAAGACAAAAAACAAAATAAGACTAATCTGGTTTGAATGATAGATGAGTTTTTTGTTTAAGCCAAGAGAAAAATGTATTAAAATAAAAAAGAATCACAAAAGCTTGATAAAGAATAGTAGTTGTATGTTTAATTCTTATTTATATTCACCTCAACTCCACGGCTCATCTCCTGTATTGCTGGAAGCTCTGAGAAACTATCTAATAGCTGTAAATACTCGGATAGGACTTGGAATGCCTGGGAGAAAAACACAATTTAGTGGAATTCTCTGACACAACAAACAAGAAAATAGACCACATTTTTCGCAGAGAAGGAAGGTTGAGAACTGAAGTCCATAACACCATAGGATACCACTAGCAAAAAAGATGCATTGACCAACCTTGCAGTAATTTCCTTTTTCAACCAGGGATTCAAGTGCCACTTGCATGTCCAATGCACGATGAAGCTCAGTTAATACTGCAAGCATGTCCTGAAAATGGAAAAGGTGTTTCATACTTATCAAATGCAGCTCCAAACATCGATATATTCTTGATTGAAAAAATAATCCACAAAGAATGAAATGTTTAGATGTTATTACTAAGATATCCAGGAAGATGAGCATACCAGGAGAGTTTGTTTCCTTTTGGAATTACTATTCACTACAAGATCCCTAGAAACCTCATTCATTGATGAAGTCAGGTGCCTTCTACCATTCTGCAAAACAAAATGATGGATATCCAGATCCGGAAAGAGAAGCAGTGGTGACAATAGCATCCTCAAAAACACACACCCACATCATGAATTTAGAAGGGAAAAAAATAGATGCATTTCTCACAAGTATCCTTCTTGACTAAGGCCCTTTAATCATTAAGGAAAACACCGCAGGAATGCTTACCATGCAGATGACATTAGCAACCTTTAAATCTTTCTCTACTTCCCTCACCAAATTCATCCCCTTCACTGGCCAGAAGCAAGTATAAACATCTCATTCAAAAGAAGGACTACACAGACTTTTTTCTATAATTAAAATTTTATAATTTCACTCCAAGCTTTCTTTACTTGATCAATATAAATGCATGGAAAAGGGAAATTACTAAAATGACAAAACTTAACTATATTATATAAGTTAATGTCAAGGTACATGTACAACAGCATCGCATCAACTCATAAAAGTGCCGAAAGCATTTAATGCACAAATGGGAAAGGAGGTTAGCAAAGATTAAGAAAGCAAAACTTCTCAAGATAACCTTGAATTAGATATGTGACAATTAATAAATGTACATGCAAAAACTTAATTTGATCAAAACAAAATATTAGCAAAATTTTCATGTCTAAATGAAATCTAATAACGCCTTACCCATTACTTCATGATGCTCCATGACATGAAGAGATAAACGCTCTGCTACTCTGTCTAGTTGTGCTAATCTAAGAGTGGCCTACAAAAAGAAGAATCCACGTTGAATTGCAGTCAGTTAATTGCAGAAAAATATTTGAAAAAACAATTCTGTGAAAAGACAAAGTGCAACAACATATTCTATATGGTAGTTTAGACTGGTAATGAGCTTTAAACATGAACAAACTATGGCGTCTGCAAGTGCATGGAATTCTGTGAGTTTAAAAGGGACATGCACTGGCAGTACAAGAAAAAAATATAAGCCATAATAGCAACAAATAAAAGCATAAACTCCATCATCACACTCTCAACAACATTATACTTGCCCTTGCGTTGTATAAATCTATTTACTATGCACAAACACAAACACAAACACAAAGAAAGAATGATCATGGAAAACTCCTATCAAAGAACTAGTTCGTAGAATGGGATTCAGACTAATGTCGTGCTTGTGCAGGTTGAACACTCCTTAAATGCACATACTTTCAACCACATTCTTTTAGGTAAAGATCTAAGTATTGAAAATCACATTATTTATCACTATCACCCTAAAGATTCGAATGAGCTATAACTTTAGAGTATTTGCAGTACTTTAATTAACTGAACTGAAATTAGTTCAGTTCAATGTCAGTAGTTTACATGATGTGGAATAAGCAACCTAAAGCAGTGACAGTGGTTGCAGATGGCAGCGGTGATGACAGTGTTAGTATCAAACTTAGCAAGAGAGCTGGCATTTACTAATATTGTTTGACTCCTTCATCACCATTTTGTCACCAGTTACCATCCCTATTATGACCACATTACATCTTATTGTGGTGTCATCGCTGACACCACAATAATCAATATGTCTTTTGGCAATGATGGTGGCAGTGACAAGCACAGAAACAAATGTAGTTATGTGCCAACTTCGGTAAGAATAGTGGTAGTAATTGATGGAAGTGGCTGTAGAGGAGAATAGGACTCAGATAAATATATCTCAATTGTTTGCACAGATTTTTTTATTTTATTTTTTTGGGCATATGGATTTTGAATTCCATGAGAAGTGAAAGTCAAAAATATTTAAGGTGATGAATTCCCAGAAATTCTAAATTTGTGGCTGTTGTTTCCAATACTTATCCCAATTTAGGTTCCATGCACCACCAGAAATCAAACTAATGTAAAATCAACTAATGCATTTAACATGGAATTGGTTGTGGTTAGAATGCATGGCACAAGAAGCATCCAAAAAGCATAATAATGTGGCAAGGCATGCCTCTTGTATCATCATGAACAGGTCCACTTTAGGTGCCCAAATACTAGAAATAATCCTCACGGAAATGCAGGCAATGTAATGGACATTATCATCACTATGAAGTCGTCATCATATTCTTAGTGAGTACCAAATAGAGCAACAAGCATAGGAAACTAGCTGAAGATAACCAAAGAACACTTATAATTTTAGGTTTGTTTATAAAGTAGGTCACATAATGTATGTGAGTTAGAATATCAATAAACATAATGAACATAGGAAAATCCCAACCAATATTCACCAATCAGGTATCAAGGCATATTATTTTCCCTGAAGAATATTGACTAATCATCAAATTCAGTTATGGAAAATTACATAAATTTTGGGCCAAGCTAAACACCAAACTTAACACATCATATTTTACACATACAGTCTCAAACTCTTTTAGACAAATAAAAGTAGAAGTAGATACTAGTTACAAAAGAATGTAAGAGAGCTCCTCCAAACTTTCAAGAATCATCAATAAAAGGGCAAAAGAGTTAGTCTGCGTACTCCAACAGTATAAGCCCTTCCGTTTGCACATTTATGGGGTCTATGGATATTTATAATAAGCAAACCCCATGTATACGTGGTAGGAACAACCTCAAAGAGTATCAGATATTTCTCTTCCATTTATGTAAGTGAGTATCCTTCACGAATTATCTAACATGGATACAACATGACAGACACAACATTGCTTGGTATAATTTACATGCAACTTTGAGGCCACTTTGTTTTTATACTATTCATGATTTCATGATTGATTAAAACAATCATTTCTCTACATGTAGAACATACAATGATGACATTATAATCCTACATACCATCAGATAACACAAAAGAAAGACCATCCAATTACCATGCAATATTCAGCCCACATCCTGTGAATACATCCAAAGAGAGTAAAATATCAATGATATTTTGCTAGAAGTACCTGTTCCTCAAAATACGTTAACTCGTTTTCCTCAGATGGAACATGCTCTAGAATATGCCTAACTGGATCAAAATCCTGCACATGATGATGCCCAACAGCCTTTTAATAAATCAGCACAACATTAGCTCAATGCATACTCAACCACCCATATTCTAAGAAACGGAAATAAAATTGAAAAGTTCAGTAAGAGTGTAGAGGGCAAAAGAAATTTTTTTATGAACGAACATTATATCAACTAACTGAAAAGTACAGCAAAATCATGTTGTATGGTGGCTCATCTTCCAAATCATGAAAGCAAAGAAAAAAGAAAAATCATAAACAAGTAGCCTGAACCAGCTGAATATCATTATCAGTCAAGAAAATTCCCCCAAAAGTACCAAGCATGAAACTGAAAAGTAGGGAGAAAAGCTACACATCCCACAAGAATTTTCTCCAGGTGAACTGATTCTTAAAAGTTATAGCATTAATCTCCAACCAAGTTCTGAATAAGACAGCAGAAATGGCATATTCCAAAAAAAGTCTTAAAAATCTTTCCTTTCCACAAAACCCACTCATAGTTCGAGACAAATACAAGAGTATTGTCATCCAAAAACATTATATGCTCAGAGTTACATGTAATCCTTCTTAAGTTGCAGAATCAGCACCTACAAAGCAACTTGCCGAGAATATTAAGAAAACATCTTTTGCTCACTAATGTCAGCATGTGTAGCTTGGTGTTATGTAGGATTAAACAAAAGCATATATAGCATTGCCTCCTCAAATGGTTGCCTGTCAAATAAGGAGCTGTCATAAAGACCATGCTATTCTCAACTTGAGCAGTAGCAAGGTAATTTTATGGTAACACAAGTTAGGATAAATAATCCCAGTTTTGGCACCTTATTTAATATCTTCCTTCTTCCTTGCTAATAGAAAGGACTTGTTGGAACTGATCTATAAAGAACATCACTTCTAGCTCTCAAAAGTACCCCTTCCCCCTGGGTTTCATGATATCAGAACCACTGTAACTAGCAATGACTGAGGCACACATCTCTCTTGTGGCTAGACAATGAGTGATTCTGAGAGACTCCACTATATTTACATATACAAGGCTATGTCCACAAGATTTATCTGTGGCCAAAAAAACATAAATTAGCTCATTTCTCTCAATTAGTCAATTGGGAGCCTTTTTATATTTGTTTGGTTTATTCACCCACAATTTGATAAGTAACAGCCAACATCAAAGGCTACTCAACCAGTTAAGAGGCTGCATATTGTGCCAGTGTGTCAACATTTGACCTTTATTATCTAATAGGTTTTTCTCTCTCGATGTTATCAGATATTGAAAGCAAAAGGTTCAGATCCTCTCTTCATCAGTATTATCAAAAGCCAACTTCACCATTAGCCACTCATGTCTCCTTATCTCAAATCGAGCCAACACAAACATCATAGCTAGATATAAAACACTAAACCAATATCCAATTGGTTCAGGAGCAAATGACCATGAAATAATCATGGCATTTGAGGACCATGTTGATGGTGTCATATGGGAAACTTTTTTATCTCAAAAAGAGCTATCCAATCTTAAGATCCTTAAAATGACATCACCATTTGATTTGACAAATTGATTAACTCTACAGACATCTGCTAGTGTGTGTGTGTGTGTGTGTGAGGAGAGAGAGAGAGGGAGAGAGAGAGGTGATTTTAAATCAGAAAGTTATTGCAGTCTACTCTGTGCTTAAAATACTCTGCAAGTTTGCTTTAAAAAGTGGTAGACAAGGAAACGGAAAGAAAGCAAACAATCAATGTGATTTTCTGTGGTTGGAGAAGTGAGAAATTTTGAGGCTTTGGAATTCAAAGTCTCACAAGTGAAACTCTTTTGAGTGATTTTGTTTTAACTTTTCAATTCTTTAAGCAGTTTATTGGTGTCACGTGTATCTGCTAGAAGTGAAGTTGCCACTGCTGCAAGAAATTCACCTTTTTTTCTTCTGATTGTGCTTTTCTTAATTAAAGTCATTCAATTGTTTACTTACAATTATCTTGCGACATTAGACTAATAGAAAAGAGACAGATAAAGGTAAATGGAAAATTTCCAAAGGGAGCCAAAGGTTTGAGCATTTGATACCATGATTGATTAAACTCTTGCACAAATAAAAAAAAAAATGCAAGGCATATCATGAAGACGTGGAGTAAATTAGAAAAATAGCTAGTGATGTTCTATCAATAATTCTTGCTACAAATAGACTAGCAGCATTTTCTGATAAATAAACCATGTTCATAAAAACAATATTGACATGCTACATAGAAACAGAAGAAAATTTAAAGCATGTAGGAACCTCTTCATAGAAGTCTTCTTCCAGCTCCTCCACCATGTGACCTTGTGGTATGCTTCCATATATTGATCGTAGTTCTTCAGAACTTGAAGGAAGATTAAACCGCTGATGAGGAGGCATTCCTGCAAGCACGCGAGCAACAGCAGCTGCTGCTGCAGCTCGAGCTGGAACCTGAAAGGGAAATAAGAATCAAAATCTGCCAGTATGACTTGTATGACTTTAGCAATTTGAATGAAAGATCTCCTCATAAACAGTGAGGATGAGTTAATTTCAGAGACTGTTACTAAATTTGTTCCGTGAAAATTATAGTCTGTGTGAATTGTTCAAGGGATGGTGAGCCAATCACTCACAAGAGTAATATTTTACAACCAGCTCAAGATTGAACCAAAGAAACCACTTGCTGGTGCTGTGGCACTAAAGCTCAGAAACTGAAATGTTTCAGAGATTCAACTCTTGATAATATGTTCAGTTACATTTTTTAATGAAAACGGAGTTTTCAATGCATAGCATATGATGAGAGCTACTGGATGGGTGTTTACATAATATGTTGAACTGTTGATGAAAATATTCAGAGTTTTTTACCAATTTGCTGCCAGAGTTCCGCAAGAAAGTTGGTAAAGGAGAAGTTGAAAGTCAGGGAGAGAACTAGAAAGAAATAGATCTTTACAAAACTCTACTAAAGAGAACCCATAAAGAAAAACAAGAAACCAATAAGCGTAAAAGGAATCTGCAAAACAAATAACCAGAGTATTATCAACAAATTATTGCTCCCTGTTCCAAAGATCTGAAGTCTTTATATTAGGCTCCTTAAATTAGTCAGAAAATAGCTAGAGGAATTAAAGCAACCCTACTGCTGTAATCAGTACACAAGTAGGTACATCTCCATGTTCATACTTCAACTAAATATATAAGCATCTTACCAATCCCCTTCATTGTAGATATGCTCCCACGGCATTGAAGTAAAAATGGTAAAAGTGCCATTCCATTCAGCTGCCCTTTTATTAAAGAAAACCCTACTAATCAACCTTTTTTTTACGAGATTGTCAATAGTCAACATAATCCCACACACCAGTTCCTAAAAGAACAAAAAGAGAAGGGGGAAGAATCAACCTTCGAAGGAACAACTGCCTTCCAAATAGGTTCAACAAAAGATAGTTCTATCAACTCCACCTTCCCCGTCAAAAATTAAAAAAAAAAAAACACTCCTCAAATAACAGCATGATTAATACAACCCTTTCAAGACTATGTGCCTGTTTAGGAGTGTGGTAAATATTATTTTTCAAAATTTTTTTTGTTTTAAAGTGTTTTTCACTTGAAAATACATCAAAATAATATTTTTTTTATTTTTAAAAATTTATTTTTGACATTAACAAATTAAAACGTTTCAAAAACACAAAAAAAAAAAATTTGGAAGCTAAAACTAATTCAAAAATTTTCAAAACTACAATTGGACCGCAATACCAAATACCACCTACCTCCAATAAAGACAATCTTTCTTCAGGAATCTCTAATGCATCACAAAGCATGTCAAGAAAAATAGCATTTATTCCAAATTCCAATCTCGGCAGAACTCCCACAAACAGCACTAACACCTTTAGAGTTAAATAAAGCATTCACATCCCTAACTAACAAGAAGACCTGAAAACTACTCCGATCCCTAACTAACAAGAAAACCGGAGAATTACTCCTCTACTAGCGACATGCCCCACCAAGAATCAAGCTAAAAAGAGCAACATTTCCACTACAAGCGGCACAAAATCTTTCAACCATTTCTGATAAATCTCTGTTACGCATACCATCACCCTTCCTCACCTCATTCGAGTTCCAACCACCCAAAAAAAAAATATTTGGAAGTTCAAGAATTGCATTGCGTTGCTAGGGTTCACAAATCACGATTAAATAAAAAAATATAGAATTTAAGCTTTCCAAATAGAAATAATCAAAATAACAAATACAAAAGGCATCAATTTCAAAAACAAAACGGATACCTCAGGTCGATCAATAGTGAGAGGCAAGAGACCGAGAGATCTAGCAGAGCGAACAGAACTCAAAATCTTCTCACCAACTTTAGACAAATCCATTTCGCCGCTGCTTCCTCCTCCTCCTACTCCTTGTAACAATAAAAACGGAACCAAAAAGAATAATCTGGAGCGCTCAAATCCAAAACCAACACCGTCTTCTCCTAAATCAGCATTTAACAGAAAAGGATTCCCTAACACGCTACCGATTGGGAACAGATTTGGCTGCATTTCAACTCCGAACTCTGAGATCTAACCTCGCTACTGCTACTGCTACTGCAACAATACAACATTTTAATTAAACACTGTGTGTGTATTTATTTAATTTTCTTCTTTCGATCGAGATCTGATACTTCCTTTTTTGGATCGGAGAATGTGAGTTTTCTTGGGAGTGAATTTGGATTTCATGTTCTCTTTTTTTTTCTACCATTGGTATTGTTATATGTTGATATCATGTATTTATCTTTTGAAGACTTTTCGTAGGTGTTAATGCCTGGCTGACCTTTGAAAAATGTTACTAGTGTGTATATAATTGTTGTAAATGTATAAAAGAAATATTTTAAAAAAAATATTTTGATATTAATATATTAAAATAATATTAAAAAAAAATTTAAAAATATTTTTTTTTCAAAACCAAATCCAAAAACAGACCCTCTTAATTTTTTTTTATAATTACGTGTTGGGTATCCTATTTAAAAGTTTTTTTAATAAAAAATATTTAAAAAATAAATTTTTAAAAATTATTATTTTTAATATCAAAATATTAAAACTATTAAAAAATTATAATAAACTAAAATATATAAATGCTTTAATGGACTCTTCATCTATCACGAATAGGTGCATTACTAAACATAATTTAAGTATTTCAGAAGATGTCATTACCAATTAAGTAATACTCTAAAAGGTGTGGGTTGCTTTCCCCACGCCTTTTAATTTACTGGTGCTTATATATAATAATAATAATAATTATTATTATTATTATTATTATTATATTATTATAATTATATTATAACATTTTTTTGTTTTTAATTTTTTTTGTTTTTTTTTTTTTATTTTTTATGCCTTTATGGGTTTTTTTTTTTTTACTTTTTTCTTTGTGTTTTTTTAAATGAATTTTTTTTGTTTAATTTAGTTTGTTAATGGTAATTTTTATTTATTTAGTTATCAGACTTTGATGACACGAATCTCAAGTTTGATGGGTTAACCTGGTTTGACAGGTTAACCCGGAATTTTATTTTTTTTGTTATTTTTCTTTTTAATTAATTTTTTTCCGTTTAGTTTAGTTTGTTAATGTTAAATTTTTTTCTATTTAATTATCAGACTTTCATGACACGTATCCCGAGCATGACAGGTTAACCTGTCAATATTTTTTTCTATTTAGTTATCAAACTTTCATGACGCGAATATAAGGTTTGACGGGTTACCCTGGTTTGAAGGGTTAACCCAATTAATTCAAATTTTTTTCCTTTTTCTTCATTAGTTTTTTTTCTTCCTGTTGGTTTTTTTTAATTAATCTATTTAATTATCACACTTTTATGACACGACCTTGCAGCCAGACCCACGTCCAAGGCTTTTAGGTCCGGTGTTGCAACCAGACTCACTTAAACTTGAGTCATGGAAGTTTAATCTTATTATTAATATTATAAATATTACTCTTGAGTCAAGCGTTGCAGCTAGACCAAAGGCTCTTGGGTATATCTTTTTAGAAGGACATAATACTCTTAGATCTTAGCCTTTTTTGATATTTTTTATGCAAGAAAAAAAATAACCCGGGGCGTATGCCTTTGTTTTGTTTTTTTTTTCCTTTTCCTTTTTAAGCCTTTTACTGTGGACTGCACAGTGCAGTCCATAATGAAAAAGCTGATGCTTTTATTTTTTTTCTTTTTTTCTTTTTTTTTGTTTTGTAATTATTATTTTTAATTTAGTTTCTTAATATTAAATTTTTTCTGTTTAATTATCAGCATTCATTACACGGATCCCAGGTTTGACGGGTTAATCCAGTTGATTCAGATTTTTTTTTCTTTTTCTTCATTAGTTTTTTTTCTTCCTATATGTTTTTTTGCTCTTTGCTTTTTCCTTTTAATTAAACTTTTTTTTATTTAGTTCATTAATATTAAATTTTTTTTCTATTTATTTATCACACTTTCATGACACGAATCTCAGGTTTGACGGGTTAACCTGATTTGACGGGTTAACCAGTTGAGTCAGATTGTTTTTCTTTTTCCTCATTAGTTTTGTTCTTCCAATTTCATTTTTAATATTGTATGCAGTCCACGGTGAAAAGGTTGATGCCTTTAGTTTTTTTTTTTTTTTTGCTTTTTATGCCTTTCACTGTGGACTGCACAGTACAGTCCACGGTAAAAAGGTTGATGCCTTCTTTTTTTTTTTCTTTTTAATTAACTTTTTTTTATTTAGTTTGTTGATATTAAATTTTTTTCTATTTAGTTATCAGACTTTCATGACACGGATCTCAAGTTTGACGGGTTAACCCGGTTAATTCAGATTTTTTTTCTTTTTCTTCATTAGTTTTTTTCTTCATGTTAGTTTTTGTTCTTTGTTTTTTTCTTTTTAATTAATCTATTTAATTATCATACTTTTATGACATAACCTTGCAGCCAGACCCACATCCAAAACTATTGGGTTTGGTATTGCAGTCAAACCCACTTAAACTTGGGTCATTCAAGTTTAATGTTATTATAAATATTACGCTTGGATCAGGCGTTGCAGTCAAACCCAAGACTCTTGAGTATAACTTTGCAAAAAACCTAACACTTTTTTTATCTTAGCTTTTTTAAATATTTTTTATGCAAAAAAATTGACCCGCGGCATCGCGCGGGTCATGTTACTAGTATAAAAATAAAACTAGTAAATCTAAGGGTATGTTTGTGATTTCTGGAAAATCACTTTCCAAACTTTTCTGTGTTTGTTTGTTTGTCATTAGAAAAGTTGGTCAACGAAAAACACTTTCCGGTCAAAGGAAAATTTGGCTTGGTTTTCAGGAAAATATTTTCCTTTTATTTTGGGCGGAAAGCACTTTCTGGAAGTTGTGAAAAATTTAAAAATATCATATTATTTGCTGATTATATCAAATCTGGTTCTCAAACTTTTGATTGCTATATATATTTTGTTTTGAATATTTATTTTTCAATTTCATCCCTTAGAATTTAATTTTTATATTAACTTTGATCCTCATTTTTATAATTGTTATTTGCTTTTCCCTTATTATTTTTTAATTGAAATTTTTTATCTATCAAATTTGGTCCTCATTCTTTTGATTGTTACTTATTTTATTTGAAATAATTTATAAATGTTAATTATTATTATTTTAATTTCTTCATCTTTTAATTTTTTTTATTTTTTAAATTTGATCTCTATTATTTTTATTATTATTTATTTTATTTAAAATAATTTATGAAATTATATTTTTTTTTCAATTTCATTTTCATTCAACTTTTTAATTTGTAAGATTTTTTCCTTATTATTTTAATAAACTTGAAAAAAATAAAACATTAATAAGTTATTTTCCAGCTCATTTTCTATGACATAACCAAACACTGGAAAGTGTTTTCCAACTTATTTTCCATTACACTACCAAACATCGGAAAATAATTCGCTTTCCCGGCATTCATTTTCCTGGACTTCACTTTCCAAAAGGAAACTAATTTCCAGCAAACAAACAGGGCCTAAATGAAAATTTGAAAAATAAAGTTGTTATTTAACTTGTTTTTAATATCTTAATAATTCTAAAACATACACTAGTTACAAACATTTGAATAAGGGTATGTTATGCCTAAAAGACCATAGATAGCACACTTATTGCATTATTTTCAAGAAAATATTATCATGGCTATGTGTTTTTTGAAATTTTATTTTATACATGTCATTAATTATTTAAATTATTTCTAAGTTTATTTATAGGTCATTTATTATAGATCGACCTTCGTCTAAGTTACTATCAAACCTTGAATTAGGAATATTGTATTGGTTCCATGTCGGTCCCTAAAACTTATACTTGTTAACCTAGCCATTTAAAAAAGCTTAAATGAAACTTTATGAAAACTCATTAATGTATTTTTTAATTTATTTTACAATTAAAATAATCGTGTTAAGTCCATTTCAGTCCCTGAAACTAGAAAACTCATCAATCTCACTGTTTAAAAAGCTTAAATGAAACTTGACAATAACTTTATGAAAACTTGTTGATGCATTTTTTAACTCGTTTTAGAGTAAAAACCATGTGTTAAGTCTATATAGATCCTTAAAACTAAAAGAATGGTCGACCTCATTATTTAAAAATTTAAAATAAAGAATGTTAAAGAGATGAATAAATTACAATAAGCACTCTTTGTTACACGAATAATTTTAAGTTTTAACATTCTATGTCCGCTGTTTTTATGTACACGAATAATAAAGAATGTTAAAGGGGAAAACCAAAACACGAATCAAAAGGAAAAAATACATTAGGTCTTAACAAGACTCACATTATTTAAAATCATGGTATTGTGTTGCATATTAATAGTTAGGCACAACATAAAGTAAAATAAACTCAAAATGACTGAAATGAAATATAAGACATGAGCCGAAACATCTATTCTAAATAGGGCATAAGTTTTTACCTTAATGAAGGTTATTGTTATTGCTGCAAAAATGGATATTGTTGTTTCTGGATTTAGAGCTTTAAAATGACATAATTTGGAGTTGGGCCATTTGTAAAAGTTTTAAATCTCATTCTCAGCGTTCCAAACTCATCTAAACTTGCTTTGTTCTGACTTTTATGACTCCAAATGTAGGCTGAAAATTGAAACAAGATCTAGGCTGCAGCGAAGTTCTGGATAGATTTGGACTTCTCTGTTTATATTATGTTTTGAACTTCAAAATGGTAGAACTGGGTTTTGGACTCTTCATAAAAGTTTTAAGCCTACATCTTAGCTTTTTAACAAGACAAATATCACTTGAAGCTAAACTTTTTAGCTCTAGTTAGACCTTAAAAATCAAATAGTATTCTAGTTTGACTATACCAGATTGCCTCTTCCAAATCAAACATCTCTTGATGTATAATATTTTTGCCCTAGGTTGACTCCCATACTGGGTTTTAAAACTATGGTTTTTATAGCTTGATTTTGAAGCAAATAACAAAGTGATGAAAATGATGTATTTTGGCTTGATTTGCAACAAGTTGTGCAAACTTTAAGGCTAGGTTTATGGTTGCAATTAATAACAGAGAGAAAGAGAGAGACTGAGCTTTGGCTTGTTTTGACGAGATGAAGAAAAAAAATGTGAGGGAGTAAAGAGAAGGGTTGTTCATTTTTTGTTATAGACGTGAGAAAGAGAAGAGCGTTGTTGTTTTTTTTTTTATTCTTTTGAAATATTTTATGGTATCCCAACTTTTGAAAAATTGCTAACACGAAAATGATAAAAAAAAAATGTTAAAAAAATTAAGAAATGGTTAGTTGTGTCAAATGCGTTAAGTTTGTATTTTTGCATTTTTTTTTCAATTTTAAAACAAAGGAGAAAATGTGATCAAAACGGAGGGTTAAAATCAAATTACAACATAAGATATTAGAGATGAGGGATAAAAACCTAAGATCACCAAAAATAGAAATGACATGGATCACTAAACCAAAGATTCTATGTCAGTTGAAAGTTTATTAGTTTATTCTTGAAAGATATCAATTCTTCACAAAACAATAATATATCAACTAACCAAGAGAAGAGAAAGCATTAAAAGAGAACAATAGAATGAAAAAAAAATAGTAATTAATGACACATCGAGAGAGGTTTGTGTTTAGAGATGGTAGAGAAGACAAAAAAATGTGTTGTTGATGAGAGACAATAGAGAGTGAGATCGAGTGAAAAAAAAACCTAAACAAATATACTCTTTATAATAACATAAACTAAAAGATGAGGTTACTTTAATGTTCACCTTCTCTTGTGGCAGTACTCACTTGAATAGTGCCATGCTCTTTTCTTTTTGTTTTTTGCAATAAATAATAAGGTAAGAATGTAGATGTTATAATGGAATATTCAATTACCATAAATCATTTCTCTATTAAAAATAATTTAAGTATTTCAATAAAAGGGATCAGAGATGAGGGATATAAACAAAAAAATACTAAAAATAAAAACAATGTGGATTGCTAAATCCAAAATTCTATGTCAGTTGAAAGTTTGTTCTTGAAAGAAATCAATTCATTACAAGACAACAACATGTTGACTAGGTGAGAGAAGAGAAAACATTGGGAGAGAGAACATTAGACCAGGAGAGTAGAAATTAGTCACAAATAAAGAGGTTTGTGTTAAAAAATGGTAGTAGAAAACAAGAGAAAGATGATGTTGATGAGAGACGAAAAGGAGTGAGACCAAGTGAGAAGGAACCCTAAAAATATACACTCTATATTATTAACATAAACTAAAAGTGGAGGTGAATTCATTACTCACCTCCTCATATGGCACTTTCGACTCATTTTTCTTTGGGTTCTTTCTTTAAATTTGTTTTTTTTTTAATTTCATCCTTTAATATTAAGATGATTTTAAATCGAACTTCATAATTTTTTTTGATTTACTTTTTGTTAAGTTACTCTAGTCAAGTTACTCTAGTCTCATAACCCTGGTCATGAGTTTGACAAATTAACATGAGTTGTCCTGAGTTAATCTAATATGCAATCTTCTTGATATTTTTTTTTAAAAAAGATGTTCAACATTTCTCCATCTCAATATTTACAAAAAGGTGTCACCCTAAGGTTTTTTTTTGTCATACTATGTTTTTAACGATCATTTTGGTTGTCTTTGGACTTTTTAAGTTGATCGAGTTATATCGAGTCAACCCCTTCACGATTTAATTTAAGAATCGAGCTTCATGATTTGTTCTTTATGAGGTTATCATGATCTCAAAAAAATATCTTGATGTTGGGTTGATGCTCCATTTAGTCAAACACAGGTCTAAGAAAAAAACCCAAACAGTTAACCAATCCTTGTTAACCAAATCGTATGCAATTAAAGAATCAATGCCACCCCTACAGGCTAACAATAAAAGATGTCATCGGCGAAATAAAAAGGGAGATGAAATCATAACCACAATTAGTTTTTATGTTGTATATGTAAAAGCATTAAGTCAATTTCATCCATGCCCTGACTTGTTTAATTTAGTTGTAATGAGGCAAATAAATAACATATAATTAAATAGGCATTCTATATATGTAAGTTTCTTTGCTTAGACATTCCCAGGAGAAGTGTATGGTTCAAATTCCTAAGTCTTTATTTTGTGGCTGATTATCCAAAAAACAAATCCCTCTAACGATATTATTGTGTCCTAAAACACAAATTACTATTTATTATAATAATGCAATTTCTATATTGTCCCTTGATTATTTTATCTTTTGTCTTTGCTTCGAGGGTAAGGTGATCTTTTCACTATAACATAAAAATATCTTTTGAGGATTGTGCGGGGTTATTTTGGTAATTGTGTTTTTAAAACACGGTAAAATTACCAATGTAACCCTTAAATAAAATAATAACAAACAAACCATGATGAAATTACAACCAAGCCCTCAAAGCTAAGGATAAAAAATTTGAATGGTAAGGGTAATGTAATAATTCTATTATTCAATCAAATATGAAAATACAAAAAAAGTCATTGTGTAGAAGGCATTTGATTATTTTATTCAAGGTTCACATACAAACTTATCCTTTAAATAACTCAATCAAAGTTCAACGCAACAGTAACAACAAAAATAACTTCATAATATAATTTGATTATCTTAATACAAAAGTTAATAGAAATTCATAGTTGTGGAGCACTAACTAGACATAAATAAAAAGTACAAATTACAACCAAAAGAGCAGGTTCTGAAGATCTAACAAAAGTGACATGCTAACAAGCTATAAGCATAAAAAGATAAATAATGAGTATGTGAGTTCAACAACTCAGTGAGTAGATAATGTTTAATATACATACACGAGGTAATACAACAATAAGGTGTGTGTGTGTGTTTATATATATATATATATATATATATATATATATATATATGGCTTTAGGTTTCCATAGGAAAGTTTCTCAAATAGATCATAACAATAATATCATAAGGTAAAGCTCATCAGAAAATCAAAATGCAATGAGTATGAGGCTCCGTGTTGTGAGATGATCAGTCCACACAGGTTGGTGACTCCCCCGACCACCTAGAGTTCAGATACGATGTGCACAAAGACTAACATTATCCTGTTAGCATAAGTATTCTGACTCGCATACCATAGGTTCATATCTCAAGGTTCAAATCATGACATCAATCAAATGAAGAGCTATCAATTCAGAAATAAATTAAAAAGTATGTATTGGCTCACATCAAGAATTCAGATTTAATAATTGATCATACTTTATCGTAACAAAGATAATAATCAACATATATATTATCAAGAAGCATGATCCAATCCGTATTAACAATTCAAATATTTATACTATTTCTCATGTATATGGAAAATTATCCACTCACTTGACTTAAAAGCGAACAGAACTCAAAGACAAATACCGAAGAAAATCCTAATGATGTCCCGCGGGTAGAATTTCAGGATTATCTGAATACAAAAGGAGACATACTAAAAAACAACTCGAAAAGAACATATAACCTATTTAATACACTTAACTAAGGGTCTAACTCATAACCCTATATGTTTATGAACCAAACTAGTCATTTTTTCCAAAAACAAAAAAATTAAACGGTTTTTCCAAAATTTAATTCATAAGGAAATAAATTATAAAACTTGATAATAATTTCAAACAACCCTTGATTATTCATCAAACCAATCTGAAAAGGCTAATATTACAACTAGGGACCAATCTTGAATTTTATCATATTTTTAGGGGTTAAATTGGAGGACCAAACTAAAAATATCATAAATTCATGACTATACTGGAATTTTTCCCATGATCCATCCTCAATTTTGTCCAGAATCTTGAATTTTCTCTAGGGATCATTCTAGAATTTTATCAAATTTTTAGGGGTTAAATTGTAATTTTATCAAATTGGAGGGCCAAACCAAAAACATCAAAAATTCATAACTATACTAGAATTTTAGCCATAATTCATCCTCAATTCTATCCAGAATCTCGAATTATGCTCCAAGGACCATTATTGAATTTTTTCACAGTTTGGAGACTAAACTGTAATTTTCTCAATTTAAGGGATCAAACTGAAATTTCATCGTCTTCGACTTCAACCTCAAACTCAGATTTTTTCATAGATTATTTAAACATTATTTTCCCAACCTACTGTTTTATCAAAATCTCTAAGTCAAATTCATTATTTAAACAAACCATAACTCAAATTATCATCCTTACCTACAACCTTTCAAAATCAACTAAATAACTCATTATCCATAAGAATTAACCTATAATATTCAAATTAATTCACCAATTAAACCCAAAACAAAATCTTCAAAACCCTAATCTTCAACAAAACAGAAAATCAAAGCGAAAAAAAAACACATTTATACACATCAAAATATAAATCTTACCTTTTAAATTTATTTTCTCTAACTCTCTTCTCCTCCCTTTATCTTCTCCTTTTTTCTCTTCTTTTTCTTCCCCTTTTTCTTCTCTCCCGTTGGTTCTCACTCTTAATTTTAGATCCCTCTTTCTTTTTCTTTTATCCTATTTATACTTATCAAGTTTTATTCAATTATCACAATACCTCTTATTTACTTATATCTACTTTAAGCATTCAAGGGCCTTGTTGCCTTTTCCTATTTATTTTTCAAAACATTATAAATTTGTCTTAGCATCCACTTCCTCTTTAGGTGGCACGTGTGTGGTGGTTCAACATAGTTTAGTCCAAAATTGCTTTTTTCTTTCTTTCTTTTTCTTCTTTTTTGTAACATCCCTATTGTTGCGATGTCGCGGTCGCACAAATTAATTACCCTAGCTTCAAACACAACACACAAGATAGTATAGAGCAAGCAAGGGGTCGATCCCACGAGGAAGTTTCAAGTCAGATTTTTATGTTGTACGTT